>WNGB01012406.1_pt1 | contig 21523 bp, 18 predicted proteins | sample 5400681 | NCBI WGS metagenome assembly WNGB01 (sample SAMN13153367, study PRJNA577476) | soil metagenome | isolation source: 115 cm soil or saprolite under grassland replicate 2 | place: USA:California | collected 2016-06-15
CTGAGCCACGGCCGAACGCTCGGTCGCCCGGTGTGCCCTTCGAGCGACGTCATGGACCACGACTCGACGACGGAGCGAGTGAGCCCGGGGTGGAGAGGCGCCGGCGTCGAGCCCTCCTCGATCCACCGCGCCTTGTCCTCGTCCTTCTTTTGCTCGGTGAGGGCGCGAGGGCTCGCGTCATGCGCTCCGTCCGACGACGGAAGGCTGCGGACGGCGCGCTGGGTCGCCTCCTTTCTCCTCCATCGGTCGATTCGCCAGCGCTCGTCCTCCTTCAGCTTCTTGGGCGGCTTGTCGCTGCTCTCCGCACCGTCGTCCTCGTCGTCTTCGTCATCTGCGTCGCCCTCGCATTCGCGCTGCTGCTCCCGGAGCTTCTCGTCCTTTACCAGCGCTTCCTTCGTCTTGTCATCGAGCAAGGTCGGCACGATCCAGACATCGGCTTCGCCCTCGCCGCGGCGGTTCACGCGGCCGAGCCGCTGCACCATGCGTTCCCACTCGACGAGATCGAGCACCGCATGATCGGCGTCGAGATCCACACCAACCTCGCCCGCGCTCGTTGCGATGACGAAGACCGCTTTCTCAGGCTTGTTCTTCGATCCGGCGATCACGCCAAGCTCGATGAGCCTCTTCGCAGCCTCTTCGCGCTCGGCCACACGCCGTCCGCCGACGAACAGCTCCGTCTCAATCGCGACCTTCGAAGATGCGCCATCCCCTTTGGCCAGCTTCTCGATCGCTTCGTTGACCTCCTGCGCGGTCTTGCGACTGTCTACGAAGACGATCACGCGCGAGGCGTGCTTTCCGTTATCCGTGAGCTCCCACGCCTTGCTCGCGAGCGCCTCCGCTAGCCCATTGGCCTCGACCGCCGGTGCGATACGAACGTGCTTCGTTGCATCGAGGCGACGCTTCACGACCTCATGTTTCCGATCGGCGTCGTCGAGCTGGAACGTGCTCCCTGCGCGGCGCCCGGTCGCCGACAGCGACAGCACCTGATTCAGAGGCACGACCTCGCGCACCCTCGGCTGAGGCCTGAGCGACTCGTTCTGCGCGGCCACTCGCACCATCGCCTCGAAGGCAGGTACGAGGTGTGCCTCGTCGAGCACGATCAACGCATCGACCCCGAGTAGGGAGGCGTGATACGGCCGCATCTTCCGCGAACAGCGGTAGCCCTCGAACAAGAGCCGTGAGCCGATCATGTCGACCGTGCCAACTACGATGGCTGGTGCACCTGGATCTTCGAGCCACTCCCGGTTGTCGACGTGCTGGCCGCGAAGCGTCGAGATCGGCAAGGATCGCGTGAGCCCGAGCGCCTCCTTGAGCTCGGGTGTCTCGTCGACGACCTTCTTGATCCGCTCGGCTTCGTCGGTTGCCTGATCGACGACCGCGCGGCGATCGACGACGTACACGAGGCGCCGCGGCACCTTCGCCCCGGCAGCGCGCGCCGCCGTCCAGATGGCGATCACCGACGTCTTCCCGAGCCCGGTCGGGATGTCGAGCGCGTCGGGGATGGAGCCCTTCGCGAAGTGCTCCGCGAGGAGACGCTCCTGCCACGGGAACGACGTCTGACCCTTATCGAGGCCGAGCGCGCAACGCAGCCACTCCTCGCTACGATCTCCAACGGCGTTGGTGGGCCTCGCGGGGTGGCTATTAGCGCTCACGACCGCCCCCTGTTGTCCTTGGCGGTCCTGCTCTTCGTGGCCGGCCGCTCGTCGCCCTCCGCAGCGCCCGCGCGCACCCACTCGTCGACCTCGGACAGCTTGAACTTCCAGATGCGACCGATCTTGTGGGCCGGCAGATCGAGTCATCCCGCAGCGACCGCTGCCAGGCGTGAGGCTGAAACCCCGTGAATTGTTCGAACGACTGCGAATCGCTCATCACCCCTCCACCATGCAGCGACCTTCGGTCGCTAATCTCTCGCTCGAATACGCGCGACAGAACGGGCGTCCAGTGGTTTGGCGCGGTCGGTACCCAAAGCTCCTCTTGCGAGGGCATGCACGGCGCGCTCAAGTTCCGGCGTTTCGCAATTGGCGGAGGCCCCAAGCCCCACGACGAATCGCGCGACAACCTCGAGTCCTGATGCGCTCGCGATCACCCGAAGCGATCCATCGCCTGAAGGCTCGGCGTTCATGCCCTCGGGCAAATTTCGGACAACCCATCGAGCAGCATCGGCTTGAACAGTGAAAACGACGGTACCTTCTTTGTTGTTGAACCAACCATCCACGCTCTTACGGGCGCGACGCTCGACTTCGGCCGAATCGGACTCGAGGAATCGCTCGTTGGAATCGAGGTGCGCGGCTTGGATGTCGCCGACGCGAAACGCCCGAAGCTCGCCCGAGCGGTGACACACGGCGAGGAAGCGCGACGGTGGGCCCGGCATGACGCGCGCGACCGAGGCAACTCGCCAGTCGGCTTCGCCGCGCCGCACGCTGAGATACTTCATGCGAAGAGGCTGCCGTTTCGCCACGGCGTCTTCGACGAGCGGCAGAAATTCGCTCTCCTCGATCGATAGCGCCGGTGGATGGACTCGAGAGGTATCGGGCAGTCTTGCGTCTCGCTGGGGCAGCATTGCGATCACGCGATTGCGTCAGGTCCCTTCAAGATTACGCCGGCTGGGTGCCAGTCTCGTGGGAGGTGCCAAAAAACATCGGGACGGTCCTCGGTGTTGTCGAGGGGGAGCAAGCGAGAAAGCTCGAGCAAATGTTTTCGAAGAGCAGGCACCGTGATGCCGATGCGACGCGCGAGCTCCGCCTGGCGCCATCGCCGGCGTTCGATGAAGGCGTGCAAAATGTCGATCGTTGTCTCTACCCCGCTCCGCCGCCCCATAAGAGCACAACCATATCGAAAGGGCAGGGCGAGACCAAGAGGAAAGGGGCACAGTCGACGCCTCGCCGACAGCCGAGGCAATTGCGCCCTCGTCTGCTTCGTGGGTGAGCCAACCACAATTCACGAGAACGAACTCGTGCGAGCGTGCTCGTTGATCTCCGCCGCGCTTTCGCCGACGATGGGCCCCCCCGTGTCCACGTCCCGAAAGTCTGCTGCCCGCAAGCCTGTCGCTCTCGATCTCTCGGAGTGGGTCGCTCGCGCTCGGCATACGCTTCATGAGCAGGGGTTCATCAAAGTCGCGGCTCTCGGCCCGAGGCCCCTCCGTTCCGCCATCATCGGTCAGCTGCGCGCAGACGGATTCGAAGCCTCCAAATCCACGGTCCGTCGCCCCCTCGCAGAGCAACTGCGGGACGCTCTGAAGAACGGAACCTTCATCCCGTTGAAAACAGCCCACACGTTTCTCGTCGGTGGAACGGCGCTTGAAGCCAAGAAGGCCGCGCTCGATCTGGTGCGGAAAGGTCAAGCCCATCTGGTATTGCGCACGAAATCCGAAACGCTGGTCCCGCCGACGGCCGACGTCGTCGATCGCGAAGAGGTCCGGTCCGCGCGCGTGGTGCTCGCAGCCTTGCTCAAGCGGCTTCAGCCTCTCGCCAAACCGACGTCGCAAGCGACGCTTCTTCGAAGCGATCTGCAGGCGCTTCTGGACGAGGTCCCATCGACGAAACCTCCCCATCGAGGAGCATCCACGCGCGGCATCGGATCGGCACCGAAACCAGCTCCAGCATCGAGCGATGAGCGGCTCCGGCACTTGTTCGCTGCCATCGAGGCGACGCGCGATGAAAGGCTCGGCCTTTCGTTCGTGCCGAATGTCGTTCGACGGCTCGCGCCCGACATGGACGTCGAGACGACGCACGCTCTCTTGCTCGACGCGAGTCGCCGAGAGCTGCTCGAGCTTCGGCCGGAGAGCGGGCTTGGGCGGCTCAGCCAGCAAGACCTTCGCGACTGCCCACCGGGACCGCAAGGAACGCGTCTTTCGTGGGCGAGACGGCTCTGACCAGGAGGTGACCGATGACGGCTTGGTTTCTCGAAGCGGTGCACGCGAATCCCTGGGGCGTCGACTTCGTCGATTTGCCGACGCTCAACGCGTCCGCGAGCGACGCGATCGAGACGGCAATACGAAATGTCCGCGAGGTTGCCAGGACGAAACCTGCGGCGCTCCGATCGGCGTGCCTCACGGTGCTCGGGCCCGCTGGCGCGGGTAAAACGCACTTGTTCGGCCGGCTCCGTGCGCGACTCGGACCACGCGCGGTGTTCGTCCACATACGACCGCTCGTCGGCACCGAGATGACGCCGCGCTTCGTGCTTCATGAAATCGTACGCCAACTCGGCTTCGTGAGCGGCGATGTCCGTCAGGTCGATGCGCTTGTCGGCTCGCTGCTCGCGCACGCGATGGGGAGCTCCGCCGGCTTTCCACGCTTTTTCGTCGAGGACACCGCCCATCTTGACCCAACTGCGCGCGCCGAGAGGCTCGAACAGATGCTCAGCCAATTGTTGGATAGGTGGCAAGAGCTCGACGAGAGCTACCTGCGTCGCCTGCTTGCGGTACCCTTCCAGAAAAGCCCCACTGATCGCGCCGTCCTCGCGTGGCTGTCGGGTCGCGAGCTCGACGCCGTGCAGCTCGAGCGCGCAGGAGCAACGGCCGCACTCGGCGAGGAGATCGTCGTGCCGGCGCTGAAGAGCCTTGCCTCCGCAGCGTCAGTGGGTGCGCCCATCGTCGTGGTCTTCGATCAGCTGGAGAATCTCATCGATCGAGACCTCGAAAGCTCCCGCCTCTTCGCGTATGCCCAGTTGACCACCGATCTGGTCGACGCCGTTCATGGCCTGGTGATCGTCCAGATGGCCCTCGATACCGAATGGGATCGAAGCATCGAACCGTCGTTCAACCTCGCACAACGTTCTCGGCTCGGGATGCAGCGCCATCTGCTCGGATTGCCGACTCCCAAGGAAAGAGAGGACCTGCTCAGGTTGTGGGTGGATCGCCTGCCGGACAAACCGCAACGTTTCCCCTGGCCCTTCGGCGAACGTCGTCTCGGTGTGTTGTGCGGCGAAGCAGGGATGACCCCTCGCATGCTGCTCATCGCGCTTCGTCAAGCCGTGGACGAAGGGCCGGCTGCCTCGGAGGCTGGCGATGGCGAATCGGAGCCGGAGTCCGTGGCGGACGTGACGGAAGAGGCGGATCGGACGAACGACGCCCTCGGCGCAACATGGAACGAGTACCTCGCAAATGCGCGCGAGTTGCTCGATGAAGTCGCGGACCAGAAGCGGTGTCTGGATCCTTGGCGGCTCACGGACGGCATTCTTTCCATGCTTCGCTTCGTTCCAGCTCTCAAGGCGGTGGACGTCCGGGCTTCGCGTCCTGCCCAGGTTCGAATTGCGAGGGGTTCCAAGGAGGTTCATGTCTCGTTGCTTCATCAGCCTCATCACAAATCTATTGGCGCGACGTTGACGAAACTGATCGAGGTTGCGCGAAGCCACGAGGTCGTGGTGGTCCGAGAGCGAGCGCAAGAATTCCCTCCCACCTGGAACGATACGCTCGCGCGCCGCAGCGCTCTGCTCAGACATCAGAATGCGCGATGGCTCTCTCTCGAACGCGAGGACGCGGCACGGCTTCTGGCGCTCGACGAAATGTTGAAGGCTGCGCGCTCGCGAGACGTTACGGATCACGCGGGCCGCACATTGGAGGAAGAGGACGTGAGTGCTTGGGTGCACGCATCCCTCGACGTGGGTAGCTGGACACTTTCGCAAGCGCTGCGAGGCGAGCGGACGGTTCAGGATGCCGCGGAAACCAGCGGCGCGGCGGCGCCGGCCGCCGTGCGGCAGACTTCGGGCCTGGTTCTTTCTGCGCTCACGCGCCTTCGTCTGTTATCGCTCGAACGTCTCGTTCGCGAGATCGTGCGCGTTGAACGCTCCGCCACGCGCGCTTCGATCTTGTCCGAGCTCGCGTCACTCGCGCACCGCGTCCGCTGGGTGGGCAAGAGCATCGTTTACCTGCGGGAGGACTCATGAGCGTTCGCCTATCCGTCACCGAGGTTCGCAACGCGCTTCGATGCCCTCGTTTGTTCACGCTCGGGAGGTTGCGTGGTCGCGCCGTCGGGTTTCCCGTCGGCTCCTCCTTGCTCGGCGCGACGTTCCATCGTGTCGTCGACGCGTTTGCTCGCGAAGTCGAATCCCCGCCGGCCTACTTCGCCGCGCTGGCCGCCGGCTGCGCTCGAGACGACGTTGAGGCTGGTTTGGCGCGTTGGCTACTCGATCGCGTCGCGCAGGAGCTGGAGCTCGACCCCGCCTACGGATCGATACCGGGCGAGGTCGACGATCTCGCCGAGGCGTTGCGCGAGTTGGCCCGACATCTCGCCGGCCGTTTGGTTTCATTCGAGGGTGCGCCGCACCATGCACTGCCGAAGCTCGTCCGGAGTGGCGAAAGGCCACTCGAAACCCAGCTTGGCACCGATGGCCCCCTCGTTCACGGCAGACTCGACGCGCTTTTCGGAGATCCTCGCGGATCGCTCGATGTCGTCGAATACAAGCTGACTGACGAAGCCAACGATGCGCTCGATCGGGCGCAGGTCGCACTCTACCGCGAGCTGTTACGAGCGTCAGACGAGACGGAGGCGCGGCCCGTAGTTCTTCGGTTTACGCCGACGCTCCGCGAGACGTCGATGTCAGGGAGCGAGGCCGACGCTCTCGTCGAAGGAGCGTTGAAGCCGCTGCTCCATGGAATGGCACGGTGGCTTGCTGAACCTGAGCGAGCACCGGCTACCGAAAGGCGCGATTTGTGCCCGGCTTGCCCGCTCGCGGCGGAGTGCATCGAGACCTATGGTGATCGGCTACCCGCACGCGACGATCCTCCAGCATCCGCTGCCCGCCCGCGCCCCGGCGCAGAAGGACGCCTTCAGCACGCGGCCTCTGTCGCGCGGATGGCGGCCAATGCGGATGATGCTGCTGGGCACGCGGACGCAGAGCGCCTCCGAGACGCCATCCTCGCCGAGCTCAAGAGGCAAGGCATTCAGGCGGTCTCACCCCGAGCGCCCATCGTCGGACCCACGCTCTACATCATCGAGATTACTCGACCACGTGGCCCGGTTCGTCAGCTCGACGCAGCCGCGGACGACGTTCGACACCGTTTGGCTGCGGCAAGCGACGTCGACCTGGAGTATCGCAAAGAGGGCGGCCGCCGAACGTTCGTGGCGAGGCGGTCCAAACCAAAGAGCGTACTGCTCGGTCCTCTGCTGGAGCGCAAAAGGGAGTGGCTGTCGGCCAGACCGGGGCGCTTCGTTCTGGGCCAGACGCCCCACGGCGAGATCGTATGCTGCGATTTCGCCGACGCGAGTACCCCGCACCTGCTCGTAGGCGGCCAGGCGGGAAGCGGAAAGTCGTACCTGCTGCGAGGCATCGTGGCGAGCCTTGTGCACTGCCATGGTCCGGACCGAATTCGATTTACGCTCATCGACCCCAAACGGGTCACATTCAACACAGCCGCCTTCGAAAGCGCAGTGGGAGCGCATCTCGACGGCCCGATTGTCTACGACGCGGAGCGAGCGTTGCCCGCAGTCGAGCAGCTCATCGAAGTGATGGAGGAGCGCTACGCGTGCTTCGAGCGTGCTCGCGTAAGCGACCTCGATGAATACAACCAGCAGGCAGACCCAGGCGAGCGCCTCGAGCGCAGAATCCTCGTGATCGACGAGTTCCAAGATCTGACGGTCGACAAGTCGACGGCGGGCCGGTTCTTCGACGGCATCAAACGCCTCGGGGCGAAGGCGAGGGCTTCCGGAGTGCATCTCGTCTTGGCGACGCAGCGCCCCGACGCGACCACCGTTCCGCCGATCATCAAGGCCAATCTCGGCGGCAAGGTGGCGCTCAAGGTGTCGTCTCAGACGAACTCACGGATCATCCTTGATCAGGGTGGCGCGGAGAGCTTGCTCGGAAAAGGCGACATGCTGGCGGATTTGGGGCACGGCATCGTTCGAGCCCAGGCTGCGATCGTAGAAGGCTGAGCCGTCCGCCATGCATCCTTCGCCCCTTCTCTGAACCGAGCTGACCGACGACGCGAGCCCAGCACAATCAGTAGATCGCGCGAAGGTAAGCGTCGAAGAGAAGGGGGCAGAGGCTTTTCATGCGTCGTCGAACCGCGACGCGCTCGTTGTGGGATCGCACGGCGCGCTCCTCGCTTATCAGCCGATAGAATTGAAGCCCCGGAGCGCGCGACGATTCTTCGCGACCCGGAAAACCGGGCAGCGTGGGTGCGGGCATCGGAAAGACTCGCTCGACGGTCCCAACCGCCGCCACCCATGAACACGGATCGCCCCTCGTCTCGTATTCGCTTTCCGCTCGAACGAGGAAGTCTGCCACGGTGCTGTCTGCGATGCGGCGGGTATCGACGGCACCAGGGTCGTCGATGAAGGCGCGAAGGTATTCGCGCCGGGCCCGATCAGCCTCGCCCTTGTACCACCGCGCGTCGGCGAGATACCCGCGCGCGCGGGCGTCAGTGGGATCATGCTCAAGTCTGGCCAAGAGCGATCGCTCCGCCTCGTCGATCTTGCTCGCCAGGAGCCAGTGCAGACCGACAGGCTCACCGTCGAGCATGCAGCCGAGACCGAACTGCATTTCCGCTTCGCGTGCCACGCGGGCATGCCACGCCGAGCGATCGGCCCCATCGACGTCGGCCCCGAGAGCGAGCAGGGCCACGAGCGGGTCCCCCTGCAGTCCGACGAGCTCCTCGTAGATCGTGGACAACCGGGTCACCCGCGCGAGGCGCTCACGGACCGCGCGGTCGCTCGGGTAGATTGCCGCCACGCGCTCGAGCTCGATTTGCGCGGCGCGAAGATCGAATCGTTCGAGCGCCTCTCGAGCCCGCGCGGCGCGAACCGCGTCATCGCTGAACAGGTCGAGCTGCCGCATTGCCGTCGGCTAGCAACACTGTTCGAGCTCGCCTCGCGTGTCAACCTGCCGTTCCCGCCGAGCTCAGGTACGAGCGCGGTCGCCGTGGCCCCCTCGACCGTTTTGATGTACGAGCGACGAGCATGAACGACTTACCGCCTCCCAAGGACGACGCTGCGACCGACGCCGGCTCAACGAAGCGGAAAAAGCCGGGCGCCAACGATCCTTGCCCTTGCGGCAGCGGCAAGAAATTCAAGAAGTGCTGTCGAGACAAACCGCTCACGTACACGAGCGCCGACCGCCACTCGACTTTCGAGAAGCTCGACTTCTTCGTCGACGAGCTCACGGGAGACGAGGAGGATCTTGCGTACGAGGAGTTCTGGGGGCGCTATCTCGATCGCGAGGACGAGTTGCCTCCCGATCCGACACGCGCGTCGAACGACGTGTACGAGATGTGGTTCGCCTTCGATCGGGTGGGCGATGATGGCTCGCTGCCCGTCGATCAGTTCCTCGAGCACGTCCACCTGACCTCCGGGGAGCGAGCCTTCCTCGCGGCGCTCCGGCGGTCGTCGATGCGACTCTACGAGGTTGCCGACGCAGTTCCCGGCGTTTCGCTGACGCTCCGCGACGTCGTCGAAGGCGACGTGATGACGGTCAGCGAGCGCTCGGCGTCGAGGAGCATCGATCGCCACGAATTCGTGGCCGCCCGCGTCGTCCCGCGTGGCCCGTCCGGTGGTCCCGAAATCGAGGCGGGGCTCTTGCATATCCCACGGCTCATCAAACAGGGCGTCTTGGAGCAGCTCCGCGAGCACCGCCAGACGTTCTTGCGCGAAAATCCGATGTCCGGCCTCGATGCTTTCTACAAGACCATGCCGCCGTTCTTTCACGACGCGTGGGTGGGCTGCATTCTCGAGCCACCCGTCCCCGAGCTCAGAAACACGGACGGCGAAGAAATGATCCCGACTCGCATCCATTTCGAGGTTATCGATGCCGGGGCGCTGTCCGCGACTCTCGATCGCCATCCGGAGCTGGTACGCGCGAGCGATGCGTCGTGGAGCTGGGAAAGAAGGAACGCGACCGATCAAACGACGCTGCTCGGCCGTGTCGAGCATCGCGGTGACGCCCTCGTGGTCGAGACGGACTCGGTCGAACGCGGTGCTCGGGCGCGGAGCCTCGTCGAGGCGGCCGGCGGCAGGGCGATTTTGCATCGGGCGACCAAGCACGAAAACCTTCGGCGTTCGATCCAGGACGCCGTGAGAGAGAAGTACCTTTCCGGCAAGTCCGACGAAAAGAACGAATCCGACGCCGGAAGGCTGCCGCCGGCTGTTGCCGAAGCGCTCGTGTTGGAGCACTACGCGAAGCACTACCGCGCTTGGGTGGACGAGCCGGTTCCGGCCCTTCAAGGCCGCACACCGCGCCAAGCTTCCGCCGATCCGATGCTTCGGCCGCGCGTGGAGGATCTCATTCACAGCCTCGAGAGTATGTACCAGGGCGCTCTACGGCGGCGTGAGCCTGCTTATGATCCCTCTTGGATGTGGAGCGAGCTCGGTCTGCTCGAACGCGAGTGCGCCCTTCGTCCACCGCCGCTCGCGCATGAGCGCGTCGCGGAAAAGGTGCCGGGCAGCGGCGAGGTGAGTCGGTCCGCGGCGGAGCGAATCCGCCGTCAGCCTGGCTTTTCCGATGCTTCATCGGTCCTGTCGCGCGAGGCGTTCGGAAGCGACATCGAGCTTCAGCGATTCCTCCGCGACCTTGCCCAGCAAACCGGGCCCGAAGGTGCCTCGGTCGCACTCTACCTGCGGCTGATGGTCAACCTGGAGCTCCATCGCCGGAAGTCGTTCTGGGTCGACGAAGCGCTCTCTTACATGCTGAGCCACACCGATCTCGACGTCGTCGGGCGGGAGCTGCGCGTCCCGTTCGCGTCGTTCGCACTGGTGTTCACCGACCGACACACGCTGTCGTTGGCCGAGCGTGCGCTCGCGATGAGGGATGCGTGCCCTCTCTCGGGTCAGATCCTGCGGATCGCGACGGTGTACGTAACGGAGGAGCGGCGCGGCGCCGATCGCAGCCTCGAAATATGTTTCGCCCTCGATGCCCTCGGCAGTGATTTACCGGAGCTCGTGCGGCATGAGATTCCGCTCGGGGACGACACTCCCGTTCAGACCTACCTGGACGAGGTCGCGCCGCTCCCCGCGGTAGAGCCTGCCATCCCCGATGCGAGTCCGATCCGCGGCCTCTTGCGCGCGGCGGTTCACGCGATTCTCTACGCCACCAGCGCGGGTGTGGAGCCCGTGCGCCGCTCACCTGCAGAGGAGGTCACGCGGCATCGACGTGGCACGTTCAGCTCGGACGAGGTGTATTTCCTCCCGGGCGCGATCGACATCACGCAGGTCCGTAGGATGCAGGATCTCGAGCGCGTGCCGAGCGGGCGCGAGATACTACGCCGCTACATGGTGCGAGGACATTGGCGCCGGGCGCAGCAGAATTGGTCGGATCGGCGCCTGCGCTGGATAGCCCCGTATTGGAAGGGGCCCGACATGGCGGCCATCATCGAGCGCGCGTATCGACTCAAGCCCTGAGCGGCTCATTGAGCCAGCCCGAGCTCGCGCGTTCACAGCTTCGGACCTCGACCCCGGCGACCTCGCCAGATGTAGTAGATGATCACCGTCTTGGTAGCTCGGTCGACCGCGGGGTGAAATCGAAGAAGGGCAGGGCTTGGGGGCGCGTGCCGGAGGCGGCCCGTCGCAAGTCTTCCCCCTTTCTCTGATGGTGAACATCGAAGCATCATTGTGCTACGATGCGCCTATGAAGAAGCGACCTGGAGGCACGACGCACCTGTCGATCTCGCTGCCTGCGGAAGAAGCGAAGATCCTCAAGCGTCGGGCGAAGCGCGTTTACGGAGGTAACGTCTCGCGCGTGGTGAGTGATGCGATTCGCTACATCGCGTACGAGGAAGGGCGGGATGCACTCATTGCGTCGTTCGGAGGGAAAGGCCGGCCCACGCGCGAGGAAGCGCGACGCCTCGATGAGGATTGGGGACTGTCAGCTAAAAAATCGGCGTGACCCGCGCGGCGATCACGTTCGACACCGGAGCGCTCATCGCGCTCGAACGGCGCAAGGAGCGCGCCATGAAGGTGTACACTCACGCGAAAGAGAGGGGCTTTGTCGTCGCGACACCCAACGTCACAGTGGCCGAGTGGTGGCGCGGCCGAACCGACAAGCGTGAAGCAGTTTGGCGGGGACTTCTCGTCGAGCCGGCGTCGGATGAGACCGTGAAGTTGGCAGGAGTGGCGCTCGGGAAGGTCCGGGGGGCGACGACGATCGTCGCGATTGTTGCAGCGTTCGCGGTAGAGCGAACGGGCATCGTCTACACGAGCGACGTCGACGATTTTCGCGCGCTTGGTGCATTCTTTCCGGCCCTCCGGGTTTTCGGGATCTGAAGATATCGTCGGGTTCTCGCCGGGTCGTTCGAGCTTGGGCACTTGCTGCTGACGCACGTGCGCGCGTTGGGCGAGTTCCTTCTGCGAGAGCCCGTGTCGCACACGCTCCCCGCGCTGAGTGGCGCTTGCAAGCGGGAACGGGCTCTCGCTCCAGATTACGGCCCCCGGGTTCCAATCGGTAACCGTGAGCGCGACGGTGACGCTAACGCAAGATCCTCACTGCGGTTGCACGGGGGCGACACTGGAGCCATCGGACGTGACTCTCTATCCTTCTCGACCATAGGCGGGTATGAAACGGCTCGTCTTCTGACCCAATCAGGTCACGCGAACGAGGCCGCTTCGGGGCGATCCTCGGTCAATTGGCCCCAAACGCCCCGTTTCGGTCGAGGATTTACCCACCGTGGCGCCTCAAATCCGGCCTAGCAGATTGTGCGCATGGAGTTGACTCCATATGGCGAACGCACCATATTGAGCCAGGTGGCAACGGTCGTTCACGGCGACTTCGAGTGGGACGCGGCGAAGGCCGCATCGAACCTGACCAAACACGACGTCTCGTTCGAGGAGGCAGCAACTGTCTTTGCCGACCCGAACGTCCTTTTGCTCGACGACGGTGCCGAGCGACTTGTCGCGCTCGGGCTCTCGGCGAGGGTCCGAGTTCTTTACGTCGTGCACGTGGAGCGAGGCGATCGAGACCGCATTATCAGCGCTCGCCGAGCGACGCCAGCCGAAGAGGCTTTCTACAACACACAGGGGTGACACATGCGTGCGACCAAACGATCCAATCTGGAAGAATCGCCCGAGCTCGACGTTACTCGGGCGAAGATAGTCCGACGCGGGCCAAAGAACCCGCTGGGACCTCGCCTTGACCTTATGTCTATGCGCGAAGCCATCGGTAAGACGCAGGAAGAGATCGCTCGCGCGGCCGAAATGGATCAGGGGGACGTCAGCCGTCTCGAGCAACGCGACGACGTCAAGGTTTCGACCCTGCGCCGCTACGTGCGCGCTTTGGGAGCAAAGCTCGAGCTCGTCGTCGTTCTCAAGACGGGGCACAAGATGCGACTGGATATTTGAGAATCATGCGAGGTGGTGGTCTGAAGGTGCCGGATCTCCTTCGGCGTCTCCGTCGTCGCTCCGTGCGCGGAGTCGCGCATCGATTGATCAGCTATGCGCGGCGTTTTCAACCTGTCGAGTTCTATCTACGATCTTCACACTCGAACTCCTCGCGCCGGGGGAAGGCTCCTCCAGCTCGGCTTCGAGGACTTGCTTCGCCATGACGGCCATATCCCGCGATGGGCGGTAGAGTTCGTCGCGTATCTCTACGGAATCCGAATACCGCTCCAGTCCGAGATGATCGCGATCGACGAGCAGGACGGAGCGCCCGTTCTTCATCAGCTGGCGTCCCAACAAGTAGATGAACTGCGAGTTGGTCACCAGGTAGCGCTTCCACAGCCGGCGGGGCTCCTGCGCGAGGCGGAATGCCCACTCCATGCTGACGCGTTGTAACAGCTTGGGTGCACGTGCCAACCGCCCCGCCAGAACGTCGAAGCTGCCCCCCACGCCGATGGCCATACTCACTGCCAGGCGCTCCCACTGCTCATCGATAAAATGCTCTTGTCGGGTGCCCATACCTACAAACAGGATGTCCACACCAGCCTTGCGGATCGCATCGGCACGCGCTGGCGCATCGTCGGGCGTGAAGAAGCCATCGCCGAAGTAGGTGATCCGCAAACGCGAGTAGAGTTGCGACAGGCGCTCGACCACCGACTCCACGACGGATCGTTCCGAACCGAGGAGTCCGACGCGGAAGCCCTCGTGCTGAGCCCGCTGCGACAGCGCGTCGACGAGATCGATGCCCGTCACCCGGGCCGGCAACCTCGCGCCGAAGGCCGTCGCGACGTTCACCGTGCACACCCACCCGCGCTGGGCCGACCGCACGTGGGTGAACACCTTTTCCACCATCTCATCAAGAGTGACGCGATCGAATTCAGCGTTGAGGATTCGGGTCCGTTCGCTCATGGGTACCCCCGGGTCACGAGCAGGGAATCGACGAAGAACTTGGCCGCCCAGTTGGGATAAGTGAACGGCGCGTAGCCTCCCCATATCGGGTACGAGCCCGCGATCGCGCCACGGATGTTGTCGTCGCCGATCTCGAGGTCCTGTGTGGCCATCACGTAGCGCGTGGCTCGCTCGGCCGCGTCGCGGTAGCGTGGTTGGCCGGTGTGGGCGTGGAGCTTGTGCCAGATGACGGCCATCTGCACGTTGCCGGTGAGGCAGCAATAGCGAGCCGCGGGGCGGCCGTGTCTGTCGATTCGGCCCGGCAGCCATCCGTCGAGGCGCAACCGAGAGAGCACCGCATCCGCGCCTCGCTGTGCCGCCTGCTCCCAGATGGGCTCGGGCCACAATCGGCTCGATTCCCACAGCCCCCGAATCGCATACGCAATGGTGTGGGTGTAGGGAGCAATTCCGAGCTCGAACGCGACGTTGTCGAACCACCCGTCGTGTTGCTGGGAGACGGCCCACTCGAGGTTGGCCCCGGCCACCCGCAGGTAGTCGGGATGGGGAATCACACGGTACAGCTCGAGGAGGGCCCACGCTACGCGACTGTTGTAGACGTGTGGGATGCCGTTGTACGTGTTGCGGGTCCAGCGGCCATCTTCATCGGCCACCGCGACTAACCAGTCGCCGGCGCGGCGCGCCGCAGCCAAGAACGCCTCGTCGCCGCTCTCCTGCCATGCCCCCAACAGGCCGAACACAACTTGGCCGGTGTCGAACACGATGCCGCGCCCGGCGTCATATCGGGGGTTGGAGAACGAGCCGTCGGTGTTCTGCACCGCGCGCAGCCACCTTGCCATGCGAAGCGCCCGCTCGCGATATTCGCTTCGTCCGAAGTGTTTGGCGAGATTGAAGAATGTGCACGCAATGTAGCCCGTGGTCTCGACATACGGGGACCGCCAGCCACCGTGCAGCGAGTACCCGTAGCTCACTCCGTCGTTTGGCCCGATGTCTTGGGCACGGCAAAGCCAGTCGACCGCCATGCTCAGGTGAACGTCGGCGTCGTGTTGATTCGGCTCGAAGGGCGTGAGATCGCGCAGAACAACCCTCGAGAATGGCAGGACGGGCGCGAGCATGATCGACCTGGCGCGCGGCGGCGAGCAAACTGACAACGTTAGCTGCTACCAGCCGCGCTCATCATGCTACCCAACATGCGAATCGCAAGGACCCTTGGCTAGATCCACCTACCGAGTTGACATAGCGTCGAGTTGACACGAGCCTGATGGCCATGTCGGTCGCATCTGTCGCATCTGGGGAGCGCCTTAAGCACTATGGTACTTTCGGTCTGCGCCGCGTGGGCCAGCAGCTTTTCGGCCTACGGCGGTTTCGGGCGGAAGTCCCTACCAACGTCAGCGTGCGCATCGAACGTCTGCGGCGCGATCAAGCGCGCATCGAGGAGGCGCTGGGGCGCCCGCTGAAGGGCCAGCATTTGCTGGTCGTGGGACCAGGCCAGCTCCTGCGAGAGGCTCGCTTCTTCGGGATCCACAACCAGGTTACCTGCCTCGATCTCGACGTGATGCCACACGGCATCGATCCGGTCGCCTACGCGAGGATGCTGCGCACCAACGGACTCGGTCGCGTCGTCAAAACGCTTGGTCGCAAGCTGCTCGGCAACGATCGGATCGAGTTCGCCGAGTGGAAACGCCAGCTCGGCATCTCATCCCTGCCCGAACCGGAGTGTCAGGTGCGCGACATTTGCGACGGCGTGCCCTCAGCCGGCCATTGGGACGTGTTGGCATCGTTCGGCGTTTTCCAGCACATCGCCGACCTGGGGCTGGCCCTTGATCGCTGCGTTGAAGCCCTCGTCCCGGGGGGCGTGCTCTACATCGGCGTGCAGCTGTGGACGGGCAACACCGGCCACCACGACATCCGGGCGTATACCGGCAACGAGGACCAGCTGGCGCTGTGGGGCCACCTGCGCCCCAGCCAAGCCCACGAGGTCGAGCCGAGCGCATGGCTCAACAAGCTGCGACTGCGCGACTGGCGGGCGTTGTTTGCCAAGACATGCCCCGGCTTCACCGAGTACCAAGAACGCTACAACGAAGCGGAGCTGCGGGCGAAGATGACGCCGGCCCTTCGTGAGGAGCTCGCTGACTACGACGACGAGGAGCTCTATACCATCGATGTGTTTTTTCGCTGGCGCAAACCGAACGCTGGACCCATCCGTGATCGGCCGGCGTAAGGACGCCCAAACAACCGTTGCCGACGTGCGCCCGCTCTGTGCTACACTGCCATTATGCGACCTGGGCGGACGAAAACCACGAGTTTCTCCCTCGACCCGGCGACCCTCAAGAACCTGAAGGCGCTCGCTGCACGGCGCCACAAGGGGAACGTGTCTGCGCTCCTTGCCGAGGTCGCTACGCGCGAGGCGAAGTTCGCGGCGGCCGAGGCGTTCTTCGAGAAGTACGGCGTTCCGCCGCTCGATGAAGCAGCCATCGAGCGCATCGAGGCGGAGTGGCGTGGTGAACCGCCGGTGAAGAAGACACGACGGCGTGTGGCATGACGTTCACGTTCGACACGGGGATGCTCATCGCGCTCGAACGGCGAAAGCGCCGGGCGACCGAAGCCTTCCAGGCCATCGTCCGCCGTGGATTCCTCCCTGTCGTGCCCGCCGTCGTCTACGCGGAGTGGTGGCGCGGGCGGAGCGATATTCGTGAGGAGATCCTCGCTGCGACAATCGTCGAGGATATGCCGCCTTTCCTATGCCGTGCGGCCGGAGAGGCGCTCGGAGCGGTGAGAGGGTCATCCCTTGCCGACGCGGTCGTCATGGCATCGGCGGCGTTGCGAGGAGGCGGCATCGTTTACAGCGCCGACGTGGACGATCTCACTCGGCTGACGCGCCACTTTCCGACCGTGCTCGTGCTCCGTGTTTGAGCTGCGCATTGCTCCTCATGCACACACGGTCGGAATGGACGTGCACCCGATGACTATTTCCCGACCGTGGTCGTGCTCTTGGTTCGAAGTGGGTCGGCCCGAGTCGCGCCCGAGTCTGTCGTCTCGTACAGCTCGAGAGCTTGGTTGACGGCGTATTTGATCTCGCTGGCGAGCGGATCGTCTTCGGCGTCTTGGCACCGTGAAAGAATGAGAAGCAGCGCACTGCGGGCCCGCCGTACTTCGTAGACGAGCCAGTGAAGATCCGCTTCGCAAGGATGCCCTTCACCCACGTGCACCCGCTCGATGTCGCGCAGACGCCATTCGACGAGCTCACGGCGGCCGGGCGGTCGCAGGTCCCCCTGGCAGTCCGGGCAGACCTCCGGCCCGAGATCGCTCGCGATCTCGCCGCCGCCGTGACACGTGAGGCATTGCGCTTCTCGCTCGCTGGTCATGGCTGGCGTCCTCCTTTGATGCCCGAGCCGTCGTTGGCGCATCCTAGCGCATGGACGAGCTCGTCGACGAGTGATCGCATGAAGAACGACCGCTCCGGCATGATCGGGTGCGCAACGCCGCGCTCTTGCAAAGAGGCGGCGCACGTCGGCCCGACGGCCGCTACGACGATCTGGTTGAGGGCTCGTGAGAACGCGTCGCTGGCTCCACGCGTGCTGGCCGCCTGAAAAACCCGCTCGACCTGGGCGCTGCTCGTGAAAGCGATCGCGTCGATGGTTCCGGCCATGATCTTTTCGAGGAGGTCGTCCACGTGCTCATCTTCGCTCGCTGGCACGTAGACGTAAGGCGCGACGGTGTGGACCGTCGCATGCTTCGAATGCAAGAATTGAATCAGCTCGTCGCTGGCGCCTTCGGCGTAGAGCTGAAGGCCGACGCAGCGTCCGGTGAAGTCCTCGTCCTGCAGGTCGCGCATGATCCCGTCGGCGGTCGGAGCGCGCGCGGGTTTCGTCGGGCGGATCCCGAAGGCATGAAGCGCGGCCGCCGGCTTGGGACCCCGGGTGATCGTTCGCACCCGTGCGAGCTCGCGCACGAAGGGCTCGAGGAGCCCGGCCCGTTCGGCGAAGCCCGCGAGCCGCCGAACCCCTTCGCCGGTCAGTAGAACGAGGTCGTCCATCCCACCCTCCGTCAGAATCCGCAGCCACGCTTCGATCGGCGCCGAATCGGCGGCATCGCGAATACCAATGAGAGGGTAGGCGAGTGGGGTGGCACCCTGTTCGCGCAGGAGGCGAGTCAATCTTTCGAGCTCCCGCGTTTCTGGGACGGCGATCGTCTTGCCGAGAAGGGGCTGGGGCGTCATGCAACTTCGACTACGCAGCTGATGGTCTCGTCAGTAGCCGCTTGCCTTCGGGGCGTCCGGCGGACGTGGTTGTCCAGGCCGCGATGATTTCCTTCACGAGCGACTTCATGAAGAACAGCTCCGGAGGGACGATGCTCGCCCGTAGGCCCCGCGTCCGCAGCGCCGACGCCGCGACGGGGCCGATCGCGGCGATGCGCGTGCGCCGCAGCCCGGCCTCGAGCGCGGCTCGCAGATTGAGCCGCCTCGCGAGATCGAACAGCGCGTCGACTTGCGCTCGCGACGTGAACACGATGAGGTCGTAGTGCCCCGAGGCCATTTGGGTCACCAGCTGCCGCACCGCGGATTCGTCGGATGTATTGGCGTAGGTGTACGGCCAGACCGGACGCACGGAGCTGCAAGCTGCCTTGAGATGCTGGACGAACCTCCTGCTGTTCGCGCGCGGGTAGAGCTGCACGCCGACACACGCGCTGGCGACGTTCCGGCCGCGGATGAGATCGAGCACCCCGCTGCTCGTCGGCACGTCGACCGCATGCGTCGGGAGGATCCCGACGTCTCGCAGCGAGCGCGCAGGTTTCGGGCCTCTGGTGACGGTTTCGATTTTTCCGAGCGTGCATAGCAGCTCGCTGCGGATCCCCAATCGCTCGGCTGTTGCGACGATTCGGCTCACACCCTCGCCCGTGAAGAAGATGCACGCTTGCATCTGCCCCGCCGCGAGGTGTCGCACCCAGTCCTCCACGGCGCGGGGATCGGCCGCTTCGCACGTGGTGACGAGGGGACAGGACGTGACCGCCGCGCCCTTGGCTTCGAGCATCTCTGCCAGGCGCTCGCGCTCGCGCGATTCGCAAATCGCGATACGAAACCCGACCAGCGGTCCGGCTCGGCCCTCGCTCGTGGCATGCGCGGCCAAACCTGCGACCGGTCGGCGAAGCGCGCCGCCGACGGGGGCGTGGATCTGGACCATGCCGCCGACCAAGCGGGCTCCATAGGTCGGGACCCGTACGTCGGGGTGCTCGAAGCATTGGCCGGTGCGAAGGTCGAAGGTGTGCTTGTAGACGGGTGACGCAACCTTCAGCGCCTCCCCCTTGTTGCCGACGATGCCTCGCGACAGAACGAATGCGCGGCTGAACGGGTCGTAATTCGAGATGGCCAGCACCGAGCCGTCGCCCCCAATCCGGAAGATCGCCACCTGCTCGCCGCCGACCAGCGCGCAGACGCCCCTGTTGGGCGATAGCCGCTCGATTCGGCAGACGTCGACCCACTGACCCGCGGTGTCCGTCATCGGTGCACCTCGATTTCGTGGGCCTTGAGAAACTCGGCAGGGTCGGGCTTCTCCTCCGGACGCGCGGGGCGAATCTGACCGCGCTCTTCGACGTAGACCAGATTGGGATCGGGCTCGCACACGTTCACGAAATGGATGAATTTCGCCATTCGTTCGGGGCTCTCCAGGGTTGCCTTCCATTCGCAGCGGTAGTGCGCGATGTGGCGCGCCATCTCCGCCTCGAGTTCGCCGCAGATGCCGAGCTCGTCGTCGATGAGAATGCGCCGGAGCTCTTTGATGCCTCCGGGTCGCTTGTTGAGCCACGTTGCCGTGCGCTCCAGCCGGCCGGCGGTGCGGATGTAAAACATGAGGAACCGATCGATGTATTGGATGAGGAGCTCGCGGCAGAGGTCCTGCGCGAAGAGGGCCGCGTGCTGCGGGCGCATGCCGCCGTTCCCGCAGATGTAGAGGTTCCACCCCTTCTCGGTCGCAATCACGCCGAAGTCCTTGCCCTGCGCCTCCGCGCATTCGCGCGCGCAGCCGGAGACGGCGGATTTGATCTTGTGCGGGGCGCGAAGCCCGCGATATCGGAGCTCCAGCTCGATCGCGAGCGACACCGAATCGCCGACGCCAAACCGACACCAGGTGCTGCCCACGCACGACTTGACCGTGCGGAGCGCCTTTGCGTACGCGTGGCCTGACTCGAAGCCGGCGTCTACGAGCCGCTGCCAGATGAGGGGTAGCTGGTCGACGCGCGCCCCGAAAAGATCGATCCGCTGGCCGCCGGTGATCTTCACGTACAGATTGAACTCCTCCGCGACCTCGCCGAGGACGACGAGTTTCCTCGGCGTGATCTCTCCGCCAGGAATCCGCGGCACGATCGAGTAGGAGCCATCCTTCTGCAGGTTCGCCAGGAAGTGGTCGTTGGTGTCCTGGAGGGTGCCCTGCTCGCCATCGAGCACGTAATCGCCGATGGACATCGACGCGAGCATCGAGGCCACCGCAGGCTTGCACACCTCGCACCCGCATCCTTTGCCGTAGCGCTGCAAGAGCTCGCCGAAGCTCCCGATCTCCTCGACGCGCAGGATGTCGAACAGCTCCTGCCTGCTGTAGGAGAAATGCTCGCAGAGTCCGGCGGGCGTAGTGACGCCGGCCTTGGCGAGCTCGACGCGCAAGATATCGGCGACCAACGTGGCGCATCCGCCGCATCCGGTACCCGCTTTCGTGCAGGCTTTGACTGCGCCGACCTCGCGGAGGTTCTTTTCGCCAATCGCGCGGCAGATGTCGCGCTTCGCGACGTTGTTGCACGAGCAGATGATGGCCTCTCCCGGCAGGCCCTCGACGCCGGCCGGTCCCGAGCCGGCCGCGGCAGCGCCCGCCGGCAGGATCAGTTGTTCGGGATGCGGCGGCACCGGCATGCGGCTCTTGGCCATTTGATGCAGGGCACCGTACGCGCTCGCGTCGCCGACGAGCATACCTCCGAGCACGAGGCGACCATCCTCGGAGAGGACGAGACGCTTGTAGACGTTGCTCACGAGATCGCGGAACACGATGTCGCGCGCGCCTGGCGTTCGCCCGAACGCGTCTCCGAACGACGCGACGTCGACTCCCATGAGCTTGAGCTTGGTGGACAGGTCGGCGCCGACGAACGTTTTGGATCCTCCCGCCAAGTGCTCGGCGACGACGTCGGCCATGGCATAGCCGGGACCGACGAGTCCCCAGATCTGACCAGCCGCAAGCGCGCACTCGCCGATCGCGTAAATGTCGGGATCGGACGTGCGGCACGTTTCATCCACGCGCACCCCGCCGCGCTCTCCCACCTCGAGCCCCGCCTTGCGAGCGAGT
>WNGB01005653.1_pt1 | contig 21515 bp, 21 predicted proteins | sample 5400681 | NCBI WGS metagenome assembly WNGB01 (sample SAMN13153367, study PRJNA577476) | soil metagenome | isolation source: 115 cm soil or saprolite under grassland replicate 2 | place: USA:California | collected 2016-06-15
CCACACAGGACTCGAGATTGTCTGGACCGCCGTGCCGGCGATCCTCGTCACTGCGATCGCGGTGATCAGCGGCATCGTGCTCGTCCAGAACGACCGCGCCGCGGCCAACCACCTGAACGTGAACGTGACCGCGCGCCAGTTCGCCTGGACGTTCTCGTACCCCGGGCAGGGCAACCTGGCCTCTGCGCAGCTGAGGCTGCCGGTCGGCCGCTCGGTCGAGCTGCACCTCCGGGCGCTCGACGTTATCCACTCGTTCTGGGTACCCGAGTTCGGGCAGAAGCAGGACGCGTTGCCAGGCCAGGACACAAAGGTCGTGATCACGCCCACGAAGGTGGGCACGTACCCGGTGATCTGCACCGAGCTCTGCGGGCTCGGCCATGCGCTGATGCGGACGTCGGCGATCGTGATGCAGCCGGCTGCGTTCAACGCCTGGGTCAAGCGGCAGCAGACCGCGCTGAAGGCGCCTCCAGGGGAGGCGGGCAAGTCCGTTTTCGCGGCGAACGGGTGCGCCAGCTGTCACACGCTGCAGGCGGCCGGGGCCTCGGGAAAGGTCGGCCCCGACCTCGATAAGCTCCCCGCGTACGCGAAGCAGGCGGGCAAGCCGCTCGAGGACTTCGTCAGAGAGTCGATCGTGGATCCCAATGCGTATGTTCAGCCCGGCTTCCCGAAGGGCGTGATGCCTCCCTTCGCCACCCTGCCGAAGGACCAGCTTGACGCACTGGTCATGTTCCTCATCGACTCGAGCAAGGGAGGGAAGTGACCACCACGGCCGAGCATCACGATCCAGCTAGCGCTTTGCCGAAGGCAAAGCGCAACTACCTGCTCCAAGCGGGCTGGATCCGTGCCGCCTGGATGATGTGCCTGTTCTGGGGGATCGGGCTCGGGCTCGTGCTCGTCTTCCGCTGGTGGGGCGGCTGGGACCCGCTGTTCAAATGGTCGGCGATCACGGTCGTGGCGACGCTGACCGCGGCGCCGATCGGGTTCCTCGCCGGGCTCGGCACCTTCGACTACTGGGTGCGCTGGGCGGCCGGCGCGCCGACAGTTCCGGAGGACCACTCGACGCACGGCGGCCGCACCTGGCAGGACTACTTCCGGCCGAACACCGACCACAAGGTGATCGGGATCCAGTACGTCGTGACGACGATCGTCTTCTTCATCGCCGGCGGCCTGATGGCGATGATGTTCCGCGCCGAGCTCGCGCAGCCCGGGATGCAGTTCGTGGACAACCAGACCTTCAACGGCCTGGTCTCGGTGCACGCGGCGCTGATGATCTTCCTGTTCGTGATCCCGGCCTTCGCGGGGCTCGGGAACTACGTGATCCCGCTGATGATCGGCGCACCCGACATGGCGTTCCCCCGCCTGAACGCCCTCTCGTTCTGGCTGCTGCCGATCGCCGGTGTGATGATGCTGCTCAGCTTCGTCGTCCCCGGCGGCGCCTTCGCGGCGGGCTGGACCGGCTACGCCCCATTAGCCGTCGACCAGCCGCTCGGGAGCGTCTTCTTCAACATGGGCGTCCAGTGGGCGGGCGCGTCCTCGATCATGACCGCGCTCAACTTCCTCGTCACGATCATCACCATGCGCGCGCCCGGGATGACCTTCTGGCGCATGCCGCTGCTCGTGTGGGCGAACTTCACCACCTCGCTGCTGGTCGTGATCGCTACCCCGTTCATCGCCGGCTCGCAGTTCTTCGTCATGTTCGACCGCGTGATGCACACGAACTTCTTCGACGCGGCCGACGGCGGCTACCCGCTGGGCTACCAGCACATCTTCTGGTTCTACTCGCACCCGGCGGTCTACATCATGATGCTGCCCGGCTTCGGCATAGCCTCGGAGGTCATCTCCGTGATGGCCAGGAAGCCGATCTTCGGCTACCGGCTGATGGCCCTGAGCCTGATGGCCATTCTCGTGCTCGGGTTCTCGGTCTGGGCGCACCACATGTTCGTCGCGGGCGTCGCTCCGTGGCTGCGGATCCCGATGATGGTCACCTCGCTGGTGATCGCCGTGCCGACCGGGATCAAGGTGTTCTCGTGGTTAGCAACGATCTGGGAAGGCCGGATCAGATTCTCGACGCCGATGCTGTTCGCGCTCGGGTTCGTGTCGATGTTCGTGATCGGCGGCCTCTCCGGGATCTACCTCGCCGCGGTGCCGATCGACATCCACGCCTCCGACACGTACTTCGTCGTCGCGCACATCCACTACGTGCTCTTCGGCGGCTCGCTGTTCACGATCTTCGCCGGGATCTACTACTGGTTCCCGAAGATGACCGGGCGGATGTACAACGAGCGGCTCGGGAAGCTCCACTTCTGGCTGACCTTCATCGGGTTCAACGTCACCTTCTTCCCGATGCACTGGCTCGGCCTGCAGGGGATGCCGCGCCGCGTCTCCGACTACTCGCCGCGCTTCGGCGACCTGAACATGATCATCTCGCTCGCCTCGTTCTTCCTCGGCGCCTCGATCGTCGTCTTCCTCTACAACATGATCACGAGCTGGGTACGCGGCCGGAGGGCCGACGCGAACCCGTGGCGCTCGATGACGCTCGAGTGGCAGGTCTCCTCGCCGCCGCCCTACTTCAACTTCGACGAGATCCCGCAGGTCGTCGGCAACCCGTACGAGTACGGCGTGCCCGGCGCCCGGCACGCGGTCTTCAACGGTGATCGCGTCGAGCACCTGGAGGAGGTGCACACGTGACGCATGTCCTGGTGGTCGCCAATGAGACCGTCGCGGGCAAGGCGCTGATCGACGCGCTCGAGCGGCGTTCCGGCGGCGACGAGCTCCAGGTCTCGGTCGCCTGCCCCGTGAACGCGCCCCGGGAGGGGTACGTGGTCTACGAGGACACGCGGCGGGCGGCGGCACGGCGGCGGCTGGACAAGACGCTGGCGCAGCTCCAGGAGAGCGGGATTGCCGCGGACGGCTACGTGGTCGACGCCGACCCGGTGGACGCGGTCCGGGACTGCGGCGGAACGTCGTCGATCGGATCCGCAAGGTCGCGGGGACCATCCCCGTCGAGCACGTTGTCGTCGACCTCGAGAGCGAGGGCGGCGAGGCGAACGTGCTGGTGGTCGCCAACGAGACGGTGCTCGGCTCGGCGCTGCTCGACCGGATCAAGGCGCGCGCCGCCCGGTCACCCGCGAGCTTCATGATCATCTGCCCGCAGAGCGACCTCCAGATGTCGGGTCATCCCGATGCCGACCGGCGCCTGCGCCGCGCGCTCGCCGCACTGCGTGGGGCGGGGATCGACGCGCACGGCCAGGTCGCGCACCCCGATCCGTACACGGCCGCGCTGCACGCCGTCCAGGACGAGCGGGTGGACGAGATCATCGTTTCGACCTTCCCCGGCGCTGCGCGGTCGAGCTGGCTCCGGAAGGACGTCGTCACGCGGTTGCGGGAGGCGACGAAGCTCCCGGTCGAGCACGTCGAGGTCGAGCCGGCCGCGGTCGGAGCTATTCCGTGAGCGCTCACTCCGAAGCGCACGAGCCCGGCGTCATCGAGCACCATGGCCCCCCGGCCGCGAACGTCAGCTCCCGCGTGGACGCCCGCGTCCTCGGGATGTTCCTGTTCATCGCCTCGGAGATCATGCTCTTCGGCTCGTTCTTCACGGCCTATTTCTTCGTGCGGGTCGTCAACGACGCGCCGCACTGGCCGCCGACCGGTTACCACCTCCCCGTCTTCGTCGCCGGAATCAACTCGGCGATCCTGCTCACCTCGAGCTTCACGATGCACTGGGCGCTGACGTCGATCAAGCGCGGCAACCGCGCCGGTCTCAAGGCCGGGCTCGTGCTCACCTTCCTGATGGGCTTCACGTTCCTCGCCACGCAGATCACCGAGTACGCTCGTATCGGCTTCGCCCCGCGCGACAACGCGTTCACGACGATCTTCTTCGGGCTGACGGGACTCCACGGCGCGCACGTCTTCGTCGGGCTGACGCTGCTGCTCGCCGCGACGGTCAGGGCCTTCCGCGGCCACTACACGGCCGAGCACCACCACGGCGTCGAGATCCCGGGGATCTACTGGCACTTCGTGGACGTGATGTGGATCGTCGTGTACACGACCGTCTACCTGATCTGAAATAGGGTCGAGCGCCGGGGAAGGAGTGCGCAGGTGAAGAACCCGTTTCGCAGCGAGGCCGAGGCGTACCGGTTCGTGATGGGCACGGTCGTCTACTTCGCGGCGATCGTGATCGCGACTGCGGTGGGCGGCCGTTGGTGGGGTCTCGGCGCCTTCGTTGTCGTCACGGTCGCGGTGTTGCTCTGGGTCTTCCGGCGGGAGGCGCGTGAGCGTGCACCGGTCGCGCCGTCTCGGAACCGGAGCGTGGAGGGCGAGCGGCGCATCCTCGTCGTCGCGAACGAGACGGTGGCCGGTGGTACGCTCCGCGACGCGATCAAGGCAGCGGCCGAGGGTGCGCGGGCGAACGTGCTCGTCGTCTGTCCGGCGCTGAACACGAAGCTCAAACACTGGACGTCGGACGAGGATAAGGCGCGCGCCGCGGCGGAGGACCGGCTGGCGCGCAGCATCCGCGAGCTGGAGCGGCTGGGGATCGCCGCTCGAGGCGAAGTCGGGGACGCCGACCCCCTCCAGGCGATCGAGGACGCGCTGCGCACCTTCGGTGCCGACATGATCATCATCTCCACGCACCCGGAGGGGCGCTCGAACTGGCTCGAGCGGGGTGTCGTATCGGGCGCGCGCGAGCGGTTCGCAGTCCCGACCACGCACGTCGTGGTCGATCTCGAAGCCGAATCGCGGGCCTAGCGCCTACCATAGGGGTGAGCCCGCTCTGCCGGCTCCCTCGAGCACTCGCAAACTCGTGGGGGAGCGGGAGCACGGGCTTTGGCAAACGTCGACCAGGAAGGGGCTTGATGAGCGCAAAGAAGCGACAGCAGACGATGGCGAAGTTCATGCGGGAGCAGGCGGTCAAGGAGCGCCGCATGCTGAAGCGGCAGAGGAAGGAAGAGGCGGCCGCGGCCGCGCGTATCGCCAAGGCCGGAGGCCTGACCGCTCCCGAAGCGGGCGAGACAACCGAGGTCAAGGCTCACGCGGACCACAGCTAGACTGCCGAGGTGGCTGCGCGAGCAAAGCGAGGTAAGACCCGTGAGGCCCCGTCGACGGGCGGGCGCCGGAAGGTCTTCGATCAACGGCGAAGGTCGTGCCACTTCTGCAAGGGCAAGATCGTCGAGATCGACTACAAGGACATAGCCCAGATCCGCCGCCACGTCTCCGAGCGGGGCAAGATCAAAGGCCGCGGCAACACGGGCACCTGCCGCAGACACCAGACCCAGCTCGCCGTCGCGATCAAGCGTGCACGCGAGATGGCGCTGCTTCCGTACGTCGGTGATGCGCCGGAGCCGACGCGGTCACGCTCCCGCCCCGGCGGCTAGCAGCTAGCGCAGCTTCGTCGGGGTAATCGGCACGAGCGCGAGGCCTCCGCTTGCGAGGTTGCGCCGTGCCACTGCGCAGATGGTGAGCGAGGCGAGGACACCCAGTACGGCGGCGATAAGCGCGGTCAGCACGAGCAGGAGCCCGGAGGCGAGCGAGAAGTTGATCGCGGCGTCCTTGCCGACGCCGAGCGCGAGCAAGATGGCGGCTGCCGCGCCGGCGTTCACTACCGCGCCGCCGGAGGTGATCGGGATCACGCCGGCGGCGGCTCCGAGACAGATCACGGACAGGGCGAGCGTCGGTGAGAAAGAGACCCCCAGCGCGGTGAGCAGGGCCGCGCTGCCGAAGGCACGCGTCGACCAGCAGGCGAACAGGTAGAACCACGCGACGATCGCGTCGCGACGGCCGCGCGTGGTCGTGTGCCTGGCAATGTGCTCGCTGAGCGTGCGCAACCGGCGGCTCCGGCGCAGCAGCGGCAGCGCCACCACTCGCCCGCCGACGACGAGCAGGGTGCAGCATGCGATTCCGAACACCACGACGATCAACAGCGGGCCGCGGAGGGCTGAGCCGCTCGTCGCGGTCGCCGAGATCGAGAGCGGAAGCATCGCGATCGCGTCGATCATCCCGAGCGAGATGATCGACAGGACGATCGCCTGGAAGCCGATCCGAATGCCTCCGAGCTTGCGCAGCGTTCCGACCTTGACGACGTAGTCGAGGCGGAAAGGAAGGACGACGCCGCTGGCGGCGGCCGCGCCGACCGAGGCGAGGCAGCGGGCCTGGTCGGGACACTCCTCCGGCGGAAAGAGTCTGTGCCAGCCCCGCGCGCGGAAGAGGAAGCTGGCGAGGTAGGAGAGAGCGGCGGCGGCGACCAGGAGCGGCTGGGCGTGGTCGAGCGGCCAGCTGGACTGGGTCAGCCGGCGGCCGACGAGTACCGAGGCAATGATGGTGAGCAGGGCGAAGGCGACGCCAGCGATGACGCGGCGGCGCCGTGTCGAGGGAGGCCGGAGGAGGCGCCTAGTCATGATCAGCCGTCCTCCTCGCCTCTCCGCGGCGCGAAGCGCCGCGTACAGCTGTGAATTGTCGCACCAATTTGCGCCGGCTGCGCTACCAGGGCTTCTCCGCGGCCAGCACGGGGAAGGTCCCGTGCGTTGCGAGGATGCTGCGGATGCGCTCGAGGTGGGCGACGGTCCGGTCCGCCAGCCGCCGGCCATAGCGGCTGACGACCTCGTTGTCGCGGAGCTTGTACACGGCCCGAACGCGTTCCCACGTCGGCAGCGTGTCGCTGATGATGTCGAGGCACTCGCGGATCCGGAAGCCCTGGCGGACGAAGATCGCAGGCCAGTCGGTGACCAGCTCGGCGGCGGAGTGGTAGAGCACGGCGCGGAGCTCGCGGTCCTCTGCAGACGAGACTCGACTGCGCATCGCCAGGTCCGAGAAGCCGACGTGCCCGCCTGGCCGCACCATCCGGAAGAGCTCGCCGACCAGCCGGTTCTTGTCGGCCTCGGTGACGCAGATGTCGCCGGCGGCCTCCAGGCAGACGATCGAGTCGAACGAGTCGTCGAGGAAGTCGAGCGCGCGCGCGTCGCCGTGGCGAACGACCACGCGGTCGGAGAGGCCGCTTTCGGCGATCAGCTCGTTTCCCTGGCGCACCTGCTCGCGGCTGATGTTGACGCCGGTGATCCGGCAGTCGTGACGGGAAGCGATCCGGAGCGCCGGCGCGGCGAGGCCGCAGCCCACGTCCAGCACGCTCGCTGCGTTGTTCAGGCGCGCGAATTGGGCGACCAGGTCGGTGTGGGCGTCGAGCGCCTCGCTCAGGCTCTCTACGCCCCGCGGGAAGTAGCCGAGGTGGAAGCTGTCGCCGTAAAAGAGACGCCCGTCGTCGGTAATCAGGTCGAAGTAGGCCCCAACACTGCGGGCCGTTCGTCTGCCGCCGACGATCACCGGCAGCCCCATTGTGGCCGCCGCTCGCAGCTTGCGCGCACAGCCGGCCAGGCCGTCCTCCTGCCATGTCGCTACCAGCACCCTTGCAGCCACCTCGGACCTCCCTTTCAACGTGATCAGGCCGAGGTTTGCTGCGACCAGGACCCCTCTGTCCGACAAGCATACGGCGGCGGGCCGACTGCGTCGATACCCCGGCCGGGGCCGGGGCGTGCGAGGCGGTTCAGTCCTGGGGCGCCCGCCGGGCGGACACGGTCTCCAGCCGGGCGCCCATCAGGACGTAGAACACGAGGTATGCGAGGGCGAGCAGCATCGTCATCACGAGGGTGGCGCCGACTGCCCGCCCCAGTGAAGCCGAGTCGGCGAGGTGCGTGTGCAGCTGCGCGACCATGCTGCCAGGTTGGGTCAGGAGGTCCCAGCTGTTCCAGCGCTTGACGCGGCCGAGGTAGACGCCGACGCTGACGAGCGCGAGTGCGGCCAGGACGCCCAGCCAGCCGAGTAGCCCGCCAAGACGGTGGCGGGCCACGGCGTGTACGAGATACAGCGAGACGAAGCCGAGCAGCATCCCCGTCCAGGCAAAAGCCGACACCTCGACGCCGTCGAACCAGAGCGGCGCCGGAGTCGTGGCCGAGAGATGGATGAAGTCGGTGACGATGTAGGGGGCGTTCGGCAGGAAGAGCAGCCAGAGCGCGGCCAGCGGTGCAAGCCTGGTCAGCGTCGCCCCGCGTCTGTAGCGGTCGTAGATGACGAGCGCGAGCAGCATGGGAATCCAGGCCAGGATCAGGTTCCAGACGAGGAACCGGAATCCCATTGCTCCGTAGTGCCGCTCCCGGATCAGCTCGAGCCCGAGGCAGAGAGCGGAGGCGACCCCCAGCGCGACGAGCACGACGAGACGCTCGTTCGCAAACCGGCGGGTGCGGAGGCCCATGGTCTCAGGGTAGTGGCGGCGCTCACCCGTAGGCAAGCGCTGCGAACCTAATGCTTACCTTTGCCTTTGCCCTTCCCGTTACCGCTGCCGCCGTTCTGATCCTGGTCGCCTGGGTGCTCATCGGCCTGCTTGGTGTCGGCCTGCTTGGTGTCGGCCTGCTTGGTGTCGGCCTGCTTGGCGTCGGCCTGCTTGGCGTCGGCCTGCTTGGCGTCGGCCTGCTTGGCGTCCGCCTGCTTGGTGTCCGCCTGTTCCGTGTCGGACGGCTTACCTGTGGCCTTCTGCGGTCCGCCGGGTTTGGTCGGCTTGGTCCCGTGGGTGGGCTTGCCCGGCTTGCCCGTGTTCCCGTGCCCGCCGGTGATGCGGGTCGTGCGCGTCGTGCGCGTAATGAGCGTCGTGCGCGTCGTGATTGCGCGCTTCTTGTGCTTTGTTGCGGGTGGGGCACCCTTCCGCGTCGAGGACAGCACCGTGCGGCCCGACGAAGCCGAAGACGGGGTTACGGGCTCAGGCACGGTTGCCGGGGACGTGGGCTCCCCCGCCGATTCGGTCGATGTGGGCTTGGCGACCGGCGCGGGAGACGCAGGCTTGGAGACGGGTGCGACGGAGCCAGGCGCGAGCCGCCGAGGCACCGCCTTCGGGATCGCGCGGGCCGGCCCTGGGCCCGCCGCCACGTCCGCCGGAACGAATCTCGGCGATGCCGCCAGTGACGCGTGCACCAGCATCGACGATGCTCCGGCTGCGGCTCGCGGAGCCTGTGAGAGCACCGGATTGACCGCCAGCAGCCAGACCGACGCGAAGACCGAGCCCGAGACGCCAGCCGAGGCCGCGACTGCTTTCAGCACTCGCGAGAAACTGGGCCTCATGGATTGCTCCCTCCCTCCCGACAATTTGGTACGGGCTTTGCATCGGCAGACATCGCCGGTTCCTGAACGCTCAAGGGAGGTACGTTCGTGACCAACGGGTTGGGGGTGTTGAGCAAGTCGCCGATCGCGACCGCGAAGCTGCGGATTCGCCTTCTGGTCGCGATGCTGTTGCTCGCGCTCCCGCTCGGCGTAGCGGTCTGGGCCTTCGCGAGCTTTGCCGGCCGGAGCGCCGAGCAGCGGGCCGACACGCAACTGGCGAGCCTTCTCCGCTCCGCCCTTCAGGAGTACGCAGGGGTGCTCGATGCCGCGGGTTCGAAGGCGACCGCAACCGCGGCTCGCCCCGACGTGCAGCTCGCGCTGGCGAGCGGCAACCGGCCCGTGCTCGCCCGCATCGCGAGGACGATGCCCGGCGTGCGGCTCGTGTCTCGCCGGTCGGGCCCGGTCGGGACGATTCACCAACCGGCTGCTCAGCGGTCGGTCGAGGTCGTCGTCGGTCGCCGGCACGCTGGGCGCGTGATCGTCGGCGTCTCGCTCGATCGGTCGTTGCGCCACCGCCTTGCGCGGGCCACCCAGCTGCCGGCGGGAGACCGACTCGTCTTCCGTCCGGGCGCTGCTCTCAGCCGGCCAACAGATATCACGTACGAGGGCTCGGACTACCGGGCGGTTGCGGCCCGGCTGCTCGGCGGCCAACAGGCGACGAGCATGCTCGTGCTCGCGCCGAGATCGGTCATCGACGCGGCGGCAGCCGGTCCCCGCCGGCGGGTCCTGCTCGCCGGCCTGCTCACCTTCCTGGCCCTCTCGCTGGTCGTCTACGTCTTCGCCCCCGGGCTCGCCCGCGGCCGCGTGCTCCGGCAGCAGCGCGACGAGGCCGCCCGCGTGCTCTCGCTCCTGGGCGAAGGCGTCTTCCTCGTCGACGACGCGGGCGTGATTCGCCTCTGGAATCCCTCGGCCGAGGCGATCACCGGGCTCAGCGACGGCGCGGTTCGCGGCCGGCGGGCCGTGGACGCCATCCCAGGCTGGCTCGAGGCGCGCGAGCGTATCCCGGTCGACGAGGAGCGCGCGCGGGCGATGATGCTGCCCATCCAGCTCGAGAGCCGCACGCTCTGGCTCTCGATCTCGGGCGTCCGGTTCACCGGCGGCACGGTCTATACGTTCCGCGACCTGACGGAGGAGCGGCGGCTGGAGCAGATGCGGAGCGACTTCGTCGCCACGGTCTCCCACGAGTTGCGGACGCCGCTCGCCTCGATCCACGGCGCGGTGCTGACGATCACCAAGCGAGGACGTGAGCTCGAGCCCGCGCTGCACGCCCGTCTGCTCTCGATCGTGCTCGAGCAGTCGGAGCGCCTGTCCGCGCTCGTCGAGCAGATCCTCCTGGCCGCTCAGCTTGACTCCGGCGGACTGCAGGTCGCCCGCGAGCGCTTCGACGCGGCCCACCTCGCACGGACCGTGATCGAGACGAGCCGTCTCCGGCTTCCCGCAGGGCTCGAGGTCGAGCTGGTCGCGCCGCCCGGGCTGCCGAGCGTCCTCGGCGACTCCTCGAGGACGACGCACGTGCTCTCGAACCTGCTCGACAACGCGATCAAGTACTCGCCGGACGGCGGGCGCATCAACGTGATCGTCTCGCCTGAGGACGGCCGCCTGCGCTTCACGGTTCGCGACGAGGGCCTGGGTATCCCGCGCCGCGAGCAGGACCGGATCTTCGAGAAGTTCTACCGCCTCGATCCGAACCTGACCCGCGGCGTGGGCGGCACTGGCCTCGGCCTCTACATCTGCCGCGAGCTGGTGGCGCGCATGGGAGGCCGGATCTGGGTGACCTCGGAGCCGGGCGCAGGCTCGAGCTTCAGCTTCGAGCTACCGCTTGCCGCACCGCAGTCCTCCGCCGCCTGAGGCGCTACTTGCCGGCGACGGTCGAGACGTACGTCGCGACCGCCTCGATCTCCGCGGACGTCAGCTGGCCCTTGAACGAGGGCATCACGCCCTTGCCGTTCGTGACCCGGTCGACGACGAGCGGCTTCGGCGGCTTCGCTTCGTCGAGATTCGGGCCGACCGTCCCGCTTGCGCCGGCGTCCTTCAGCGTGTGGCAGCTCGCGCAACCGGCCTTCTCGAAGACCTGCTTGCCCTGCGCGACGAGTGAGCCACCACCGGGCGCGGTCGTGGTCGTCGCCTGGGTCGTCGTCGCCTGGGTGGTCGCGCCGACGGCCGCCACTCCTGCGACCGAGGCGACATAGGCGGCGACGTCCTCGGCGTCCGAGCCCGTGACCAGGTTTGCGGGCATCCCCGTCACGCGCTGCTCCTCCCCGTTTGCTCCCTCGATCACGCCGACGGGGTTCTCGACGGGAAACAGGATCTGGCCGTGGACGACGTTGCGGATCGTGGACTCCTTGAAGCCCTGGGCGCGCGGCCCGGCGAACGCGTCGTCCAGGTCGGGGCCGATCTTCCCCTGCGTTCCCGCGTCTGCGAGCGTGTGGCACGAGCCGCACTTCTGCTGGAAGAGCTGCTTTCCGTGGGCGACGTCGGCGTTCTTGCTGGCCAGACCGCCCGTCCCGCAACCGGCGCCGAGGAGCGCGACGACCGCGAGCGCCGCCCCGAGAGCCGGTCCGCCGGCGCGGGTCAACCGAGGAGGGCTTGGCGGAACATGGTCTGTGCCGCCGGGCCGCGCTGGACGCCGGGCTGCGGCGTCCTCAGTCGTCCCGATAGTGATAACTATCGGGACTCCCTACGTCCTTGCATCACGACGCCCATCGCACCCCGGACGACGAGCAACGTTCCACCAAGCCTTCCTAGGCCGAGGAGCTCGCGGCGGCGATCTGCTCGACCGCCTCGGTGCGCGTCGGGTAGATGGCGAAGACGCGATCCAGACCGGTGATCTCGAAGATCTTCGTGATGTTCCGGTCGTTGCAGACGAGGGAGAGCTCGCCGTCGCTCGTTCGCAGGCGCTTCACTCCCCCGACGAGGACGCCCAGGGTGGTGGAGTCGATGAACGTCGTATCGGTGAAGTCGACGATCACCTGCTTTGCGCCCTTGCCGATCACGTCCAGCAGCTGAGCTTTGAACTCCGGAGCGGTGTAGAGGTCGACCTCGCCGGCCAGCGAAATCACGTACCCCTCGCCCTCGAGCTGCTCCGTCTTGATGTCGAAGTTCACGCTGTTCCCCCCGATTCGGATCCGGAGTTGTCTCCGATGGGCCGGAGTCTAACCCTGCGGCGAGGACGCGAGCTGAGACTGGAGCGCCTTGATCTGGTGCTTCGCGTACGGCACCTGATTGTCGTCGGGCGCCAACTCGATGAACTTCGCGTACGCGGCGACGGCGACGGCGACGTTGCTGGCGTCATTGGCGGCGTCGGCGAGCTGGAGCTGCGCCGCCGGCTCTGACGGCTGCAGCTTCGCCACCTGTGCGTAGGCGTCCATCCGCTTGGTGGCCGTCTGCTGCATTGCCGTGAGCGCATCGTTGTAGCGCTGGCCGGCGCTGCCCGAGATCGCCTGGCCGATCGGATCGGGGACGTTCGTGAACGCGCGGCCGAGCGGCGAGGTGGGCGGCGGGCCGAAGCTCGTGTTCTGCGCGGTCTGTGCCTCGAGCTGGGCGACCTGCGCCTCTCGCTGCTGGTTGATGAGCTGCTGAGAGTAGTCGGTGGCCAGCTGCGTCCAGCCCTCCGGGTCCTTGGGGCGCAGACCCGTGTACACCACCCACGCGGAGATCGCGCCGGTGAGGTTGCTCTCCGTCTCGTAGGCGGTGGCGAGGTCGCGCCAGGCCTGCGGGCTCTTCGGTTGCTCCGTGGTCTGCTTCTCCGCCTTCTTCACCGACGGCTGGCCGGAGCCGTTGCCGCGGATGCCCTGGAAGATGTCACTCAGCCCCGCGCCCACGCTCGAGCCGACGCCGAAGAGTACGAAGGTAAGGCCGAAGGTGAGCGCCAGGAGCACGAACACCCACTTCGCCTGCTTGCGCAGCCGGTTGAAGAAGAGGGTGTCCTCGAAGCGCTGACCACCGCTGTCTTTGTGACGCCGGCGGTCGCTCTCGTGGTGGCGCACCGGTTGACGGCGCTTTGCCGCAGCACGTGCCATTGCCCGCGTAGCCTAGCCGCCGTTCCAGGCGCACGCGGCGCCCACTTCCTCGAGCTTCGTCTTCGTCGCCTGGTCGCAGAGCGCTCCTGCCAGGGCGGTCTCGTACAGCGAGCGTGGATCCAGCCCCAGTGCCTCGACCGCCTGGTACTCACGCGTGAGGTCGGTGTCGAACATGACCGGGTCGTCGGTGGAGACCGAGCAGCGCACGCCCGCGCGGACGAGCTCGGGCAGCGGGTGCTCCTCGAGCGAGCGAACAGCGCCGGTGCGGACGTTCGAGACCGGTGTCACGTCGAGCACGAGCCCGCGGCCGGCGAGCTCGCGGAGCAGGCCGGGATCCTCGACCGCGCGGATCCCGTGCCGGATGCGGTCGGGCTCGAGCGTGTCCAGCGCGCCCCGGATCGAGGCCGGTCCGACGACTTCGCCTGCATGCGGGACCGAGCCGAGCCCCTGCTCGCGGGCGGCGCGGAACGCCGGCGCGAAGGGCTCCGGCGGGTAGACCGCCTCCTCCCCGCCCAGTCCGACGGCGACGATCCCGCGGTCGCGGTAGCGGGCTGCGTGGTGGACGAGCGTCAGCGCGTCGTCGAGGGGTGCGCTGCGCGTGATGTCGGGCGTCAGGCGAACCTCGACGCCGTGCAGCTCGCGGGCCTCCTGGGCGCCGTCGCAGTAGCCGTTGAGGATCTCGTCCCAGGAGACCCCGCGCCAGGTGCGCTCGATCGGCGAGAAGATCGCCTCCAGGTAGACGGCCCCGTGGCGCTTGGCCTCGGCGGCGTAGTCGACCACGACCTGTCGGAAGTCGGCCTCCTGCCGCATGCAGTTCGTGGTCAGGATCCAGATCTCGATGAAGTGGTCGAAGTCGCGGAACTGGAAGAGGTCCCGCAGCCCCTCGACGGTGTCGGCCGGGAGGGTCTCGCCGTTCCGGCGCGCGATCTCGAGCAGCGTTTCCGGCTGCACGGTCGCCTCCAGGTGAACGTGCAGCTCGATCTTTGGATAAGGGCTCAGAAGTCGCCCGCCTCGAAGGCGGCTTCGTGCGCTGCCTCGCGCGCCTTCCAGCGCTTCTCGAAGAACACGGCGAGCCAGATCGAGAGCTCGAACAGCACCATCAGCGGCCCCATCTCGAGCAGCGTCGTCACCGGGTCGATGCCGGGGAGCGCAACCGCGACGGCGGCGACGATCACGTAGCCGATCCGCCGGTTGCGGCGCAGCTTCGCCGTCGTCAGCACGCCGATCCGGACGAGCGCAAGCACGAAGATCGGCAGCTCGAAGACGACTCCGCACGACGCGAGCACGAGGAGGACAAAGGAGTAGTAGTCCTTCGCGCGGATCTGCACGTTGTAGAGCGACGTGTCGTAGTTGGTCAGGAAGTGGACGGCCGCCGGCAGGGCGACGTAGTAGCCGAAGACGAGCCCGCCTGCGAGCAGCACGGTCGAGAAGGCGACGAAGGCGACGAGGACCCGCTGCGTGTGCTCCCGGAAGGCCGGGGCGAGGAACGACCACAGCTGCCACAGGACCACGGGGAAGGCGACCGCGAAGCCGACCCAGAGGCTGACCACCACCGAGGTCAGGAACGGCTCGGCGACGCCGAGCGTGGTCGGCTTGGGAACTTGATCCGACAACGGCTTGTTCAGCCAGTGGATGATCCGGACGTGGAAGGCGAAGGCGACCGAGAATCCCGCGGTGATCGCGATCAGGCAGAAGACCAGGCGACCGCGTAGCTCCCCGAGGTGCTCGACAAGCGTTGCCTCCTCGCCGTGGCGCAGGCGCCGCGGAAGGAGCCGCATCGGGCTACGCGTCGCGCTCGGACGAGGCGGAGACCGGTTCCTTCGGCTCGGTCTCGGCCGGGAGCTCGGCCGGGGCCTCGTCCTCGTCCTTGCCGGTGATCGAGTTCTTGAACTCGCGCATCCCCTTGCCCAGCGAGCGGCCCATCTCGGGCAGGCGCTTCGGGCCGAAGACGAGCAGGACGATCACGAGCAAGATCGCGATCTCCCAGGGGCCGATCCAACCGGGCATTACCCGACTAGGGTAGCGCGTTTGCGTCCGGGGCAGGGCACTGAGGTGGGGAACGTCGCTCCGGCGGCGGTCGCGGCTCGGCTAGACTGCATCACGAACCCGGGCGTATTTCCTGGAACCACGCCGGTTGGAGGACTCACAAGTTGGCTTTGCTCGAGATCAAGAATCTGCACGTTGCGCTCGAAGACGGGACGGAGATCGTCAAGGGCGTCGACCTCGCGATCGACGCTGGGCAGGTTCATGCGGTCATGGGCCCGAACGGCTCGGGCAAGTCCACGCTCGCGTACGCGCTGATGGGCCACCCTGCCTATGAGGTCACCGAGGGGGAGATCCTCTTCGACGGCGAGAACGTCGTCGAGATGGGGGCCGACGAGCGCGCGCAGCGCGGTCTCTTCCTCGCGTTCCAGTACCCGCATGCGGTGCCCGGTGTGACGGTGACGAACTTCCTCCGCTCGGCGATCAACTCGATCCGCAAGGCGCGCGCCGGCGAGGACGACCCGATCAAGATCCCCGAGTTCCGCACGGAGCTGCTCGCGAGGATGGAAGATATGAAGGTGTCCAGGGAGCTCGCGCAGCGCTACATCAACGACGGCTTCTCGGGAGGCGAGCGCAAGAAGATGGAGATGCTGCAGCTCGCGATGCTGAAGCCGCGGATGGCCGTGCTCGACGAGACCGACACTGGGCTCGACATCGATGCGCTCAAGGTCGTCGGCGAGGGCGTCCAGAAGCTGATCGGTCCCGAGATGGGCGCGCTCGTGATCACCCACTATCCCCGGATCCTCAGCTACATCAAGGCCGACTTCGTCCACGTCTTCGCCGACGGCCGCATCGTCGCCGAGGGCGGCTCGGAGCTGGCGCAGAAGCTGGAGGCCGAGGGCTACGAGGCGTTTGTACCGGAGGCGGTGGCATGACGGACAGAACCGAGACCCAGGTCGTCGCCGGGATCGGCAACGACTACAAGTACGGCTTCCACGACACCGAGGACTACTTCTTCAAGTCCGAGCGGGGGCTATCGCGGGAGATCGTCGAGGCGATCTCGCACCACAAGAGCGAGCCCGAGTGGATGCGCAAGTTCCGGCTCAAGTCGCTCGACTACTTCGAGGCCCGCCCGATGCCCGGCTGGGGTGGCGACATGAGCGGGATCGACTTCGACAACATCTTCTATTACATCCGGCCGACCGAAAAGCAGGCCGAGTCCTGGGAGGACCTGCCCGCCGACATCAAGAACACGTGGGACCGCCTGGGGATCCCGGAGGCCGAGCGCAAGTTCCTCGCCGGCGTCGGCGCTCAGTACGAGTCCGAGGTCGTCTACCACAAGCTCCAAGATGACTTGACGAAGAAGGGCGTGCTCTTCCTCGACATGGACTCGGGGCTGCGCGAGCACGAGGACCTCGTCAAGCAGTACTTCGGCACGGTGATCCCGCAGAACGACAACAAGTTCGCGGCGCTGAACTCAGCCGTCTGGTCGGGCGGCTCGTTCATCTACGTGCCGCCGGGAGTGTCGATCGAGATGCCGCTCCAGGCCTACTTTCGGATCAACGCCGAGAACATGGGCCAGTTCGAGCGCACGCTGATCATCGTCGACGAGGGCGCGTACGTGCACTACGTCGAGGGGTGCACGGCGCCGATCTACTCGTCCGACTCGCTGCACTCGGCCGTCGTCGAGATCATCGTCAAGCCGGGCGGCCGCTGCCGCTACACCACGATCCAGAACTGGTCGACGAACGTCTACAACCTCGTCACCAAGCGCTCGGTCGCCTACGAGAACTCGACGATGGAGTGGGTCGACGGCAACCTCGGCTCCAAGCTGACGATGAAGTACCCGGCGATCTGGCTGATGGGCGAGGGCGCCCACGGCGAGGTGCTCTCGATCGCGTTCGCGAACAAGGGCCAACACCAGGACGCCGGTGGCAAGGCCGTTCACGTCGCGCCGAACACCTCGTCGGTGATCACGTCCAAGTCGATCTCGAAGAACGGCGGGCGCGCCGGCTATCGGGGCCTGCTCGAGGTCGCGAAGGGCGCGCACGGCGCCAAGTCGAAGGTCGTCTGCGACGCGCTGATCCTCGACGAGGACTCGCGCTCCGACACGTACCCCTACATCCGGATCGACGAGAACGACGTCGACATCGGCCACGAGGCGACCGTCTCGAAGATCGGCGAGGAACAGCTCTTCTACCTGATGTCGCGCGGTCTCTCCGAGGCTGAAGCGTCGGCGATGATCGTCTCCGGGTTCGTGGAGCCGATCACCAAGGAGCTGCCGCTCGAGTACGCGGTCGAGATGAACCGGCTGATCCAGCTTCAAATGGAAGGCTCTGTCGGGTAGCAGTGGAAGTCGAGCACGTCGACTTCATTTCGATCGTCACGCAGGATCTGGAGCGCTCGCGGCGCTTCTACCTGGAGACGCTGGGCCTGCCGTGGGAGTGCGACACGCCTGTCGGCTTCGAGGTCAGAGCCGGCCAGGTGACACTCTCGGTCTGGGATCCGTCCAGGGTCGGCGTCCCGTTCGCGCCGAACCCGAACGACGTCGCGCTGCGGGTGGCCGACGTAGCCGCCCGGCGCGCCGAGCTCGAGGCGAAGGGCGTCGAGTTCCGCGGCGAGATCTTCGACACCGGCGTCTGTCACATGGCCTTCTTCCACGACCCGGACGGCAACGCGCTGATGCTGCACCGCCACTATGCCCCCCGTGACTAGAGAGGCGGCGCTCGAGCGCTACCGCGAGCTGCCCCTGCCGGACACGACGCAGGAGGCCTGGCGCTTCACGGATTTGTCCGGCTTCGACCCGGACGCCTTCGCCTCGAACGGCCATGTCAGGGGTCTGACCCCTGACATGGCCGGAGCGACGATGCTCGACATCGACGTGTCCGGTCTGGCCCACGTGGGCGAGGGGGGGATCGAGATCGAAAGGGCACCCGAGGGCGTCACCTTCGAGCCGCTGGGCGAGCACGAGCGGCTGGGCACGCTCGTGGGCCCCGACGGGAAGTTCACCGCGCACAACGCGGCGAGCTGGCAGCACGGTCTGCTGGTGCGCGTGCCGAAGGGGGTCGTGCTCGAGCAGCCGCTGTACGTTCGGGTCGCGAACGCGGTCGAGGGCGGCTCGCTCTTCTGGCGGTTGCTCGTGATCGCGGAGGCGGAGAGCCGCTTCTCGCTGATCGAGGAGTACGCGTCGGCGTCGCCGCGCCTGGCCGCCTATTCCAACGCTGTCGTCGAGCTCTTCGTCGAGCAGAGTGCGAAGCTCGAATACGTCTCGCTGCAGAACCTCTCCGCGGAAACCTGGCACTTTGCCACGCACCACGCGTCGGTCGGACGGGACGCCGAGCTGGACTGGGTGGCCGGCGGGTTCGGCTCGAAGAAGGGGAAGACGCGGATCCAGAACGACCTCGCCGGCCAGGGCGCGACCTCGCGCGTGACGGGCGCGTACTTCGCCGACGGCACGCAGCACCTCGACTACGACACCTTCCAGGAGCACATCGCCCCGAACACGACGTCCGACTTCGCGTTCAAGGGCGCGTTGCGCGACCAGGCAACGACCGTCTGGCGCGGGATGATCCGCGTCGAGCCGGAGGCGCAGAAGACGAACGCGTACCAGGAGAACCGCAACCTCCTGCTCTCACCGAAGGCCCATGCAGACGCGATCCCCGGCCTCGAGATCCTCGCCAACGACGTGCGCTGCACCCACGGCGCGACGCTGGGCCAGGTCGATCGCGAGCAGCTCTTCTACCTGATGACCCGCGGCCTCTCGCGTTCGGAGGCCGAGCGGTTGATCGTCCGCGGTTTCTTCCAGGACGTGCTCGACCGGATCGAGCTCGAGCCGGTGCGCGAGGCGCTGGCCGACGCGCTCGAGGCGCGGATTCCTCAGGGCTAGCCGGCGCTTTCCGCGAGCAGTGCCCGCGTCCGCTCGATCGAGGGCACGATGCCCTTGCGTTCGTAGACGGAGAGTGCTTCCTCGAGGATCGGGCGCGCCTCGTCGGGGCGGCCGAGGAGCCGGAGGACCTCGGCCCGGTTGGACAGGCAGTCGCCGAAGACCTGAAGGTTGTCGCTGCGGCGGATCCACTCGACCGCCTCGGCCGAGAGCCGCAGCGCCTCCTCGGCCTTGCCGCGCCGCGCCAGCAACCTCGCCCGGGTCGTGCGCCACATCGCCTGGGCTTCGACGTCCTCGGGGGACGTCGCCTGCTCGCTCCGCTGCGTCCACTCCTCGGCCTCCTTGTCGCGGCCGAGCCGGTACAGCACCTCGGCCAGGAACGCGGCAACGGACGCGAGGTAGCCCTCCTCGCCGGCACGCTCAAGCACCTCGGCCGCAGCCCTGAGCTCCGGCTCCGCTCGCTCCGGCCGGCCGGCGAGGAGCGCAATCCAGGTGAGATCGAGCGACAGCCCCGCGTGGTCGATCTCCTGGCCGAGCTCCATCCGCACGCGCCTGGACCGCTCCATCGCCTGCTCGGCCTCCTCGTGGCGGCCGGCGAACGCGTACAGCAACGCGAGGTGGTCCTCGCCGGCGCGCTCCTGAGGGAAGTCGGCGAGTGCCTGCTCGACGCGGGCGATCGCCTGCTCGACCGGCGCCGGGCCGTAGGTGAGTGCCGCGGCGAGCCCGCGCACCGCCCAGACCTCCTCGCGCCTGATGCCCGCCCGCCGGGCACACTCGAGCAGACGGCTCGATGCTTCGCCGACCAGGCCGAAGTCCGAGCGCAGGAACCCGATCTCCATCACCGCCCGCCAGACGCGTGCGAGCGACTCGGCGTCGTCGAGCTGCTCCAGCTCGGCGATCGCCGCCTCCGCCTCGGCGAGGGCAGCTGCGGTCTCCTGCCCAGGACCCGTGCCGCGGAGCAGGGCCAGCTCGTCCATCCTCGCCCGTAGCTCTACCCCGCGCTGGCCTACGGCCGCGGCTGCCGCCTGCGCACGCCGCAGGGTCTCCAGCGCGGCGGGCGCATCCCCCGCTTCGTAGGTGGAGCTGCCGAGGAGCGCCAGGAGCGAGGGCAGCTCCGAATCCCGGTCGGGGAGAAGGTCGCTTGCGCGCTCGAGGAGCGAGCAGGTCGCGGCGTCGTCCCCGCGTGCGTGCGCCCTGCGCCCCGCCGCCGCGAGCAGCCGGCCCGCCCGGAGCGCGAGCTCGCGGGCGTGCTCGTCCTCCCCTCCGAGCTCGAACCGGTACCGGTATGACTGCTCTAGGTGATAGCCGAGGATCTCGTCCGGCGCATCGTCGCCCAGCTTCGACTCGAGCCAGTCCGCGAAGCGCTCGTGCAGCTCGGCCCGCAGCCGCTTCGGGATCGAGTCGTAGGCGGCGTCGCGGATCAGGATGTGGCCGAAGTGGAAGCCGTCGTCGCCTGGGAGTTGCGAGCGGTCGGGGCGGACGAACCCCTTGCGGACGAGGGTCATGAGGTGCCCGCCAACGCCCTCCGGAGCCTGCTCGGGTAAGAGCTCCTGCACCGAGCCACGGTGGAAGAGCGGCCCCTCGACCGAGGCGCGCTCGATCACGGCCCGCTCCTCGGGCTCGAGCCGGTCGATCCGCGCTGCCAGCAGCGCCTGGATCGTGGGCGGGATCACGAGCCTCCCGTTTCCTTGCTCTGCCTGCATCGCGACCAGCTGCTCGACGAAGAGCGGGTTGCCCTCGGCTGCCTCCACGATCCGGGCCTTCGTCTCGTCGGGCAGGTCGCGGAGCTCGTCGACGAGCGTCTCTGTCTGCTCCTCCGCGAGCGGCTCGAGCGTGAGCAGGGTCGCGTTCGGCTTCGGCGTCGCCCAGGCGGGTCGCATCTCGAACAGGTCGCCACGCGCGATGCAGAGCAGCAAGAGACGGGCCTCCTGGGCGAATGTGGCGACGTACTCGACCAGGTCAAGCAGCGTCGGCTCGGCCCAGTGGACGTCGTCGAGGACGACGATCAGCGCCTGCTCCTGCGCGACCGCCTCGAACAGCCTGCGGAAGCCCCAGGCGATCTCCTCCGACGAGGCTGTCCCTTCGCCGAGCGCGGCGTCAATACGGCAGGCGGCGAGCTCGTCTGGAAGCGCTGCCCGCAGGTCGCCGAGCTGGGAGACGATCTCCTGCAGCGGCCAGTAGGTGATCCCCTCGCCGTAGGACAGGCAGCGCCCAACGAGGACACGTGCATCGGCGCGCTGGATGATCAGCTCGCGCGCGAGCCGCGACTTGCCGATCCCGGGCGGGCCCACGATCGTCGCCAGCTGCGGCTGCCGCTGCTCGACCGCCGCCCCCAGCGCCCGCTCGAGCGTCTCGAGCTCCTGCTCTCGGCCGACGAAGGGTGCCTCGATCGGGCGGGTGAAGGCGGGGACGTCCGGCAGCACCTCGAGCAGCCGGTGGGCCGGGACGGGTTCCGCCTTGCCCTTGAGCGCGAACGGCGCGACCGGCTCTGAGCG
>WNGB01015896.1_pt1 | contig 21507 bp, 19 predicted proteins | sample 5400681 | NCBI WGS metagenome assembly WNGB01 (sample SAMN13153367, study PRJNA577476) | soil metagenome | isolation source: 115 cm soil or saprolite under grassland replicate 2 | place: USA:California | collected 2016-06-15
CGAGGTTCGCCGCGACCCCACCGCCGAGCAGCACCGTCTCTACCGCGTGTTCGGCGGCAGCGCGCGCGGTCTTCTCCGCGAGGACCGCGGTGATCGCCTTCTGGAACGAGGCCGCGACGTCGGCCACCGGCACGTCACCTTTCGCCTCGAGCGCGCGCACGAGCCGAAGCACCGCAGTCTTCAGACCGGAGAAGGAGAAGTCGTAGCCGGAGAGAGCCGCGCGCGGAAGCGGGAAGGCGGTGGCATCACCTTCCTTCGCGACGCGCTCGATCGCAGGTCCGCCGGGGAAGCCGAGGCCGAGGAGACGCGCGACCTTGTCGAACGCCTCGCCTGCGGCGTCGTCGATCGTGCGTCCCAGCGGACGGAAGCGGCGGTGGCCTTCCATCAGGACCAGGTCGCTGTGCGCGCCGCTCACGATGAGCACGACCGCGGGGATATCCGGTTCAGGAGGCGGCGCGGGGGTCGGCAGGGGCGGAGCCCCCGCCTGGTCGTCGTACAGCCAGTTCGCATAGACATGCCCTTCGAGATGGTTCACGCCGATGAACGGCAGACCCGCGGCGAGCGCGAGCCCGCGTCCATAGTTCGCGCCCACCAGGAGACAGCCGACGAGGCCCGGCCCGACCGTCGCCGCCACCGCGTCGACGGCGCGCAGCTCGACGCCGGCTTCGTTCAGCGCCTGCTGCGTGATCCCGTCGAGCGCGCGCAGGTGCTCGCGCGCCGCGACCTCGGGAACGATCCCGCCGGTGTCCCGGTGCGCGAGCTGCGACGCGACGACGTTCGAGGTGATGTGCCGGCCATCGTCGACGACCGCGACGCCGGTCTCGTCGCACGAGGTCTCGATCGCGAGGATGCGCAAGGTCAGTCTTCTTCTAGCTGAGCGCGGAGCTTCGCAAGCCGATCGCGCACCGCGCGGTCGCGCAGGCGCTCCGTCCACATGATGATCGCGTCCTCGTCGTTGTCCGAGTAGTAGCGGCGGCGGATGCCCGCGGCGTGGAAGCCGTACTTCTCGTAGAGGCGCTGCGCCGGGAAGTTCGAGGCGCGCACCTCGAGCGTGAGCCACTCGGCCTTGAGATCGGTGGCGAGGTCGAAGAGTCGTACCAGCAGCCGCTCGCCGATCTTGCGACGACGGCGCTCGGGGATGACGGCGAAGGTCGTAATGTGCGCCTCGTCGAGCGCGAGCCACAGCCCGGCATACGCGATGATGCGCTCGCCCTCGCGCGCGACGATGTAGCGCGCGTTCTTGTTCTGCGTGAGCTCGTGCTTGAACGCGTTCGCCGGCCAGGGCACCGGGAACGACGCGCGCTCGACCTCCTGCACCGCGGGGATGTCCTCGGGCGTCATGTCCTCGATCACGATCGGAAAAGTGGCGACCATCTCTCTCTCTAGTGTCGCTTGGGCAGGCCCAAGGCGAGATCGTCGGTCGGGGGCGGGGCGAAGGGCTGGTCGAAGGAGCTGCGGATGGCCGGCTGCTTCACGTAGATCGGCTCGACCTCGCTGAGCTTGCTCTGCGGGCTGGCGGCGAGGGCCAGCCAACCGAGCTCGGCTAGGTAACCCGCCCGGCGCATCCGCGAGGCGGGCGAGGCGAAGAGCGCCTTCGGACCGAGGAGGTCGCGAAGGAGCTGTTCGGCATCAGGACCGATCTCACCCACGAAGAGCGTGTGCGCGCCGATCTGGCGGCACAGGTGCGGCAGCGTCGCCGCGATGAATGGCGAGCGGCGCTGCCACCTGCGGTTCCGCTCCTGATAGAACGCGGCGTAGAACTCGTCGCGGCCCGCCGGCAGCAGCGGACAGGTCCGCTGCTTTGACGCGGCGTGCGGATACGCGAGGACGTCGAGCGTCGATACGCCGACCATCGCGGCACCGGCGCCGCGGGCGATGCCCTGCGCAGCCGCGATCGCGATGCGGAGGCCAGTGAACGAGCCGGGACCCGTGGCGACCGCGACCTTGTCGATCGAGGCGAGCGTGATGCGCGTGCGCGCAAGCAGACGCTCGATGGTCGGGAACAGCTCGTCGCCGTGACGACGGTGGGCGTGCCACGTCTCTTCAGCGAGGACGTCGCGGCCGTCGTACAGCGCGACTGATGCCCACTCGGTGGACGTGTCAAGCGCCAAGAGAGTTACGGAAGCCCTCCAAGAGCTCGGTCGACCGCGGGCCGGTCGCGCGCAGCGCGACGGAGCGCTTCGTATCGGCGATGTGACCCAGGTGCACGTCAAGTCGGTCAGGCGGCAGCGCCGCTCCCGCGCGATCCGGCCACTCGATAACGGTCATCCCGCCGGCGTCGAGCGTCTCCTCCCATCCGGTCGTCCCCAGATCCTTATGTCCTTCGACGCGGTAGAGGTCGAGGTGGAAGAGCGGCAGACGTCCGCCGAAGTGCTCGTGCAGGATCACGAACGTCGGACTCGAAATGTCTGATGCGTCGAGACCGAGGCCGGTGGCGATGCCTTTCGCGAGCACGGTCTTCCCCGCCCCGAGCTCGCCCCACAGCGCGATGACGTCGCCAGGCCGTGCGAGACGTGCGAGACGCTCGCCGACGCGCTCGGTGTGAAGTGACGAGTGGCTCACGAGCTCCACGGCCGGCCCGCCGTTACGCGGGACGCCCGTTCGCCGCTCCGCGCTCGAATTTGCGGCGCTCAAGAACGAGGCGAATGGTAAGCCCGAGGAACGAGCCGAAGAGCGCCGCCCAGACCAGGAGCCAGCCGTCGCGTGGCGAAACGCCGATGAAGTCGAGCGGCCCGAACGGCAGCTGCAGCGCCCAAGCCGCCAGCGGGATGAGGGCGAGCATCCCGATCACCGTGCGCCGTCGTTCGACCCGCTTGCGATCCTCGGCAAACTTCGCGCGGCGGCGCTCCTCGGCCTTGTCCACGCCCTTCCGTCCCTCCCCGCCCCGCGCAGTGACAGCGCCGTGCGCGGCGCGATCGCCGCGACGCTCGCGGCGGCGTTTTCTCCCCACGGCGGAAGACTAGACGCGAGGAGTGCGGGGCGCGTCGAACGCGAGGACGTTCGCGACCGGGACCGGACCGTCACTCGTGACCACCGCATCGGCCTCGATCTCGCTCGCGAACCGCGCGACGCCGGTGAGCGAGAGCCTCTCGCTCATCGGCCGTGCGCCAAGCCAGTCGTCCGAGAGCACCAGCGACGGCGCGCTCTGCGCGAAATCCCCCGCGTGCTCCGGGGCGAACACGAAGAGGCGCGCGGACGCCGTGTGCACCGCGGCGCGGGCGCCGACGAGCGCCACGAGCGGCGCGAAGACCTCACGAGGGAGCGGGGCCGTACCGAAACCGATCAGACAAAGGACCGTCGGCGCCTCGGAGCCGGTCGTCGCGCCGGATGCCATCGCCTCGTCGCCGTACACCACGCGCAAGCCGGCGGCGGGCGCCGCGCCGGCGACGACCGCGGCGACGCCACACGCGTGCGCGCGCGTGATGGACTCGGCGGTCGCCCGGGCGCCGCCGATGAGGATCCGGTCCCGCAGGCGCACGTCGATCCGGGACGGGTGGATCTCGTCGCTGGGGCTGTCCACCGCGAGCGCGATCTCGCCGATCGCGTTGGGCCCGTAGGCGGCGACGCCCTGGAGCGCCCAGGCGGAGCCCTCGACCGTGACGCCGGCGTCATCCGACCGTGTGACCACGCCGTCGAGCGTGGAGCGCACGACCCAGCGGCCGACCACGGGCGCGACATAGAGATCGCCGTCGGCGCGCTGGTGGATCACGCGGCCCGCGATCGGCGACGAGACTGCTCGCGCGAAACGACGACCGGTCCGAGCAATGACCGTGCGCCGCTCGACCTCACCACCGACAGGCACGCGCATGACGCGCTCGAGATCGTCCGGAGCGACGCCGAGGCGACGTGCGCCCGCGACCTGTACGGGTGTGCCGTAGGTCGTTCCGGCCGCGACGACGTCGCCGGCGTGGACCTCCTGGCCGTCGGCGGCGCGTTCGCTCGCACCGAGCGGGAGCGGATGGTCCGCCGACCAACGCCAGTAGCGCCACGGCATCAGCGGCCCTCCGCGGGGAGCACGTCGAGCGCGCCGTACCAGCGCGCGAGCGTCGGGATACGCTCCGCGTCGCGCGGTGGCAGGGCGAGTGGGCGACCGCGCGCATCGATGACGACACCGAGCCCCAGGTTCTCGGCTTTCGGGCGGACGGTCGTCCCCGGCATCCCGATCTCGACCGTGCCCTTCGTCGGAACGAGGACGAACGAGCCGCGCGCGACGCGTTCCTCGGTGACGCCGCTGCTGTCCTTGATCCGCACCGTGGTCGACCGCCGCGGCCACATCGCGACGACGATCGCTATGGGATCGGCCGCGGGCATCGCCGCGACACGACCGCGGGCAGCGAGCGCGCCCGCGGCGACGAGCGTGTCGCCCGATGCGCGCGACACGAGCGTCGGGCCGGTCGGCCCAAAAGCGTCGATCGCGACAAGCAACGACTGCGCGGCGCGCGGCAGCTGCGCGAGACGACCGGTCAGCACGAGGAGCGGTGCCGCCCACGGTCCTTCGAGCGCGACCCCGGCTCGCTCCGCCTCGGCGAGCGCATGCGCGATGGCTTCGCGGGCGAGCGCCATCTCGAGTGTGAGCGCGAGCACCGACGCAGGGATGGCGTCCGGCCACCGGGCGCGGTTGAAGACGCGCTCGAGGAGCGCGGGTGCCTCGACCGCACGCGGGATCCAGCGCCGCACCCGATCGAGGCCGGCGCGGGCGACGACCCGATCGGCAGCCGCACCGACACCGAGCCGCACGTGGATGCCCAGCACCGCGCCATCGGGCCGCGTGTGGATCACCGACGTCGCGCCGCCGGTCACGTCGAGCAGGACGACGTCGGCCTTCGCGCTCGCGGCGATCGCGCGCGCGGCAGCCTCGAGCGCTTCGTCGCGCAGGACGACGTCACCCTGTGCCTGCCGCCGCATCGCGCGGAGACGCGCCACGAGCGCGTCGCGTCCCGATGGCGTGCGGAGGTCGGGGAGCGCCTCGATGGTGTGCGCCGGAGCGCTGGCGGCGATGCGATCGCGAGCGCGCTCGTCCCCGGATACGAGGATGTGGGGGAGCGGATGCTGCTGCGCGCAGCCGAAGCGAAGCGCTTCGACGATCTCGACCATGCCATCGGCGTCGCCGCGATCCGGCGCGAGCGCGACGATGAGATCGGGGTGGGCGTCGCGCAGGAGCTCGCCACGTTCGACGAACGTGCGCCCGTCGTGCGTGCCGACGAGACCGACGAGCGATGCGCCGGCGGCGAGCGCGCCGTGGGCCACAGCGCGCCCCAGCTGCGGTTCGCGGCCAAGCAGCGCCGCAACGCGCACGACCTCGCCAGGGATGACGCGCAGCACGGGTCCGTCGGGCGGGCCGGAGGGGACACGTTCCGTGCGCCCCTCATGCGCGATCTCGACCGAAGCGACGAGCTCGGTCGAGCTGGTCACGCCGCGGTGACCGGTGTGCGATTCACCGCGGCGACGAAGGCCTCGAAGATCCGCGTCGCGGCGGGCGCGACCTGCGCGGTCCGCTCGGGATGCCACTGCACCGCGACGACCCAGCGATGTGCGGGTGACTCGAGCGCCTCGACGAGCTCGCCGACGCGCACCGTCGCGCGCAGCCCGTCGGCGAGACGGTCGGGCGTGATGACCTGGTGGTGGCTGGAGTTCACCAGGAAGGCCTCCTCGCCGCAGGCATCGGCGAGCTTCGATCCCGGCTCGGCGAGCGCGATGTGGGTCACAGCTTCGGGGCCGGCCGGGTCGTCGGCGACGCTCGGCCCTTCGGGCGGGTACTTCGGTGAGTGGCCGAGATGGTGTTGTTCGAGCGAGCCGCCGAAATGCACGTTGATGAGCTGGAAACCGCGACAGATCCCGAGCACCGGCACGTCGTTCGCCAGCGCCTTCTCCAGGAGCGCGAGCTCGATGCCATCGCGCGCCTCGACGATCTCCCTCGAGGCCACGTTGGCTTCGTCGTAGCGCACCGGATCGATGTCGCCGCCTCCAGTGAGGCAGAGGCCATCGAACGAGCTGGGCATCGCGTCGGTCGGGTCGACGGGGATCGGCTCGCCCCCGGCGCGCCTGATGGCGTCCAGATACTGCTCGCGCGCGACGATGGCACGAGGCGTGGCGGTGCCGGAGAGCGTCACGGCGATGCGGGGTCCCATCCGTCTCCATGGTATTCGGTTTAGTGCGTGCGGCAGCGGTCTAGCCGCGCAGGCTCGCGCGATCGATGAGCTCGACGAGTACGCCGTTCGCAGCGCGTGGATGCAGGAACGCCACCATCCCCTCGACCCCGCGGCGAGGCGCGTGATCGACGAGCTCCACGCCCTCGGCCGCCAGCCGCGCGAGCGTGCCCGCAAGAGCATCGACGACAAAGCAGAGGTGGTGCAGCGTCGGCCGGCCGCGCTCTGCGACGAAGCGCGCGACACCCGACTCTGCGTCGGTCGGCTCGAGCAGCTCGATGCGCGAGCCCTCGCGCGTGGCGAACGCGACGCGCACCCGCTGGTCGGGGACGACCCGCGGGGCGTCGACGCGATAGCCGAGCACGTCGCGATAGAAGGGGATGGTGTCGTCGAGCGACGGGACCGCGACCGCGACGTGATGCAGTTCTCCCGCAGGGATTGGCCGGGGGGTGCTCGGGGGGCGGTCGCTTCGCGCCCGGGGGCCCCTACCCCCGCCCCCGGAGGTCGTCATGCGCGCGGTGGGTGGTACACGCCGAAGACCGAGCGCAGGTCGGTGCAGATCTCGCCGAGGGTCACGCCTGCTTCGACGGCGGCGACGATGGCCGGGACGAGGTTCGCGCTTCCACGGGCGGCGGTGAGCAGATCGGTCCGTGCGCGTTCGGCCTTGGCGCGGTCCCGCTTCGCCCGCAGCGCACGCAAGCGCTCGGTGCGTCCGCGCACGAGCGCGTCGTCGACCCGCTGGAGCGGCGGCACAGCGGCGTCGCCCTCGGTCCGGTAGGCATTCACGCCGACGATCACCTTCTCGCCGCTCTCGACCGCCTTCTGCTGCGCGTACGCGGACTCCTCGATCTCGCGCATCTGGTAGCCCTCCTCGATCGCCGCGAGCGCGCCGCCCATGGCGGCGATCTTGTCGAGCTCGTTGTGGACCCGACGCTCGATATCCGCGGTGAGCGACTCGATCGCGTACGCGCCGCCGAGCGGATCGATCGTGTCGGCGGCACCCGTCTCCTCCGCAATGATCTGCTGGGTGCGCAGGGCAAGGCGCGCCGACTCCTCACTGGGGAGCGCCAGCGCCTCGTCGTACGCGTTCGTGTGCAGCGACTGCGTGCCGCCGAGCACTGCGGCGAGCGCCTCGATCGCGGTACGCACGATGTTGTTGAGCGGTTGCTGCGCCGTGAGCGTCGATCCCATCGTCTGCGTGTGGAAGCGGAGGGCGAGAGCGTCCGCGCGCGTTGCGCCGAAGCGGTCGCGCAGCACGTCGGTCCACACCCGCCGCGCGGCGCGGAACTTGGCGACCTCCTCGAGAAGCGTCGAGTGCGCGGCGAAGAAGAACGAGAGCTGCGGTGCGAACGCATCGACGCTCAGTCCGGCCGCGACGGCGCCCTCGACGTACGCGATCGCGTCGGCGAAGGTGAACGCAAGCTCTTGCACCGAGTTCGAGCCAGCCTCACGGATGTGATAGCCGCTGATCGAGATCGGGTTCCAGCGCGGCAGCTCGGCGGCGCAGTGCGCGATGAGGTCGGTCACGAGCCGCAGCGACGGGCGCGGCGGGAAGATGTACGTCCCGCGCGCGATGTACTCCTTGAGGATGTCGTTCTGCGTCGTGCCGCCGACGGTGGCGAGCGGGACGCCCTGCTTCTTCGCCACCGCGGCGTACATCGCGAGGAGGATCGCCGCCGTCGCGTTGATCGTCATCGACGTCGTCACCTTGTCGAGCGGGATGGCGGCGAAGAGCTGTTCCATGTCGTCGAGGCTGGAGATCGAGACGCCGACCTTCCCCACCTCGCCCTCGACCTGCGGATCGTCCGCGTCGTAGCCCATCTGCGTCGGCAGGTCGAAAGCGACGGAGAGACCGGTCTGCCCGTGCTCGAGCAGGTAGCGGAAGCGCGCGTTCGTTTCCTCGGCGGTGCCGAAGCCCGCGTACTGCCGCATCGTCCAGAGACGTCCGCGGTACATCGTCGGCTGAACACCGCGCGTGAAGGGTGGCTCGCCCGGGAGTCCGAGCCGCTCGATCGCGTCGCGATACGCGTCATCGTCGGAGTACGACGGCGGAAGCGGCGCCCCGAACGTCGTGTCGTGGCGCGCGCGCTCCGGTCTGGGACGTTGCTCGGCCATGCGCCGATGGTACTTGCGCGCCTTACGTGGCCGGTTGCGCCGTCACGCCACTCCCGTCGACCTCACGGTTTCGTTCGACGGCCCTCCGAGAGGTAGCTCGACCAGGGCTGTTGTCGTGTCCCCGGTGGGAACCGCATCCCAACGTCAAACCCGGGTAGCTCTTGAACCACGAGAGTTCCCGTCTCCTCGACAAGGCGCCCGAGTTCCGCGGCGGCTGACTCGGGAGGCAAGCGGAAGAGTGACTCGAGTCGTTCAGCGAGACGGACCGGGGCGATCTTCATGCTCGCGACAAACGTCCGGGTCCGTTTGAACTGAAAGCGCGTGAAATACATCCGGTTGAGGCCGGCGAGCACGCCGAGCAGGTTGAACGCAGTCTCCAAGAGAATGTCGAGACGCCAGAGCTCTGCATCGCGTTTCGCCATCGCAGCGCTTCCGTACCAGAGCGGAAAGAAGCTCCAATATCGTCGGACCATCGTTCGTCGCAGTGGTTCCGGATAGTGCATGACACGCGCTCTCCATCGGTCGATCAGTTCTTGCCCGTACAGCGGCAATCCCTCTAGAAGGCCGGAGAGGATCTTCTGGCTGGGTGAATCGAAATCGACGAGCCGCTCCAGTAGCTCGTCAAGCCGTGCGTCCATCCAAGACACCGCTGTGAACGAGAGCTCGACTCGCACACCGTTGAGATCGAACTCCTCCGCCGAGAACGTATCCGTCGGCTGACCCCTCCGGACGCTGCTCGATCCACCAACGGCCTCGCGCACCTCCGTGGCAATCTTTGGCGAAGGGATCTCGTCAACGTACAAAAGCAGGTCGACGTCCGAGTAGTAGTCGGCGTCGCCTCGGCCAGCCGAGCCGACGAGGAGCGCCGCCCGAAGCGTTACGCGCCTCAGTGTCTCGTCAAGGACCCGACCAGCCAGTGCGCGTAAGTGCTCGCTCGCCGACTCCATCCGACGATGATGCGGCCTCGGACTCCTAGCCACTCGTGCCGAAGGCTCGCTCAGCGTGCTCGTAGGATGAGCTTCCCTTCGAGTGGTCCGATCCGCTCGCGCGAGAGCGCCATCGTCTTGTACTCGCCGTTCGCCCAACGCTTCGTCTGGTCGCCCCAGTGCCCCGAGTACGGCTGCCCGCTCTGACCGGTCGGAATGATCGAGAGCGACGCGTCGACGTCCGCGAGGTCGACGATCTGCCGCTCCGAGGAGTGGCTGCGCAGCGCGAACGGCCGCAGCAACGAGTATGCGCCGTTGTTCGGCGAGTAGCCGTCACCGGGGCGGCGGACCGGCCCGATGGTGAGAAGGAGATCGAGCGGCTTCGCCGCGGACAGCGGATGCTCGAACGACACGGTATGAAGGTCGCCCCAGCGCCACGACGTCGGCGTGGGACCAAGGCGCTTCGCGAGATCGCGCACCGCATCCTCGAGCGCCTGCGATGCGATGGCGTCGCGATCGCCGGATTCTCCGTTCGCAAGATCGGAGAACCAGGTGCTCGACGGTGAGCCGATCAGGTCATAGAGCGCGAACGTCGGACGCCCGTCGGTGAGGTACTGCTCGTAGAGCGCCGGCCCGAGCTTGTCGCGGAACGTCCGCTCACACATGTGCACGAGCCACGCCTCGTACACCGCCGCCGCAGCCGAATCGACGCCGAGAACTCCAGTGAAGTCCGTCTGCAGCGATCGGAAGCGCGCGACGTCCGCGCCCCGGATATCCGTGAGCGCGGCGCGCAGGTACGCGTATCGGAATCCAGGATCCCATTCGCCCTCCCAGCCCGTGTCGGTCGCGCGGTCCACTGGCCGGTTGTTCGCGTTCAGCACGACGGCGCCGGGCGGGTCGAGAAGGAAGGGGTTGTCGTCCGCGGGCCGGAGACCTCGCCAGTCGTAGGCGCCGCTCCACCCCGGCACGGGCATCCTGCCGTCTCCGCTCCTGCGATCGGGCAGGCGGCCGACGAGGGTATAGCCGATGTGGCCGTCGACGTCGGCGTAGCACGCAGATAGCGTCGCGCCGACGAAGAGCGCTGCCGCGGCGCGGAAATCGCTGAAGCTTCGCGCGCGTCCCATGCCGAGTACAGCCTCGATCGTGCGCGTGCCCTCCAGCGCGCCCCACCGCAGCGAGATTTGCGCTTTCTGCTCCTTCAGCACCGGCGTGAGGATCGGCCCGTGCCGGGTGATCGCGACGTCGATGACCACCGGATCCGCGCGGCCCTTCACGTTGATGACCTCGCGCGTGAAGGTCGCGTTCTCCATGCGACCCTCGTACTCGTAACGACGGAGGTCGACCGGATCCTGCCGCTCGACGAAGAGGTCCTGCGTATCGGCGTAGGCGTAGGTAAAGCTCCAGGCGACGCGATCGTTGTGACCGATGACCACGCCCAACACACCGGGGATCGAGAACCCGATGAGATGCAGATCGCTCGCGTCGAGGGCGACCTCGTACCAGATGCTCGGATTGCGCACCGGCAGGTGCGGGTCGCCCGCGAGGATCGGCTTGCCCGTCGCGGTGCGCGAACCGCCGACCGCCCAGCAGTTCGAGCCGAGTCCCTGACCCGCGCCGCCGAGCACGCTCGCGAGGGCAGACGGTCCGTCGCCGGCGAGTCCGGGAGACATCTCGGGCGCGACGGCGGCCCACGCGCGTGCGTCGTCGGCGCCTGCGCTCGTCGACGGGTCCGGGAGCAGCGTCGCGAGGGCCTCGGGCCCGAGACGCGCTGCGATGCTCGCGCGCAGCAGCTCCTGGGTGTAGTTGCCCGCGGCGTCGTACAGCTGCAGCTTGCTGATCGCGAGGGTGTCGAGCGGCGTCCACGGCTCGGGCCGGTAGCCGAGGATGGTGAACTCCACCGGCAGGCTCTCACCGTTCTGCTGGAGGAATTTGTTCACTCCCTCCATGTAAGCCTCCAAGAGGCTGCGTGTTTCCTCGGAGATCATCGCCAGGTCGAGCTGCGCCGCCCGATGCAGACCGAGCGTGCGCATGAAGCGATCGGACTCGAGCGCCTGCTCGCCGAGCACCTCCGCGAGCCGGCCCTCCGCCGCGCGCCGGTAGACGTCCATCTGCCACAGGCGATCCTGCGCGGTGACGTAGCCCTGCGTGAAGAAGACGTCGTGCAGATCGCCGGCGAAGATGTGCGGCACGCCGAACTTGTCACGCAGGACCTCGACGCGCTCGTGCAGCCCGAGTACGCGGATATCCGCGTCGACCGTCGGGAGCGGTCGGACCACCAGCAGTCCGAACGTCGTCGAAGCCGCACCGAGGACGATGAGGACAGCGACCGCGGCTGGCACGAGCTTTCTCACTCCGCTTCTTCGAGTACAGCGAGCACCGCGCCGCCCTCGACCTTCGTTCCGGCGCCCACCGCGAGCCGCACCACGCGGCCGCGCGCCGGCGCGAGGAGCTCGTTCTCCATCTTCATCGCCTCGAGCGTCATGAGCGGGGCGTTGCGCTCGACGACGTCGCCCTCAGCGACATGCACCGTCTTGAGCAGGCCCGGCATCGGTGCGCGGAGCTCGTGGCGGCCACCGCGCCCGCCGGTCGTCCCGCGCGACGCGGCAGCCGCGCGCTCGTCGAGCGCGCTCGCCCGGGTCTCTCTTCCGTCGACGAGGAGGCGCAGCGGATCGTGCGTCAGCACCGTCACCTCGTGGCTACGGCCCGCGATGCGCACCGACCATTGCCGTTTGCGTGCGATCTCGACGCTCTCGGCCGCAACCACTACGTCGTCGACGAGGAAACCACCATCCGCCGCGAGCTCGACCCGCAGCCGCCGATCACCGACGCTCACCTCGTAGATCACCGCAGCGCGCCCTCGCGTCCCGCGCGCGCCCACGTCCCATCCGGCGATGCGAGCGGGCGGCGCGTCGCGCGGCCGCGCGTGGCGAGCACCGCGACGAGCGCGGCGGCCGTGACCGCGCTGTCGTCGAGCTGGAGCGGCGCGCGCGGCGGCCAGTGCGTCGCGACGTAGCCGGTGTCGTAGCGACCGGCGACGAAGTCCGGCTCGTCGAGCACGTGCGCGTGGAACGCGAGAGTGGTCGGCAACCCGGCGACGATCGTCTCGCGCACCGCGCGACGTGCTCGCGCGAGAGCCTCGGTCCGATCGGCGCCGTGCGCGATGATCTTCATGAGCAGCGGGTCGTAGTCGCTCGTCACCGTGAGGCCCTCGAACAGACCCGAGTCGACGCGCACGCCGGGACCGGTCGGCTCGCGCAGCAGCGCGATGCGCCCGATGGCCGGCGCGAACCCCTGCTGCGCGTCCTCAGCCGTGACGCGGCATTCGATCGCTGCCCCGCTGCGACGCAGGTCGCCCTGCGCGAAAGGAAGCGGCTCTCCCGCGGCGATCCGCAGCTGCAGCGACACGAGATCGAGCCCGGTCACGAGCTCGCTCACCGGATGCTCGACCTGAAGGCGCGTGTTCACCTCGAGGAACGAGAACTCGCCTCGCGCATCGACGAGGAACTCGACCGTGCCGGCGTTGCGGTAGCCGGCCGCGCGCGCGATCCGTACCGCAGCGTCGCCGAGGCGCTCGCGTAGCGCATCGCCGACCGAAGGCGCGGGAGCCTCCTCGATGAGCTTCTGGTGGCGGCGTTGGATCGAGCAGTCGCTCCGGGCGCCCGAATGCGCTCGCCGCCTCACCCGACGACATCCGCCACGCGGCATCGAGCTCCGCGGCCGACGCGACGGCGCGCATGCCCTTTCCCCCGCCCCCGCCGGCGGCCTTCAGCATCAGCAGATACCCGACGCGCTCGGCCTCGCGCCGCGCATGGTCCAGATCGCGCACCGGCTCGAGCGAGCCTTCGGCGACGGGCACTCCGGCGTCACGCGCGAGGCGGCGTGCCTGCGTCTTCTCGCCGAGCCGTCGCTGGACGTCGCCCGCCGGACCGACGAACACGAGACCCGCGTCGAGCACAGCATCGGCGAAGTCGGCGCTCTCCGACAGGAACCCGTACCCGGGGTGGACCGCATCGCACTTCGCGCGGCGCGCGACCTCGACGAGCTTTCCGATCGCGAGGTAACTCTCGCGCGGGGCTGCCGCGCCGATCGGATACGCCTCGTCGGCGAGTCGTACGTGGAGCGCGTCGCGATCGGCGTCGCTGTACACCGCCACGACACGGATGCCGAGCTCGTGGCAGGCGCGGATCACGCGCACGGCGATCTCGCCGCGGTTCGCGACGAGGACCGCTCTAAAGGGAGGCGTCGACGCTGCCTGGAGGGTTCTTGGGGGGCGGAGCCTCCCGGTGGCGCGTCACAGTGGGATGTTCCCGTGCTTACGTTTGGGATTCGTGTCGCGCTTCCCGGCGAGCGAACGGAGCGCGGCGATGAGCCGCGGTCGCGTCTCGTGCGGTTCGATGACGTCGTCGAGGTAGCCGCGCGCCGCCGCAACATACGGATTCGCGAATCGCTCCACGTAGCTCGCGACAAGCTCCTTCCGTCGCGCCTCGGGATCCGGGGCACCCTCGATCTCCTCGCGGTACACGATGTTGACGGCGCCCTCCGGACCCATCACCGCGATCTCCGCGCTCGGCCACGCGACGTTGTAGTCGCCGCGGATGTGCTTGCTCGACATCACGTCGTATGCCCCGCCGTAGGCCTTGCGTGTGATGACCGTCAGCTTTGGGACGGTCGCCTCGGCGTATGCATAGAGAAGCTTCGCGCCGCTCCGGATGATGCCGCCGTGCTCCTGCGCGGTGCCTGGTAGGAATCCCGGCACATCGACGAACGTCACGAGCGGGATGTTGAACGCGTCGCAGAAGCGCACGAAGCGCGCGGCCTTCACCGACGCGTCGATGTCGAGCACGCCGGCGAGCACCATCGGCTGCTGCGCGACGACGCCGATGCTGCGACCGTCGAGCCGCGCGAAGGCGCAGATGATGTTGCGCGCCCAGCCCTCGTGGACCTCGAGCACCTCGCCGTCGTCACAGACACGCCGGACCAGTTCCTTCATGTCGTAGGGCTTGCTCGCCGCATCCGGTACGAGCGCGTCCAGCTCGCGATCGGCGCGATCGGACGGGTCGTCCGTCGGCACGACCGGGGCGAGATCGAGATTGTTCGACGGCAGATAGCCCACCAGTCGCCGGAGCAGCTGGAGACACGACACCTCGTCATCGCTCTCGAAATGCGCGACACCCGAGCGTCGCGCGTGCACGTCCGCGCCGCCCAGCTCGTCGAGCGTGACGTCCTCGTGCGTCACCGTCTTCACCACGTTCGGCCCGGTCACGAACATGTACGAGGTATCGCGCACCATCGCGATGAAGTCGGTGATCGCGGGCGAATACACCGCACCACCGGCACAGGGTCCGAGGATCGCGGACAGCTGCGGGATGACACCCGACGCGAGCACGTTGCGCAGGAAGATGTCGGCGTACCCGCCAAGCGAGACCACGCCCTCCTGGATGCGGGCGCCGCCGGAATCGTTCAGTCCGATGACGGGTGCGCCGTTGCGCACCGCCAGGTCCATGACCTTGCAGATCTTCGCGGCGTGCGCCTCCGCGAGCGAGCCACCGAAGACGGTGAAGTCCTGGGAGAACACGTAGACGAGCCTGCCCTCGATGTGACCGAAGCCCGTTACGACACCGTCACCCATGACGCGCTCGTCGTCCGCGATGAGCTCGGTCGGACGCGCCATCACGAACGCGTCGAGCTCGGTGAACGATCCCTCGTCGAGGAGCAGGTCGACACGCTCGCGCGCGGTCAGCTTGCCTTTCGCGTGCTGCTGCTGGACCCGGGCGTCACCGCCACCGATCGCAGCGCGCTGCCGCAGGCCGCTCAAGCGTTCGCTCGGACTCACGCGGTGAGGATAGGGCGCAGTCAGCACGTGGCATCGGTCGTGCCGGATGACGTATGGAAAGGGGTGGCCGATGGACGCCGTTCGACGCGACGCGCCGCCACGCACGCGCGATGTGGTGGAGATGACCGTCACCGCGGATCTCGCCGACCCGGCGTACCAAGCCTACCTCCTGCTGAGAAACGCGTTCACGATCGCACTCGTCCTCGCGGGCGCCGACAAATTCCTGAACGCGATGATCGACTGGATGCAGTACCTCGCGCCCGCGATCCCCAGGACATTCGGCATCCCGCCCGAGATCTTCCTGCGCGGCGTCGGCATCGTGGAGGTCGCGCTCGGCATCTGGCTCGCGTTCGTCCCGCGTCGCGCGGCCTACTGGGTGGCCGGCTGGTTCGCGCTCGTCATCGTGAATCTGCTGATGGTGGGAACGCACTACGACGTCGCGCTGCGCGACTTCGCGCTCCTGCTCGCGGCGCTGGCGCTGGGGCGTCTCGCGACCGGCGTGCACCGCTGGCACGAGCGGCACGCGTAATAGACGGCGGTCGCGCGCCTAGAAGGGTGGAGTTTCCGCAGCGAACGCAACCATCGTGAGTGCCACGCTCGCGAACCACGCCATGAACAGCACACCGGAATCGCGACACAGTCCCGAGAGCTCGGGGTCATCGTGCCCTGGAGGATCGGCCGCCATAGCCCAACCGCGCTGATGGTCCAAAAAGGGTGTGGCGAAGCCCACGGACCGTTTCATAGCAGGCACCAAACCGATCTCGCGAACCGCAGCCACCGCGGCCAATTTCCTAGATCGCTACGAAGTAGGTCTCGCAGGCGAGCTGCACCAGCTCCGGCGTGAGCTCCGCGGGCTTTCCGAGGAATCGCGCTGCCGCGCTCAGGTGCTGCATCAGGTCACGGGGATGGCAGGACCGCAGCGCGATGTTCCGTTCGAGGCAATACTTCGCGATCCACTCGGCAGCCTTCGGATAGAAGGTGATCTTCTGCTGCTCGCAGACGCGTCGCAGGATCTCCATGAACTCCGGCGGCGTCGGCGGCTTGATCTCGATCTTGTACTGGATGCGCCGGAGGAAGGCTTCGTCCACCAGCGAGGACGGCGTGCGGTTCGTCGCGAACACGAGGAGGACGTCGAACGGCACCTCGATCTTGCGGCCATCGCTCGTCGTCAGGAAGTCCACGTCGCGGTCGAGCGGGACGATCCAGCGGTTGAGGAGCTGATCGGGCGAGGCGCGCTGGCGGCCGAAGTCGTCGATGAGGAGCACGCCGCCGCTGGCCTTCATCTGGAACGGCGCTTCGTGGACCTTCGACGTCGGATCGAAGACGAGGTCGAGATCCTCGAGCGTTAGCTCGCCGCCGACCTCGACGAACGGACGCGAGACCGGCACCCAGCGCCGGTCGAAACGCGCGTCGAGCTCCACGAGCGGGCGGTGACGCGACGGGTCGTACACACGGATGATCTGCTGCCCGACGAGGATGGCATACGGCACGACGATGCTGCCATGGAGCATCGTCGCGAGCGCCTTCGAGATCGTCGACTTCCCCGTGCCAGGTGGGCCGAAGAGGAAGATCGACTGCGCGCTGTTGATGGCGGGCCCGAGCTGGCGGAGCGTGAGGTCCGGTAGCACCAGGTGGCCCAGCGCCTTGCGCAGAAGGTCGAAGCTGATCTGCACCGAGCCGAGCGACTGGGCACGCACGCGCGTGACATACGCCGCAAGCGGAACGGGCGCGGCCCCGACATACGCGTTGCGCGCCATCGCTTCCTTCGCTCTCGTCGCGCCCTTCTCGCTGATCACATAGACGTAGGTCGACGCGGTCACGCCGGCGCCACCTTTGACCTCGACCAGGTGCTCGGTCTTGCAGAAGTCGAGGACGGGCTGGAGGATCTTGAGCGGTAGGCATGTGACCTGAACGAGCTCGGCCGCGGACGTCGCCCGCTGGTAGAGGAGCTTGAGCGTGAGGTCGGCGACGAACGCCGAGGTGAGCCCGGTCTCCTCGATCGACGCCGGCGCGAGGGGCGCGGATTGCTCGGCTGGCCGCGTCGGTTGCGCCGCGTGCACGGTCGCTGCTGGTGCCGATGGTGCTGCGCTTGCCATGTGCTCCCTATCCTCCGAGACGCTGGTCCGGTGAGTTTAGGGGCGCTGGATTCCCCTTTGTGGGGGAAACGAGTCGATGTGGTGGCAGTGATGCGCCAGGGAGGCGCCTAGGTCTGGGCGGAGAAGATCACCAGGGCGCGGAGCGCCAGCACGCTCAGGAGCGCCAGCAGAGGCGCAGCGACCCGCGGCCAGCGCCGTGCGGCGTCCGCACGCGAGAGCACAAAGGGCGCGGCCAGGCCGGCGATGACGACGACCCACAACACCAGCCACACGCCAAGCATCTTGCCGATCGTGCCGGCGATGGCGACCGTTGCGAGGAAGACGGCGATGAGCACGACCTCGAGGATGGCGAAGTTCCGATCTGCGAGCTCGAGCCGGAACGCGGTGCCGGAGTCGACGTCTCGCCGCGTGCGCGCCAGCAGCAGGAGCACCGCAGCGGCACCGGTGAGCGACGAGGCCAGGAACACACCACCCAGCGGCCACCCGTCGCTCCAGACCGGCTGATTGGACACCGCGAGAAGCACGCCCGTGTAGCCGCAGATGAAGAACCCAAGACCCGTACCGATGATGTTCCAGACCGTCTCGAGCGGGCCTTGGAAGAACTGCGTGACCGGCGCCAGGGCGCGCACGGTCCCCGTCTCCGCGAGCGCGCCGACGAACGAGACGAAGGAAAAGACGCCGAAGACGAGGAGCGCCCACGCGCCGACCGACATCGGCGACTCGGGCTTGAAAACGAGGCCGCCGTTGCTCGCGTCGAAGAGCATGTTCAGGAAGCGCACGGGCTGGCCGAGGTCGAGGACGAGGAAGATCGGACACGGGATGAGGGAAAGGAAGCTCACGATGAACGCCGCGCGAGATAGGCGCAGGTCAGCGGATCCGCCCACCAGGCGCAGCAGCGTGCCGATCGCGTACGACCCGCCGGAGATGCCGCCGAAGAAGAAGTAGCCGAGGATCCACCACTCCCAGCCCGGCGGCGCGGCGAAGTGTTCGGCTGGTGGCATCAGGACTTCTCGTTCATCCGCTGCGAGCGGAAGGCAAGCACGCCCGCGAGGAGTCCGACGACCGCGGTGACGAAGCCGCCGGCGTATCCGGCAAAGTTGTTGCGGCTCGGCAGCTTCGCGTTCTCCGCGTTCGGAAGCTTGTAGACCTCCGGCTTGTCCATGAGAAGGAAGAAGGCATTGAGCCCGCCGTACACCGTCGCATCGCGCCCGTAGAGCTGCGCCTTCTTGTATCCCGCGGTCTGCAGCGCGGCCATGCGCTTGTCCGCCGCGGCCTGCAGATCGTCGAGGTACCCGAACTTGATCGACTCGGTCGGGCACGCCTTCGCGCAGGCGGGCTGCATCCCGTTCTGCAGCCGGTCGTAGCAGAGCGTGCACTTGTGGGCGGTGCCGGTCTTCTCGTTGAAGCCGATCACGCCATACGGACAGGCCGAGATGCAATCCCGGCAACCGTTGCACACGTCCTGCTGGATGAGCACCGAGTCGTACTCGGTGCGCACGATCGCGTTCGTCGGACAGACCTCGAGGCAGCTCGCGTTCTGGCAGTGCTTGCAGACGTCGCTCATCATCAGCCAGGCCTGCCCGCCGGCGATCGGCGTCGGTGTCATCACGACACCGTTGTTGTCGGGGACCTGCTCGATGAACTCGACGTGACGCCAGTTCTGCGCGTCGAGCTGGCCGGTGTTGTCGAAGCTGTCGAGCAGCAGCTCCGGTGTATTGCCCTCGAGCTGGTTCCATTCCTTGCACGCCACCTCGCAGGCCTTGCAGCCGATGCAGATCGACGTGTCCGTGAAGAACCCCATCGGGCGCTCCTGGAAAGCAGCCATCAGAGGCCCATCAGGTTGGGCGTGACCTTCGTGAAGCCACGCTCCGCCGCCGCGATATCGAGCGGGATCGCGGCGAGCTCGTCGACGATCGGCACGGCCCGGCCCTCGAAGCGCGCGTCGACGCTCACGATGTAGCGCTTGCAGCGCTCGCACGCGTCGACGCGCAGGTGCGGCAGTTGCTGCGGATCTGCCAGTACGACGAGCTTGTTCGACTCGGTCTCGCCGCAGGCAACGCAGGTCATCCGGGGATACACCCAGTCGCTCGCACAGCGGGCGCAGATCAGACGCCGCTGTCCGGTCACGAGCGCCTCGCCGCTGTCGACGAACACGCTCACCTGCGGGGGCCCGCCGCATTCGGGGCAGAAGCGCTCTTCAGCGGCGATGGGCAGGGCGCGCGCGATCTCGGGGAGCGCTTCCAAGACCGGCGCCGTCGCGGCGCGCGCGAGGAAGACATCGGTCCCCTCTTGCGTCTCGCTGCGCAGCCACGACGTGACCATGCGCTCGAGGTCGCCCTCGTGAAAGCGGAGCAGCACCGCCTCGCGCAGCGTCTCGGTGCCCGCGCCCATCACCGCACCCATGATCTCCGGGAGCGACACGCGCACGATGTATCCCGCGAGTGTGTCGACGTGCGGACGATCCGTGCGAGCGCGCTCGAAGACGCGCTCCTGCGCCGCGGCGACCGCCCCGTACAGCGCGAGCGGCTCGCGCGCGAAGTCGTAACGCTCCGCCAACTCGGCGGCGCGGCGACGGCGCTCCGTCCACTGCGGTGCGTGGGGGGCTCTCGGGGGGTCGCTTCGCGCCCAGGGGCCCCTACCCCTGAGCCCCACGGTGGCAGTCAATCGATCTTCTCGATGTTCACGAGGAACGCCTTGAACTCTGGCGTCCTCGCGCCGACGTCGCCCACGAAGGGCGTGAGCGCGTTCGCGAGCCAGTACTTGCTCTTTTCCGGATTCTGATCCGCGGACACGCCGACGAACCCCCAGTGGATCGGGATGCCGATGTGATAGACCTTCTTGTTCCCGGCGAGCATTAGCGGTCCAAGGCGCTTGGTGACCGCCGCTGCGACCTCGATCTTTCCGCGCTCGCTCCAGACGCGGACGCGATCGCCGTTCTGGATGCCCTTCTCCTTCGCGAGCTCCTCGGGGATCTCCACGAACGCCTGTGGCTGGAGGCCCACGAGCAGCGGCACGTGCTGCGTGACGTAGTGCTCGTGCTCGGTGAGCCGGTAGCTGGTGGCGACGTAGGGGTACTTGTCGACCTTGCCGAAGCGATTCGGCCGGCCCGCGGCCTGGTCATACAGGAACGCGACGGGGTCCTCGGACTGCGCCGGATGAAGCGGATTCGGGATCGGCGCCTCGACAGGCTCGTAGTGCTCCGGGATCGGCCCGTCGAGCATCGACGTCGAGAACAGCCGACCCACGCCCTCGCCGTTCATGATGAACGGAAGCCATGCCGCGGGGTCCTTCGGGTTCATCGTGGCCGGGTAGTCGGGCACGTCGCCCGTCCACGCAGTCCCGTTCCACTGGATGCCGGGCCGCTTGGGATCCCAGGGCTTGCCGTCGCCATCGGCCGACGCGCGGTTGTAGAGGACGCGTCGGTTCGCCGGCCAGCTCCACGCCCAGGTCGGGAAGTAGCCCATCCCGGTCGGATCGTTCTTCGCCACGTCCTGCACGCCGTTGCGGCGCGCCATGAGGTTGCCGTCGTCGGTGAAGCTGCCGACGTAGATCCAGTCGCCGGACGTCGTCGTCCCGTCGGCCTTGAGATTCGCGAAGCTCGTCATCTGCTTGCCGGTCGCGAGATCCTTGCCGTTGATCTCCTTCGCGATCTCGGCGAGCTCCGGCTTCTTCGGATCCTTGTACATGTCCGTCGTCATGGCCATGATCGGATCGGGGAACTTGCCGCTCGATTGCCGGTACAGCGTCTTCACGCGGTCGAAGAGCTCCGCGAGGATCCAGTGGTCGTGCCGCGCCTCGCCCTCCGGCGGGAGGACCTGCTCTTTCCACTGCGCCCAGCGGCCGCTGTTCGTGAAGGACCCGTCCTTCTCGATCCAGTGCGTCGTCGGGAGCATGAACACCTCGGTGTTGATCTTTGAGGGATCCATCCCCGGCGCACGCCAGAACTCGGAACTCGTCGTCGGCAGCGGGTCCATCACCACGAGCCACTTGAGCTTCGTCAGCGCTTCGAGCACCTGGTTCGTGTCCGGCCCGATGCTGGTGGCGGTCATGCCGTTGAGGATGACGCCCTCCATTTTTCCCTTGAGCGCCTGGTCGTAGATCGACATCCACGACGAATTCGTGGCCGGTTTCGGGATGAAGTGGAACGCGTACTCGTTGCTCGCGGTCGCCGCGGCCCCGAACCAGCCCTTCAGCAGGCTCACCATGAAGTTCCGGTAGTTCGTACCGAAGAAGTTCCACGAGTTGGGGTCGCTCTTCTTCGCGGCGCTCTGCGCGACGTACTCGTCGAGCGTCTTCTGGCCCGGTGCCGGGATCCGCAGATAGCCGGGAAGGATGTCCCAGGAGATGGCGTGGTCGGTGTTGCCCTGGATGTTGGCGTGTCCGCGCTCGGC
>WNGB01004408.1_pt1 | contig 21499 bp, 20 predicted proteins | sample 5400681 | NCBI WGS metagenome assembly WNGB01 (sample SAMN13153367, study PRJNA577476) | soil metagenome | isolation source: 115 cm soil or saprolite under grassland replicate 2 | place: USA:California | collected 2016-06-15
GCCCCCTTCCGCCAGCCCGGATCATCCACCGCTACGCCACCTGAGCGAAACTCTCTCGTGAGGAACCGGATGCGGGAAATCTGCACGTCCGGGTCTGTGGGGGGCGAGGGGGGCAACCTCCTCGCCTACCCGGCGCTGTATGACATCGAAACCGGTTCGTTCCGCCAAAATGGCGGTGCGGAGCTGGCAAGCGGGCCGCTGTGGCATGGTGGCTGCTACCTTAGGTTTTGTGTGGCCAAAATGTAATTTGGGTTCGTTCCGCCAAAATGGCGGTTCGTGTCCGACGATGCGAGTTACGGTCCTTCGCCGGACGTGCTCGGTCGATCTGCTATTTTTTCTTTCCGATGAACGAGCGCAGCCGCTGGCATCCGGGATGACCGCCTGCGGCGGTCACTTCCGCACGCAGATCACCCGCACCAGCGAGGACTTGGCGGCCTCGACGCCGGGACGGCCGTTCGCGGCGGCGAGCCGCTGGCCGTCGAGGAAGGCGCGGATCGTCGGCAGCGGAACGACCGTGGCCTGCGGCTGCGCGCTGCTGGAGCTCACCGCGGCGACCACCGGCGCCTTGAGCTCGGCCATGCCGAAGAAACGGCCTTGACCGTCGAGCACGGCGGCGCCCGAGAAGCCGAGCTGCGGCGCGGGCTCCACGACGTCGCCCTTGAGCTTGGCGGCCATGGTCGAGATCGCGCTCGCGCCGCCCTGGCTCTGCGGGTCGGCGATGCCGACGAGCGTCACGTCGGGACCCTTGGCGCCGTCGTTGACCAGCGCCGCCGGCACCAGGTCGGGCGCGCCGTAGACCCGGATGAGCGCGAGATCGGCGGTCTTGTCCTCCGCCAGGCGGTCGGCATCGCCGTAGCCGCTGACCACGATCACGTTGCACTCGTCGGTGACCTGGCGGTCGGTGAGGATGTGGCCGGCCGCGCTCACCACGATGCCGGTGCCGTATTCCACCTTGCGCTTGGGCAGCGGGCCGATCTGGGCGACGCCGGTGACGCCGGGGAACGGCACGAACGCGCTCGACATCACGACCGCGATCGGATCCATGATGGTCTCGGTCGCCTGGTCGTACAGGATGGTCAGGCCGCGCACCTCGCCGTCCTTGATCTCGGCGCGCACGTAGAAGCGCTTGAGCCCCTGCATGCCCGACAGGATGAAGAAATCCGGCCGCAGCAGGTTCACTTCGAGCTTGCGGGTCGACGGCTCCTTCTTCTGCTGCTCGAACACCGCCGGCAGCGTGGTGCCCGGCTCTCTGATCCGGAAGGTCTCGACCTGCACCTGTCCCTGCGCCGAGGACCAGCGGGTGCCGGTCTTGCTCTGGCTCTTGATCGGCACCTGCTTGGTCGGGAGCCCGAGCCGCGCGCCGGTGACGGCGTCGTCGATCATGGTCCAGCCGACCTGCGTCTGCTTGGCTTTCGCCGAGGCCGCGAGCAGGGCGCGCTCCTGCGTGTTGAGCACGCCGGTTTCCTTGAACTTGCGATTGCGCTGGAACGCCTTGATCGCCGCGATCGTCTTGTCGTTGAACTCGCCGTTGATCAGGCCGTTGTAGTCGCCGGTCCAGGCCAGATCGAACTGGATGGCGATGCGGTCGGCGAGCGGCATGGACGAGTTGTCGCGCGGTTGTGGCGGCGCCGGCTGGCGCTTCTTCGCCGCGGCCGCGGCGGTGCGGATGGTTCCTTCGCCGGCCGGCACATTGGCGTCGGCCGGCGGCTGCTGGACGGCAGTCTTCGATCGCTTGGCGGCGGCGCGAGCCCGCAAGGCCGTTGTTCTGGCGGCCGACTTGCGGAACTTGGTCGTGTGCACGGACGGCGGCTTTGCGGTCGCACCCTCCCGCGACGAGGCGTCGTCGGTCTGCGCGGCTGCCGGGACGGCGGCGAGCAGAAGGACCAGAAGGGCACCCACGATCCGCATGGGAACTCCTGAACGGCCGGATTTGGGCGACTGGATGCGGCCCAAGCCAGCCTAGCCGATCGGCCCGCCGGCGCAAATGCGGCGCCGATCAAAGCATCGCGAGCGATTGGGGCCGCAGGGTGACAAGCGCGCTCCGAAAACCAGAGCAAATGCGCCGCGCCAAGAGGCGTCGAGCGTCTTTGATCAGGAAATTGGAAATTCCTTATCGCACGACAAGACTTCTCCAGTGAGCATCTTGCCAACGGGATCGTACACAATTCGCCAGTGGTTGATGACGTCTCGGCCGAGCAAAGAAGGCGTCGTTTTCAGTTCCGGCTTGGGTTCGGCAATCCGGAGGGCGACGTTGTACCCATATACCTTCGCTCCCGGATCTGAAAAAAGCAAAGCTGCTGGCACCACAAAATCATTGCTGAGGCCACCGATCCCAGTACTCTCAACTCTTTTCGTCAACCGAGAATAGTCGATCTTCAGACGCGCGGCGTCCAACGGCATCAGCACTGTGCAATCCGAGCCGGTGTCAATCAAGAATGACACTGACCCGTCTACTTTCAGTGAGGGTATCGAGAGATGAGCCTCGATGTACGGCCGTCCCGTCGTATCGCCGAAACGACCGTGAAGCATCAGAGCACGAGCGTTTTTTCTTCTCGGTCTATGCGCCTCACGATCGTCTGATTGATCGGGATCGCCTTTCTTTCGATTTGCGCGGCGACATCTTCGAGAGAGTCGGCCACGGCTTCGACTTTGCCGTTGTGAACCCCGATCCACTTGTTCTCGTATTGGTCGACCAGACGAGGACGGTCGGACGACAAGACGCGAGCGCTCGCGGAAAATGACTTCAGCGCGGCGTCGATGTCCGCTGCTGCTACATCGATTTGATCTAGTGCCTTCGACCCGCTCATAGCCTTCATATGAAGCTCCCGGGGGGCGTTGACAAGGATGCAAGAAATCCCCGCGCAGCCGACTTGCATCTTATAGTTGTACACGTTCTTTTGGAGTTTGGAAGTGAGGAGATTGATAACTTAGCGCCGAACATGTCCAGGGAGGATTAAGGACCGCCATGCTCAGCCCGGACGAGCTCGAACGCTATGCCCGCCACATCGTCCTGCGCGAAGTGGGCGGGCCCGGGCAGGCTGCGCTCAAGCGCGCGCGCGTGCTGGTGATCGGCGCCGGCGGGCTAGGCGCTCCGGCGCTGCTCTACCTCGCGGCCGCCGGCGTGGGCACGCTCGGCGTCATCGACGACGACGAGGTCGCGCTCTCGAACCTGCAGCGTCAGGTGATCCACGGCACGCCTGAGGTCGGCGAGCCGAAGGTCGCGAGCGCCGCAACAGCGATCCGCCGCCTCAATCCGCACGTGGCGGTCGAGACGCACGCGGCGCGGCTCGCCGCCGGCAACGCGCTCGATCTGGTCGGCCGCTACGACATCGTGGCCGACGGCTCGGACAATTTCGCCACCCGCTATCTGGTCTCCGATGCATGCTTCTTTGCAAAGAAGCCGCTGGTCACCGCCGCGGTCGGCGTCTTCGACGGCACGCTCACCACCATCCGCGCCCACGAGCGCGGCCAGGACGGCAAGCCCAATCCGACCTACCGCTGCCTGTTTCCCGAGCCACCGCCGCCCGGCACCGTTCCGGCCTGCGCGGAGGCCGGCATCCTCGGCGCGCTCACCGGCGTGCTCGGTTCGATGATGGCGCTGGAAGTGATCCGCGAGATCGTCGGCTTCGGCGAAGGCCTGGTCGGACGGCTGGTGATGTTCGATGCCCGCGCGATGCGGTTCGAGACGCTGCAATATGCTTGGGATCCTTCGAATCCGCTGTCGGGCGAGCGGCCGACGATCCGGGATTTGTCGGGGTCAGAGTACAGATGACGCAGCACAGCAGGCGCCGGCGCGTTCGAGCGTCTTGCGTCCTCTGTCGTCAGTCCTCCGTGGTCCTATTTCGTCCAGGTCGCGACCACGGTCGTGCCCTTCATCACCGACCATTTGTTGTCGCCGGCGCTGAGCACGCGGAAGCAGTTGGCCTTGGAGCCCTTCCAGGTGGTGCAGAAGCCGTCATTGGTGAGCTTCCAGGTGCCTTCGCCCTTGGCGCCGCCGGTCTTGCTGACCGGCTCGCGCGTCACCTTGCCGTCGGCCGTGAACACCATCTTGAACTTGACGTTCGAGGGCGTCGACGCCGTGAACGGCTGGCCGGTGAAGAACGTCGCCTGAATGTCCTTCGGTGCAAGCACCGCCGCAAGGGCCAGAGCGATCGACGCAAGGACCGCCACGCCGGCCAGAAGCAGAGTACGCATGGGTGGCTCTCCCTAAGATTGCGTGGGAACGATGATACAGCAAATTATGGCAAACCGCAGCCGGGCGAGTGCAGCGAGGCGAAGCCGAGCGAAACGAGACCCGGGACCGTTACGGACTGTGGCGGTCCCGGATCAGCGGTGCACCGCATCGCAAGTCGGATGTTTCCGACGTGCGAAACTCAATAAAGTGCCGGAAGTCGGGAATACCCGACTTCCGGTGCGCTGCACCGCATCCGGGACACGGTGTCAAAGCATCGACGGCAACACCCGGCCCGGCGGCCCAATAGCCACGCGCCTGCGCGTGGCGTCCACCACAATGATCGGCCGCCGGCCGAAGGATCAAAGCATCGAGGGTAGCACCCGATCCGGCGGCCGATGCCCATCCAGGAAGGTCTTGATGTTGACGATGACCTTCTCGCCCATATCGATGCGGCCTTCGAGCGTGGCCGAGCCCATATGCGGCAACAGCACCACCTTGCCGGCGCGCGCCAGCTTGGCGAGCTTCGGGTTCAGCGCCGGCTCGTGCTCGAACACGTCGAGCCCGGCGCCGGCGATCTCGCCGGCGTCGATCAGGCGGACGAGCGCATTCTCGTCGATCACCTCGCCGCGCGCGGTGTTGACCAGGTAGGCCTCCGACCGCATCAGCTTGAGGCGGCGCGCCGACAGCAGATGGTAGGTCGCCGGCGTGTGCGGGCAGTTGATCGAGACGATGTCCATGCGGGCGAGCATCTGGTCGAGGCTCTCCCAATAGGTCGCGCCGATCTCCTCCTCGATCTTCGCCGGCACCCGCCGGCGATTGTGGTAGTGGATCGACATGCCGAAGGCGCGGGCGCGCCGGGCGACCGCCTGGCCGATCCGCCCCATCCCGATGATGCCGAGGCGCTTGCCCCAGATGCGGTGGCCGAGCATCCAGGTCGGCGACCAGCCGTGCCATTTGCCGTGCTCGAGGATCTCGAAACCCTCGGCGAGCCGGCGCGGCACCGCGAGAATCAGCGCCATGGTCATGTCGGCGGTGTCCTCGGTGAGGACGCCCGGCGTGTTGGTCACGGTGATGCCGCGGGCGAGCGCGGTGGCGACGTCGATATTGTCGACGCCGTTGCCGAAATTGGCGATCAGCTTGAGCGTGCCGCTCGCCTTGCTCAGCACCGAGGCGTCGATGCGGTCGGTCACCGTGGGCACCAGCACGTCGGCGGTCTTCACGGTCTCGGCCAGCTCCGCCTGGGTCATCGGTTTGTCGTCGAGGTTGAGACGGGCGTCGAACAGCTCCCGCATCCGGGTCTCGACGCGCTCGGGCAGCTTGCGCGTCACGACGACCAGCGGCTTTTTGGTTTTCGGCATCTGCTCGTCCTTCGCTGTGAGCGGCTCGCCGGTTCCCACTCGGCCGGCGAGCGCGCCGTGTGGCAAATCGGCATCGCTTGCTGGCTTTGTTGCGCTATTCAGCCCTCTTTAACCGTACTTGTCGACACTGACGCCCTTGCGGCGGGCGCGGTCGCGATCTCGGCCTTTCTGCAACAGATGGCCGTCTCAAGACAAGCGCCGGAACTTTGAAACCCGACTCCGAATCGCGGTTCAGGCATGGCTCAACGGGGAGTTCGCATCGTCGTCGCTGCCATTGTGGCTGCGTTCGCCTTTGTCGCCACCGCGCAGGCCGCGGGCGACCTGAGCACCGGGCCGAAGAGCGGCCTGCCGGTGCCGCGCTTCGTCAGCCTCAAGCCTGATCGCGTCAATGTGCGGGGCGGGCCGACCCGGGACCACGACGTCACCTTCGTCTATACCCGCGCCGGGCTGCCGGTGGAGATCACGGCCGAGTCGGACAATTGGCGCCGCATCCGCGATTGGGAAGGCTCGGAGGGCTGGGTCTACCACTCGCTGCTGTCGGGCCGGCGCACCGCGGTGGTGACGCCCAAGGACAAGAAGGAGCTCGTCGCGCTCTACGACAAGGCCGACCGCAGCGGCGCGATCACCGCCCGCCTGCAACCGGGCGTGCTCGCCTCGGTGAAACGCTGCACCGGAACCTGGTGCCAGATCGTCGGCTCCGGCTTCGAGGGCTGGGTGGTGCAGGAGCAGCTCTGGGGCGTCTATCCGAACGAGAAGGTGGAGTGATTCTCCCCAAGCGCCCCGCGGCAACCTCCGATGTCATCGCCCGCGCAAGCGGGCGATCCAGTAATCACTAACGTTCCAGTTTTCCGCCTCGGTCCGGTATCTACTGGATGCCCCGCTTTCGCGGGGCATGACAGGAATGGTTGGGGCCGCGGTCACCGCAGCACCGCAAGCTGTCGCGGGTCGATCCTGACGCCCACCGCCGCGCCCGGCGCATGGAGCGGCGCCCCGCGCTGATGCGGCACATCCGCCACCATCTCGTGCCGGCCCATCTGCATGCGGTAGCGGCTCACCGCGCCGAGGAACTCGCGCTCCGTGATGGTGGCGGCTAGGCCGCCATGCACGGCTCCGATCACGACGTCCTGCGGCCTGATCGAGATGCAGGCCGGTCCGGCCGGTCCGTCGATGCCGGCCAGCGCAAATCCGTCGGCGACGAAATGGCCGTCCGGCTCGATGCGTCCCTCGATCAGGTTGACGGTGCCGAGGAACGTCGCCACGAAGCGGTTCGCCGGGCGGTCATAGAGCTCGACCGGCGTGCCGATCTGCTGGATGCGGCCCTCGTTGAGCACCGCGATGCGGTCGGCGATGGCGTTCGCCTCCTCCTGGTCGTGGGTCACGTAAATCGCCGTGATGCCGAGCTTGCGCTGCAGGCGGCGCAATTCCGCGCGCATCTCGACCCGCAGCTTGGCGTCGAGATTGGACAGCGGCTCGTCGAGCAGCAGCACCTCGGGCTCGATCACCAGCGTGCGCGCCAAGGCCACGCGCTGCTGCTGGCCGCCCGACAATTGCGCCGGGCGGCGGTCGGCGAACGCGGTCAGCCCGACCAATGCGAGCGTCTCGGCCACCTTGCGCTCGATCTCGGCGCGGGCGAGCCGGCGCCGCTCGAGGCCGAAAGCGACGTTCTTGGCGACCGTCATGTGCGGCCACAGCGCATAGCTCTGGAACACCATGCCGACATTGCGGCTCCAGGGCGGAAGCCTCGTGACGTCGCGCTCGCCGATCAGGATGCGCCCGGTCGGCGGCGCGCCGAAGCCGGCGATCAGCCGCAGCAAGGTGGTCTTGCCGGACCCCGAGGGACCCAGGAAGGCGAAGAACTCGGCCCGCGCGACCTCCAGGCTGACGTCGTCGAGCACCGGTGTCGCGCCGTAGCCGAAGCTCATGCGGTCGATGGTGACGCCGCGCGCCATCAGATGAGCTCGCGCGATTTCATGCCGCGCTCGCGCTCGGCGAAACGGTAGGCCAGATAGGTGGCGATCGACACGACCACGACCGCGATCACGCCGAGTGCCGCGCCGGGACCGCGGCCCGCCGCTGATTGCATGTAGACGTAGATGCCGTAGGCGATCGGCGCGTCGCTGTTACGCGCGACCAGAAGCAGCGTCGCCGACAGCTCGACCGCGGCGGTAGCGAAGCTGGTCACGAAGCCGGCGAGCAGCCCGCCGGTCATCAGCGGCACCACGATGCGCGACAGCGTCGTGAACTTGCCGGCGCCGAGGTTCTCGGCGGCTTCCTCCAGGCTGACATGGAGCTGCTGCAGCGCGGCCTTGGCGGAGACCAGCGCGTAGGGCAACCGCCGCACCGCATAGGCGATCACCAGCATCAGCCAGAAGGTCGCGAGCGACTCGTCGCTAAACGGCAGCTTGACGTCGTAATAGGTGCGCAGGAGCCCGATGCCCAGCACCAGGCCCGGCACCGCCACCGCCGACATGGCGATCTGCTCGATCAGCTGCCGGCCGGGCAGCCGCGTGCGCAGCACCAGATAGGCGAGCGTCGCGCCCAGGATCACGTCGATCAGCCCGGCGAGTCCGCAATAGAGGATGGTGTTGGAGATCAGCGGCCCGGCCTCGCGGAATACCGTCGCGTAGTGGGCGAGCGTATAGCCGTCGGGCAGCACCGCGAACGACCACACCGTCGCGATCGAGAGCAGGAAAATGCCGAGATGCGGCGACAGCACCAGCGCCAGCACCAGTACCACGAAAGCGGCGGCGACGGCGTTGCCGGCGCGCCCGAGCGAGCGGCGCGAAAGCCCGCCGCCGCCGCGCTGCAAGGTCGCGAAATCACGCCCGCGCAGCACCAGCGCCGAGAGCGCCATCGCGCCGAGCGAGCAGACAATCATGATCACCGAGATCACGTAGCCCATCGGATCGGCGATGCCGACCGAGGTGATCTTGAGGTAGGCCTGCGGCGCCAGCATGTTGGTCACGTTGAGCAGGAGCGGCGTCGCCAGATCGTCGAACACCTTGACGAACACCAGCGCCGCGCCCGCCACATAGCCCGGCAGCGCCAGCGGAAATACGATGCGCGAGAACAGCGTGAGGCCATGGGCGCCGAGATTCTGCGCCGACTCCTCCATCGCCGAATCGATGTTGGCGAGCGAGGCCGAGAGGTTGAGCAGGATGAATGGGAAATAGTGCAGGGCCTCGACGAAGATGACGCCGTTGAGGCCCTCCATGAACGGGATGCGCAAGCCGCAGCAGTCGAGCAGCATCAGGTTGATGGCGCCGTTTCGTCCGTAGATGAGCTGCATCGCCACTGCGCCCACGAACGGCGGCATCACCAGCGGCACCACGCCCAGCGTGTGAATCAACGCCGCGCCCCGGAAGCGAAAGCGCGCGAGAATGGTCGCGAGCGGCACCGCGATCAGGCTTGCCAGCACGACCGTCATCCCCGCGACGTAGATCGAGTTCCAGAACGCTTCGCGCAGTAGGGCGGTCGCCAAGAAGTCGCCGAAGTGAACGAGGCTGAAGCCGCCGTCGGGCCCGGTGAAGGCGACCAGGATCACGCGCAGCAGCGGAATGATCAGGAAGGCCAGCAGGAAGACCGCAATCGCCGCGAGCGCCACGATCTGCGCGGGGCTCGCCCCGAGCCGGGCTGCGAGCGAGGCGGGAAGCGACCGGCCTATCGTCGAAACGGAAGACACCGCGGTCGATTACTTCGCCGTCAGCGCCTTTTCGGCGAGCGCCTTCGCGTCGGCGTAGCTCTTCACCGCGGCGGCATCCCATCTGCTCTCGAACTCGGCCTGTCGTCCGGCCGGCTTGGCACCCGGCTTGACCTCCTGGAAGGAGCCCGCGATCGCCTTGTCGCTCGCGTCCGGCTCGCTGATCGGCACGCTGCTCGCAAGCTTGCGCGCCTCGGCGATGAGGCGCTTGGCCTCGGGGCTGGCGCCGGCGCCGAGCTTGCCTTCGGCGTCGTGGATCGCCTTCCAGGCGGCATTGAGTTCCTTGAGGCGGAACGTCACCACGCGGTCGTAGAGCGAGTTGATGAGCTCGTAGCGCCCTTCCGAGAGTTCGGGATTGAAGCTGACCTTGGCGCCGAGCGCGGTGTTCTTGAACGGATTGGGATAGCCGGCGGGCGCCTTGTCGTAGGTGGCGAGCCGCACCGGCAGGCGCTGGATCTTCGGATCGAGCAGGATCTGCTGGCCTTCCTCCGACAGCAGGAATTCGACGAAGGCTTCCGCCGCCCTCTGGTTCCTGGCATTGGCGATGATGCCGACGTTGGCGGGCACGATCGTCGTCACCGTCGGGTAGACGAACTCCACCGGAAAGCCGGAAGCCTTGGCGGACAGCCCGAAGAAATCGATCACGATGCCGATGCCGTATTGGCCACTATTGACCGCGTCGGGCACGCCGAACGAGCGGTCCGAGACCTGCGCCAGATTGCCGCCGATCTCGAGCAGCGTCGCCCAGCCCTTCTGCCAGCCTTCGCCTTGCAGGACGGTCTCGACCGTGAGGTGCGTGGTGCCGGATCGCGACGGCGCCGAAATACCGACATGGCCGAAATAGACCGGCTTCTTCAGGTCGTCCCATTCCTTCGGCGCGGCGAGGTTGTTCGCGCGCAGATAGCGCGTGTTGTACATGATGCCGTAGCCGGAGGCGGCGAAGCCCACATAGAAGCCGTCGCGGTCGTTGACCGGATAGGAGCCGACCTTGTCGGCGACGCCCTGCGCCTTCGGCCGGTACTTCTGCAACAGCGCGTCCTTCTTGAGCACCTCGAAGGCGTCCGGCGCCGACGCCCACATGAGGTCGGGCGGGCTCGATCTGGTTTCGCGGATGAAGGTGACGGCGGCGGCGGTATTGCGGTTCTGCACCTCGACCTTGGTGCCGGGATATTTCTTCTCGAACGCCTGCGCGTAGGGCGCGGTGAGGTCCTTCGAGAACGAGGTGACGATGACGAGCTTGTTTTCGAGCCCCTGTGTCGACGCCGGCGCCGCCGCGAGCGAAAACGCCAGAGCGAGCCAAAGCCGGCCGTGCATCGATGTCATGGCGCTTCTCCCGGAGCGGCGGTGGTGCGGACCATCGGCCTTAGTTGATGACAGCCGGGTGAAGCGCGCAAGCGGCGAAAGACGCAAGCTGCATGCGGCCGAGAGGAGCCCGCGCCGATGTCAGTGGTCGACGTCCTAAAAAGCCGATGCCCGGGACATGCCCGGGCAGACGGTCCTGGGTGCCTGATGGCGGGGCTCAGCGGCCCTTTTTGCGCAACCGGACCACGACGTCGATACGCGCGACTTCGTAGCCCTCGGGCGGGATCGGGGTCTTGCCCACGACCACGTCGCTGTGCGGGATGTCGAGCAGGTCGTTCTCGCCCTCGACGAAGAAATGGTGGTGCTGGGATACGTTGGTGTCGAAATAGGTCTTCGAGCCGTCGACCGCGACCTGGCGCAGCAGCCCGACATCGGTGAACTGATGCAGCGTGTTGTAGACGGTGGCGAGCGACACCGGCACCTTGGCCTTGGTCGCCTCCTCGTAGAGCATTTCGGCCGTGATATGCCTGTCACCTTTGGCGAACAGGATCCAGCCGAGCGCCATGCGCTGGCGGGTCGGCCGCAGCCCCACCTGCCGCAGCATGGCCTTGACGTCATGCCACGGGCAGCCGGTGAGCGCGGCGCGCTGCTCCGAACTGAGCCGCTCGGGGCCCTCGGCCGCGTTGGTCAAAACGATGGTGCGCGACGGTGTCATGGGCACACCCGGACCTGCTTTCGCCCTACTCGTCAACAATCGTTGCATTTGTAACATATGGCCCTAAACAGATGCAACTCCTTCGCAATAAGCTTGGTTGAAATTCTAATCTATCGTGTTCCCCGGGGGATAGCTTACTTTGCCGCTCCGAGCGCCTATGTTAACACTTTCAGGCGTTGGGAACCCGGCACAGGACAGGATGCGGATGGAGCAGCGGCGTACGAGCTTTGACTATGAGGACCTCCTGGCCTGCGGCCGCGGCGAATTGTTCGGCGCCGGCAATGCCCAGCTGCCACTGCCGCCCATGCTGATGTTCGACCGCATCTCGGAGATCGCCGAGGCGGGCGGCGAATACGGCAAGGGCATCGTGCGCGCGGTGCTCGACCTCAAGCCGGACCTGTGGTTCTTCCCCTGCCATTTCAAGGGCGATCCGGTCATGCCCGGCTGCCTCGGCCTCGACGCGCTGTGGCAGCTGCTCGGGTTCTTCCTCGGCTGGCTCGGTTCGCCCGGCAAAGGCCGCGCGCTCGGCCTCGGCGAGCTCAAATTGTCGGGTCAGGTTGGGCCCACCGTCCGGCAGGTCATGTACGGCGTCGACATCAAGCGCGTGATGCGCTCCAAGCTCGTGCTCGGCATCGCCGACGGGTGGCTCTCGGCGGACGGCTCGATCATCTACCGGGCGATGGACCTCAAGGTCGGCCTGTTCCGCCAGGACGCGGTGCTGGAGCCGAGCGGCGGGTGACGGCGGGCCGGCACGGCACGCGCGGGTCACGGATGCGGAAGAGGCTGCGATGAGGCGGGTCGTCGTCACCGGGATGGGCATCGTCTCATCGATCGGAAACAACACCCAGGAAGTTCTGGCGAGCCTGCGCGAGGCCAAGTCCGGCATCGTGCGCGCCGAGAAATACGCCGAGCTCGGGTTTCGCTGCCAGGTGCACGGCGCGCCCACGCTCGATCCGGGAGAATCCGTCGATCGCCGCGCCATGCGCTTCCTCGGCGGCGGTGCCGCCTGGAACCATGTCGCCATGGAGCAGGCGATCCGCGACGCCGGCCTGGAGGAGAGCGAAATCTCCCATGAGATGACCGGCATCATCATGGGTTCCGGCGGACCCTCGACTCGCGCCGTCGTGGAAGCCGCCGACATCGCCCGCACCAAGAGTCCGAAACGCGTCGGCCCGTTCGCGGTGCCGAAGGCGATGTCCTCGACCGCCTCGGCGACGCTCGCCACCTGGTTCAAGATCAAGGGCGTCAACTACTCGATCTCGTCGGCCTGCGCGACCTCCAACCATTGCATCGGCAATGCGATGGAGACGATCCAGATGGGCAAGCAGGACATGATCTTCGCCGGCGGCAGCGAGGAGCTGGACTGGACGCTTTCGGTGCTGTTCGACGCCATGGGCGCGATGTCGTCGGGCTTCAACCAGACGCCCGAGAAAGCCTCGCGCGCCTACGACGTGGACCGCGACGGCTTCGTGATCGCGGGCGGCGCCGGCGTGCTGGTGCTGGAAGAGCTCGATCACGCCAAGGCGCGCGGCGCCCGCATCTACGCCGAGATCGCGGGCTACGGCGCCACCTCGGACGGCTTCGACATGGTGGCGCCTTCGGGCGAGGGCGCGGTGCGCTGCATGAAGATGGCGCTCAAAGACGTCAACGCGCCGGTCGATTACATCAATCCGCACGCCACCTCGACGCCGATCGGCGACGTCAAGGAGATCGAGGCGATCCGCGAGGTGTTCGGCGACAAGTGCCCGCCGATCTCGGCGACCAAATCGCTCACCGGCCATTCGCTCGGCGCCGCCGGCGCCCAGGAAGCGATCTACTCGCTGTTGATGATGAACAACGGCTTCCTCTGCGAAAGCGCCAATATCGACAATCTCGATCCGGCCTTCGCCGACATGCCGATTTTGCGAGAACGCCGCGATGACGTGAAGCTCGGCTGCATGCTGTCGAACTCGTTCGGGTTCGGCGGCACCAACGCCTCGGTGGTGTTCAAGCGCCTCGATGCGTGAGGCGCGTAAAGGTTAATTCCCGCGCGCGCGGGAGTGGGGATGGGCAGAGTGGTAAGTTTGGGTGGCATGACACAGTTGATGCAGGGCAAGCGGGGGCTGATCATGGGGGTCGCCAATGACCACTCGATCGCCTGGGGCATTGCCCGGACGCTGGCCGCCCACGGCGCGACGCTCGCCTTCACCTATCAGGGCGAGGCGCTGGGACGCCGCGTCAAGCCGCTCGCCCAGTCGGTCGGCGCCTCGCTGTTGCTGCCGTGCGACGTCGAGGACATCGCGTCGGTGGACCGCACCTTCGCCACGGTTGCAGAGCAATGGGGCTCGCTCGATTTCCTGGTCCACGCCATCGCCTTTTCCGACAAGAACGAATTGCGAGGCCGCTACGCCGACACCACGCGCGCGAACTTCGTGCGCACCATGGTGATCTCGTGCTTCTCCTTCACCGAGGTGGCGAAGCGGGCGGCAGCCTTGATGCCGGCCGGCGGCGCGATGGTGACGCTGACCTACAACGGCGGCCTGCGGGCGATGCCGAACTACAACGTGATGGGAGTAGCGAAGGCGGCGCTCGAAGCGTCCGTGCGCTATCTCGCGGTCGATTTCGGTGGCTCGGCCATCCGCGTCAACGCCATCTCGGCGGGACCGATCCGCACGCTGGCCGGCGCCGGCATCACCGACGCGCGCCAGATGTTCGCATTCCAGCAGCGCCATTCGCCGTTGAAACGCGGCGTGACGCTCGACGAGGTCGGCGGCGCCGCGCTCTATCTGCTGTCCGATCTTTCCACCGGAGTGACCGGCGATATCCACTTCGTCGATTCCGGCTACAACGTCATCGCCATGCCGCAGCCCACGTCGCTCAAGGACGAGACCGCGGCGAATGAGAGCGCGATCGCCAAGGACGCCGCGCAGTAACGCCGGATCGTCACCGAGACGCTCGGACTGGACGGGAAGGACAAGCCGGCGGCGACTCAGGCCGCCGGTCGAAGCGCCCGCAGGGCCTGACCGGCGGTCCTATCGACACCCATTCACGACACTTTCGGGTCCGGCTGGCAGACGGCATCGCCCGAACGGACCATCAGTTGGTTGAACGGGAAGCTGCGCCGCCACAACTGTAGTTCGTCGCCGGTATTGCCGAACATATTGATCTGGAACGCGCCGTCGTGACGAGAAAGGTGCGCGCGAATGACATAGGGCTGCGTTCCGGGCGCAGTTTCGACGCGGCCGGTGAACTTGACGAAGCGTTCGCGCAGTTCGCCCTGGTCGAGCCGCAACATGGTCTTGCCGCAGGTCGAGCCAGTCTTCACCTCGACCCCGCACCAGCCGTCGCCGCACCGCGATATGTCGAACGTCATCCGCTCGCTGGCGGAAATCCACACCTTATCGGAAACCCAGCGGCCTGCGATGTCGGCAGGCTTGATGGGGGTCTCGGCCATCGCCATGCCGGCGACACAAAACGCCGCGACCATGGTCGCGCTGAATGAGCCTTTGGTCACCGCATCCATGACCGACTTGCCGTACGTCACCGGCCACCGACGGCTGCCTTCCGTGGCGGCGATCATTCTCGCACTCATTTTGTCTCTCCTGGTGTTGCCCGCGGCGCTGGTCGCCATCGCGCTCGGGCTTGGTTCACGGCCGCTGCCCTACGAGCTCTTTGTCGTGTTGCAGCGGCTGCCGTTGGTCTTCCCGCTGCACATGATCGCATCCGGCCTGGCGCTGATTCTGATCCCGATCGCGGCTTTCGCGCGGCCCTGGCGTGGCGTCCATCGGGCGGCGGGGCGCATAGCGGCAGCCGCTGTCATCGTCGGCGGGCTGACCGCGCTGCCGGTCGCGCTGGCGAGCGAGGCGACGGCGGTGGCGCGCGCCGGCCTGTTCACGCAAGGCCTGGTCTGGCTCGCGCTGCTGGCGGCGGCGGTGGCCGCCATCCGGTGCGGCGAGGTCGGGCGGCACGCCCGCTGCATGCTGGCCATGGCGGCGGTCGCATCGGGCGCCGTATGGCTGCGGCTGGTCATGTTTGCGGCAAACGCGGCCGGCTTGCCGTTCGAGCCGGTCTATGCGGCCGCGACCTGGGCCTGCTGGCTCATTCCGCTCGCGATCGCGGCGATGCTGTCGGGCACGGCACCACGGCCGGCCAATGCGGCGCGGGGCACCTGATGCGCGATCCCCTGTATCAAGACGAGCGGCGGCTCGATCGCCTCGCCGCGGACGACCGCGTGGCGCCCGCGATCCGGCGCCTGCAATGGCTCAAGCTCGCGAGCGGCCTGATCGCGCTCGGGCTGATCGCGGCGATCTGGATCGTCTGGCGCTGGCCGGGCTGAATTGAGCGAACGGTGCGCGATTGTCCGCCATCAAAAAACTCTGACGGCCTCTTTCAATACCCGGTCACGAATTCGGCGGTGGATTCCGTCCCGTGTGACGACATCGACGTTGGTGCCGAGCCGCTCAGCGAGACGTCGTCGGACGCCGGCGAGGTCGATCAGGTTGAATTTGGCGTCAGGATCGTAATCGACGATCACATCTATGTCGCTCGTCGGCCGCGCGTCACCGCGCGCAACGGACCCGAAGACATGAAGGCCCGTCACGCCGCATGCCCGCAGCGCAGGCAACTCCGGTGCAATCAGCCGTCTGACATCATCGATCGTCATCACGATATTATATGTCGATAGCGGCTGAACAAAAAAGGGCGGCTCAGCCGCCCTTTCGTGCCCGACACAAGATCGGTCAAATCATTCCCCACCCACCGCCTCCTGCCGCTGCTCGGCGCGCTGCTGCTCGGCTTCGGCCTTCTGCTTGGCCTCGAGGTCCTCGCCGGTCTGCTGGTCGACGACCTTCATCGACAGCCGGACCTTGCCGCGCTCGTCGAAGCCGAGAAGCTTCACCTTCACCTTGTCGCCTTCCTTGACCACGTCGCTGGTCTTCTGCACCCGGCGCGGCGCCAGCTGGCTGATATGCACGAGGCCGTCCTTGGCGCCGAAGAAGTTCACGAAGGCGCCGAAGTCCATCACCTTCACCACCGTGCCCTCGTAGATGTGGCCGACCTCCGGCTCGGACGCGATCGACTTGATCCAGTTGATCGCCGCCTTCATGGCGTCGCCGTTGGCGGAGGCGACCTTCACGGTGCCGTCGTCCGAGATGTCGATCTTGGCGCCGGTCTTCTCCACGATCTCGCGGATCACCTTGCCGCCGGAGCCGATCACCTCGCGGATCTTGTCGGTCGGGATCGAGAACACCTCGATGCGCGGCGCATGCTCGCCGAGCTCGGCGCGCGCCGTGGTCAGCGCCTTCGCCATCTCGCCCAGGATATGCATGCGGCCGTCCTTCGCCTGGCTGAGCGCGACCCGCATGATCTCCTCGGTGATGCCGGCGATCTTGATGTCCATCTGCAGCGAGGTCACGCCCCGCTCGGTGCCGGCGACCTTGAAGTCCATGTCGCCGAGATGGTCCTCGTCGCCGAGAATGTCGGAAAGCACCGCATAGCGCTTGTCCTCGAGGATCAGGCCCATGGCGATGCCAGCGGTCGGCCGCTTGAGCGGCACGCCCGCGTCCATCAGGGCGAGCGACGTGCCGCACACGGTCGCCATCGAGGACGAGCCGTTCGATTCGGTGATCTCCGAAACCACGCGGATCGTGTAGGGGAACTCGTGGTGCGCCGGCAGGATCGGATGAATGGCGCGCCAGGCGAGCTTGCCGTGACCGATCTCGCGGCGCCCCGGGGCACCGATCCTGCCGGTCTCGCCCACCGAAAACGGCGGGAAGTTGTAATGCAGGAGAAACGTTTCCTTGTAGGTCCCCTGCAGCGCGTCGACGAACTGCTCGTCCTCGCCGGTGCCCAGCGTCGCGACCACCATGGCCTGGGTTTCGCCGCGCGTGAACAGTGCCGAGCCGTGGGCGCGCGGCAGCACGCCGACCTCGCTGACGATCGGGCGCACGGTTTTCACGTCGCGGCCGTCGATGCGCTTGCCGGTATCGAGGATGTTGAGGCGTACGATCTGAGCCTCCAGCTCCTTGAACTGCGCGGCCACTTGCAGCTTGGTGAACGGCGGGTTCTCCTGCCCCTCCGGAATGAAATGCGTCATCACCTTGGCCTTTGCGGCCTCGATCGCGGCATGGCGCTGCGCCTTCTGCGGGATCGCGTAGGCCGCGCGCAAATCCTGCTCGATGAGGGCGAGCATGGCCCGCTCCAGCGCCACATTGTCGGCAATCGCGAAGTCGCGCGGCTCCTTCGCCGCCTTCTCGGCGAGCTTGATGATGGCGTCGATCACCGGCTGGAAATGCCGGTGGCCGAACATCACCGCGCCGAGCATGATCTCCTCGTTGAGCTCCTTGGCCTCCGACTCGACCATCAGCACGGCGTCCTGGGTGCCGGCGACGACGAGATCGAGGTGGCTTTCCGGCATCTCGTCGAGCTGCGGATTGAGCACGTATTCGTTGTTGATGAAGCCGACGCGGGCGGCGCCGATCGGGCCCATGAAGGGTGCGCCCGACAGCGTCAGCGCCGCCGAGGCGGCGACCATCGCGACGATGTCGGGGTCGTTCTCGAGATCGTGCGACAACGTGGTGACGATCACCTGCGTGTCGCAGCGATAGCCCGGAGCGAACAGCGGCCGGATCGGGCGGTCGATCAGCCGCGAGGTCAGCGTCTCTTTTTCGGTCGGGCGGCCTTCGCGCTTGAAATAGCCGCCGGGAATGCGGCCCGCCGCATAGAATTTTTCCTGGTAGTTGCAGGTCAGCGGCAGGAAGTCGATGCCTTCCTTCGGCTCCTTGGCCGAGACGACGGTCGCCAGCACGGTGGTGTCGCCGTATTTGGCGAGCACCGCGCCGTCAGCCTGGCGGGCTACCTTGCCGGTCTCGAGGACGAGTTGGCGGCCGCCCCAGTCGAGGCCCACACGATGGATGTCAAACATTGCAATCTTCTCTCATGGTTCAGGGAAGGCGAAAGCCATGAGCAAGACGGCGAGAGGCTGCCCGGCACACCTGCCGTTTTGAGAACAGCATCTGGCGATCCTGCCATGGCCTTCGAACCTTCGGTTCGCCCGAGCTCTTCGATGCCCGGGATTTTGCTCGGCACCCACCTGGGCTGCCGGACTGCGATACGGCGGACGCGATCGGCGTCCGCTCGGACAGGCGCGGAATATCCGCGCGAAAACGCGATCAACGACGAATGCCCAGCCGCTCGATCAACGTCTTGTAGCGCCCCTCGTCGGCGCGCTTGAGGTAATCGAGCAGCTGCCGGCGCTGGGACACGAGCTTCAACAGCCCCCGCCGCGAATGATTGTCCTTCACATGGGTCTTGAAATGCTCGGTCAGGTTGACGATGCGCTCGGACAGGATCGCCACCTGCACTTCCGGCGAGCCGGTGTCGCCGGATTTGGTCCCATAGCTTTTGATAAGCTCGGCCTTGCGGCCGGTCGTTATCGACATCGTGTGATCCTTGGTTTTGGGTTCGTCTTGGAACGGCCGGGCCGGGATGTCGTCCAGCGCGGTCGATTAAGCGGGTCGCGCGGGCGACAGGCCCGCGCGACGAGACGCAATATAGTGATTATTTCCCGCGAAGCCAGCGGAATTTGACAGCCAGGGCCGGAATTTGACGGCACGGAATTTGCCAGCACCCGCTGATATTTAGCGCGACAGGTTGAAGATACGGCGCGGTCGCAATTCGCCTTGCTCGACCTCGGCCAGCGCCACCAGCGAGCCATGGGTGGAGACCGATACCCAGCCCGTCATCACGGGTGCGTCGCGCCCGCGCAACAGCACCGCCTGGCCGCGCGCGAGCCGTGCCGCATCGGACCGGCTGACCGCGAGCGCTGGAAGCGCCGTAAGACCCGCTGCCACGGGAAGAAGGATTGGGACCGCGCCGACCACGCCGTCGATGCTCGTCTGGCCGAGCTGGCGCAACTGATCGGCGCTGACGGCGTCATTTTCAGCGAATGGCCCCACCGCGGTGCGTCGCAGCGCCGAGACGTGGCCGCAGGTGCCGAGCGCACGGCCGAGGTCGCGCGCGAGCGCCCGCACATAGGTTCCCCTGCCGCATCCGGCTTCGAACTCGGCATGGTCGGCATCGGGCACGGCAATAAGTTCAAGTCGGTCGATCTGAACCGGACGGGGCGCAAGCGACACCGCCTCGCCCTCGCGGGCGAGATCGTAGGCGCGCTCGCCGGCAATCTTGACCGCCGAGAATTTCGGGGGCGTCTGCATGATAGTGCCGGTGAAACGCGGCAATGCGGCGCGGATCGCATCGCTGTCGGGACGCGCGTCAGCGGTCGCGATCGGGCGACCCTCGGCGTCGTCGGTGTCGGTCTCGATACCCCAGCATACGGTAAACCGGTAGGACTTGCGGCCATCCATCACGAACGACACGGTCTTGGTCGCCTCGCCGAGCGCGATCGGTAAGACGCCGGTGGCGAGCGGATCGAGCGTGCCGGCGTGGCCGGCCTTCTTGGCCGCGAACGCCCGCTTGACCACCGCGACCGCGTGCGTCGACGTCATGCCGCGCGGCTTGTCGAGAACGAGCCAGCCGTCGACGTTGCGCTTCTCGCGCTTGCGCTGTTGCGGCTGCGTATTCGGTTCGGTCGTCTCGATCACGAAGTCTCCACGTCGTTCCCTCCCGCCGGCGGGGGAGGGAGCAGGCGTTGCCGCGTCAGCGTCATTGCTCATTACCACGATCTTCGCTGTCGAGATCGCGCCTGACTTGAGGCGAACGCAACAGCTTCTCGATCCGTTCCACCTCGTTGAACCGCTCGTCGATGCGGAAGCGGATGTCGGGCGCGAATTTGAGATTGACCCGCCGCGCGACCTCCCCGCGCAGGAACCGCTTGTTGCGCTCCAGCGCCGCGAGGACCGCCTTCTCGTCGCGCCCGCCGAGCGGCATGACGTAGATGGTGGCTTGCCGAAGATCGGGGCTCATCCGTACCTCGGGCACGGTGATCACATGCCCCTGGATCACCGGGTCATGCACCTCGCCGCGCGACAGGATTTCGGCGAGCGCATGCCGCACCAGTTCGCCGGCGCGCAATTGGCGCTGGGAGGGACTGGACGACTGATCGCGGTGATGTTGCCTGGGCATGATGACGATCCGACAACTTGATCGTCATGCCCGGTCTTGTGCCGGGCATCCACGTCTTCATGCTCAGATCGAGCAAAGACGTGGCTGGCCGGACGAACCTCGCGGCTGATGCCGCTTGCCCGGCCATGACGGCTTTAAAATTGCGATGCCGAGTGCCTACAACGTCCGTTGCACCGTCTCCACGCGGTAGCACTCGATGACGTCGCCGGCCCGCATGTCCTGGTAGCTTTCGAACGCCATGCCGCATTCCTGGCCGGCGAGCACTTCCCGGGCGTCGTCCTTGAAGCGCTTGAGCTGCGACAGCTTGCCTTCGTGGATGACGACGTTGTCGCGGATCAGCCGCACGTTGGCGCCGCGCTCGACCTTGCCGTCGGTGACGCGGCAGCCCGCCACCTTGCCGACTTTGGAGACGGTGAAGATCTCGAGGATCTGCGCGTTGCCGAGCATGGTCTCGCGCAAGCTCGGGGCGAGCAGCCCGGACATCGCCTGCTTCACGTCGTCGACGAGGTCGTAGATGACGTTGTAGTAGCGGATCTCGATGCCGGCGCGCTCGGCCTCCTCGCGCGCCTCCTTGTTGGCGCGCACGTTGAAGCCGATGATCGCCGCGTTCGAGGTCTCGGCAAGCCTGATGTCGGATTCGGTGATCCCGCCCACGCCCGAATGGATCACGCGTGCGCCGACCTCCTCGGTGCCGAGCTTGTCGAGCGCACCGATGATCGCCTCGACCGAGCCCTGCACGTCGCCCTTGACGACCAGCGGGAATTCCTTCCGACCGGCGGTCTTGAGCTGGCTCATCATCTGCTCGAGCGAGCCGCGCAGGCCGGTGGCGCGGGCGGCGATCTTGTCGCGCTTCTGCCGCGCCCGGTAGTCGGAGACTTCGCGCGCGCGTCCTTCGTTGTCGACGACGGCGAGCCGGTCGCCCGCCTCCGGCGTGCCGTTGAAGCCGAGCACCTCGACCGGCATGGAGGGCCCGGTCTGCTCGAGCGCCGCCCCCGTATCGGAGACGAGCGCGCGCACGCGGCCCCATTCGGCGCCGGCGACGATGATATCGCCGACGTGGAGCGTGCCGCGCTGCACCAGCACGGTCGCGACCGGACCGCGTCCGCGATCGAGCTTGGCCTCGATGACGGTGCCTTCGGCGGGGCGGTTCGGATTGGCCTTGAGGTCGAGGATTTCCGCCTGGAGATTGA
>WNGB01011957.1_pt1 | contig 21494 bp, 22 predicted proteins | sample 5400681 | NCBI WGS metagenome assembly WNGB01 (sample SAMN13153367, study PRJNA577476) | soil metagenome | isolation source: 115 cm soil or saprolite under grassland replicate 2 | place: USA:California | collected 2016-06-15
GCGCGCCCCACCGCAGCGGTTCCCTCCGCGGCGGCCCACAACAACGCCTTGGCCTGGCGCACCTCCCGAGCCGGCGCGGTGTGCGAACGAGCAAGCCCCTCCAGCTCAACCCGCTGCCCACCCGTCATCTCCAAAGCCCCAGCCACAGCCACCATCCCCTCAGCGCCGTTCGACGATCATGTGCAGCCCACCCCTGGGCTGCAGCGTGGCCCCCGGGGCCGGCGCCACTCGATGCGACGGGTCGAGACGGAGCCGCCACCGGCTGCCGATGGTGGCCATCAGCAGGACCGCTTCGAACGGGGCGAACTCGTCCCCCAGGCACATCTTGGGTCCCCCGCCGAAGGGGAAGTAGGCGAACGGGTGCCACCCGGCCCGCCGTTCGGGGAGGAAGCGGTCCGGGTCGAACCTCCGCGGCTCCGGATGGCACCGGGCGTCCCGGTGGATGACGAAGGCGCTCGTGATTGCGGTGGATCCGGCCGGGATCGCGAAGCCCCCGATGTCGACGTCCTCCATCGCCCTGCGGGCCAGCATCCACGCCGGCGGGAACAGCCGCATGCCCTCGTCCACGACCCTCCGGCACAGCGGCAGGCGGGGCAGGTCGTCGAACGTGGGCTCGCGGCCCCCGAGGGCCGAATCGATCTCCTCCAGCACCGTGGCCTCGACGTCGGGGTGCCGGGCGAGCAGGTACCAGGCCCAGGACAGCGCAGTGCCCGCGGTCTTGTGTCCCCGGAAGATCGAGAGGGCCTCGTCGCGGGCCTGCCGGTCGCGCATGGTGCCCCCCCTCGGGTAGCGGGCCCGGACCAGCGAGGCCAGGAGGCTGGCGTGGTGCCCGGGCGACAGCCTGCGCTCCCGCACCTCGCGGAGGATCAGTCGGTCGAGGCGCCGACGGGCCCGATCGAACCGCCGGTTCGCCGGGAGCGGGAGCCGGTCCGTCCCCGGCAGGAACGGGAGCGGAGCGTGCTCCAGCGCGTCCACCGTGTCGGCCAGTGCGAGGGCGAGCTCCCGGCCGTCCGCCTGCTCGACCAGGACGCCAAACAGGGACTCGATCATGATCTCGGTCGTCGTCCGGGCCAGCAGCGAGAACACATCGACGCTTTCCCCCTCCACCCACGGGCTCTGCATGCGGAGCCCACCGTCCGTGACGGCGCGTGCGTACGGGTCGAGCGCCGATCCGTGGAGCACGGGGAACAGGAGCGCGTGCTGCCGCGAGTGGAAGTCGCCTTCGCTCCCGAGGACCCCTTCGCCGAGGAGCCGCCGGGTGAACCGCCGCTCCGCCCGCCCCTTCTGGAACAGGTGGTCCTGATCCACCAGGAGGGCCTGGGCGTGCTCGGGGCCGTTGAGCAGGAAGGCCCTGACCGGCCCGGCCTCGATGCGGACCACGTCGCCATGTTCACGGGCCAGCGCCTGGAAGTATCCAGGGAGGAACGCGGCCGCGCGGAACGCCCCCCGGACGAGGTCCCTCCCCCGCGGCCCCGGTGCCACCCGAGGCTCGCCCATCGAGACCGACCGTACCGGCGCGGCCTTGCCCGGGCAAGCCAGGCCGAGGTAGCGGGTCAGGCCTCCGGTTCGACCTGGATCGACAGGGTGGCGTTGACCTCGGGATACATGCGCACCGAGACCTCGTGGGTCCCCAGGCTCCGGATGGGCTCGTCGAGATGGATGTCCCGGCGGTCGATGGCCTGGCCGGTCTGCTTGGCGATCTCCTCGGCCAGGTCGGCCGTGGTGATGCTGCCGAACAGCCGCCCCTCCTCGCCGGCCCTGGCCGTCACCTTGATGGGGATCGCCGACAGGCGGTCGGCCAGGGCCTGGGCCTCGCCACGGGCCTTGTTCACGCGGGCGCCGTGGGCCCGGCGAAGGCTCTCCACGTGGCGCACCGCCCCCTTGCTGGCGGGGATGGCCATCCCCCTGGGAACCAGGAAATTGCGCGCATAGCCGTCGGCCACGGTCACCACGTCGCCCGGCACGCCGAGCTTCTCCACTTCCTTCTGCAGGATGATCTTCATCGCTCGATCAGGCCTCCTACCGCGTGCCGTAGGGCAGGAGCGCCATCTCCCGCGCGTTCTTCACGGCCGACGCGACGTCCCGTTGGTGCTGGGAGCAGTTCCCCGTCACCCGGCGGGCGCGAATCTTCCCCCGCTCCGAGACGAACTTCCGGAGCAGGTTCGTGTCCTTGTAGTCGACGTGCGTGACCTGATCCTTGCAGAACTGGCAGAACTTGCGCTTGCCGCGCTTCGCCCAGCCCTTCTCCTCTTTTGCGTCCTTGCGCGGACGCTTCTTCGTGCTCGTCTTACCCGGCATCCAGCGGGGTCTCCTCGTCCACGCCGGCGCCGACGGAGACGCGGTCCTGTGAACCCGCGGACCACTCCCCGCCGCCGGACCGGCCCTGCTTCTCCACCTTCGCGGTGGCCCATCGCAGACTCGGCCCGATCTCGTCGGCCTCGATCTCGATCACGGTTCGCTTCTCGCCATCCTGTGTCTCCCAGGACCGCTGCTGCAGGCGGCCCACCACGATCACGTTGGCCCCGCGCGTGAGCGACTCGGCCACGTTCTCCCCCAGCGAACGCCAGGCGTTCACGGTGAAGTAGGACGTGTCGCCGTCCTTCCACTCCCCCGCCTGGTCCTTGTACCGCCGGTTCACCGCCACGCGGAACTTGGCCACGGCCGCGCCGTTCGGCGTGTACCGGAGCTCGGGATCGTCGGTCAGGTTCCCGACGATCGTCACCTGTCCCATCGCCATCGTCACCACCACCCTCTCGCCAACTCGTTCGCCCCCCGGCGATGGCATACCGGGAAGGAGGGGAAGAACCTACCGGACCTCATGCGACCCGCTGGACCACCTTGAACCGGATCACCTCGTCTGCGAGGTGGAGGACCCGGTCCAGCTCCGTGAGCGCGGCGGGCTCTGCCTCGAGCTCCGCGACCAGGTAGTAGCCCTCGGCCTGGTGGGCGATCTCGTACGCCAGGCGCCGACGGCCCCAGCGATCGCGCTTGCCGACCTGGCCCTTGCCGTCGGCGAGCGTCTTGTTTATCCGCTCCACGACCCGAGTCACCACGGACTCGTCGCTCTCCGCGGGCAGGATCAACATGAGTTCGTACTTGCGCACAGCCACCTCCTGTGGACTGGAACGGCCCCCGAACCAACGGGAGCAGGAGTCGTGGACCCCCCAAGTGTACCTGTCGACGCATCGCCTTCATCGGGAACCGACGCTAGCACGGGGGGGTGACACGAACCGCCGCGCGCCGCCGACCGGGCGGTTCAGTGATCCGAGCCGCGCCCGGAGCTCGCGTTCGACCCCTCATTCGGCCGCCTCGCGATGAACCGCCGGTAGACGAACCGGCCGCCGAAGAACAGCACCGCAAGCCCGAGCAGGCCCCACCCGAACCGGGACAGGATCCTGTCGATGGAGTCGAGCTGCGAGTTCAGGAAGTAGCCGAGCAGCGAGACGCCCACCGCCCACAGCGTCACCGAGGGGACGTCGAAGGCGAGGAACCTCGCGTAGGGCATCCGCGACATCCCCGCCACGAACGGCAGGAACGTCCCGGCGACGGACACGTACCGCCCGATGAACACGGTCCTCCCACCCCGGCGGCGGAAGTACTCCTCGGCCACGTCCAGGCGGTCGGCCAGGCGGTTGGCGAACGGGATCCGCTTCAGCACCCGGGCTCCGTACCTCCGGCCGAGCCAGTATCCCGTCGACTCCCCCGCCAGCCCGGCCCCGACGCCCACCACGATCACCCACACGAGGTGGAGGTCCCCCTGCGCGGCGAACACCCCGCCGAGGGCCAGGACCACGTCCCCCGGGATGATCAGCCCAAGGAACGCGGACCGGTCGGCGAACACGCCCGCCGCGACGATCCAGTATCCGGCCACAGCGAACGCCGGCCCGAACCAATCGATGATCTGCTCGATGATCCCGATCACAACCCGCTGCTCCCTCGTGAGGTGCCTCGATTCTGGCAGCGGACGGACGGATCCCCATCGGGGCATGGGTCCGGGCGCCCGGGGGGTACACTTGAGCCGCAAGCACACGCCGTGCACTCACGAGAGGAGGCGCGAGCCATGAGCATCACCGTCCGGGACCTCCGGGCATTCAAGGCGGAAGGGCGTCGGTTCGCCATGCTCACCGCCTACGACTACCCCACCGCACAGATCCTCGACGAAGCGGGGATCCCCGTGCTGCTGGTGGGCGACTCCCTGGCCCAGACCGTGCTGGGCTACGAGACCACGCTCCCCGTGACCATGGAGGAGATGCTCCACCACACGCGGGCCGTGGCCCGCGGGGCGAAGAACGCACTCATCGTCGGGGACATGCCGTTCATGTCGTATCAGGTGTCCACCGAGGAGGGCGTGCACAACGCGGGCCGGTTCCTGAAGGAGGGCGGCGCCCACGCCGTGAAGATCGAGGGATGGATACCGGAGCTGTCCGAGGCGCTGTCGGCCCGGGGCATCCCGGTCATGGCCCACCTCGGGCTGACCCCGCAGTCCGTCCACGCCATGGGCGGGTACCGGGTCCAGGGGCGCACCGAGGAGGACGCCCACCGGCTGTTCCAGCAGGCCCTGGGCATGGAGAAGGCGGGGGCGTTCTCGCTTGTCCTGGAGGGGATCCCGTCCGACCTCGGCGCGCAGATCACCGAGTCGCTGCGGATCCCGACGATCGGCATCGGCGCCGGACCGAGCTGCGACGGCCAGGTCCTCGTCCTCACCGACCTCCTGGGGCTGAACAGCGGCAAGTACCCCAAGTTCGCCAAGCCCTACGCGAACCTCCGCGAGGACATCACGAAGGCCGTGCAGACCTTCGCCGCCGACGTGGAGGCCGGCTCGTTCCCCGACGAGGAGCATTCGTACACGTAGACCATCCTGTCCCCTCGTGCTCAGGACGCCGGCCCCGTTCGTGGCGTGGCTGCCTCCCTGCACAGGTCGGGAAGGAAGGCGGATGCCCGCTCGTACGACGCGATGATCGCCGCAGTCGCGCTGGCCAACGGGCTGCCGCTGTACACGTGCAACCCCGGGGACTTCGAGGGCATCGACGGGCTGACGGTCCTGCCGGTGACCCGCTCGGATGCCATCTGATCCAACACGTCCCAGTCATACGAGCGGGGGCCCGGTTCCCATCCCGCTCGCGGTGACCGGCGGTCAGTGGGATAGTTGCAGGCGAACCGTCACCGTGGCCCGCGAGCACCAAGGAGACGTCATGCGTGAGTACAAGCTGTTCATCGGCGGGGAGTTCGTGGACGCCGCCTCCGGGGAGACCATCGACACGCCGAACCCCTCCACCGGGGAGCCGGCCGGCCGGGTGGCCGTGGCCGGCGTCGAGGACGTGCAGCGAGCGGTCGGGGCCGCCCGGAGGGCCGCCGACGAGGGGCCGTGGCCCACCATGAAGCCGCAGGAGCGCTCCAGGATCATGCTCGACGCGTTCGAGAAGATCTTCGCCGCGTCCTCCGACATCAGCCAGATCGAGACCGAGGACGCCGGGCACACCGTCCGCATGTCGAACCTGTTCACGGTGCCCTACTCGAACGAGTTCTGGAAGTTCCTGTCGGACCTCGGCGGGCGGATCCCGTACACGGAGAAGGTCGAGCCGTACGGGTTCCCCACGGAGGCCTGGGAGTGGGTGGAGCGCGAGCCCTACGGCGTGGTCGGCGCGATCATCCCGTGGAACCTCCCCTACATGATGGCCATGTGGAAGATCCCGCCGGCCGTGGTCACCGGGAACGCCATCGTGGTGAAGCCGGCCCTGGAGACCCCCCTGTCCGCGCTGGCCCTGGCCGAGATCATCGCGGAGACGGACATCCCCCCGGGCGTCATCAACATCGTCCCCGGCCACGGGCCCACGGCCGGCGAGGCCCTGGTCACCGACCCCCGGGTGGACAAGCTCTCGTTCACCGGCTCCACGGAGGTGGGGCGGCGGATCATGCAGCTCGGCTCCGGAACCATCAAGCACGTCTCGCTCGAGCTGGGGGGCAAGGGGCCGAACATCCTGCTCGATGACGCCGACCTGGACATCGCGATCCCGGGCTCGCTGTGGGCGACGTACATGCACCAGGGGCAGTTCTGCACGTCGGGGACGCGGCTGTTCGCCCCGGCGTCGCTGTACGACGAGGTCACCGCGCGTCTGGTGGAGCTGGCCGAGTCGCTGACCGTGGGGAGCGCCGAGGACTTCTCCTCCGACATGGGCCCCGTCCTGAACCAGACGCAGTTCGGCACGATCGACCGCTATGTCCAGATCGGACAGGACGAGGGGGCCAAGCTCCTCACCGGCGGCAGCCGGATCACCGAGGGCGTCCCCGAGGGCGGCTACTACTACCAGCCCACGATCTTCGGCGACGTGGAGAACTCCATGGTCATCGCCCAGGAGGAGATCTTCGGGCCGGTGCTGTCGGTGATCCGGTACGAGGCCGTGGAGGACGCCATCCGGATGGCGAACGACACCGTGTACGGGCTGTCCGGGGGCGTGTGGTCCCGTGACATCCCCCGGGCCCTGGCCGTGGCCCGGCGGATCAAGGCCGGGTCCGTGTGGATCAACGACTGGCACCTCATCTCACCCGCGTCGCCACACGGCGGCTACAAGCAGTCCGGCCTGGGCCGCGAGCACGGCATCTGGGGCCTCAACCAGTACCTGGAGACGAAGTACATCCGCGTGGCCCAGGAGGCCACCAAGGACCAGAAGTTCTGGTACCAGGTCCTGGGGGTGTAGCGGGGGATGCGGGTCGAGGCCACCGAAGCGGCCGCCCGGACCGTCGAGCGCGTGGCCGCCGCGGGGCGCGAGGACCTGGTCATCGTGCTGGGGACCGGCTGCTGCGACTCCACCGCCCCGTTCCTGTACGACCACTACTACCCGGGCGCCGACGCCGTGCGGGTCGGGGAGGTGGCCGGGGTCCCCGTGCTCGCCCACGGGTGGCTGGCGAAGCTGTACGGAGAGGGCCGGGACCGGCTCGAGATCGACGTGGACCAGGACGTGGTGGCGGACTCGTTCTCACTGGAGACCGAGTACGGGTGCCGGTTCACGCTCCGGGTTCCACGAGGGCAAATCCCACCCCGGCGCCGAGTGCCTGGATAGACTGGCCCGGAGGGGGGCCGCGGTGCGCGGTCCGGCCCGGGAGGTCGACGTGACCGAGGGATCCGGCAGGACCATCACGCTCCTGATCTGCGACGACCACAAGCTGCTCACGGATTCGCTGGCCATGGTGGTCGCGGCGGAGCGCGACATCACGATGGTGAGCCAGCCGGTTGCCGACCCCGACCTGGCCGTCGAGCTGTGCCGGGCCCACCGCCCGGACGTCGTGCTGATGGACGTGGAGTTCCGGGGTCGGACGAACGGGTTCGAGGCCACCCGGCGGATCAAGGAGGGCTCCCCCTCGACCAACGTCATCATCATGACCGCCTCCGACGACGAATCCGCGCTGGTGTCCGGCGTGGAGGCCGGCGCGGCGGGGTTCCTCAACAAGACCGAGGCGGTGGACGAGGTCCTGGCCGCCGTGCGGGCGGCGAAGGAGGGCGAGGTGCTCATCGATCCTCGCCTGCTGGCCCGGGCCCTCCAGGTGGTGGCCCGCGACCGGGAGACCCGCCGCCAGGCCGAGCTCCTCCTCGGGCAGCTCACCGAACGCGAACTGGAGGTCCTCCGGCTGCTGGCCCAGGGGATACGCAACGACGGCATCGCCGGGCAGCTGTTCATCAGCCAGCAGACCGTGCAGACGCACGTCCGCAACATCCTGGCCAAGCTCCGGGTCCACTCGAAGCTCGAGGCCGTCTCCTTCGCCGTCAGGCACGGCGCCGTCCGGGTCTGAGGCCGGACTCGAGCGCCGTCCGGGTCTGAGACCCGGGTCCCGGGCCCCGCGTACCCGACTTCGGGTACAAGGGCCCCAGTCCTTCGGGTACGTCGAATTGGGCTTTCGGCCTATCAAGCGATCGGCCGGTTCCGTCGATGCATCCCCTGGACGGAAGCAACATCCCGCGACGGGCGGGGGGTGGACCACTCAGCAGGGCCCCTCCTGCTCATGCGTGGGTGGGAACAGCAGAACAACCAGGATTCCCGCGAGCGGCGCGGGACCGGACGCCGACCGGCGCGCGAGCCGAACGGAGAAGGAGACCAAGGATGAGCAGGGTGCGCGACTTGAGCCGTGGCAGGAAGATCCTGCTGACGGTCCTCGTGATCGGAACGGTGGGGGCAGTGGCCGGTATCGGCACCCTCTCCGCGTTCAGCAGCTCCACCTCGAACTCGGGCAACCAGTTCGACGCCGGCACCGTCTACCTGTCGGACAACGACTCCGGGTCGTTCATGTACCAGGTGTCGAACCGGAAGCCCGGCCAGTCGGTCGAGAAGTGCATCACGGTGACCTACGGCGGATCCCTGGCCGCGGACGTGAAGCTGTACACCAACTCCACGATCAACGCGCTCGGCCAGTACATCGACTTCACCATCGACAAGGGCACGGCCACCGGCGCGACGTTCCCGGGATGCGGCACGTACACGCAGGAGTCGCAGATCTTCAACGGCACCCTGTCGGGCTTCGCCTCCGCGAAGAACTCGTACGCGAACGGCGTGGCGGCCTTCCCGGGTTCGCAGACGGCGTGGAACAACGGCGACTCGATCGTCTACCGCTTCACGCTGACCCTTCAGGACAACAACAACGCCAACGGCGCCGGCTCCGGTGCCCTGACCAGCGGATCCCACGACTTCACGTGGGAGGCCCGCAACCAGTAGTCGGATCCGGGAGGCCGCGCCGCTCACGTGGTGTGCGGGGCGGCCTCCCGCTTCCCAACCGATCTACGGGGGTGGATCTCATGTTCAGCACGCACCGATGGGCCCGCGTCGCAGGTTTCGCGACCGGGCTCGCGGTCGTGGCCGCGCTCCTCGTCCACTGGGCCGTCCCGCGGGGGACCGGCACCCTTGGCGCGGACGTGACCTTCGTCGCCGGCCCCACCGGCGAGCTCGAGATCGCCTCGGGGGCCTTCGTCCGCGGGATCGCGATGCGGCCCGGGGCCGAGGCCGTCGGCTCGGTCGCCATCCGGAGCCGGGCCGGGCGGACACTCGTCGTGTCCGTTCGGGTGCTCCCCTCGATCGAGGACCTGGACTCCGTGATGCGGGTCCACGTGGAGGCCAGTTCGCGAGCGATCTACGACGGGACGCTCGGCGAGCTCCGGACATGGTCGTCGCCCTTCCGCCTCCGTTCGGGTCATCAGGCCACGCTGTCGGTCCGGGCGTGGCTGCCCGCCGGTGACGAGACCCGTTCCGCGGGTCGCATCGAGGACGTCTCGCTGGCCTTCCGGACCCAGGTCGTCGGAGACGCGGCATGAGCCGGACCATGAGCCGGAGCCGGAAGATCCTGCTGTCCCTCATCGCCGTGGGCGTCGTGGCGACGGCAGCCGGCGTGGGCAGCTACGCCGCGTTCTCCAGCTCCACCTCCAACGGGGGGAACTCATTCGCGTCGGGGACCGTGACCATCACCGACGACGACGCGAGTGGCGCCATGCTCACCCTGTCGAACGCCAAGCCGAACGACAGCTCCACCGGGTGCATCAATGTCACCTACTCGGGGTCCCTGGCGGCGAACGTGCACCTGTACGCGTCGACGACGGGGTCCCTGGCCCAGTACCTCAACCTCACCGTGACGAGGGGTACCGGCAGCACGTTCTCGGCGTCGCCCGCCTGCAACGGGTTCAGCGCCGACTCGGCGAACTACTTCGGCAACGGGGCCGGAGTCATCTACGGGGATCGTCGACCCCACGAACTGCGGCTCGCCGCCCTGCTCCGCCCAGACCTGGAGCGACACCGACAACCACGTCTACAAGTTCGTCGTCACGCTGGCCGACGACAACTCCGCCCAGGGGCTGTCGTCGACGGCGACCTTCACCTGGGAGGCCCGCAACACATGAGCACCACTTACGGATTCGGCGACGGATTCGGCTACGGAGGACGCCGCCTCGGGGGAGGGCCGGCGTCCGACGTCGTGACGTCGCCCACGGCGCGGGTCCTCGAGGACCACGCGGAGACTGCGGTGGTCGTTCCCGAGGAGGCACTCGTGCTCATCCCGGACGCGGCGGCGGTCCCGGACTCGGTCGCCAGGCCCCGGCACCGGCGGGTCAGGACTGCCCGCCGCGGTGCAGCACGACCTTCGGGACCGGTCTCCACGTCCCGGCGGACGGCCGGCGCCGCGTGGACGTTCGCCATGTCGGCGCTGTTCGGGATCGTGGCGGGGATCGCGCTGCTGTTCCTGGCGTCGATCCCGGCCGGATACCGCGAGATGACCGTGATGTCGGGGAGCATGGAGCCCACGCTCGACGTGGGCGACGTCGTGCTGGAGCGGCGCGCTTCCCCCACCGACGTCCGGATCGGCGACATCGTCACGTTCCGCGACCCCGACGACGACTCCGTCCTCATCACCCACCGGATCCGAAGCATCCGGATCCACGATGGGGTCGCCGACGTGATCACGAAGGGCGACGCGAACAACACGGTCGAACGGTGGAGCATCCCGACGTCCGGCACGGTCGGCGTGGTCCGGGCGGACGTGCCCCGGGTGGGGTTCGCCCTGGCCTGGGCGGCCACCCGCACCGGCCGGATCGCGCTCGTCGCGATCCCGGGCGTGCTGCTGGGCCTCCTCGAGCTGATGCGGATCTGGCGACCCCGCAGGGACGAGGAACCGTGAGCTCCCGGCCGCGGCTCCTCGGAGCCGCCGCCCTGCTCCTCGCGATCGGCTTCGCCATCGGTTCCGCCACCGGCGGGACCCTCGCGCTGTTCACCGGGACCACGTCGAACAGCGGGAACTCCTTCGCCGCCCAGCACATCTTCCCGGGGACCCGCACCACGTCGGCGTGGACGATCCGCGACGCGGCGGGCGGCAACACCGTGACGATCAACGACGACGCTCTGTCGTACGCAGGGGACGGGCTGATCAAGTCGACCACGAACTGGACGACGACGTTCGCATCCACCCGCTACCAGGAGTTCGACTACGACGGCGTCAACCCGGCCGGGATCTCGGTGACCGAGGCCACGTTCAACTTCGACTTCCTGCCGAACGCCGGCGGTGAGACCGCCTGCATCTATTTCGAGGTTCGGGTTGCATCCACGGGATCCGTCCTGGGGACCCACGGCAGCTCGGGGAGCCCGCTCGCCTGCGCCACCGGCACGACGTACACGCAGACGTCCACGTCGATCCTCTCGGAGGTCACGAGCACCGACATCGCCAACGACCTCCGGATCCGCGTGTTCGGCAAGGAGACCAACGGCAAGCCCATGAAGATCGATCGGGCCACCGTCACCGTCACCACGGCAAACACCACCCGCACGATGTACGAGAAGGTGTGGGCCGAGGCCGCCGACGGCAGCGCCGCCACGACGAACTGGGCCGTGGCCACCTCCGGCGACAGCGTGAACTACGCGACCGTCTCGAACTGGGCGACCACGTTCAACACCGCCCGGTACGTCAAGTTCGCGTTCCCCACGGACTGGATCCCGAGCGGCTCGACGATCACCGCCGTCACGTTCAAGAACTCCTACAAGGGGGCGAACTCCGGCGACACGGCGTGCTGGTACTTCGAGGTCTACGACGGGACCACCCTGATCGGGACGCACGGTTCGACGACCGTGCCGGTCTCGTGCAACGCCACCACCAGCTTCGTCACCGACTCGGTGACGCTGAACGAGGTCACGACGGCCTCGACGCTCGACAACCTGACCGTGAAGATGTTCCTGAAGAACTCCGGGAACCACAAGAGCAACCACGACCTCATCGAGCTCGACGCCACCTACTCGCTGAGCTGACCCACCCGCCGTGTCGGTTCCGGGCTCGCACGGCGGGACTCCCGCCGGAGGCCCTGACGGCGGCGATAATCGGCGGGTCATGCGGGCCGCCACCGTCACCTCTCCCGGCACTCCCCCGCCCCGCGCATCGCGGCTGGCGACGGTGGGGCTGGGCGGCGTCCTCATCGCGCTCTCGCTGTCCGTGCTGGCGGGGCTGTGGCTGAAGACCCAGCCCGACGTGCTGCACGGTTTCAACGCGAGGTGCGCGGAGGGCGCCTGGGACGGCCAGCAGTACTCCCACCTGTGCTACAGCGACATCGTGCCGCTCCTGTCCTCGGAGGAGCTGGCCGACTACGACCCCTCCACACCCGGAACCCAGGATCGGCTCCCCTACCTCGACCCCTGCAGGGGAGGCCAGACGTGCGACGAGTACCCGGTGCTGTCCATGTACCTCATGCGCCTGGCCTCGTGGACCTCCAATGGCTACGGCGGCTTCCTGCTGGCGAACGTGTTCTGGCTGGCCATCGCCGCCGGGATCACCGCCGTGTGCCTGTATCTCATGGCCGGGCCCCGGGCGCTGTGGTTCGCTCTCGCCCCCACCCTCATCATCTACGGGTTCATGAACTGGGACCTGCTGGCGGTGGTCCTGGCCACCGCCGGCACCCTGGCGTTCCTCCGGCGGCGCGACGTGACGAGCGGCGTGCTCCTGGGCCTGGGGGCCGCGGCGAAGCTGTATCCGGCCCTGCTGGTGATCCCCTTTGCGGCGCAACGATTCCGGGAGCGCGACCCGGACCGGGGGATCCACCTGACGTGGGCCGCGGCCGGGACATGGCTGGCGGTGAACGTGCCGTTCGCCGTGCTCGGCTTCGACGGCTGGAAGGAGTTCTTCCGGTTCAACGCGAGGCGGCCCGCCGACTTCGACAGCCTGTGGTACATCGGGTGCCATCTGGCCGGGCACGACGGATGCGTGAACGGCAAGCTGTTCCCGGGGAACTGGCCCCTGCTCGGGGGGGTCCAGGCCGCGGCGGCGTTCGCGGCGGCGGCGTTCGTGGTCGGGGTGGCCCTGGTGTGGCTCCTGCGGCGGCGGGTCCAGCCCGGCTTCTCCCGGTGGACCCTGGGGCTCCCGGTGCTGATCCTGTTCCTCGTGACGAACAAGGTGTACTCGCCGCAGTACGGGCTGTGGCTGCTCCCGTGGTTCGTCCTGGCCCTGCCGCCGCTCGGTCCCATTCGACCGCTGGCGCTGTTCGCGATGTTCGAGGCCACGGACGTCGCGGTGTTCGTGACCCGGTTCACGTGGTTCCACACGCTTCCTCCGTACTCCGGGTGGGGCGCGCCGTTCTGGACATTCGAGGTCGCGGTCCTGGCCCGGGCCTCGGTCCTCGCGCTGTGCCTGGTGGCGTGGGTCAGGGGTCCCGAGCCCGGGCTCGGCGGGCCCGCGATGCTGCCCGCGGGACCGGGCCGGGCGATGGGGGGGCTTGCCGGCGAACGGGCCGCGCTGCCGCCGGGACGGCCCGCGCTGGGCGGGGGCTCGCCGTGACGGACACCGGCGTGTCCGTCGGCGGGGGCTCGCCGTGAGGGACACCGGCGTGTCCGTGGGCCGGGGCCGCCACGCGGCCGCCCGGGGATCGCATGGAACGGCCCCGGGCTCGGGCACGGAGGCGGAGGGCGGCGACCGGGGAGACCTGCGGGAGGCCTTCCGGTACTCCCTCATGGTGTTCCTGGGGCTCCGCATCGGCCTGTCGATCCTCGCCGTGCTGGCGATCGGGCTCATGCCGCACGACCTGAAGCCCACCGACGTGCCCGGCTGGGCCGCCCCGCCGTTCACCACCGGGCCCCACCTGTTCGTGACCGTGTGGGAGCGGTCCGACGGCCTGTGGTTCCTGCGGATCGCGGACGGCGGCTACGGAGCGACGGACCACAGTGCGGTGTTCTTCCCCCTGTACCCGATGCTGGTGCGAGGGGTGTCGTGGGCCCTGGGCGGACATCCGCTGCCGGCCTCGCTGCTGGTGTCGAACCTGTCGTTCCTGGGCGCCCTGGTGGTGCTGTACCGGCTCACGGCCCGGGAGTGGGGCCGGCGTGTGGCCCGGAACAGCGTCCTGCTGATGGCGCTGTTCCCCACCTCGTTCTTCTACCTGGCCCCGTACAGCGAGTCGACGTTCCTGCTGTGCGCGGTGGGGGCGTTCGCCGCCGCCCGGTCCCGACGATGGCCCCTGGCCGGCGCGCTCGGCGCGTTGGCCGCCCTCACCCGGAACGTGGGCGTGGTGCTGGCGCCGGCCCTGGCGGTGGAGGCCATCCACCAGCACATCGAGTCCCGGCGGCGCTCCCGGGTCGCCGCGCCCGCCGACGGGCCCGGCCCCACGGCCGTCGGCCCGGGGGCGGACCGCACGGTGACCGGCGGCGCCGAGGCCGGGACGGATGTGCGCGGGGCGAACCGGCGCCTGGCGGTGGCCCTGTGGTCGTCGGCGCTCCCGGTGGCCGGCCTGGTCTCGTACCTCGTGTTCTGGGGGGTCCGGTACGGCCGCTGGCTGGAGCCGCTCACCGACCAGTCCGCGTGGCAGCGGAAGTTCCAGTTCCCCTGGATGACGATCGTCCACGCCACCCAGCAGGCCTTCAGCGACCTCGGGAGCTATCCCAACGGGGGCTACCACCTGCTGGACTGGCTGGTGATGGCCCCGGCCCTCGTGGTGGCCGTGTACGGGCTGTTCCGCCTTCGGCCGGGGTATTCCTTGTTCACGTGGGGGTGCCTGACGGCGGCGCTGGCGTTCCCGTGGGCGCCCCGGGCGTTCATGTCCGACTACCGGTTCGTGCTCCCGCTGTTCCCGATCGTGTGGATGGTGGCCCTGCTGATCGAACGGGGCCGGCTCCCCCGGACCGCGGTGATCGGCGTGTTCGCGGCCGGGCTGGGGCTCCTCACCGCGCTGTGGGTGAACTCGTACTACATCTTCTGACCGGGACGGCGCCGCCCCATCCCCCGTCCGGGGCCGGCCGAGCGCCCATGCGGAGGCGGAACCATCACCTGAGCACGCCGGCACTCGGCCATTTTGGCGATCGAATCGTTCAACTCCCGTGGTGTTCGTGCCGAACGTACTAACGTGATACAGGACACGATCGTTCTGAAGCGGCCCGTCAGCGTGGAGGAGAACCGCGTGACCATCAGGGTTGCCATCGCCGACGACCACTCCCTCGTCCGTCAGGGGCTGAGGCGGTATCTCGACACCGCCGGAGACATCGAGGTCGTGGGCGAGGCGTCCACCGGTGAGGAAGCCCTCTCCCTCGTGGACACCGAGAACCCGGACATCATCCTGCTCGACATCCGGATGCCGGAGATGGACGGCCTGGAGGCGGCCCGGAAGATCCGGGACAGGTTCCCCCGGGTCGGCGTGATCATGCTGACCGCCTACGACGACCGCCAGTTCGTGGTGGAAGCCGTGCGCGCGGGAGCCCGGGGCTACGTGCTGAAGGCGCGCGACGCCGAGCACCTCATCCAGACCGTTCGCCTGGTGGCCGGCGGGAACATGGTCATCGATCCCCAGCTGGTGGTGGCCCTGGCCGAGGAGCTGTCCACGGTCAAGGAGCGCGACCGCAAGGCCGACTCGCTGACGGCCCGGGAGATCGAGGTCCTCCAGCTGCTGGCCTTCGGCCACACCAACCGCGACATCGCCGAGAAGCTGTTCATCTCCCCCGACACGGTGAAGACCCACCTCGAGCACATCTTCGAGAAGCTCGGGGCCTCGGACCGCACCGCCGCCGTGGCGGAAGCGCTCCGGCGCCGCCTGATCGAGTGAGCCCCCGCCCGCGCACGACGCGGGCCACGCGACTCCGCTCCCCAATCGCTCCAGAGGACGGTCCGACGAGCCGATAGTCCTTTCGAGTCACTTGGTGTAGTCAGATCGGACTAGCGGGGAACCCCCGGGGCCCGAAGGGGAACCACCATTCGGATGATGCAACGGATCGCCGTGCCGGGACATAGCGAGAGGCCCATGGATCGCCCCCTCGCGCGCGATTCGGGCCCTTCGCTCGCGCTGCTGGCGTTCGGCGCCCTCATCATCGTCCTGGCCCACGTGCTCCAGCCCGCCGCCCTCGGCACCAGGGCCCTCGTGGTCCAGGGTTCCGGAACTGCCGCCGCCGCCATCGCCGCCGGGGTGATCCTGTGGTCGGCCCGCCGCCGGGACGCGTGGGACGCCACCCGACGCTACGGCATCGCGGTGTTCGCGCTGGCCCTGATCCAGGCCACGTTCCTGGCCATGGCCGCGGTCGTGCCGACGTCGAAGCCGTTCGGGGGCGACGGCCTCATCGACTTCGCCCTGCTGGCGGTGGGCGGGCTCCTGGCCCCGCTGTTCGCCTCCGAGCTTCGGGAGCACTTCGATCGCGAGGACTGGAAGGAGGTCCTGGCCGACGTGTTCCTGCTGGCCGCGGCCTCGGGCACCCTGGTGTACCTGGTGATCCGGCCGGAGGGCCTGCCGCTCTCGCTGGCTGCGGCCGGTGCGATCTGGGCCGGTGCGGTGATGATCGGGGTCATCGCCTGGGGGGCGCTGGCCCTGTGGCTCCCCTCCCCGGTCCACGTCGGTCTGGCCCTGGCCATGGCGGCATTCGGCGTGTCCGCCCTGAGCTTCGGTCACGACTGGTTCCGGGGCGCGTACCTCCCCGGCGATCCCTGGACGGACCTGCCGGCCGGGATCGGGGCCCTGTTCCTGGCCGCGCTGCTGCGGCTGGAGCCCCGACTGGTCCCGCCCGTGCCCGCCCGGCCCAACACGAAGTGGGGCCGGGGGGTGCTCACCGCGGTGGCGGTGGGTGCGGCGTGCGCCAGCCTGGCGTTCGTGGCGGTGTCCGCCCTGCACGGACAGGCCGGGACCGTGGAGTCGACGGTCCTCATCGGCCTGCTGGGCGGTTCGGTGGCGGCGCGGATCCTGTTCAACCAGGTGGCGTCGATCCGGTCCGCCGAGAAGGAGGCCCGGGCCCTGGAGGAGAAGGACGAGGCCCTCCAGGAGGCCGACGGCGCACTGATCCGCCTCCGGGAGGTCCACCGGTCCCTCTCCCAGTCCGAGGAACGCCTCCGGCTGCTGCTCGACGCGGCGGCCGACGGGATCGTGGAGCTGGACGGCCGCAGGGTCATCCGCAGGGCCAACGAAGCATTCTGCTCGATGCTCCGGCTCACCGCCGACGACGTGGTGGGGATCCGGTGGGCCGAGCTGGCCGAGAAGGTGGAGGGCGGCTCGTCGATCGCCGAGCTGCCGGAGACCGGCCGGGCCACGCTGGTCCGGCGATCCCAGGACCTCCACCTGGAGGCGCGTTCGTCGGAGCTCCCCGGATCGGGCGAGCTGCTGGTGGTCCGCGACGTCACCGCGGCCCGGGTGGCCGACCAGACGATCCGTTCGCTGCTGCAGTTCCTCCAGGACCGCGACGAGGATCGCACGCGGCTCCTCCAGCGGACCAACGCCGCCATCGAATCCGAACGCAACCGCATCGCCCGGGACCTCCACGACGGCCCGGTGCAGGGGGTGTCGGCGGCCTCGCTGTCGCTGGAGGCCGTGCTGATGATGATCCAGAACGGCCAGGTGGAGAAGGCCGCGGCGACGCTCGGGAAGATCCGCGAGGAGCTGGCCGGGGAGAACGAGAGCCTCCGGCGGCTGATGTCGGACATGCGCCCGCCGGTCCTCGACGAACGGGGGCTGGTGCCGGCGCTCCGGGAGATCCTGGCCCGGTTCGGGCGCGAGACCAACGTCAAGACCCGCTTCGCCAGCCGTTCGCTGGTGGACGTCCCCCCGGACCTCGAGACCCTGGCCTACCGGATCGTCCAGGAGGCCCTCACGAACGCCGGCAAGCACGCCCGGGCGGCCGAGGTGCACGTCTCGGTGGAGGCCGTGGCCGGCCAGCTCCGGATCGAGGTCAACGACGACGGGGTGGGCTTCGACGCGGCACTGAGCCGTGACTTCCTGCGAGCCGGGCGGGTCGGGCTGGCCTCCATGCGGGAGCGGACGGAGCTGGCCAATGGCTCGTTCATGGTCCGTTCGGCGCCGGGGCAGGGAACGACCATCGTGGCCACGCTCCCCCTCGACGTCTCGCTCCCCCGCAGCGAACCGGCCCTCGCCTAGCGCCCGAGTCAGCCGAGCCGTGGCGGCGGGCGGGCCGCCGACGGCGCCGAGGGGCTCGGGGAATCTCCGACATCCCCTGAGGTGCTCGTGGGGCTGGGGCTGTCGGTCGGGCTCGGCGGGGGCGAGCTGGTCGTGGCGATCGGCGTGGTGGGGATGGGAAGCGTCGGGCTGGGCAGGCTGGGGGGCGGCGACGGCGAGGGGCTCGGCGACGGGGACGGCGATGGCGACGGGGACGGCGAGGGGCTGGGGCTGGGCGAGGGGCTGGGGCTCGGCGACGGGCTGGGGCTCGGCGACGGGCTGGGCGAGGGCTCCGGGGAGGGGATGGGACCCTCCTTGTCGTAGCCCTCGAAGCTCGGTTCGGGGAAGTCCGTGGGCGGGATGTTCCCGGCGGCCACCTCCATGAAGTCGTGCCAGATGGCCGCCGGGATGGTCCCGCCGAACACCTTGGAGACCCCCTCGATGTCCTGCATCGGCACGTTCCCGGACGGGTAGCCCACCCACACGCACGCCGCCAGCTGGGGGATGTAGCCGCAGAACCACGCGTTCGTCTCCTCGTTCGTGGTGCCGGTCTTGCCGGCCACCTCCCGGTCGGACAGGGCGGCCGCGGTCCCGGTGCCGTACCGGACCACCCGCTGCAGGATGAAGTTCACGATGTCCGCGTCGTTGCGGGGAAGGACCTCGGACCCCTCCGCGGGCTTGCCGATCACGTGCTTGTCCGAGTTCTTGACCACGCTGATCGGTGTGGCCTCGTGGCGGACCCCCCGGGCGGCGAGGGTGGCGTAGGCCTGGGTCATCTCGAGCGGGGACACGGATTGCGTCCCCAGGGTGATCGAGCACACCGAATGGAGCTTCGACTGGATGCCCATGCGGTGGGCCATGGCCACGACGTCGTCCGGGCCGTTCTCGAGCTTCGTGACCAGCTGGGCGAACACGGTGTTCACCGAGAACGCCGTGGCGTCCACCAGGTCGAACGTCCCGGACTCCTCGTCGTCGGCGTTCGAGAGCGTCCACGGCCCGTACTGCCCGGTGTCGGGGTCGGTGGTGTAGCACCGGCGGTCGTCGATCGTGATCTCGGACGGCCCGTGCCAGAAGGAGTTCAGCGGGTCGAACCTCTGGTGGATGGCCGCCGTCAGGGTGAACGGCTTGAACGCGCTCCCGGCCGGGCGGCGGGAGGGGGCCACGGCCAGATTCTGCTTGTTCGTGAGGATGTTCGGGTCGGGGCCGCCCACCATGGCCCGGATCTCCCCGGTCCGGGGGTCGATGGCCACCAGGGCCGCGGAGGGGTCGGTCTTCGCGGGGAGGTGCTCGGCCACCGCGTGCTCCGCCGCGAGCTGCATCCGGTAGTCCAGGCTGGTGGTGACCCGGAGCCCGCCGGAGTACGTGGCCTGGTCCGTGTACGCGTTCATGAGCCACAGCCGGGTGTAGTCGACGAAGTAGGCGGCCTTGGAGGAGGTCTGGCTCTGGGGCTTGACCCTGACCGGACGGGCCTTCAGCCGGTCCGCCAGCCCGGGGTCCAGGTGACCCTGGGCCACCATCCGGTCGAAGACGTAGTTCCGGCGGATACGGGCCGCGTCCGGGTGCTCGATGGGGTCGAACTGGCCCGGCGAGGCGATGAGCGCGGCCAGGGTGGCCGCCTGGGGCAGGGTGAGGTCGCGAGCGGACCGGCCGAAGTAGGTCTGGGAGGCGGCCTCCACGCCGTACGCGCCGTGGCCGAAATAGATCGTGTTCAGGTACTTCTCGAGGATCTGCTGCTTGGAGTACTTGTGTTCGAGCTTGATGGCCAGCAGCGCCTCCCTGACCTTGCGGAAGATCGAGCGCTCGGCGTTCGTGAAGACGACCTTCACGTACTGCTGGGTGATGGTGGAGCCCCCCTGGACCACCTTCTGGTGGATGAGGTCCTGCCAGGCCGCCCGGATGATCCCGGACACGCTGATCCCGCCGTGGTGGTAGAAGTCCTTGTCCTCGGTGTCGATCACGGCGTGCTGGAGGGTCGCCGGGATCTGGGCCAGCGGGATCTCCGTCCGGTTGTACGCCCCGTGCAGCGTGGTCAGGAACTTGCCGTTGCGGTCGTACAGGTACGTGGTCTGGGGGGGCGGCGGCTCGGGCGGGATCTTGATGTGGGCGTACGCCCACAGCAGGGTGCCGGTGACGGCCAGGATCAGGACCAGGGGCGTGGCGACGAAGGCCCACCAGTACCGGCGGAGGAACCCCCGCCAGCCCCGCTTCCGCCGCTTCGACTGCTTCGGCTGCTGGGCCGGGCGCCGGCTCGAGACCCGCGCCGAGGATGCTGGTCCGTTGGGGTGGCCAGCCTCGGCGCCGGGCTCCTCGGGGGTCTTCCCGGTCCTGCGGGCCGCGTGTTTTCCGCCGCGCGACGGGCGTCCAGGGGACGTGCCGATGGCCAAGTCGGGAAAAGCTTACCCAGCAGCGTCCAGTTGGAGGGGAGGTTCGGTAAAGGAGTCGTGGAGTTCCCGGCTCCGCCCCGCCGCCCCCACCCCCAGTCGGAGCCCTCCGCCAGGTCCCGTTCGGCCGGATTCGGGCCCGTATCAGCCCGCCGAGGCGGAGCGGGCCCGGTACGCCTGGGACAGGTGGTTCCAGGAGCACCACGTGCACACCTCGACCACATAGCAGGCCCCGCCCCGATGGGCCGCCGCCACCGTCAGGGCCTCGGACAGGTTCCAGACCCGGCCGTTGTCGGCTTTCAGGTCGTCCGCGTACACGTAGGCCAGCAGGCGGAGGTCCTCCACCTTGCAGATCGGGCAGGCCTTTTCCGTACGGTGCCCCACGTACTTCGCCGCCCTGAGCAGCTCCGGGTGCGCGTCACAGACGTCGAGCCGTGACACCAGGCCGGTGCGGAACTCCCGCAGGAGCGCGCGCTTGGCCAGGGTGTAGTCCACGGCCCCGAAGGGCCGCCGGGCGCCCCTCAGTGGGGCCGATCGGGCAGGTCGATTCACGGTGCGGCCATTCTAGAGGTCACCTCCCCCTTCGCGCCCCCGACTTTCGGACATGTTCTCCGGACCCCCGGCGCCGTCCGCCGGGCAGGAGGCCGGCACCCCGGGGAGGTCCACCACCGCCCGGGCCCTCGCGGTGACGGTCCGCCCAGACGGCAGGAGCAGCAGCCCCGAGATCTCGACCCGCACGGCGACCGTCGCCTCCGAGCCGCCCTCGGCGCAGTCGCAGCTCACCAGGGTGGCCCCGTTGCGTTCGGCGAATCTCGCCGCGACCTGGGCGGGATCCTGCCCGGTGGGCTCGATCATCTCCTGCGCCGCGGCCAGGGCGGCGGCATCCGCGGCCGCCTGCGCCCGCGACGAGATCGACAGGGCCCGGGCCACGTCCGCGGTGGCCAGGACCATCACGGCCAGCATGACCATGACCCCCGCGGCGACGATGGTGATCGAGCCGGACTGGTCCCGCCGCCGAGCCGCGTGGACCATCACCCGAACTCCTGGCGCATGGTCGTGGCCGCCTCCAGTCTCACCGTGTCCGGGAACAGCCACCGCACCGCCGGGATGGCCGGAGGGTCCGGATAGGCGAGCGAGACGGTGACCGGCTCGCCCCGGCCCCCGTCGCGCTCCACCCTCATGTCGATGCGGTCGGTGTCGAGGGGGGAACCGGCCCTGTCCACGGCGTCGCGGATCCGGCCGGCGTCGTCGGTGACCGC
>WNGB01012872.1_pt1 | contig 21492 bp, 21 predicted proteins | sample 5400681 | NCBI WGS metagenome assembly WNGB01 (sample SAMN13153367, study PRJNA577476) | soil metagenome | isolation source: 115 cm soil or saprolite under grassland replicate 2 | place: USA:California | collected 2016-06-15
GATGCTACTGCGTTGCGTGAACGAAACCGAGAAATGGCCCGCGGATTTTCGAATCTCGGAGACGCCGATTTTTTTGACACGCGAATTCACGAATGAAGTCACGCGCGCAGCGCACGCTATTGTCGATCTTACCCGCACACCGGAATTCGCGCGTCAGGCGGGGAATGCAATTCCCGAAGCATTGGAAGTTCCCAACGAATCAGCGCATCCGAATTTCCTCGTAGTCGATTTTGCCATTTGTGCGGAAGGCGATCGGCTGGTCCCGCGATTGATTGAACTGCAGGCATTTCCGAGCCTCTTCGGCTTTCAGTTGCTGCTGTTGCATTGCGTGCGGCGCGCGAATCCGCTCATCCCACGGAATTGGACCTCATCATTCGGCGGAATCAAAGACGAGGCGTATCTCGATCTGTTACGGCGCACGATCATCGCAGATTCTGCTCCGGAAAACGTCATACTTCTGGAGATCGAGCCAGAGAAACAAAAGACGCGGATCGATTTCGCTGCCACAGAAACCTTGCTTGGCATTCGCCCTGTCTGCGTGACGAAAATCACGAAACGCGGCCACAAATTATTCTACGATCGCGATGGACGCGAAGTGCGGATCGAGCGGATTTATAACCGGGTAATCTTCGACGAATTGATTGGCCGACCCGATCTGAATCTGCCATTTCGGTTTCAAGACGATCTCGATGTCACATGGGTCGGCCATCCGAATTGGTATTTTCGGATCAGCAAGCATTCCCTGCCATTTTTGGAAACGGAGCACACAACTCCAGCCTTTTTCGCCGATGAATTTCCCGCTGACGAAAACATCGACAATTATGTTTTGAAGCCGCTTTATTCATTCGCCGGGCATGGTGTGGACATGGATCCCACGCGGGAGAAAATTTCTGCGCTCAAAAATCCGCACGAATGGATTTTGCAGAGAAGAGTCGATTACGCCGCGTTCGTGCCGACGGTCGATGGTCAGAAATCAAAAGCCGAAATCCGAATGATGTTTGTCTGGCCGGACGAGGACCGCGATCCCACCCTTGTGAACAACCTTGTCCGAATGAGCCAGAGCAAAATGATGGGCGTCGATTTCAACGTCGATAAGACGTGGGTCGGCGCCAGCATCGCGCTGCACGAAGAGTGAACCGCGGATTGCCTCGGGCGCACGCGCAGTCAAGACATGGACAACACTTCGTGAGTTATCGGATGTCAGCTGATACGAAAGCGTTTCATCAATTCTTCGCGGGCTTCCATGGCAAGCTGTGGGCTTAGGCGGCTGAGCATTTTCTCGCGGCGGTCCGGGTCCATTGCCGCCAGCTCGCGCACGAATTTGTTGCGCGTTTTCCATTTCGAATAACGACTCCAGCCGATGCCGATCGCAAGCAGCGCGGATATTGTCCAAACGGTGATGTCGGTTCCGGTGATCATAGGTCGATGCAAAATAAAACTGAAAACTGCAAATTGGGAAGCAGAAGAAGAGCCGGGATTTGAAGCATCATGGGATAGAGATCAGTGGCTCGGTCGCTCGGGCTTGCGATGACGGCTGCATCGTGTGATCACGGAATATGTATACAGTAGAGCTTGATCGATCGAAACGCCTCCTGGTGATCAGCGCTGCGCAGCGAGTGACGGCAGAGCAGGCGAGGCAGGCCGCCCAGCAGGTAAGGGAGTTATTGCAAGACGTAGCGCCCGGCTTGCGTGTCCTGGCGGATTTCCGCTGGCTGGAGTCGATGGATTCCACCACGGCGCGTCATATCGCTGACATCATGGATGTTCTCACCGAGAAACAGGCCGCTTCTGTAACCAGAGTGATCCCTGATCCGCACAAAGACATTGGTCTCAATATTCTCTCGCAATTCCACTACGGACCGGAAATTCACATAGCCACATTCGAAACGCTCGCCGATGCACTCCAGAGCCTGGTGCAGGGATGAAGTCAGAGTCGAAGGTTAGCAAGTTAAATGTCGCACTCGGAGAATAAAGACAGAAAGCAGGGAAATTCTGGCGAAAATAGACAGCGGCGCTGGAGGTTCGCTCCAGCGCCGCTGTTTTGTTAGTTTTACATTCACGAGCGATTTTCGCTCATGATTGCCGCGTCTCGCATCATGTTTAGCAGGTGATTATTCCTCTGGCTGGCTCGGCGAGGTTGATTCCTTTTCCCGAGCGCGTTCAGATCGCTGCTTTGTTGACTTCAGGTGTTTGGACTTTTTCGTCTTCTTCGGAGTCGTGGCTTCCTCGGTCTCGTTCGAGAACTTTGTTCTGCTCTGTTCAGCGTTGGTGCGGCCGGGCAGCGAATTATTGTATCCCTGCGGGCTCATTTGGTTCAAGCCAGGATTATTCGTCGGGCCGTATCCCTGGGGCCCGCCGGTTTGACCGCCGCTGCGGCCTTGAGCCATAACGCCTATAGCCAGAGCTAAAAAAACCGATGCGACGGCAACTGCCACTTTCGTTTCGATGGATGTTTTCATAAGTCTTTCCCTTGATAATTTTCCCTTTCTTTTCTGATTTTGTTATGACCCTCGCCGATCGAGTACTTATCGCGGCCCCCCCCGTGCCATGCCTTGTTTTGAAGTCGGAGGGCTACTGGGTCGCAGGACCTAGCACATCGATCTCGTGGGAAACGAAGATCGCTTGTTATTGGTTCGAATTTTAGCGTGATAGTGGATGCCAGGCACTAAGTGACATCGGGGGACTTTACAGAGACGCCTTGTTGCGTCTGCATAACGCTGCGGCGGATAGAGGTTCCGGTCTGGCGAATCAATCGTCGGAGGGAAACCCGGTTGTTAAAGAATATTTTATTTGCTTGCTATCGAGCGCGCGGCACGAGCATTCTGCGGTCCTTAACCGTATCTAAATATATGAAAAAACCTGTGTTATCTTTAATCACCGTCTTAGTCGGCATCGCGTTTATCGCTTCTTGCGCACCACAGCAGCAGGGAACGACCGCGACTTCGACCACAGCGGCAGCCACCAAATCTCCATCGCCGTCGCCGACCCGAAAGAAGAAAGCCACGACCAAGAAGAAGGCCGCTGAGACCGAGGAGTCGCCTTCTCCTGCAGAAGGGGCTGCTTCACCTTCGCCGACTCCGTAGGAGAGACGTTCGAAGGCGAAGTTCCCACGGCGAATCCGTCTTTTCGCGGATTACAAGGGTAGAGGGGAGAAAGCGGAGTTCAGGCAACTTGCGATCAATTGACCGCCCGGGTCAGTTGAACAGTCGTGGTTTGCTTATTCCACGGCGCAGGTGGTCTTGAGCGTCGCGGTTCTCGCGTTAGAGTCTAATCGGTGGAAACCATTCTCGGGTGTCTCAAATGGGGTGCTGTAGGCTTCGTCGTGGCTTTTTCCCTGATGAAGTTGTACGAGGCTAGTCATATTCACGACGATATTCCCAAGCCCGAGTTCAAAGTACGTCAGTCGAAACGCGCAGCGCTGGTGCTATCCACGTTCGCAGCGATGTTGTCGGCATTGGTGTGGCTCTTGGTGCAGAAATGGGACTGATCTCACGCTCGTGCTAAACATTGAATGGTGAAATCGTTGAGACGTGATGCCATCAACCAAACACGGCGCTAGTTGCTCTTACTCACGCCCCTAATGACGGGCACTCGTGAAATTCCGAGGTGTGTGCCCAAGGTCCGCCCTGTCCGCTCATCCCATGTAGAATCCGCCGTTTACGTTCAAAACATGGCCGGTGATGTACGAAGCCATAGGCGAAGCGAGGAACAACGCGGCGTTTACAATTTCGTTTACGTCGCCGAGACGACCGAGCGGAATTTGCTTGATGAAATTTTGCGTCACTTCTTCAGGCATTCCTTTGCTCATGCCAACGTCAATGAAGCCGGGGGCGATCGCGTTAACGATGATGCCCTGACGCGCAAACTCGCGCGCGGAAACTTTTGTGAGCGCGATGATTGCCGCTTTGCTCGACGAATAGTTTGCCTGGCCGAAGAGCCCCATCTGCCCGCTGACTGACGACAGATTCACGATTCGCCCGCCGCTGCGCAGAACGGGCGCAGCTTTTTGCGTGACGTTGAATGTGCCGATTAAATTCACCCGCACCACGCTTTCGAACTCATCCATCGACATCTTTTTGATCGTGCGGTCGTGAATGATGCCGGAATTGTTCACGAGAATATCGAGACCGCCGTGCCGATCTTGTATTTGCTTCATCATTGATTCGACTTGCTCAGGTTTGGTTACGTCGCACTCGATCACGAGTGGGTCCTTCAATTCGTTCGCTACGCTTTCCGCGTCGCTTTTGTTTTGTCCCGCTGGATCGACAACGTAATTCACCACACATTGGGCGCTGCGTTTACCAAACGCCTTGATTATCTCCGCCCCGATTCCGCGCGAGCTACCGGTAACCAGGACGACTTTTCCGGAAAAATCGAAAGGGTCCTTCATTTATGATTCAGCCAATTGTTCGTTCGAAAAACGGCGGACCACCAGCGCGATTGGCAGCCCGATCAAAACACTGTGGATAATCACGGCGGTGACGTCTCTCGACATGGAATGGCGTGCGTTCGGGAACGCGATTAGGAAGTGAATGGCGAGACCCAACCCCGCCGTCGCCATTCCTCCTTCGAACGATCGCTGCCCGAGCAAACCGCTCGCGATCCCCTGCAACATTCGAATGGATCCCGTGCCTTTGATCTCCGCGATCACAAACGCGGAGGTGATATCGAGAATTCCGGCGATCAAACCAGCCGATGCGATTGTAGGAAAAGCCCGCGATCTTTTCATCGAAGTCGCTACTAGGCTAGAATGCCGTTGCCCGTCAAATGATTACCATTAGACTTTTCGCCTGATGGCTGTGCCAATTCGCATTCTCACCGCTGTGCCGATCTGCGATGGGCACGACAGCGCGATCAACACAATCAATCTCGAGTTCATCCGCCATGGGATCGAAGTCATTTATCTCGGTTACCATCGCTCGGTCGGCGACATCGTTCGCGCGGCGATCCAGGAGGATGTGCGCGCCATTGGCATTTCCAGTTATAACGGCGGGCACGTCGAGTTTTTTGCCGAAGTAGTGAGCAAACTGCGTAACCGCGGCGCAGATTACATCAAAGTTTTCGGCGGCGGCGGCGGCACCATCACGCATGCCGATGTGGCGGCGATGAAACGCAAAGGCGTGGACACGATTTTCTTTGCCGGCACTTCGCTTATACAAATGACTGATTATGTGCGCAAAAATTACGGAAAGCCGCGCAAGAAAAGTTTGCGCGCGAAAATGCGCGACATCGAACTGGCAAGAAAACTCACCGAGATAGAAGAGGCGTACGCAAAAGGAAAACGCCGGCCCGCCAAGCAAATCCGCAATCCGCAAGAAGTTCACCCGCCGCGGCGTGCAATCCGCAATTCAAAAGTCATTGGGTTCACCGGACCGGGCGGCGCGGGAAAGACAACGCTGATTGATGAATTGGTGCTGCGCTTCCTGAGTCGCGATCCCAAGGGACGGATCGCCATTTTGTCGCATGATCCCAGCGTGGTTGGCGAGGGCGCGCTCCTGGGCGATCGCGCCACCATGATCAATTCGCAGGACGATCGCGTGTTCATGCGCAGCATGGCGACGCGCGGACAAGCCGGCGGGCTTTCGCCCGCGACGCATGATTGCCTCGCCCTGCTTTCGCATTCCAATTTCGATTACGTCATTATCGAAACGGTCGGCACCGGACAGGAAGCAATGCCGTTTCAGAAAAATGGGATTGTGGATGAAACCGTGCTGGTGATGAACCCGGATTACGGTAGCCGGTTGCAGTTGCAAAAGATCGTCATGCTCGATCTCGCCGACATCGTGGTGGTGAACAAGAGCGATCTCCAACGAGCGCGCACCGCGCATAGCGAGATCGAACAGCGTCTCGGGCAAAATCGGCGTGGGCAACGGCTCATCGACACCGTCGCAAAACGGCATCGTGACCCTGGCGTGGATCGTTTGTTGGATTTAATTTCTGTCAGAACGTAGGAATGACGCAATCAGGCGAAGCGCAACAACGTTTTTTGTCATGTCGAGCGAAAGTCTTGCCCTGAGCGAAGTCGAATGGGTCGAGACATCTTTTACTGTTAACAATGAGAGATTCCTCGACTCCGCTCGGAATGACAGGAGTGTAGTAGGAGACTTATGAGCAAACTCGGACAAGTCGTTGAAGCGGTTGAGAAGTACAACGGGTTTGTTCTCAATCAGGTGAAGCGGGCGCGGTCGGATGAAAAATTCGGGCGCGAACTGAGTGATCGTTGGACCGAAATCAAATCGAAAACGCCATTGACGCATACACCAACGGGGTTGCCGTTGCCGCGCCTGGCGTTGCCGGAGATCGATGAACCGGGCGAAATCGCGCGTTATCTCTTCGGCGAAGGATTGCCGGGTGAGTTTCCGTTTCTGAACGGCGCATATCGCGAGATGTATTTGGAGCCGGTGCGCGAAATTGAAACAGGAAGTTATGGAAGGAAAACTTCTGGTAACGGCGCGAAAGAGAAAGCGAAGAGCGACGGTGCGCGACCGCCCGAAGAGCCGACGCGCTTGTTTTCCGGATTAATGCTGGCTGAAGACACTAATGAGCGTTTCCATTATTTGACACAACATCAGCGCACGCATCGGCTCAGCACGGCGTTCGATGGCCCAACCCTTTACGGCATCGACAGCGACGCGGACGGAGTCTTCGGGAAAATCGGCGAAGGCGGTGTCGCGATCGACACGATCGAGGACATGGTCCGGCTCTACGACGGATTTGATCTTGGCTCGCCGAATTTTTCTGCGTCGATGACGATCAGCGGCCCGGCGCCGATCATCATGGCGATGTATATCGCGGCTGCGAAACGGCGTTTCGGTCCGAAAGTTGTTCCGAAACTGCGCGGCACAATTCAGGCCGACATTTTCAAGGAAGTCCAGGCGCAAAACGAAACGATTTTTCCGATCGAAGCATCGCTGCGTTTTCTCACCGACATGGTGGAATTTACCACGCGCGAAATGCCGCGCTGGTATCCGATCTCGATCAGCGGCTATCACATCGGCGAAGCCGGTTCGACGCCAGTCCAGCAGGCGGCATACACGCTCTCCAATGGATTCGCCTACGCGGAAATGTTCTCCGCGCGTGGCATCCCGGTCGATCAATTCGGCCCGCGTCTCTCATTCTTTCTCGATTGCGGGCTGGACGTCGAATACATCGCGCTCGCGCGCGTGTCGCGCAGGATTTGGGCGATCGGTATGCGCGATGCGTTTGGCGCGGGACCACGCGGTCAGCTATTCAAATTGCACACGCAAACGAGCGGTCGGTCGCTCATCGCGGCTGAATTCAAAAATAATCTCACGCGCACAGCCGCGGAGTTAATGCTCGCTTACATGAACGCCACGAATTCGTGTCATTCAAACAGCGCGGACGAACCATTCACGACACCGAGCGAAGAATGGATCCGGCTCGCGGCGCATGGTCAGGCAATCCTGCTCGAGGAATCTGGCATTTTCAAACACACCATGAACATGTTGAGCGGCTCGCCGGGCATGAAAGCAGTGGAGCGCGCGGTAGAGGCGGCGATTCTTGATGAGTTCCGCGAGATCGAGCGGCTTGGTGGGGTGCTGGCGGCGGTGGAAGACCGGTTCCAACGCAGTCAAATCCAGAATGCCGCCCATCGCTACGAGCAACAAATTTACGATGGAACTCGTCCGATCATCGGCTTGAATAAATATCGCAACGGCGAAGATGACACACCGGAAATAAAACTCGCCCGCACGCCACGCGCGAAACAGCAACTACAAGTTGATCGCCTTAAGAAGTTCAAAAAGAAGAATGCGGAGAAGGCGAAACGCGCGCTCGATAAACTTGTCGATATCGTGGAGCGCGGTGAGAATTGTTTTCCCGCTTTGCTCGAGGCGGTCGAAGTCTCCTCGTTAGGCCAAATCACCGGTCGCATGCAGGAAGTGGTCGGCCGATTTCGACCGATGGTGTAAAAAGGGGTCGGAAGTCAGCCGTCTTGGATACGCTGGGTTCATCCATGACCCGCTATTCATGGCTCGTAAGGATTAGCAGGTATGTACTGCAAATTTGTGGATCAATTCATTGAGGCCATCGATGCGTGTACGGGAGCCGTGGGAAAAGTATGCCGCGGGGCGCTCATGGATTACGCCACCGATTACGCCCGCCATGGTCTCCGCATAGAACTACAACACTCAGATGTCCGATTCAGACTGATCGCGATTCTGCTGGCCTGTGTCGCCATGCTTCAGCCAAACGCGCTATTCGCAGAAACGATCCCTGTGCGTCACACGGAAGGCCTGATCCACGGCTTTCTTGTGGTGCGAAGCCTTGAAGGCAAGGCCATCGCCGATGGTCAGATGACGCAGGACGCACGGGGCGATCGTGTAACCACCCATCTGATATTTCGTTTCAAAGATGGTTCGATCTATGAGGACACGACCATATTCTCTCAACACGGCACATTCCGCCTCTTGAGCGACCACCTTATTCTGAGAGGTCCGTCGTTCAAGCAACCGGTGGACACCTCGATCGACACTTCTACAGGCCAAGTTAAGGTCCGTTACACCGACGCCAAGGGCAAAGAGAAAGTCATTGCCCAGCGGATGGAGCTGCCGCCAGACGTCGCCAACGGCTTGCTCTTCACGCTGATGAAGGACATAAAACCGAGTGCGCCGCGGACGACAGTGTCAATGGTGGCGACCACGCCAAAGCCGCGGCTCGTCAAGCTTGCGATCCTTCCGCAAGGGGAGGAACCGTTCACGATTGGAAGGTTCCATCATAAAGCCATGCATTTTGTTGTGAAAGTGGAAATCGGAGGTGTCGCCGGCTTCCTGGCGCGTCTGATGGGGAAGCAACCGGCGGACACGCACGTTTGGGTCCTCGGCGGCGAGGCCCCGGCCTTCGTCAAGGCAGAGGGCCCACTCTATGTGGGCGGCCCTATCTGGCGAATACAACTGGCAAGTGCCGGAATCTTCTAGAGAGGAGACAACCGCCTTTGCTCGAGGGGGTCGAGGTCTCCTCGTTAGGCCAAATCACCGTCTCAACAAGACGCCAGTGCTGCTATTTCTTTCCGACGTGCTTGAGATGCATGTTCTGCTGATAAAATTCAAGGCACCGCGGTTCCGCCACTCGCGTCGTTTTTAGCGATACGGTGACATCGTCGCCGCTACGCGTGATCGTTCCCGTTCCGGCATTGTTGAAGCTGTCCTCAAACTTAAATTCGAGCACGCCTTTGCCGCTCACCTTTCCCTTCCCCTGCCCTTCTGGCGCCGCGCCCGAGCCGTCGTTCTTCCCGGCGCTGAACCACACTGAAACCGTATTTCCGCTTCGCTCCAGACTCATTTGAAATACGGCCTGACCGTTCAGGAATTTCTTGTCTGCGTATTCACCGGCAAAATTTGGTGCTTCCGCAGCGGCGGGTCCGATTGCCATGAGCAAGACGATTGAAACAAATAACGCACCACAGCGCGTGTTCATGCGCGCGAATAACGCCTTGGAGAAAACGCGACAAGCTCATAGGAGGTCAGCCATCTTGGCTGACTCGGCAGCCATGCTTCCAGCCTGGCATTTGATTCGACAGCCTGGAAGGCCGTCGGCCGAATCAGGCTGGAAGCCTACTCTCCGAAGCAACGCGCTTAATTTCTTCCAATGACGACGGATTCTCCAACGCCGATGTGTCGCCGAGCTTTTCGCCGAGATAGGCGGCGCGGACAATTCGTCGCATGACTTTTGCGTTTCGCGTCTTAGGAATGTCGCCGACGAAGAGCACGTCGTGGGGCGCGAGCGCTTTTCCGAGATCACGCGCGACATTTCCTTTCAATTCAGCGGCGAGATCGACATCTCCGTTTACGCCCTTCCTCAAAACACAGAAACACACGAGCGCTTCGCCTTTGATCGGATCGGGCACGCCAACCGCTGCCGCTTCGCTCACCTGCGGATGCGCAACAAGAATTGACTCCACTTCCGCCGGTCCGAGTCGTTTGCCCGCGATTTTAATCGTGTCGTCGCTGCGCCCCAGGATGTACCAAAGGCCGTCGTCATCGACTGCGGCCCAATCGCCGTGCACCCACACGTCCGGCCACCGCGACCAATAACTCTCGATGTAACGTTGCGGATCACGCCAGAAGCCGCGGGTCATCCCGATCCACGGTTCACGAATGACGAGCTCGCCAACTCTGCCACGAACTGATTTTCCATTTTCATCAACAACGTCGGCCGCCATTCCCGGAAGCGGTCCCGAAAAGGCGCACGGTTTCATGGGCGTAAGAACGTTTCCCATAACGATGCCGCCGGAAATTTCCGTGCCGCCGGAATAATTAATGATCGGAAGTTTTCCACGCCCGACATTTTGAAACAACCACATCCATGGGTCGGGGTTCCACGGTTCACCGGTGGACGCGAACTTACGCAACGATGAAAGATCATGCTGATGCACAATCTCGTCGCCGTGACGCCGCAGCGCGCGAATTAAAGTCGGAGAGACGCCGAGGGCCGTCACCTGGTGGCGATCAACCAATGACCAGACGCGGTCCGGTCCCGGAAAATCGGGCGCGCCGTCGTAAAGCATCATTGTGGCGCCGAGGATGAGCGTGCCGAAAACTTCCCAGGGTCCCATCATCCAGCCCATGTCGGTCATCCAGAAAAGCGTTTCGTCGGGGTGAAGGTCGAGACCGTGCCACATGTCCTGCGCCGATTTGATCGGAAACCCGCAGTGCGTGTGCACCGCGCCTTTCGGTCTCCCGGTCGTACCCGACGTATAGATGATCATCATCGGGTCTTCCGCGGACGTGACAGAAGTTTGATGTTCGAGGTTTGAGTTTTGATGTAAGAGCTCGCCCCACGTGTGAGTTCTACAGGGCAGGGACTCCTGCGTTCGGAAACTTGACTGCTTTAAGCAGTCAAGTTTCAGAGGTCCGGCGGTTGGCAAAACGATCAGATGTTTGAGCGTGGGAATTTTCGACGCTGCTTCGTCGGCGACGGGTTTCATCGCGCAGAACTTTCCGCGCCGAGTCGTTCCATCCGCCGTAAATAGCGCTTTTGCCTCGGCGTCGTTAAGCCGGGAAGCGATTGCGGACGCGCCGAATCCGGAGAAAAGCGGCAGAAAAATTCCGCCGATCTTAACGATCGCGAGCATCGCGATTACGATCTCGGGGACCATCGGCATGAACACGCCAATGGCGTCGCCGTTGCCGAGGCCAAGCCCGCGTAGCGCCGCGGCCATTCTGTCAACCTGCTCGCGCAGCTCCTTGTAGGTCAACGCGCGCATCGTTCCATCTTCGATTTCGGATTTGATCGCAACGCGATTGTCGATGTTGGTTGCGGCATATTTATCGAGCATGTTGTGGACGATGTTCATTTCGCCACTGGATGTCGAGGTCGCGCAATATCGTGTCCCAGAACCAGGCAATGTCGGTTGTCGATCGTCGCATCAGTTCCCCATAGGAACCGAGCGCGTGTTTGTCGATGAAGCGCTGCAAATTGGATTGCGCGATGAGCTCCGGCGTCGGGTGCCAGACAAATTCTCCACCAAATTGGAATTCACTCACGCGTCTATTTTCCTGTCATTCCGAGCGAAGTCGAGGAATCCCGCTGTGAAAATTTTCGGTAACGCCGCGGGATTCTTCGACTCCGCTGCGCTGCGCTCAGAATGACAAGAGTCGGTTGCCGATGTGCAATTCGTCGGCAGATTGGAATTCACGTTCCATGTCCACAACGCTTGCTCATCAGCTCGCCGATTATTCCTGCTCGCTTCGGTTTGAAGATCTTTCCAAAGAAGTCGTGCACGAAGTTAAGCGGCGCGTCATCGATTCATTTGGCTGCGCGCTGGGCGCGTGGGATGAGGAGCCATGCAGGATCGCATGCAAAGTTGCATCGGAATTTTCGGCGAAAAATGGATCGACAATTATAGGCACGGATCACAAAGCGCCACCGGACTGGACGGCTTTCGCTAATGGCTGTTGCATTCGCTACTTTGATTACAACGACACTTATTTGTCGAAAGAACCGGCGCATCCCAGCGATAATATTTCCGCTGCATTGGCGGCCGCGGAAAGCGTTGGCGCGACTGGGCCGGAATTGATCACGGCGATTGCGCTGGCCTACGAAGTGCAATGCCGCTTCTGCGATGCGGCAAGTATTCGTGCCCGCGGATGGGACCACGTGACTTACGGAACGTTTTCAACGGCGCTGGCGTGCGCCCGTTTGATGAAGCTTAGCCCCGAAAAAACGCGTCATGCGGCGAACATAGCGGGTGTGGCGGGCGCGGCAATGCGCCAGGCGCGCGTAGGCGAGCTCTCGCATTGGAAGGGAGTGGCTTTTGCAACTGCTGCCCGGCACGGAGTTTTCTCCGCGATTCTCGCGCGTGCCGGCATGACCGGGCCCGGACCGATTTTCGAAGGGCAAATGGGTTTCGAGAAGCAGCTTGGCGTTTCGTTAGGGAATGTCGGAGAAAAATTCGCAGTTCCGTTTCCCAAAACGGAGGATGGCCCAGCCGCAATGATCTTGCATACGAGCATCAAATATTGGCCGGCCGAATATCACAGCCAAAGCGCGATCGAGGCAGCGTTGTCTTTGCGAAAACAAATCGATCAGCTGGCGGAGGTGAAATCGGTAACGATCGAGAGTCACGACGCGGCGGTCGATATCATTGGGAGCGAGCCAGAGAAATGGAAACCGAACACGCGGGAGACAGCGGACCACAGTTTGCCATACATCACGGCAATTGCATTGATCGATGGCGAAGTGACTAGCAAACAATTCGAGCCGGAGCGCTTCAAGGATCGCGAGGTCTGGAAGTTTTTGGAGAACGTGAAAGTGGAACGCAATGCCGAGTTGAGCGCGATGTATCCCGGCGCAGTCGCCAACATCGTTCATGTCGATCTTGCCGATGGCCGGCGATTGACCAAGCGGGTCGATTACCCCCTGGGACACGCGAAGAATCCGCTGAAAGATTCGGAGGTGGAAGCAAAGTTTAACGCCCTGGTTGAGCCCATATTTGGCAGCGATCGTGCGCAGAAGATTATCGATCTTGTGTGGAAGCTCGATGAAGCGAAAAACGTGGATCAATTAATGGGCGCGGTGGTCATGCCATGAAGGAACGCAGATTGTTAATCTGTGTGGCCACCGGACTTTTAGTCCGGTGGCTTGTAAACACCGGACTGGAAAGTCCGGTGGCCGCACAGGCAACATGCCTGTGTTCCGTATGAAAACGACAGCTCCGCGATTGCGTGAATTGATTTCAAAAGGCGCAGTGATGATGCCCGGTGTGCCGAACGCCGCCATCGCCCGCCAAGTTGAGCGCGCGGGTTTTGACGCGGTGTATATCAGCGGTGCCGGACTGGCAAACGCCACGGCGGGCGTGCCGGACATCGGATTGCTTACGTCTACTGAAGTGGCGCGACTGGCCGGTTATATCGCCAATGCGGTGAAGATTCCGGCAATTGTCGATGCAGACACAGGCTTTGGCGGAGCAGAGAATGTCGCGCGCACAATTCGTGAGCTCGAGAAGGCCGGTCTGGCTGGTTGTCACATTGAAGATCAGGAATTTCCTAAACGCTGCGGACATCTTGCTGGGAAATCGCTCGTCGATCTTGACGAGATGGCCGGAAAAATCAAAGCAGCGGTAGGGGCGCGTCGCGGCGAAGATTTCATGATCATCGCACGCACAGACGCGCGTGCGGTGGAAGGCTTCGATAGCACACTTCAACGCGCGAAGCGTTATGTCGAAGCCGGAGCGGACGGCATTTTCCCAGAAGCGTTGCAAAGCGCGGATGAATTCGAGGCATTCGCCCGCAAAGTGAAAGCGCCGCTGCTCGCTAACATGACGGAGTTTGGCAAGAGTCCCCTGCTCTCATTTCAGGAGCTGTCCGATTTCGGATATAAGATGGTGATTTTTCCGATGAGCGCGTTTCGCGTTTCGATGAAAGCGAGCGAAGAATTCTTGCGCGATTTGAAAAAGCGCGGGACCCAGTCGGGTTGGATCGACAAAATGCAAAGACGGGAGCAGCTTTACGAGTTGCTCGATTACGATCCGGCAGCGGAGAGTTGGACCGGGGAACGTTAAAACGTTAATTCGTTAAGTCCGCTCAGTTGAACGATTGCGATTCGCAAGTAAAGAGAAACCAATGGCTACTGAAAACAAACCAGAATACAGCCCAGGTCTGGCCGGCGTCATCGCTGGCGAGACGGCGATTTGCTGGGTCGATCCGAATGCCGGGCTGATGTATCGCGGCTACGACATTCATCAAATGGCGCAACAGGCGAGTTTTGAGGAAGTCGCTTACTTGCTGTTGAACGGCGAATTGCCCAATGGAAAACAATTGGTCGAGTTTACACAACAAATTGCCACGCAACGGGCGCTGCCGGGACCAGTGACCGACATGCTGCGGCTTCTGCCAAGCGCGACTCATCCGATGGATATGCTGCGCACCGGCGTCTCGATGTTAAGCGCTTTCGATAAGGATCTGAGCGATAACTCGCATGACGCCAATATCCGCAAGTCGATTCGCTTGATCGCACGCGTCTCCACTTTAATCACCGACGGCTGGCGCATCTCGCATGGTCAACAGCTGCTGCCGGAAAGGCCCGATCTAACCCAGGCCGGCAATTTCTTTTACAAATTGGAGGCCAACGTTCCACAGGATTGGCAGATCCGGATGCTCGATACGATTTTCAATCTGTACGCCGACCACGAATTCAACGCCTCTACCTTTGCTGCGCGCGTCACGGCTTCGACACTGGCCGGAATCTACGCAGCAGTTACCTCCGCAGTTGCGACACTCAAAGGGCCATTGCATGGCGGCGCCAATGAAGAATCGATGAAGATGCTTGAGGAAATTGGGACCCCGGATCGCGCGGAAACCTGGCTGATGAAAAAACTGGAGACCAAAGAAAAGGTCATGGGTTTCGGCCATCGCGTTTACAAGAAAGGCGATTCACGTGTGCCGGTGATGCGTGAGATCGGGCGCGATCTGGGCAAGCGCACGGGCAAGGAACAATGGATTCCGATTTGCGAGAAGCTCGAAGAAGTCATGGATCGCGAAAAACATCTTTGCGCCAATGTGGATCTTTACGCCGCGCCGGTGTTCTGGATGCTCGGATTTCCGCCGGAGCTAAACACGCCTCTGTTCGCTGCGTCGCGCGTGGCCGGCTGGTGCGCGCACGTAGTAGAGCAGCACGATAATAATCGTTTGATCCGGCCACGCTCACTTTACACCGTGCCAAAGCTGCGCCCATATCCGGTTGGATCCGGCAGCGCGTAAGATCGACATGGTAGGGCGCGACAATGCCAGTCCGGCTCGGACCCGGGCGCGCCGAACAAGCAATCTACGATGAGCGCGCAGTCGCTTCAGGAAAAATACGCGCCAGATAATGCCTGCTGGGGATGCGGACCAGCAAATGCCGAAGGATTGCACATCCGGAGTTTTCCGAAAAACGGCGAGGTGACTGCAGAATGGAAACCGGAGAAAAAATACGAAGCTTTTGAGGGAGTTTTGAATGGCGGCGTCATCGGCACGCTGCTTGATTGCCATTGCAATTGGACGGCCGCTTATCATCTGATGAAGCATGCGAAAGAGGAACGCCCGCCATGCACAGTCACCGCGGAATATGCGATCAAATTGGTGCGACCAACTCCGACGAACAGTTCGGTCTTTCTTTCGGCGAAAGTTATCGATCTAACCGACGATCGCGCGACGATTGAAGGAACATTGAGCGCGGGCGGAAAAGTTTGTGCCACCTGTCGCGGAATTTTCGTCGCGGTCAAAGAAGGACATCCCGCGTATCATCGCTGGTGAATGAAGACAGGCGCGCCGCCTGTGATGGCAGATGGGCCTCTGGGCTGTCGAATACAAACAGGCTGGGAAGCCTGTTTGCCATGACAGCCGGGACGGCTGTCTTCCGGAATTCGCTGCCCGAATTTCGTCGATGCACTCGCCTACACGATGCGTTTAGCTGCACTCATGAAAAGTTCAAAATTTCGTATTGTCCCGCTCCCGACCGAAGTTGCAGATGCGGCGCGGCAGTCGGTGACGAGTGGCGCGCCGGATCATGCCGTGATCACCGCCGACTCGCCGCGTGGCTATCCATGCCGTCATTGTCTCCGGTTCGCTCAGCCCGGCGAACGCGTGGTCCTTTTTCCCTATCAGGCAATTCCAGCTGGTCATCCGTATTCCGAGAGTGGCCCGGTCTTTGTTCATGCAGAATCATGCGAGCGCTACGCTGCGACGCATGAATTCCCGGCGGAATTTCGCGAGGGTCGAGTGATGCGAGCTTATAATTCAGGATTCGACATGATCGACGCGGAAATCGTGGGCCGGAGCGAGCCGGAACCAGTAATTGAAAAGCTCTTTCAAAATCCGGAGACCGCGTTCGTGGATGCGCGCAGCGTTACTCGCGGTTGTTTCACGTTTCGAATCCAACGCACATGAAAACACCGCGCATTGTCGCTCGTAAAGGTTCTGTGAGATTAGGCGTGCATTGTAGAGGCAGCCGTGTCGGCTGCGAGGAAGCGGGTTCCGCAGGCGGCACGCCTGCCGTTACAGTGAGCTACAGAATTCGCTGCCCGAATTTCGTCGATGCGTCAACGCACACGCGCGCTTAATCTTTGCACATGAAAACACTGGAACTTCTACCTCCATCCGAAACGATGTATCGCGCGTTGCTGAATCGCGATCCGAGTTTCGAAGGCATATTTTTTGTCGGGGTGCGCACGACGGGAATTTTCTGCCGGCCCACCTGCAGCGCGAAAAAACCGGCGCAGGAGAATGTCGATTTCTTCGCGACATCGAGCGAAGCGCTGGAGAGCGGTTTTCGTCCGTGTTTGCGCTGTGATCCGATGGATTCGGACAAACGTCCGCCCAAATTGATCGAGCGCCTGCGCGCCGAAGTCGAGCGCGCGCCGGGCGGTCGGCTGACGGACAAGGAACTGGCCGCGATCGCGATCGATCCGTCAACGGCGCGACGGCAATTCAAACGACATTATGGAATGACCTTTCAAGCCTATCATCGCGCGCGCCGGATGGGTATTGCCTTGAGCGAAGTACGGCGGGGCGGTCGCGTGGATGAAGCAAGAAATGGCAGCGGCTTTGAATCAGAGAGCGGTTTTCGCGAAGCGTTCACGAAAATTTTTGGTGATCCGCCAACGGCAACGAAGGCGCGCGCAGCTCTGTTCGCCGAACGAATCGAAACGCCGCTCGGCGCGATGATCGCTGTCGCGGACGATGAAGGTTTGCGCTTGCTCGAGTTTATCGACCGACGTGCGACTGAACGCGAGTTGTCGATTTTGCGAAAGCGATTGCGAACAAATGTAGTGCCGGGCGAGCATCCGCATCTTACAGCGACGCGACAACAGCTCGGTGATTATTTTTCGGGTAAGAACCTGGACTTCGATATTCCGTTGGCACCCGTGGGTTCGGACTTTCAACTGCGAGCCTGGAAAATTTTGCGGTCCATTCCGATTGGCGAAACGCGTTCGTATTCCTGGATGGCGAAACGCCTCGGAGATGAAAATGCGCGCCGCGCTGTCGGTCGGGCGAACGGCACAAACATGATTTGCATAGTGATCCCGTGTCATCGTGTGATCCGCGCGGATGGTACGCTGTGCGGTTACGGCGGCGGATTATGGCGCAAGAAATGGCTATTAGAACATGAGAAGAAAATGACGAAGCACGAAGGACGAAGCACGAAGGAATGACAAATGTCGAAGTCCGAAAAACTGTTTCGTCATTGATTCGTCATTCGTCATTCGGATTTCGACATTCCAGTCATCGATCTCGTTCTAACGGCGTCGTGGCACTATTCACTTCTCGCTAATCACTATTCACTCTCTCGTTGTCTGGTGTCCCTTTCCAAACTCATCGCCGGCCTCGTTTTCAACGTCATCTTTTACGGACTTCTGCTCTTTGTGCCCGCCGGCACATTGCATTGGTGGCGCGCATGGGTGTTTCTCGCCGTAGCCCTGGTCGTAACCGCCATATCCGTCTTTAGCATTTTTTCCGATAACACCGGCTTGCTCTCCGAGCGCTACAGAGGGCTCATCCAAAAAGGACAACCGTTATGGGACAAAATTCTCGTGCAATTGCTGGTCATCTCGTACATCGGGCAGATTATCTTCATTCCGCTCGACGTGTTCCGGCTTCACATCATGGCCAAACCCGCCACAATCGTTTCATCGTTCGGACTCGTACTTTTCGTCGTGGGCTGGTGGATCTTCACTCTCGCGATGAAGGCCAACCCTTTCGCCGTGCCGGTGGTGAGGCTGCAGGAAGAAAGACACCAGCGAGTCATCGACACCGGCGTCTATGCCGTGGTACGGCATCCGATGTATGCGGGGTTTGCACCGATGGCCATCGGCCCGGCGCTGTGGCTGGAATCGTCTGCCGCGGCCTTGCTCGCGATAATTCCGATCACAGTGCTCGCAGCGCGGAGCATATTTGAGGAACAATTTTTGAAACGGAAATTGAAAGGCTACGAAGACTACACGGAAAAGGTCCGCTACAGGCTGATCCCGTTTGTGTGGTAAAAGCGGCTTTGAACAGACGTGAATAGTGATTAGTCGTCGAGCCGGGAATCACGAATCGTGATCAATTGCCGAGCCGATCACTTATCACCAGTCACGATTCACATTCTGAAGAAAAACGCGCCCGGGGTGACTCGAACACCCGACCCACGGATTAGAAAATCAGTTGCTCTATCCGGCTGAGCTACGGGCGCAGATGGCGAGGGCAATATGTCGCCCTTGAATTGAAAAAATCCAGCGCGAATGCGGTTAAGGCTTGCCCAAATTTAAAAGACGCCCATGACGCTCAGGGCTGTCGGCGGAGCAACTGTCGCCGATACGCCACCAGACCGAGCAGACCTAACGTCGGGAGCAGAAATGTTGAACCCTGATCAGGGACGTGCTGTTCCACAGTTAAGATGGCATGGTTATCTTCATAGATGACTGACCATTGCAACATGCCGTTGTCGAAAACCTGGTGCCTGATATGGGAAAACTCCCCCGTCAACGAGGTGTAATTCAAAAAGGTGAAGGAGTCACCGATCGTGGGGACAAAACCGCTCAAAAGGACGGGATCGAGATATCCGTTTAGATTGGCGTTTCCGAGGATGTTAAGAACACTGAAGTCGGCGGCGTTCGTGCCTGCAATTTGGATCATGAGAGTGGCGTATTGGGTCTGGGTGTAGTTACCGACAACTGTTAGCACGCCCGGCGCGCCTAGCGCACCTCCCGGTCTGACCGTTCCGAAGTCGTTGTTCACAACGTTGCCATTGATTGTCCCTGTACCGGCGAGCGTGCTCTTATGATTGGCGAATGTGTTGCTTGTAATTGAACCATCCACCTGCAGCACGCCACGGTTGATGTTGGTGCTGCCAGTGTACGTATTGGCTCCCGAGAGGATGAGCGTTCCCGCCCCGATCTTCGTTAGCGAACCGCCCACGCTGCCCCTCCTAGAAGTTTGCGCGCCGCTAAAATATCTAATCTTCTGGCGGAGGTGTCGGAGTTAGTGTGGCTGTGGAGTCGTCCGTGGGGAATGGCGTAGGCGTCGGGGTTGGGCTGGGAGTTGGTGTCCCCTCTTGCTTTTGGCGATCAGCGCGTCCGAATCCTGCTCGATGCCGTCCCGTGGAAACATGCCGAGGCGTTTGAATGTGATTGACATGTGTGCTGCCGCCTGCCGGATGTTTGCCATGCGTCGCATGGGAGGCGTGTGCGGTATTGCCTGGCGGACGTTTGGTGCGCGTCGCTGGATGGTGAGAGGGTTGCGTGACGGTCTCGTCTTTACTTGCTTGGTCAACCCGCGCGGCACACGTGAGTGCAAAGCTGCAAATTAAAACAAAAAGCATTCTCATGTTTCTCTTTCTGTGGCTGCCCGACAGTTGGAGAAGTCTGTAAGGAACCTGATGTCTTCCTTGGCTACGATTCGTTTTCATGGTTTCGCAGGAAATATCGCCGCGGCGCTGCCTTTTGGTTGCCCGTTGTATGGCCATGATCGCCAGCATTTCTGCCGATACGCCACCAAGCCGAGCAGGCCCAACGTCAGGAGCAGAAATGTTGAACCCTGATCAGGGATGATCGTGCGCGATTCCACTGTTAGGATGGCACTATTATTTTGGTAGATGACCGACCATTGCTCCGTCCCGTTGTTGAAAATTTGGTGCTTAATGTGGGAAAATCCGCCAGTGAAGGACGCGTAATTCAAAAAGGTGAAGGAGTCACCGATCGTGGGAACAAAACCGTTCAAAAGCACCGGATCGAGAATTCCATTTAGACTAGCGTTTCCCATAACATCCAGAACACTGAATTGGCCGGCGCTCGTGCCTGCAATTTGGATCATAAGAGTGGCGTACTGCGCCTGCGTGTAGTTGTGGACGACCGTTAGCACGCCCGGTGCGCCTAACGCACCTCCCGGTCTGACAATTCCGAGGTCGGTGTTTATAACATTGCCATAGATCGTTCCATTACCAGCGAGCACACTATGGCCATGCACAGACGTATTGCTGTTGATCGAGCCATCCACTTGCAATACTCCACGGTTTTTGACATTGGTGTTGCCGGTGTAGGTGTTAGCTCCTGACAGGATGAGCGTTCCCGAGCCGATTTTGGTCAGCGCTCCGCCGGTGCCACCGTCTTCTCCACCATCCTGGATCACGCCGGAAAAGGTCGTGCTTAAGTTGTTGCTGCCTACGGTCAGATTGTTGGCTCCCAGAAAGGCATCTCCATCACCCTCAATCGAACCGATCGTCACGCCCGGACGACCTAAATGGCCGCTTATGTCCAGAAATCCATTCCCGAAAACCTCAATCCGCGCTCTACCACCAGTGGAGTGATCTTCAAAGAAAATTGCCCCGCCGCGACCGCCGTTTGTTCCTCCGTTGGCGATCAACGTTGCAGCATCAGCGGTTGAGCTTTCGTAGAAAGCCGTCTTGCCACCGACAGCACCGTTGATAGTGGCACCATTATTAATGAAGGTGCCGTTGCCGGCGCTCGGGGAAGCGTTGTTGCTGCTAAAAGCTGTCTCAAATTCCGTCACCCCGCCCTCACCACTGCTCGCGGTGGCAGCATTGTTTATAAAGGTGCCATTGGCAGCGTTTGAATCCTTGAAAAAGATTGTGGCGCCACCGCCGAGCGCAGCTACGCCACTGGCAGCACCGCCGTTGTTGATAAAGATGCCATTGCCCGCCGTTGAGCTGTCGTCAAAGACCGTGTCCCCACCGAATCCCCCGGTGATCGTTGCACCATTGTTGATAAAGGTGCCATTAGCCGCGGTTGAGGTGTCGAAGAAGATCGTTTGGCCGCCTAACGCGAACGTACCGCCGGGGATGCTGCCACCATCGTTGGTAAAGAAGCCATTGGCCGCCGTTGAGGTGTTATAGAAGATTGTTGCGGATGTGCCGACACCCCTGCCGCCTTCGTTAGTGAAATTCGCATTGCCAGCAGTTGAGGAATCGTGAAAGGTAGTCTCGCCGCCCTGGGAGCCGGAGAGCGTGCCGCCCTGGTTGACGAAAGTACCGTTGCCTGCAGTGGAGGTGTTGTAGAAG
>WNGB01004409.1_pt1 | contig 21491 bp, 22 predicted proteins | sample 5400681 | NCBI WGS metagenome assembly WNGB01 (sample SAMN13153367, study PRJNA577476) | soil metagenome | isolation source: 115 cm soil or saprolite under grassland replicate 2 | place: USA:California | collected 2016-06-15
CGGTCGAACTCGGCCTGCGGTCCGGGCGGACCATGGATTGGTGCATGAGTCACAACATCGAGCTTCAGCCGCTTGATGTTGTTGTAGAGCACAATCGAGTTGTGACTGACATTGGCCGGCGGGGGGGATCCAGCCGGAGGCGGCCCGCCCATGTCCGCGCTGACGAGCAGCTTGGCTTTCGGAAGATACGCGATCACCATGTTGTCGCTGTGATTGAGACCTCCGACCAGATGCAGCTCGATGGTCTGATTTCCATCACTGATCGTGTAGTTGTCCGTGAACGTTTGCAGCATCACCTGACCGGGGCCAGTCGGCGCAAACGGCCTCTGGGACAGCCGGTCCGGAAGGAGCGTCCGCGGCTGCGGAGCCAGGACGACGTTCTTGTAGAATTCTCTGTTCTTGTCCTCAGCGATGACTGTTGCGCCTTCCGCCACGTAGGTGCGTATCCCACCCAGGTGGTCGAAGTGATTGTGGGTGTTGATGACATAGCGGATCGGCTTGTTGGGGAAGGTCTTCCTGATTTCCGCAATCACGGCGTTCGAGCGTTGCTGATCAAGCGGCGCCTCGATCACCGCGACGTAGTTGTTGAATTCGACGGCGACGCTGTTGTGCGAACCACCGCCCATGTGCACGACCCCGTCCGCGAGCTTGGTCGCGACCACGCGCACCGGCGGGAACCCCGCGGTGCGCACGGCGTCGGGAACCGCCTGCGCTGCGTTCGCGACATTCACTTTGATTTCGCTGAACCGCACATCCATCCAGTTATGACCGCCCTGGATCAAAGGATGATCGCCGTTATGGGCGTGAATCCGGTGCGGCATCTTCACGCCGCCGCCCACGTCCTTGTAGTCGCTGAAGCGGATCTCAACCATCTTGTCGCCCAGGACCGGATCGGCAAACCAGGTCACCACCCGCTCGAGCATGTTGTCGTTGTTGAACTCGCCAGTCACCCTGCGGGTGCATTGCGGTTGCGGCCGATCGCAGACCTTGGTCGTGAATGCGATCACCCTTACGGCGCGGTTTTGCCGGGCGAAATATCGGTCGGTGACCGCCGCATTGTTGTCCGCCAGGGCAGCCTGGATGAAGCTGACCGGGTGGAGCCAAAGCCTGAGCTGGCGGTCGGAGGCGTCCCGCGGATTGATGGCAGCGGGTTGGCCCTGCGGGTTCACGTTCCAGCCGACATCGGCGTTGACGAACTCCCTAAATTGCGTCTCGCCCTGGACCGGGAAGCCGGCGCCGCCACCGCGGATGGGCTGATTGCCCTGAACGCGTGTGAACTCCCATTTGGCGGACTTGCTGGCGAGATCAACGGTCGAGGTAAAGGTCTTCAGGTCCGTGCGCGGCAGGTCGCCCTGGGCGTACTGCTGACCGGGGTAGCCCATCCAGCCGGTGCCGGTCTCGGTCCAGGACTTTACACTGCTCGCGCCAATCGCCTTGTCGGCGGCTTGCAACAGAGTCTTGGCAGCGGCTTGAGCCGGGTTTGGCTGATTTTGCGCCATCGCTGGCCCGATCATCAAAGCCGATATTCCAAGCATCATTCCCAGTTGATGTTTCATTTGACGCACTCCTCCCTGAAATGCCCCAAGCAACTTCCGAATTGATTCGATGATCGCCCCGAGATCGGTAAGTCTGCGTCCTTGGGACGTTCCGTGTGTTTGCTCGGGACTTCGATACATTATCCAACCGAGCATTCATCGTAAAGCAGCGTTGATGCGTGATGGTGACGCGCATCAAAAATTTTAGACGCTCATTGTCAGCAGACGAAACACTCATCGACGCAACAAAATGTGCGGACCGGCGGCTCTGGTTGCCGCCCGTCAAACGACGAGGCCGCGTCGCCGCGACTGTCTCACTGCGTGCGCGTGAAATAGCGCAGGTCGGGCGGCTGCTGACCTTTCTTCGCCGGCATGAGATAGCCGTCGGCGCTGAGGTAATAGATCTCCTTGTTGATCTCGACGTGGTTGTTGTTCTCGTTGCAATTGTCCTCGGCGAGCTCGCCCTTGAGGCGGCGGTAGTTCTTCATCGCGGTCCACGGCCGTGTGAACGCGTTGTCGATGATCGTGTTCTCGTTGTGCAGGATGTTCGGGTTGGCCTTGTCGAGGTACATGCGCTCCTTGACCATGGTGGCGTTGTCCTCGTGCAGCGGAATGCCGGAATTGTCGACCGCGCGCGGCCCCTTCATATGGCGGGTCTCGATCTCGAGCGTGTCGTACTTGCCGTCGCCGTCGGTATCGAGCCACTTGCCGATCGAATAGCCTCCGAACGTCGGCGTCACCTCCTTGGGCCAATCGCGCCCATCGGTGTGAATCTTGCGCGGTGATGCGAACGACGATTCGTAGAGGATGATTGTCGCCTTCCCGGTGATGAAGATTTCGATCGGGAAGCCGGAGGCGGCCTGCCGCGGCATGCCGACCGGAATGCAGCGATGGATGTGGTTGTTGCCCTGTCCGCCGGCCGCCTGGTCGGCCAGGCTCGCCTCGAAGATCGCCTGATACTCAGGCTTCAACGGCGGTTCCTGCCCGCGCCGCGCGGGCTTGCTGGGGTCATAGCGCGGCGGGCCGGGGTCGCGGCCCCACTTGCCTTCCCAGTCCGGATATTTGGATTCGTCGTGCGCCTGCGGGCCGACGAGGGTTGTGCACAGAGCAGCCACCACGGCGGTTGCTGCGAGCGAGCTTCGCACCAGCATGACGTCCTCCCATAATACCGGTGCGCGGCTTTGCAGCGGAGCCGGTACTTTTTTTATCGCGATCGCTAGTTTTGCGATTGCTTGAAATATTTCAAGTCCGGCGGCGCCTGGTTCTTCTTGGCGGGCATCAACAGGCCGTCCGCACCGATCATGTAGTTTTCTGTGCCGATACGGACATGTTGGTTGTTCTCGGCGCAGACGACCTCGCGCCACCACGGAAATTGCTGTTTCGTGTCGCGCTCGTACTTGCGTGTCACCGTCCAGGGCCGGGTCAATGCGCCGTCGATCGTCGTGATCTCGTCATAGAGGATGTTCGGATCGGCCTTGTCCTGGAAAATCCGTTCCTTGACGACGGTCTTGTTGTCCCGGTGCAAGGGCAGACCGCTGGTGTCGTAGGCGCGCGGACCTTTGAAGCCGCGGGTCTCGACTTCGAGCACGTTGAAGCGGCCGGTGTTTCCTTCATCGACCCATTTGCCGATGGAAAGCCCTCGAAACGAGGGCTCGATCTCCTCAGGCCACGGGCGGCCGTCGGTGAAAATCCGCCGATGATCGTGGATGTGGTCGATCAGGATGTAGGTGGTCTCGGGCGTGACCACGACTTCCATCGACTCATAGGCAATCATGGCCCGCGGCATGCCGGGCGGCAGGCACATATACGACGGCTCGGTGCCGTGACCGCCCGCGAGCTGATCCGCCACATTGGCCTCGAACACCGCCTTATACTCTTCGGTGAGTGGGGCCAGCGTTCCGCGGCCCGGGGGCTTGTTGGGATCGAACGAGCCGCGCGGGCTCAGCGTATTCCACTGGCCCTTCAGGTTGGGATACTTGGTCTCATCACCTGCACCAGCGGCCGTGTATGTGGCACACAGTACCGCCGCCAGGGCGATTGCACCGGCCGAGCTTCGATACGACATGACTGACCCCCGATAATTACGCTTGGTGGCGACCGACCAGCTCCTGTTTCAGGGCTGCGATCGCAGTCCATCGTCACTTTTGCGGCTGCTTGAAGTAGCGCAAGTCTGGCGGCGGCTGGTCCTTGCGGGCCGGCATCAGGTAGCCGTCCGCACTCAGAAAGTAGTTGTGCTTGCCGATCCAGACATGTTGATTGCCCTCGGAGCAGTTGTTGAAGTGCCAAATCGGGTTGCGTTCGCGCAGGTACTTCTTGGTCACCGTCCAAGGGCGGGTCAGCGCGTTGTCGATCGTCGTGATCTGATCGTACAGGACATTCGGATCGCTCTTGTCGAGGTAGATCCGTTCCTTGATGATGGTCTGACCATCCTCGTGCAGCTCGATACCGCTCGCTTCGAACGTGCGGGGACCTTTGAAGCCCCGGGTTTCGATTTCGATCACGTCGTAGCGGCCATCTCCATCCTCGTCGATCCACCGACCGATGGAATAGCCATTGAAGGTGGGCACCAATTCCTCCGGCCAATCCCGTCCGTCCGTATAGATGCGGCGCGGCTCGGTATAGTCGGTCAGGATATAGGTGACCTTCGGCGTGATGATGATTTCCATCGGGAACACGATGGTCATCATCCGCGGCATGCCCGGTGGCATGCATTGAGACACAGCGTCGGCGCCCTGCCCGCCGGCGGCCTGGTCCGCCCGACTGGCTTCAAAACGGGTCCGATACTCGGCGGTCAGCGGCGCTTGCTGCGGCAGGCCCAACCGCTTGCTCTGATCCCATTGTATGCCGACCCCGGGCGGCCTCCGCCATTGGCTGACGATGTCCGGATATTTCGAGAGAAAATCCTGTGCCTGAGCGTCGCCCATCGCCATGGTGGCCATCAGTGCGATGACACTGAGCGAGCTTCGATGAAGCATGGCTGTCCTCCGGGGTGCGGACCGCACCAGCGGCCGGCACTTCGTTCGGTGCGTCAGTTCGGTGACTGCTTGAAATACTTCAGGTCCGGCGGCGGCTGGTTCTTGCGCGCCGGCATCAGGTAGCCGTCCGCGCTCAGGAAGTAGTTCTGGCCCGCGATCTCGACGTGAACGTTGCCCTCGGCGCAGACCGCCTCCGGCCAGACCGCCTGCTGGGCGTTGGCGACGCGGCGGTATTTCTTGATCGCCGTCCAAGGCCGCGTCAGCGCGTTGTCGATGGTGGTGATCTCGTTGAGGATGATGTTCGGATCGGTCTTGTCGGAATAGATGCGTTCCTTGATGACGCTCTGGTTGTCGTGGTGGAGCGGCAGACCGCTGGCGTCGTAGGCGCGCGGACCGCGCAGGTTGCGGGTCTCGACCTCGAGCACGTCATAGCGGCCGTCGCCGTCGGTATCGATCCACTTGCCGATCGAATAGCCCGCGAAGGTCGGCTCTTCATTGGTGGGAAAGTCGCGCCCATCGGTGAAGATGCGACGCGAGTCGTGGACGTGCTGGATCAGGATGTGGGTGGCCTCCGGCGTGATGACGATTTCCATCGGGTCGTACACGTTCATGATGCGCGGCATGCCGGGCGCCAGGCAAGTATAGGTCGGGTCGTTGCCCTGCCCGCCTTGTGCCTGGTCCGCCTTGCTGGCGGCGTGAAACGCCTGGTACTCCTCGGTCAGCGGCGCTTGTTGGTCGTACCCCGGCCGGCTGGTGTCGTAGCGCGGCGGGCCGGGATCGGCGCGGCGCCACTGGCCCTTCCAGTCGGGATATTTTGATTCATCGAAGGACTGGGCACCGCCCGAAGTGAGCAGCGCCGCCGCCAGCGCGATCGTCCCGATCAAGTTCCGCATGCTTTCCTCATGGTTCGGACCGGCGGCCGTTATTTGGGCGCTTGCGTGAAGTAGCGGAGATCGGGCGGCGCCTGACCCTTCTTGATTGGCATCAGGTGGCGGTCGGCACTCAACCAATAGGTTTCCTTGCCGACGTGGATCATGGCCTGGCTCTCGGCGCAGATGGTCTCGGGCCAAATCGGCCGCGCCGCCTGCTCGCGACGATATTTCTTGTGCACCGTCCAGGGCTGCGTCAACGCGTTGTCGATCACCGTCATCTCGTTGTGCAGGAGGTTGGGATCGGCCTTGTCGAGGAACATGCGCTCCTTGACGACAGTCTTGTTGTCGGCATGCAACGGCATGCCGCTGGGCTCGAAGGTGCGCGGCCCCTTGAAGTTGCGGGTCTCGACTTCGAGCGTGTCGTAGCGGCCGTCGCCGTCGCTATCGATCCATCGCCCGATGGAGTAGCCGTCGAAGGTCGGCTCGACCTCGGTCGGCCAGTCCCGCCCGTCGGTGAAAATCCGCCGATGGGTCTCGTGGATGTGGTCGATCAGGATCCAGGTGGTCTCCGGTTTGACGATGATCTCCATCGGCCGGAACGCCGTCATCAGCGCCGGCATGCCGGGCGGCAGGCAGCGCGCGCCGGGCCATAACCCGGGACCGCCGGTCGCCTGATCGCCCAGGCTTTGCTCGAACCTGGCCTGATATTCGGGCGTCAGCGGCGCCTGCTGCGCGCGTCCCCACGACTTGTCCGGATCGAACGGCCCCTGGCCCCTGACCTCGGGCGGCCGACGTTCGCTGAGCCACTGCCCCTTCAGGTTCGGATATTTCGAACCATCGAACGCCTGGGCGCCGGCAACCGGTGCCAGCAGCGCCGCCGCCAGCGCGATTACGCCGATCGACTTTCGGTAAGCCATGACCGTCGCGACCTCCGTCACTTCTGCTGCGTGAAATACTTCAAGTCCGGGGGCGGCTGGTTCCTGCGGGTGGGCATCAACAGCCCGTCCGCGCTCAGCATGTAGTTCTCGTTGGCGATCTGGACATGATTGTTGTTCTCGGCGCAGTTGACCTCGCGCCAGAACGGCCGCGAAATCGGCTCGCGGCGGAAGCGCTTGGTCACCGTCCAAGGGCGCATCAATGCGTTGTCAATCACCGTGACTTCATTGACGAGGACTTTGGGATCGGCCCGATCGAGATACATCCGTTCCTTGACGATGGTCCGGTTGTCCTTGTGCAACGGAAGCCCGCTGCTGTCGAAGGCGCGCGGACCTTTGAAGTGGCGCGTCTCGACCGCGAGCACGTCGTAGCGGCCATCCCCGTCGGTATCGATCCATTGACCGATCGAATAACCCAGGAAGGTCGGCTCGATCTCCGATTCAGCCGGCCAGTCGCGCCCGTCGGTGAAGACGCGCCGGTTGTCGTGGATGTGCTGAACCAGAAGATGGGTCGTGTCCGGTGTCACCACGATTTCGAGCTGGCCGTAACCGTTGGTGACCCGCGGCATGCCGGGCGAGAGGCACGTGTAGGTGGGCGTCGTGCCCTGCCCGCCCTCGGCCTGGGCCTTGAGATTGGCCTCGAAGATCGCCTGATATTCCGGCGTCAGCGGAGCCTGCTGTCCAGGCCCCCAAGGCTTGCTCGTATCAAAGCGCATCGGTCCGCCAATGATGCGCCACTGGCCCTTGAGGTCGGGATATTTCGCGTCATCCCAGGCCTCGGCGTTCGCCACCATCATGGCGCTCACCGCTACGACCAGGGCGAAGGCCACGCTCCGGTCAAACATGATTGTTCTCCTGACAGGTCTCACCGTTGCGGCGCTGCTCCGGTCGCCTCGTCCTGCGAGGAGACGTTGAAATGCCGCAGATCCGGAGGCCGCTGCCCCTTCTTGGCGGGCATCAGCTTGCCGTCCGCGGCGCGCATGTAGTTCTCGCCTTCGATTTGCACGTGGGGATTGCCCTCCGGGCAGATCGCCTCGACCCACATGATCGGCCGCAACTCGCGGACATAGCGCTTGCTCACCACCAAGGGACGGGTGAACGCATTGTCGATGACCGTGATGTCGTCGCGCAGCACGTTCGGATCGGCCTTGTCGAGGTAGATGCGCTCCTTGACGATGGTCTTCGCGTCGGCGTGGAGCGGGGCGCCGCTGGCGTCGAGCGAGCGGGGATTCTTGAGGTTGCGGGTCTCGACTTCGAGAACGTCGTATTTGCCGTCGCCATCCTCATCGACCCATTTGCCGATCGAGTAGCCCATGAAAGCGGGCGGAAACTCCTCGGGAAAATCGCGCCCGTCGGTAAAGATCCGACGCTGCATCGTCAGATACTCGATCAAAATGTAGGTCGTCTTCGGCGTGATGATGATCTCCATCGGGAAAATCACGTTCATCGCGCGCGGCATGCCATCGGGAATACAGGTGAAGGTCGGGTCGGTGCCCTGTCCGCCCAAGGCCTGGTCCCGCAGGTTCTCTTCGAAGATTTTCTGATATTCGGGAGTGAACGGAACCTGCTGCGCCGCGCGCGCGGGCTTGGCCTGATCGAACTGATTGCCGATCCCGGGTGGACGCTTCCATTGCCCGCCGAAGTTCGGATATTTGGTTTCATCCCACGCCTGGGCGCCGATTGCCGGCACGCACAGCCCCGCGACGAGCGCCAGGGCCCTGATCCACGTCGTTGCCCGCGCGACCACGCCGATCGAGCTTCGGTTGAGCATAATTCTCCTCCATGACGATGATTGTTATTGGTGGGGTCGGGGCAGTTACCTCCGCTTCAGCGCTTTCGTTCGGGCCGTTCCGGGCTCACTGCTTCGACTGCGTGAAATATCTCAGGTCCGGCGGCGCCTGGCCCTTCCTGGTCGGCATCAGATAGCCGTCCGCGCTCAGGAAATAGCCCTCCTTGCCGACGACGAGGTGATTGTTGTTCTCGCTGCAATTGTCTTCGTGCCACAGGATCTTGCGCTCACGGCGAAAGGTCTTGGTCACGGTCCAAGGGTGGGTCAGCGCATTGTCGATCGTCATGATCTCGTTGCGGAGAAGGTCCTTGTTGGCTTTGTCGAGAGCGACCCGCTCCTTGATGATGGACTGATTGTCCCGGTGCAGAGGAATGCCGCTGCCTTCGAAGATGCGGGGACCCTTGAAATTTCGGGTCTCGATCTCGAGCACATCGTAGCGGCCATCCCCGTCCTCATCGATCCACTTCCCGATCGAATAGCCCGCGTAGGCCGGCTCTTCATCCTTGGGCCAATCGCGTCCATCGGTATAGATTCGACGCGGCATGTAGTTCTCGAAATTGATGTAGGTAATGTTCGGCAAGATGACGAATTCGAATGGCCGAACAGCGGTCATCATGCGCGGCATGCCGCTGGACACGCAGGTGATCCTGGCGTCCTCGCCCTGCCCGCCCGCGGCCTGGTCCGCGAGGCTCGCCTCAAATATGGCTTGGTATTCGCGGGTCAGGGGCGGCTGTTGCGCCCGCCCCATGCGCTTGGTCTGGTCCCATTGATTGCCGATCCCGGCAGGCTTTCTCCACTGGCCGGACCAGTCCGGATATTTGCTTTCGTCAAATGCGTGTGCTCCGGCGGCAGCCATGAGCGCATACGCCAGCGCGACAGCACCGATCGAGCCTCGATAACGCAAGACGCCCTCCCATGATGAATGGGGCCTCAGAACGTCAGGCACAACAACGAGAGCTTTTTCCGTCCCAACAGCGAGTTTGTTCTCGCCATCGCGGCCGGCGTTTCGCATCGGGGGCGATGGTTGCTGCCACGGGGCGTCGCTGCTGCGCCCCGGCACTCCGGAGCATTACCACGATGCAAGCACGGACGCCACGAAATCGGATGGAACCAATCGCAAACGAAACGATCATGTTGTCTGTTATGAAGCTTCATCAGCCTTTATGGATGGTGCGGACGCGCGACCGCAGCGCACTCGGTCGCCGTGGGCCTGCGCACTTGCTTCAATCGCAGGACGCGACCGCGCTCCCGCTGCAGCGCGGGACGAGGCATAATGGACCGATGCGATCCCAGCCTCCGACCCCGCGCCGCCTGACCTGCGCGCGCTGCGGAAAAGCGTTCGACTGCCATCTGGGCGGCGGCTGCTGGTGCGCCGCCGAGCCCTATCGCCTGCCGATGCCGGATGAGGCGGCGGAGGACTGCCTCTGCCCGGCCTGTCTGCGGGCCGCCGCGGCGCGGGCCAAGGCGGGATGAAACGCAGGTTGGATGGCGGGTTGACTGGGTCGTCCGATTGCGGATGCTGGCGACCGCAAACGGAGCTTTTCATGATCATCGAGACTGAAAAAGACGTCACCAACGCAGTGCTGGCCGAGATCGCGCGCGCGCCAAACCCGCGGTTTCGCGAGATCATGACCGCGTTCGTGCGCCACCTGCACGACTTCGCGCGCGAGGTGAAGCTGACCGAGGAGGAATTTCGCGAGGCGATGGCCTACATCATCAAGCTCGGCCAGCACTCGAACGAGACCCACAACGAGGCGGTGCTGATCTCCGGCTCGCTCGGCTTCTCGCAGCTCATCGTCATGCTCAACAACGGCGACAATGGCCAGGTCGAGACCGACGCCAGCCTGCTCGGCCCGTTCTGGCGCATGCACTCGCCGGCGACGCCGAACGGCGGCTCGATCGTGCGCTCGCCGACGCCGGGCGAGGCGCTGTTCGTGAACGCATGGTTCAAGGACAAGGCCGGCAAGCCGATCGCCGGCGCCGAGGTCGACATCTGGCATTCCTCGACCGAAGGCTTCTACGAGAACCAGGACCCGGTGCAGGCCGACATGAACCTGCGCGGCAAGTTCGTGACCGACAGCGACGGCCACATCAGCTTCCGCAGCATCAAGCCCGCCGGTTATCCGATCCCGATCGATGGTCCGACCGGCGACCTGCTGCGCGCGCAGGGCCGCCACAACATGCGGCCCGCGCACCTGCATTTCCTGGCCACGAAGGACGGCTTCAAGACGCTGATCTCGCAAATCTACGTGCAGGACGACAAGTTCCTGGACTCAGACGTGCAGTTCGGCGTCACCCGCCGCCTGGTCGGCACCTACGTGCGGCACGAGAATGAGACGCCGCCCGCCCCCGACGTCACCGGCGCGTGGTACTCGCTCGACTACACGTTCGTGATGGAGGGCGGCACCACGCGGCTGCCGCGGCCGCCGATCACCGGCAAGGCGAGCGGCGAGCGGCCGAAAATTCCGCATCTGGCGTAGCGAGCTACGCGCTCACGGCACCTGGAGCCGCGCAAGACCATTCGCCGTTTCGTCCGACGCGGCCAGGTTTGGCTGGCCGTCGCCGCGGACACCCGGCAATGCCAGCGCCACAACCATGGCCAGGATGGCCGCAATGGCGAAGCCCCAAGTCCACTTTGCAACAGACTCGCGCTCGGCTGAATTCAAAGAGACGGGGACGCGTGGCCGCATGGCAAAATCTCCCGAGATGAGCTCAGGGTGTGACGAAGCGTAGGTGACGCTCAGGTCTCGCCGGCGAGGCCGGCAATCCGGCAGGCGTTCCTCTCGCATGGCGATTCTCATGGCGATGCCTCCCGGGTGACCGGAACCATGCGCCCAGGTCACGCCGGCGATCGTTGGCATTTGCCAATGCTTGCGAAAAAGTTTGGACCCCAAGAAGAACCCAATAGGGGTGGAATCGCAATCGTCGCCGCACGGACCTGTGCACGCATCGGCCTGGCGCGGCATCCGCCGCACCCACGGCTCACTCAATTCGGCGCCATCCCCAGAGACTTGACCAGCGGCCCGACTATCTCGACTTCGATCCTGATGAGCTCGCGCAGCTGTTCTGGCGTCGTGGTCTTGGTCAGCACGCCGCTTTGCTGCAGCCGCGCCGCGAGCTGCGGGTCCTGCGATGCCCGGATGAACTCGCGATTCAATCGGTCCACAATTGCCTTGGGAGTACCGGCAGGAGCCGAAACACCGAACCAGCCGCTCGCCTTCTTCTTGAGCTGACCGTTCTCGAGCATCGTCGGCACCTCGGGCATACCGCTCCATCTGGTCGCGCCGTCCTGGGCGAGAATCTTGATCTTGCGGTCCTGTAAGAACGGCTGAGCGACAATGAACGAAATCATCGCGAGGTCGATGCGCGACGTGACCAGGTCCGCCATCATCGGAAACGAGCCGCGGTATTGAACCATCGTGATCGGCAATCCGTTGTCGAGAGACAGGATCACGCTGTTGAAGTGGGCGGGCGACCCGAATCCAGCCGCGCCGATGGTGAGACCCCTTGGGTTTCGCCTTGCATCTTCCAGAAGTTGTGGAAGCGTGTTGGCGGGGCTGTCTGGCGGCACCGCCACAAAATTCAACAGATCGAACAGCGTCGCAACAGGTTCGAAATCCTTCACAGGATCGTATAGGACCTGCTGCAGGGCCGGCAAAGCGGCGAGTTGCGTGCCCGGATAGACGAGCAAGGTACGTCCGTCCGGCGTCGCGTTTTTCACGCCCGTGGCAGCGGCGGCCCCTCCTCCCGCCGGGCGGTTCTCCACCACAACAGGTCGTCCAAGGTTGCGACTGAGCACATCGGCATAAAGCCGCGACGTGGTGTCGGTGATACCGCCGGCAGAGGAGCCCACGATCAACGTTATCGCTCCGCCTGTGATCTCTTGAGCGGAAAGCCTCGGAACAAGGCAAAGCACGCCTGCGAGCGCGATGAAGGCTCGCGCGCCGAAGAGCACCATGTGTCCTCCCTCGGATGACAAGCATCCGTCTTAGTTCGTCGTTCTGAATCCCATCCGAGCGAGGCGCGGGAGCACCTCGGCACAGAAATACGGCACGTCGTTGAGATAATTTACGAACGACACGGCGAGGCCGCGGAAGCCAGCCCGCCCCAAGTTCGCGAATTCTGCCGCAACCTTGTCCGGCGTGCCAACGAACGGATAGCCGCCGATCCCGCTTGACGCCAGCATCGTCCGTTTGGCCGCAAATTCGTCCGCAGGAGTGTTCTGCGGCGTGATGTGCTTGAGCGCCAGCATCCGATCGATGGCGCCCCAATCCGCGCTATCGATATTGGCGTAGCGATGATAGTCCTCGGCCTCGCGCTGCGTGGGCCTGCAGATCACCTGTCCCTGGGTGTAGACTTCGATTTCGCGGCCGAATTTCCGCCCTTCGGCCTTGATATCGCTGACCTGCTTCAAAATCCGATTGAACACCTTCTCTTCGTCCACCGCCTGCGACGTCCCGGCGACCGCAAGGCGCGCGCCGCTGGTCGATGTGAAGAAGGCGTCGCAATTGCGCATCGCAAAGGCCTGGCCGGTCCCCGACTGACCTGCATTCATGATGATCGGGCGCGTTCCGCCAACCGGCCCAGGTTTGGCCCGCACGCCGGCAAGCTTGAAATACCGGCCGTCGAAATCAAACTCGTTCTCCGACCAGGCGCGCTTGACCACGTCAATCCATTCCTGGGCAAACTCGTAGCGCTCCTCATGCTCTCGCTGCGCAACGCCGAACATTGCGAACTCACCCTCATTCCAGCCGGCGACGAGGTTGAGCCCAAAGCGTCCGTTGCCGATATGGTCAGCAGTGACCATCTCCTTGGCGGCGATCAACGGGTGGAAAAGCGGAGCATGCACGGTCCCGAAGACTGTGATCCGCTGCGTCGCGGCGAGCAGGCCGCAGGCCCAGGTGACGGTCTCGAGCGTCGTGCCGTGGAAGTCGCTGTCGCCGCCGTAGCCCTTCCAACGTCCGATCGGTAGCAGGAAATCGATGCCCGCCTCATCGGCCATGCGTGCGAGCTTGAGACAGTCAGACCAGGTCGCGAGCCACCGCTCCGGCACCAGCGTGGCGGTGCGCGCGGACGAGCAGTTCGCTCCGAACAGGCCGATTTTCAACGCATTTGCGTTGTGCATCTCGATGCGTCCGCGCATCGATATATTTTGGGCGACAACTGCTGCATCTTGCATGGCGTCAATGACTCGCGGCCTGTTCCTTGTTCGGTTCCACCGCGATTGGCGCTGCACAGAGACCTTCAGTCAAATGAAATCCCGGCAGCCCGACGATCTTATCCATGCTCCGCCTCCTGGGCGAAATACGTTCTGGATTCTGCAGGATTGAGGCCAGCAACGTCCATACCTAGCGCCCGAATTTGCCGACGACTTCGTTATTCTCGACGCTTGGCACCGGACATATATTGTCGACGATCGCGCTCCGGATGACGGGGAGCCTTATCATCGCGAGCCAGTCAGGGCCTGGTGGCGACGCGCTCGCGGCCGGCGATTCCCCCCTTGAATTGAGGTAGCATCCGGCCTTGCGGCGATCGCTCAAGAAACGCCCGAGGAATTGCAAGTTCAGGGAGGACGTCATGCGCAGCTCGACGTGGCTTGCCGTTGCGATGCTGGTTGCGTGCACCGGCGCCGCCAACGCGGCGGACGACTATCCGGCGCGGCCGGTGCGCGTCGTCATCGGCTTCGGCCCGGGCGCGACCGCCGACATCACGCTGCGGACGCTGACCCCAAAGCTCGCTCACGCGCTCGGGCAGCAATTCGTGGTCGAGAACCGCGCCGGCGCCGGCAGCAATCTCGCCGCCGATTTCGTCGCGCATGCGCCGAAGGACGGCCACACGCTGCTGTTCGGCACCATCGCCAACACCATCAACGCGGCGCTCGGGCAGAAGCTCAACTTCGACTTCGCCAAGGATTTTGCGCCGATCACGCTCACCGCGACCGTGCCGAACATCCTGGTGGTGCATCCCTCGATCGGGGTGAAGAGCGTCGACGACCTGATCCGGCTGGTGAAGGCGACGCCGGACGGGCTGTCCTATGGCTCCTCGGGCGTCGGCACTGCGCTGCATCTCTCGGCCGAGCTGTTCAACGTGATGACCGGCGCCAGGATGGTGCACGTCCCCTACCCGGGCAGCGCCCAGGCGGTGTCGGACCTGCTCAGCGGCCGCGTGCAGGTGATGTTCTCGCCGGCCTCGACCGTGATGCCGCAGGTGCGTGAGGGCAAGCTCATCGCGCTCGCCTCGACCCAGCTCAAGCGCGCGAGCGTGGCACCCGAACTGCCGACCATGTCGGAAGCCGGCCTGACGGGATTCGACACCGGGGTGTGGACCGGGCTGCTGGCACCCGCCGGCACATCTCGCGAGGTCGTCGACAAGCTCGCACGTGCGACCAACGCGGCATTGCAAATGCGCGACGTGATCGAGCCGCTGCAGAAACAGGGCATCGACATGCTCGGCGGCACGCCGGAGCAATTCGCCGCCTATATCAAGAGCGAGATCGTCAAGTGGGAGCGCGTCACCGCGGCGGCCGGGTTGCGGCAATAGGTGGCCAGCCCGCTGTCCGGAACGGACTGGCGCGCGGAATAGTGCGGATGGAACACATGCGCGTTGAAATTCGTTGCGATGTAAACCGCATCCCCGAAGTCCACCTCGTTGCTCCTGAAAATACGATGGTTACCAAAGGTTGCTGTTGATAAGAGCTTGAAAAGTGAATAGAAACCCGTGTCGGGATCGGTCCCTTATGATCAGCCGTGCGAGCCCGCAATCAAGCAGGGTCGGAAATCCACGAGATGAGAATTGAATGAGACGACGCAAATTTACAATATTTTTCATGGGGTTGGCCTTTGCATGGCCGTTTGCAATACAGGCGCAGGCGCAAGCGGTCGATGAGTGCAAACGGGCGTCAGGAGATATTCCGATCATCGGTTTCCTGAACCCGGCCGGGCCAGAGGCTATACCGCAAGGGCTTGCTGCGTTCCGACAGGGACTGAACGACGCCGGTTACGCCGAAGGTCACAATGTCATCATCGATTATCGTTGGGCAAACGGCAATTACGATCTCCTGCCGGAGAAAGCGAAACAACTGGTCGAGTGCAGAGTGGCGCTGATCGCTGCGACCGGAGGCACCAAGTCCGCCCAGGCGGCAAAGGACGCCACCAAAACCATTCCCATTGTGTTCGGAACCGGATTTGACCCGGTCAAGACGAAGCTCGCGGACAGCTACGCCCAACCGGGCGGCAACGCCACCGGCGTAGCCATGCACACCCATGCGCGCGTTGCGACGCGGCGGGAGATGCTGGCCAAAATGCTTCCCGGGCCGGAAAAAAGGATTGCCGTGCTCCAGAATGCCGCCGCTGATGTCCAGTCCCAACAAGGCGACCTGCCGCAAGATCTGAAAGATGATCATATCCTTAAGGCAAGCTCGGAGGCGGAGCTGGAGGCGAAGTTCGCGGAGGCAAGACGCAACGGATATCACGGCATTATCGTCGCCGCCGATCCGTTCTTTGGCAGCCGTCGCGCTCAGATCGTGGCGATGGCGGCCCGCCATAACCTGCCCGCGATATATCCATGGCGCGAATATGTCGAAACCGGCGGACTGATGAGCTACGGAATCAGTTTCGCCAGCGCGTATCGTCAAATCGGCCTCTATGCCGGACGGATTCTCAACGGTGCACACCCGACCGGTCTGCCAGTCATGCACCCGCCCGACTTCAATTTTTCCTCGTCCGAGCGAGAGCTGCAGGCGACCAGTCGCTTCGAGCTCGCCATCAATCTCACAACTGCGAAGGCGCTCCAACTGGCGGTTCCGCTTGAACTGGTTCAACGCGCCAACTTCATGATCGGCCGCTGACCGTCGGAGCGCCAGATCCGCATCTCGTCACGCTGATTGCGGACAAGCTACGATCGTTTCGAGGTTTTTCGAGGCTGCGCAGATAGACGGAAACTAAATCTAAAGCGTCGCGCACTCAGTGGACTTGACCGTCACGCACGCGTAGGCTGAATAGTATTATCATGGACGTTTGATCGCCATGCGATGTGAAGCCCAAAATGGCGGGCGCGGTCAAATGAGAAGGCGGGAGTTCATTGTGCTTCTCGGCGGCTTGGCGGTCGCAGGGCCGCCAAGCACCCGTGCACAGACACAGCCGACGCCTGTTATCGGCTTTCTTCACCCTTCCTCGTCGCGGCCGGCAGTCCCTTTGGTCGCTGCGTTTCACCAAGGCCTGCAGGATGCCGGCTACGTCGAAGGTAAGAACGTCGCGATCGAGTACCGTTGGGCGGAGGGTCGGTACGACCGTCTGCCGGAACTCGCGGCCGAACTGGTTCGCCGTAAGGTGGCGCTTATCGCTGCGCCCGGAGGCACGCAGTCGGCGTTGGCCGCGAAGGCAGCCACAGACACGATCCCCATTCTGTTCTCAACCGGGTTCGACCCGGAAAGAACCGGCCTGGTTCCCAATTTCCACCGGCCGCGCGGGAACGCCACGGGTGCGAGCTTGTACACCGTCGCTCTGCAGGCGAAGCGACTGCAGCTTCTGCGCGAGTTGGTGGTTTCGATTTCCACGGGCGATACGATCGCGGCGCTGCTCAATCCCGACGCGGGCGGTTCCGAGATCGAGGCCCAGGACCTCAGCAACGCGATATCGGAATCCGGTTTGCAGCTGCTTGTCTTGAAGGCCAACAGCGACGGTGACCTGGTGAGGGCATTCGCCGAAGCCAATAAGGCGGCCAAGGCGATTATCGTCAGTGCGGATTCGTTCTTCGGTAGCCGCCGCGCCCAGATCGTGGAGTTGGCGGCACGCCACAGGGTGCCTGCGATGTATCCGCTGCGGGAATATGCCGCCGCCGGCGGCCTGATGAGCTATGGACCCAGCATTGCGGCGGCGTATCGCCAAATCGGCAATTACGCCGGCCGTATCCTCAAGGGTGCCAAGCCGGCGGACCTGCCGGTGCAGGCTCCCACAATATTCAATCTGGTCGTCAATCGTAAGGCCATGGACGAATTCGGGCTGACGATGTCTCGCTTCATGGCCGCACGCGCGGACGAGATCATCGACTGAATATCGCGGTCGCGGCCGCGTCGAATTCACGATTGTCGGCCCACATCAGCTCTGAAGGTTCAGATTACCCGGTGCGAGGGCCAACCCCTGCGCAGCGTCGCTTGGCGCTGGGGGCGCTACCGCACCGCTGCCTTTACCGACGCCGCGGTCTGGCCGAACAGGATCGCGCGCTCCTCCGCGGTGCGGATGCCGCCGAGGTTCGGGTTGACCTCCTTGGCCTTGGCATAGGCGCGCTCGACTGCCGGCCGCGCCTTGATGGCGTCGAGCCAGCGCTTCACGTGCGGGAAGTCATCGATCTTCTGGTGCTGGCGCTCGTGCAGCGCCACCCAGGGATAGCTCGCCATGTCGGCGATCGAATAATCGCCGGCGATGTAGGGGCGGTCGGCGAGGCGCGTGTTGAGCACGCCGTAGAGCCGGTTCACCTCGTTGCGATAGCGGTCCATCGCGTAGGGAATCTTGTCGACCGCGTAGTTGCTGAAATGGTTGTTCTGTCCCGACATCGGCCCGAGGTTGCCCATCTGCCAAAACAGCCACTGGATCGTGTCGGTGCGGCCGCGCAGGTCCTGGGCGATGAATTTTTTGGTCTTGTCGGCGAGATAAAGCAGCATCGCGCCCGACTCGAACACCGCGATCGGGGCGCCGCCGCCCAAGGGCTCGTGATCGATCATCGCGGGAATGCGGTTGTTGGGCGAGATCGCCAGAAATTCGCGCTTGAACTGCTCGCCCTTGCCGATGTTCACTGGAAAGATCTTGTACGGCAGGGCGGCCTCTTCGAGAAAGATCGTGATCTTGTGGCCGTTCGGCGTGGTCCAGTAGTGCAGGTCGATCATGGCGAGGCTCGGTTGGCTGTGGGGTCGAGTTGAGGATTGCGGCATGTTCTAGCGGCCTTGTCTACAGCCTGCCTGCAGGCGCGCCATGCCGCCCGCTCATCGGTCATGCGGCGCACGATGCGAAGCGCGCGCCACAATTCCGCCGCGGCGAGCATGGAAACCGGCGTGGGCTGGACGGTCACCTTTGAGAAACCCGAAATCGCACCCCGTAATGCCGACGATGCGTGTCCAGCTTGCAGTTGCAGTCTTGTCGGTGGCGGCGATCGGCTTGATCGCTGTTGAAGGGCACGCCCAATACGGCACGCCCCCCGAACTGCGCTCGATCTTCCCCACCATCAAGGACGCCGAGCCGGGTGCCCTGCCCCACCCGGAAGCGGAGTCCGCCCTCAACCCGGACCATCGCCACCAGGTGGTGTTCTATCGCAGCAACGAGGCGCCGGGCACGATCGTCGTCGATACCTCCGACCGCTTCCTCTACCTGATCCAGCCCAACAACCGGGCGATGCGCTACGGCATCGGCGTCGGGCGCGATGGCTTCCGGTGGAATGGGCTGCTGAAAATTTCGCGCAAGCAGGAATGGCCGGACTGGACGCCGCCGCCGGAAATGATCGAGCGACAGCCCTACCTGCCGCGCTGGATGGCCGGCGGCCCCGGCAATCCGCTCGGCGCCCGCGCGCTCTATCTCGGCGATACGGTCTATCGCATCCACGGCACCAATGCGCCCGAGACGATCGGGCACGCGGTGTCGTCGGGCTGCTTCCGGCTGGTCAACGACGAGGTCATTGACCTCTATGACCGCGTGGCGGTCGGGACCAAGGTGATCGTGCAGCAATAGCTGTACGTCCCCGTTCACATTAGAATGGGTCGTGACTGGGCTGCCCGGCCCGGTGTAGCCTGTTGTCGCCGGCTTGATCGGCACGCACAGAAAAAACGGCAAGCGCCGATGCGAGCGCGAGTTCAGGGAGGACTTGGGATGGATCCCGTCAAACGTCGCACGTTCATGACAGGCGCCGCGGCCGGCGCGCTTGCGTTCTCGGTCGGCGGCGTCGAGGTCATGCTCACGCCGGGCGAAGCCCGCGCGCAAGGCGTCCCGCTCAAGGTGCTGACCGCTGCTGAAGCCAAGGCGCTCGAAGCCGTCGGCGAGGCGTTCGTTCCGGGTGCGCGCGAGGCCGGCATCGCCAATTTCGTCGACCAGCAATGCTCGGTCGAGCCGCATGAGGCGCTGCTGAACATCCGCATCGCCAACGTGCGGCCGCCGTTCGTCAATTTCTATCGCGCCGCGCTCACCGCGATCGACCGGGCGTGCAACGCCAAGCACGGCAAGCCGTTCGCCGCGCTGAGCGAGGCCGAGCAGCACGAGTTCATCAATCTCATGCGGCAGGGCCGGCACGAAGGCTGGCAGGGTCCGCCGCAGGGCGCGATCTACGGCAATTTCCGCGCCGACGGCGTCGACGTCGTCTACGGCACGGTCGCGGGCTTCGAGAAGCTCGGGGTGCCGTACATGGCCCACATCATGCCGAAGGCGAGGTGGTGACATGGCTACGCACGAAAAAGTCGATGTCGCCATCGTGGGCGCCGGTCCCGCCGGCTCCATCTTCGCCGACGTGCTGGCGCGCGCCGGCAAGAAGGTCGTGGTGCTCGAGTTCGGTCCGGACTGGAACGACAACGAACTCATCAGCTCGGAAATCTGGGGCCGTCGCATCAAGCACGCGCCCCAGTTCCAGCTCGCCGGCCGAAATAATCCCGGCCACGGCTCCAACGCCGGCTGGGGCACTGGCGGCTCGATGCTGCATTGGTTCGCCAACATGCCGCGGCTGATGCCGATCGATTTCAAGGTGAAGAGCCTCTACGGCAAGGGCCTCGACTGGCCGATCTCTTACGATGATCTGTCGCCCTACTACGATCGCGTCGCCGCCGACGTCGGCGTGTCCGGCGACGCGGCGCAGGAACGGCGCTGGCATCCGATCGCCAAGGACTATCCGATGCCGCCGCTCAAGAGCTTCCGCCACGGCGAGATCTTCCGCGACGCCTTCAAGGCGCGCGGCATCCCGCTGGCGCCGACGCCGACCGGCATCAACAGCACCGAGTACAAGGGCCGGCCGGCCTGCATCAACGACGGCTGGTGCCACGTCGGCTGCCCGATCGGCGCCCACGCCACGCCGCAATGGACGCATCTCAAGGAAGCGCGCGCCCGCGGCACTGAGCTGCGACCGTTCAGCTATGTCACGCGCGTGCTCACCAATGCGGCGGGCGACCGCGCGACCGGCGTCGAGTACTACGACGACAAGCGCGAGCAGCAGGTGCAGCCGGCGAGCGCGGTGGTAATCGCGGCCTATGCGGCCGAGACCCCGCGCATCATGCTCAACTCGAAGACCGACAAGCACCCGAACGGCCTCGCCAACCGCAACGGGCTGGTCGGCAAGTATCTGATGTGCCATTCCGGCGCCAACGTGTGGGCGATGTTCGACGAGGACGTCCAGAACCACATGGGCACCACCTCGACGCAATTCATGTCGTACGAGCACTACGACAAGCGCCGGCCCAAGAAGGGTTTCGGCAGCGCCTGGTACCTGATGGGCGCGGCGATGAAGCCGAACGCCAACATCGCGGGCTCGCGGCCCGACCTGTTCGGCAAACCGCTCGACGAATACATGAGACGGGCGGTGCGCGGCCTCACCCGCCTCAACGTCTACGGCGAGGTGATGCCGCACGCCGAGAACCGGGTCGAGCTCTCCGGCGACAAGGACGCGTTCGGCCTGCCGATGGCGCGCATCATCCACGCCTATGACCAGGACGCCATCGACCTCTGGAACAACTCGCTCGACGAGGGCCTGGAGATCGTGAAGGCGGCCAACCCGAAGGAAGCCTGGAAGGCCGGCGGCGCCGCGCCCGGCACCATCCACCTGATCGGCGGCACCATCATGGGCACCGGCGCCGACAATTCGGTGACCAACAGTTTCGGCCAGACCCACGAGGTCGCGAACCTCTACCTCGGCGGCGCCGGGCTGTTTCCGACCGAAGGCTCGGTCAATCCGACCAACACGATCATGGCGGTGACCTTGCGCGGCGCCGAGCAGATGGCGAAGAACTGGAGCGCGATCGCGAGCTGAGGCGGGCTTTTGATCCGCCCTCATTCTGAGAGCTGGGAATCGTTGCGACCGCGCGGATCGAGAGAAACACTCCGCCCTCATCCTGAGGAGCATTGCGGTCGCCCCTTTTGGCGAACGCAATGCGTCTCGAAGGATGGCGGCGGGTTCCGAACTTGCGGCCATCCTTCGAGACGGTCGCATGCAAGAGCATGCGACCTCCTCGGGATGAGGGCGCAGTGTGCGGCAGCGCTGCGCTGCGGCGAGCAGATGGCGAAGAGCTGGAGTTCGATTGCGAGTTGAGGCGGGCTTTTGATCAACCCTCACACTGAGAATCATTGGTCGAATATCCTGAACGCAAAAAAGCCAACGCTCTGCCGGTCCCTCACTTGGGTCGGGCGGGGGAGAGCCCGTCTCTT
>WNGB01011745.1_pt1 | contig 21490 bp, 19 predicted proteins | sample 5400681 | NCBI WGS metagenome assembly WNGB01 (sample SAMN13153367, study PRJNA577476) | soil metagenome | isolation source: 115 cm soil or saprolite under grassland replicate 2 | place: USA:California | collected 2016-06-15
ATTTCGCCAGCCCGATCGCTCCGGACCTCGATCGCTATTTGGAGACGGATACCCGGACGGCCCGCGAGCGCGCCAAGCTATTCCATCTGGCGTGGGATGTGGCCTGTAGCGCATTCGGCGGTCGGCAGCAACTCTACGAGCGCTTCTTCCAGGGCGACATCCTGCGCAATGCCGTGGTCTTGACCAACCTGTATGATGCGCAGCCCCTGATGGAACGGGTCCGCCAGTTTCTGGAGCGGGAATAGGCCACGATGACGAGGGCCGAAGTGCGCGTCAGGTCAGATCCGATTTGCGCTCAGCGCGACACCCTCAGCCACGCTAAGCTGCGAGAGGCGCAGCATCTGCGCTACGCAGTTCTGGGGAATTGAACGTTAGGCCTGTCTCAGGCAAACGCGTGGGGGACGTATACGAACGTATTACTTTAAAAGGACGCGCCTGTAGCTCAGTAGGATAGAGCATCGGACTTCTAAGCGGACCGAGGCGAAATTCGTAAGTACCCGTTACAGCGCAGTTCCTCCGCGAACCTCCAGACGTCGTGTCGTTTTCCGATCGTGTCGGTCTACCCTTCCGTGCCTGCTCGTACCCGCTCTTACCCGCGTTTCTCGGCACGCCTCAGCGCAAACTCAGCGCAGGTCCTCTGGGTCTCCGAGCGTCCTGAGGGGATTCCCAGTCGCCTTGACCCGTCTGTTCGACGGGGCTACGCTCGCGCAACCACGTCCTTGCTGACCGGCCTGAACCATCGGAGGCGAGGGAATGCAGTGTCCCCGGTGCCACGCGGAGAACGCCGCGGGCATACGATTCTGCGGCCAGTGCGCGGCACCGCTCGCGTCGCCCTGCCCTTCGTGCGGTGTGTCTAATCCCCCTGAGAACAAGTTCTGTGGGCAGTGCGCAGCCCCGCTCGGTAAACTCGCCCGGCCACGTTTCGCGTCCCCTGACGCCTACACTCCCCGGCATCTCGCCGAGAAGATCCTCACGTCCAAGAGTGCCTTGGAAGGCGAGCGCAAGCAGGTCACCGTCCTCTTTTGCGACCTGCCCGGCTCCACAACGCTGGCCGAGCGGCTCGGACCCGAGGCGATGCACGGCTTCCTGAACCGGTTCTTCGAGTTGGCGCTGGCTGAGATCCATCGCTACGAAGGGACGATCAACCAGTTTCTGGGCGACGGCTTCATGGCGCTGTTCGGCGCCCCGCTCGCCTACGAGGATCACGCGCGCCGAGCCATCGTGGCCGCCCTGGGCATCCAGCGGCGCCTGGCCGAGCGACGTCATGAGTTCCTGCCAGCCCTGGCCGAATCGCTGGCGATCCGCATGGGGATCAACACCGGCTTCGTGGTGGTCGGGAAAATCGGCGACAACCTTCGGATGGACTACACGGCTGTGGGAGATACGAGAACGTCGCCGCGCGCCTTCAGCAGCTGGCTGAGCCTGGAGCGGTCCTGCTCAGCGAGGCCACCCACCGGCTCGTGTGGGGCCACGTCCGCGTCGAACCGGTGGGCTCGGTTCAGCTGAGGGGCCGGAGCGAACCGATCACGACTTACCGGGCGCTGGGCCTGGCGACCCAGGGATCATTGTTGGAGACCCGCGGGGACCGTCCGTTCGCGCGCTTCGTGGGCAGAAAAAAGGAGCTCGCCGTGCTTGGCGACCTTCTGAGCCGGGCGGAGATGGGGCAGGGCGGGGTTCTCGGCGTCGTGGGCGAGCCGGGCATCGGCAAGTCGCGCCTTCTCTTCGAGCTCCGGCGGGGGTTGACGCAGAAGAACGTCGCGTATCTGGAGGGACACTGCGTGTCATACGGCAGCGCGATCCCGTATCTGCCCGTGCTCGGCTTTCTCCGACGGCACGGCGGGATCACCGACACCGACACTCCCGAGATCATCGCCGACAAGGTTCGCCGCATGCTGAGCGAGGCCGAGATCGATCCGGCCGATTCGGCGCCGTATCTGTTCCATCTCCTTGGCGTCAAGGAGGGGGCGGGGGCTCTCGGCACGCTGCGCCCAGAGACGATCAGGGCCAAGATCCTCGAGACAATCACCCGCCTGATCGGGAACACGGCACGTCGGCGACCGCTTCTGCTCGTCGTCGAGGATCTCCAGTGGATCGACCGGAGCTCGGAAGACCTTCTGACGTCGCTCATCGAGAGCCTGCCTAGCATGCCGATCCTGATGGTCGTGACGTACCGGCCCGGTTATCGGCTACCTTGGGTCGAGCGATCCCATGGCGGCGCCGAAATGACGCCTGGGGGTCCTGCCGCCACCGGAGAGCCGGGCCGTGGTGGAGTCCATCTTCGGCGTCCGGCCGCCGCCCGAGGACATCGCCCAGCTGATCCTCGGGAAAGCCGAGGGCAATCCCCTCTTCATCGAGGAGTTGTCCCGGAGCCTGGTCGAGCACCCGGAGGTGGATCCGACCCTGGTCGTTCCGGACACCCTTCAAGGGCTGCTCATGGAGCGCATCGACCGGCTTCCCGACGACGTCAAGCATCTCCTGCAGGTCGCCTCCGTCATCGGTCGCGAGGTCGGCCTCCCGCTTCTCCGCGCGATCTGGGACGAGTCGGCGGACCTGGACTCGGCGCTACACGAGCTCCGCCGCCTCGAGTTCCTCCACGAGTACCCCGGAGGCGGCGTGGACGTTTATACCTTCAGGCACGCGCTGACTCAGGACGTCGCCTACGCGAGCCTGCTCGATGTACGCCGCAGGATCCATCACGAGGCCGTGGGTCACGCGCTGGAGGACCTGTACGCCGCGCGCATGGACGAGATCACCGAGCTCTTGGCCCATCACTTCGGCCACAGCGGCGCTGTCGAGAAGGCGGTGGATTACGCCCTGCTCGCCGCCGAGAAGGCGCAGCGGCGATGCTAGGAGAGCGAAATGTCCGAGTTCCCCGAGTGCCTGCTGATCGTAACTGCCGAGGTCGACACCGCGATCGAGGCCGAATGGAATCGGTGGTACGACACGGTTCACCTGCCAGACGCGCTGAGATGCCCGGGAGTGCGGCGCGGCCGGCGCTATGTATCCTCGGGTGAGATGTCGGAGACCGTAGCCGGCAAGACGGAACGGACGGCGAGGCGGATCTACACGACGATCTACGAGCTCGACAGCCCGGACGCCACTGCCACCCCGGAGTTCCGCGCCATGCGTGGCTGGTACCAGTTCGCGCCGCATGTCCGCTCGCGCACGCAGGTGATCGTTCCTGTCCAGGGGCGATCAGTCAGCTAGGGCGCCAGTTCATTCCGCCGCCGCGCCTAAGTTGACGTCCATGCCCAGACTCCTCCAGGCGTTCGGGATAGCCGCCGGCGCCATTGCTGTCTTCTGGTGGCTCGTGCCCATTACCCACCGGCGCTGAGCCGAGGCCAGAGTAGCTCAGTCGGATGGTGTCGAGCGCCACATTGACGAGCCGCTGACCCCGGGCTACTGTCGCCCTGCCCATACGTCCGGCTCGGTTCGCTGGAGGCTCGGCATGAAGTGTCCTCGGTGCCAGCACGAGAACCCGCCGCAGGCGAAGTTCTGCCTGGAGTGCGGAGCCCGTGTAGCACTGACCTGCACGAAGTGTCGTACCGAGCTGCCCGCTAGCGCGAAATTCTGCTTAGAGTGCGGGGCGCCGATTGCGTCACAGGCAACAGCCGAACCGCGATTCACATCGCCCGAGTCCTACACGCCGAAGCACCTCGCCGAAAAGATCCTCACCTCCAAGAGCGCGCTCGAAGGTGAGCGCAAGCAGGTCACGGTGCTCTTCGCCGACCTCAAGGGCTCGATGGAACTGCTGGCCGACCGCGACCCCGAGGAGGCGCGGAAGATCCTTGATCCCGTCCTGGAACGAAGGATGGGCGCTCTGCTCCGCTACGAGGGTACGGTCGGAGATATGTGGAGGCTCTTCAGCGTCCTGCTGGCCGTGATCGCGATGCTCGCCCTTCCACTCCCGGCCGCCGCGCTCACCGTGCAGGAAGCCGTCCACCGCGCCAAGCCCGCCGTCGTCCTCATCTCCGTGCGCGTCGAGGCCGAAGTCACGATGAACTGCGGCCAGGGCCCAGTCATCGTGCACCCAGCGCCGTTCGTCGAGACCGGTACCGGCTGGTTCGTCGACGGGCGCGGTTATCTCATCACGAACGGCCACGTCGTCGACGCCGCCCACCGGCTGCCGCCCTGGGTCATCTTCGAGCTGAAGAAGAGCGCGATCGACCAGGGGTGCGTCGTGCCCGCCCTCCTCGCCCGGGGCCTTATGCAGGGCCAGCCCGCCCTCGAAGACCAGATTCGGCGCGAGATGATGGACCGCGCGATGGCGGGGCTCAAGATCACCACGTCGAAATCGATCACGGTGGTCCTCTCAAATGGCGCCAAGCTCTCCGCCAAGGTCCGGAAGTTCAGCCCCCCGATCAGCTTCGACACGCTGGGGCAACCGCTGCGGGACTCCGGCCGCGACCTCGCCCTGCTCCACGTCCAGGCCGGCGTCTACCCAGCCCTCGGGATCAGCCAGCGTGCGCCGCAGATCAGCGATCCCATTCACATACTCGGCTTTCCAAGCGTCGTGCTCTACAACGAGCTCCTCACCCGCAGCGATGTCGTCCTCGACGCGTCGGTCACCAACGGCGCAGTCTCCGGCTTCAACAAGGACGCAATTGGGCAGGACATGATCCAGACCGACGCCCCCGCCGCCCACGGCAGCAGCGGCGGCCCTGCCATCGGCGACGACGCCAACGTGATCGGCATCATGACGTTCGTCTCCCTTTCGTCTGGCGGCGGCAGCCTCGTCCAGGGTTTCAACTTCCTCATCCCGGCCAAGGACGTGCTGAAGTTCCTGTTCGGTACCGCGGTCACGGACCCGGGCCAGAGCCCTTTCAACCCGGTGTGGGCGGCCGGCGTCGACGCGTTCTTCGAGGGCCGCTACTCGACCGCGCTGGCGAGGCTCCGTGAGGCGGACCGGCTCGTCCCCAACCTTGTGGATGTTAAGCACCTTCTCCGAGAGGCCGAGGAGAAGGTGAAGAACCCGCCGCCGCGGCCGTTCCCCTGGGCGTGGGTGGCGGTAGGCGTCACGCTGGTGAGTCTCGGCGCCTACGGGGGCATGGGGGTCAAGCGCTGGTGGCGCAACCGCTACCGCGTGCTGCCCGTGCAGGTGGTCGGTTTCATGGAGAGCGGCCAGAACCCGGTGCTGCTCGACGTGCGCACCAAGACCGACTATGAAACGAGCCCGCTCAAACTGCCGCGCGCCATCCGGCTCGATCCCGACGAAGTCGACGGGGGGCAGTTCCACCTCGGCGTGGACCCCATGCAGCTCGTCATCGCCTACTGCACGAGCCCCGAGGAGCAGTGTAGCGCCCGGGTCGTTCAGCGCCTCCACCAACGAGGCTACCGGAATGTGCGCATCCTCAAGGGTGGTCTCGGCGGCTGGACCAACGCGCGGCTGCCGATAGAGGCCAAGTCGCACCTGCCCTCCATCGGGCTCGAGATCTACAAGAACCTCACCATGGGCGACGTCGAGCGCCACCGCTTCAAGGCGGGTGAGGTCATCTTCCTCCAGGAGGACGAGCCTCGCGGTGAGGCGTACGTCATCCACTCGGGAGCGGTTGAGATCCGCACGAAGATCAACGGTGCCGACCATGTCCTGAACCGGCTCGGCGTGGGCGAGCTCTTCGGCGTGCTTGCGCTGTTCCTGAGATCGCCGCGCTCAGCGTCGGCGGTGGCGGTGTCCGACACCGAACTCTTGATCATCAAGAACGAGCGGCTGGAGTGGCTGATCTTCAACCGCCCCCAGCTCACCATGGAGATTCTCAAGCACCTGTCAGAGCTGGTGGTCTCCACCGATGCCCAGCGAAACGGCGACCGTTGAGCGCGTCCGCCGACGCCGCGCTGGCGGAGGCCAAGGATAGGACGTTGCCCATTGATCTTCGCGCTGGGTCCGAGGACGGTGATGGCGGCAGGCTTACGAGCACCTCACCACCGCGCTGACGATCTACCGCGAGATGGACATGCAGTTCTGGCTGGAGCAGGCGGAGGCAGAGATGGAAGAGCTGCACTGATGCTCTGCCCCAGCTGCCGCACGGAGAACCGTGAAGGTCGCCGCTTCTGCTCGAAATGCGGCGCCGCGCTGGCGCTCGCCTGCGCCTCCTGCGGATTCACCAACGAGCCGACTGACGAGTTCTGCGGTGGGTGTGGCGTATCCCTTCGCTCCTCGCCGCCGACGTCCCAGCCCCAATTCAGTTCGCCGCAGCTCTACACGCCCAGGCACCTCGCCGAGAAGATTCTCACCTCACGAAGCGTCCTCGAAGGCGAGCGCAAACAGGTCACCGTCCTGTTCGCTGACCTGAAGGGCTCGATGGAGCTGCTTGCCGACCGCGACCCCGAGGAGGCGCGGAAGATCCTGGACCCGGTTCTTGAACGGATGATGGAGGCGGTCCACCGCTACGAGGGTACCGTCAACCAGGTCATGGGTGATGGGATCATGGCGCTCTTCGGCGCGCCGCTCGCGCACGAGGATCATGCTGTCAGGGCATGCTACGCCGCTCTGGACATGCAGGCTGCCATTCGCCGGTGGGCCGAGGAGGCGCGTCGCTCCCACGGCATTTCCGTCGAGATTCGGGTCGGGCTCAACTCCGGCGAGGTGGTGGTCCGAGCAATCGGCAGCGATCTTCATATGGACTACACCGCGGTCGGCCAAACCACTCATCTGGCGGCTCGGATGGAACAACTCGCGAACGGAGGCAAAAGCTACCTCACGGCCGACACGCTGCGGCTCGCCGAAGGCTATATCGAGGTGAACCCGCTGGGGCCCGTGCCGGTGAAGGGTCTCGAGACGCCCATCGAAATCTACGAGCTGACGGGGGCCGGACCCCTCCGCTCACGGCTCCATGCTGCGGCGGCTCGCGGGTTGACGCGATTCGTCGGCCGCGAGGCCGAGATCGAGCAACTCCGACAGGCGCTGGGCAGGGCCGCCGCCGGCCATGGGCAGGTGGTGGCGATCGTGGGAGAGCCCGGCGTGGGGAAGTCGCGCCTGATCTGGGAGGTCACCCACTCGCACCGGGTCCACGGCTGGCTCGCCCTCCAGGCCGGCGCGCTCTCGTACGGCAAGGCGACCTCGTATCTGCCGGCGGTCGATCTCCTCAAGGGCTACTTCGCCATCGAGGACCGGGACAGCCCGCGCGTAGCTCGGGAGAAGGTGACGGGGAAGCTGCTGACCTTGGACCGCGCGCTGGAGAGCGACCTACCGGCGCTCCTGGCGCTACTCAACGCACCTTCTGACGACCCGCAGTGGGCGAGGCTCGATCCGCCCAACCGCCGGCGGCGCACCCTGGACGCAGTGAAGCGGCTCTTGCTGAGGGAAAGCCAGCGGCAGCCGTTGCTCGTCGTTGTTGAAGACCTCCACTGGATCGACGGTGAAACGCAGGCACTGCTCGACGGGCTCGTCGAGAGCCTGCCGGCCGCTCGCTTGTTGCTGCTCGTCAACTATCGGCCAGAGTACCAGCACCCCTGGGGCAGCCGAACGTATTACACGCAGCTCCGGCTGGATCCTTTGCCGCCCGACAGCGCCGACGAGCTCCTTGGCGTCCTGCTGGGAACCGACGTCAGCCTCGATCCGCTCAAAGGCGTGCTGATCGCGAGGACGGAGGGCAACCCGTTCTTTCTTGAAGAGACCGTGCGGGCTCTTGTCGAGACCGGGGCCCTGTCCGGCGAGCGCGGCGCCTACCGGCTGGCGCGACCGTTGCCGGCGATCCAGGTCCCGGCCTCAGTGCAGGCCGTGCTCGCCGCCCGCATCGACCGGCTGCCGCCCGGTGACAAGGCTCTGCTCCAGACAGCGTCGGTGATCGGGAAGGACGTACCGTTTGCGTTGCTTCAGGCGATTGCCGAGCCCTCCCACGGCGACCTGCACGCCGCGCTCGGGCGGCTGCAGACCGCGGAGTTCCTATACGAGGCCCGGATCTTCCCCGACCTCGAGTACACCTTCAAGCATGCCCTCACTCACGACGTGACCTACGGGAGCCTGCTCCTGGACCGGCGGCGGACCCTCGACGGCCAGATCGTCGAGACTCTCGAGCGGCTCTCTCCCGACCGGCTGTCTCAATATATCGAGCAGCTCGCCCACCATGCGTTTCGTGGGGAACTGTGGCACAAGGCGGTGATCTACCTGCGGCAGGCCGGGGCCAAGGCGTTCGCCCGCTCGGCCAACCGCGAAGCCGTCGCGTACTTCGAGCAGGCGCTGACGGCGCTGACCCATCTGACCGGACTCCGGGAGACGCTGGAGCAGGGCGTCGACACTCGCCTCGCTCTACGGAACGCGTTATGGCCCCTCGGCGGCTTCGAGGCCGGCTTCGCGCATCTCCGCGACGCCGAAGGTCTGGCCACGGAGCTCGGTGATCAGCGCCGTCTGGGGTGGATCGCCGCGTACCTCAGCGAACATACCCGACAAATGGGGCATGCGGCGGATGCGCCCCCGTTTGCCGAGCGCGCCCTGACCATCGCAGACGGACTCCCGGACCTTTCGCTCCGCGTCGCCGCGAACTACTACCTCGGCACAGCCTATTTCGTAGCGGGCGACTATCGGCGGGCTGACGAGTTCTTCCCGAAAATCCTCGGGCTGCTCGAAGGCGACCTAGTGCGCGAACGTTGCGGCCTCGGGGGATTTCCGGCCGTGGTGTCCCGAGTGTTCTGGACATTGGCCCTGGCCGAGCGCGGCGAGTTCAACCAGGGGTTGATACAGGCTCGGGAAGGAGTGCAACTTGCCGAGGCGCTGGATCATCCGTACAGCCTGGTCCTCGCACTGCGGGCGTTCGGTCGTCTGCACGGCTCCAGAGGAGAGTTCGATCACGCAATCGGTCTCGCCCAGCGCAGCCTCGCGCTGTCCCATGACCGAAACCTCGCCCAACTCTCGCCGGAAGTCGCGGATCTGTTGGGTCATCTCTATGCGCTGTCGGGTCGTGTTGCCGAGGGTCTGGAGTTGCTCGAAGAGGCTCTGCGGGCGATGGAACGCATGGCGATGATCCAGTGGCGGACGCCCTTGATCGTGCATCTCGGCGAGACATATCTGCTGGCGAACCGGTCGACGGACGCTCTCAGGTCAGCGGGGCACGCACTCACGCTGGCCCGTGAACGCGGTCACCGCGGCTCGGAGGCCTGGGCGCTCCGCCTTCTTGGCGAGATTGCTTCGCATGGTGACCGTGTCGACATAGCAACGGCCGAAGCACACTACGGCGCCGCCTTGGCCCTCGCCGCCGAGCTCGGCATGCGCCCGCTCGTCGCCCACTGCCACCTCGGCCTCGGCAAGCTCTACCGGCGCACGGGCAAGCGCGAGCAGGCGCAGGAGCACCTCACCACCGCGACGACGATGTACCGCGAGATGGGCATGACGTACTGGCTGGAGCGAGCAGAAAAGGAAAGGGCGTAAGCCGTGGCGGCCCAAACGCAACTCGTGCGATGAGATCAAGCGGCTACGTAAGGAGATCACCGCCCTGCACTGAAGGAGGTAGGACATGGGGTTCGTTGGTATCGAAGAGATCTTCCTCAAAGTCCAGGACCTGGACAGCGCGATCGACTTCTACCACAACAAGCTGGGCATCCCGCTCGACAAGCGCGATCACGAGCGCGCCTATCTCCAGTGTGACCGAGGGCATCTGGTGCTACAGATCGCGAACTCCACGGGTCGGCATCAAGCAGGAGGTCCGATGCACTTTGCCTTTACCGTCACTGAGGAGACCTTCGACGAGGTCGTCAAGAAGTTTGTCGCTTCAGAGTATCGGACGCGCGGGCCGATCGACCGTCAGGAGCCGTTCAAAGGCCGGGCGCTGTTTATCTTCGATCCGGACGGGAACGAGACAGAAGTGAACACACGCTACCTTTATCGTGCTCCGTTGCGCTGACCGCTGCGAGGCCCAGCCGACTCGCTGCGGCCACGGAATAAACTCTGATGCAATACTGGGGATCCAGTTGGACCCGACGCGCCGCAGTCCCTGGAAACAAAGTCCTCAAGGGTGCGAAGCCCGCTGACGTCCCCGTCGAGCAGCCGACGACATTGCAGATGGTCATCAACATCGAGACGGCCACGGCGCTCGGGCTGACGATCCCGTCGTCGGTGCTGTTGCGGGCGGACGAGGTCATTCAGCAATGAACCGCCGAGCGTTCATCGGAACCCTACTCGTCGCGCCGCTCGCCGTCGAGGCGCAGCAAGCGGGGAAGGTTCCACGCATCGGGGTTCTGGTCGTTGGGTCCGCGTCCTCCGAATCCACTCGCATCGAGGCATTCCGCCAAGGTCTGCGCGAGCTGGGGTACGTGGAGGGCAGGAACCTCATGGTCGAGTGGCGCTTCGCCGATGGAGACACAGGGCGCCTCCCCGCGCTGGCGGGCGATCTCGTCCGCTCAAACGTCGATATCCTCGTCGCGGCGTTCATGTCAGAGATCCTCGCGGCTCGACAAGCGACCACGGTCATTCCGATTGTTATGGTCCAATCGGTCGATCCAGTTCCCAATGGGCTTGTGGCGAGCCTGGCACGACCAGGCGGAAACATGACCGGGATGACGATCCAGCCACCTGAGTTCGGCGGGAAACTGGTGGAGCTGCTCAAACAGGCGGTGCCGCAGTTCTCACGGTTCGCCGTGATGTGGGATCCCCTCTATCCCGGTTTCAAGCCCTTCTACGAGCACGCACAGATAGCGGCGCGAACACTCAGCATCACCCTTCAGTCGGTCGAAGTGCGACAGTCAGGTGATATCGACGTGGCGTTCGCCCGAATCACGAAGGAGCGTTATCAGGGTCTGACCGTCTGGCCGACCAATGTGATGGCAGTCAACATAAGACGCATCATCGACTTTGCGTTGCAGAATCGGCTCCCGACGATCTATCCGACCAGAGCCTACATGGACATCGGCGGCCTGATGTCCTACAGCCCGAATCGTGATGAGGTGTACCGGCGAATCGCTGCTTATATCGACAAAATCCTCAAAGGCGCAAAGCCCGCCGACCTTCCCGTCGAACAGCCAACGAAGTTCGAGTTTGTGATCAACCTGAAGACGGCGAAGGCGCTCGGCCTCGCGATTCCGCAGTCGCTGCTGCTGCGAGCGGATCAGGTGATCGAATAGCGCGTGCTCGTGTGGCGCTGTGCTGGTGCGCGTGGTGGCGTTCGGCTAGACTGCCCGCCAGCCATCCTCAACCCAGGTGCCCATGCGGCTGATCGGGCTCGCGGTCATTCTCGCAGTCAATCTCGTTCTTGCGCCGCTCGCAGGCGAGGCGCAGCAGGCCAGAAGTCCTCGTCTGGGCGTGCTGTTGTTCAGTGCGCCAGAGACTGACCCGAACGTCGCGGCGCTTCGTCAAGGGCCGGCCGACCTCGGACACACGGAGTCCCGCAACATCACCATCGAGTACCGCGGCGCGGGAGGAAAGCCGGAGCGGCTCCGCGATCTGGCGGCGGAACTCGTGGCCGCCAAGCCTGATGTGATTCTGGCGCGGGGTGGGGACGTCACGCCATTCGTGAGAGCCGCGACGGGCACGATCCCGATCGTCATGGTCGTCAGCAACGACCCGGTTGCGGCGGGCCTGGTCGCGAGCATGGGCCGTCCGGGAGCGAACGTTACCGGGGTGACCTTCGTTTCCTCCGACTTGGCCGCCAAGCGACTGCAGTTCCTCAAGGAGATGGCACCGCGCGTGTCCCGAGTCGGTGTTCTCTGGAATCCGGATCACGTCGACCCCGAGTACCGTGAGACTCAGAAGGCGGCTCAAGCGCTTGGAATGCGTGTCCAGTCCCTTGAAGTGCGAAACGCAGGCGACCTCGATGCCGCGTGGCAGAGCGCGAGTGCCACGCGTGTCGAAGCAGTCGTCGCAGTGTCGTCTCGGCTGATGACCACGAACCGCTAGCGAATCATCGAGTCTTCCCGGGAGCGGCGGCTTCTGCTCGCGTCTGGTTGGGGGCCGTGGGCGAAGGAGGGCGCTCTGTTCAGCTATGGACCGGACCTCAACGCGATGACCCGACGCGCCGCGAGCTACGTAGACAAAATCCTCAAAGGGAGCAACCCACTAAATTCGAACTCGTCATCAACCTCAAGACCGCGAAGGCGCTGGGGATGACGATCCCGCAGTCGTTGCTGGTGCGGGCTGACGAGATCATCCAGTGATTCCAGTACCATCGCGTCTGGATGACGTGCACGTGCGGGCTGAGATCGTTCGAGCATTGGAGCCGGTCGCCTGAGTCTCTCTGCTAGACTTCCCGGCACGTTGAAAGCGGCCGTCGTCGGGTCGTGCGGGTTCGCCCTCTTCCTGGGGGCGTGCGCCATCACGAACACGCCTCAGCAAGACCTGGCCTATGCGCGGTGGGCGAAGTGCAATGCGCCGTTCGTTCAGCTCGAGTGGGTCGATCTCGACGGCCGGATCACATTCAGGTTCTCTAGCGAGGGGGGCCGGCAAGAGGTCCTGCAATGCCTTGCCGAAGCTGGCCGCACGGGGCCGCCGCTTCCCGAGCCTGTGGGCGTTCGCCCCCCGGGAGGCGTGTGAGCGATCAACGCGGCCGTCTGCTCGTGGCGGCGCTCGGCTTCGCCGGGCTTCCTCGACCCTCGTATGACCGCGCGCTCTGGGCGCTGAGGTTCTGGCTCGACTCCTGGCGCGGTATCGGCGACGTCGAACGCGGCATGGCGCGCCAGGGCTTCGATCTCCAGCTCACGCGGTACGACGAAAAGGGCGGGCGACGTTCTACACGACCGGAATGGAGCACCCCATCACGAGCGCGACGACTTCAGTGTGGGAAGGCACGCCGTGGCATGCCGTCCAGGGTGCGGCGCGGGATGCGCTGCGACAGGCCGGATGGCTAGCTTGCGGCTCCAGCTCTATGCGCACTTGGTTATCCAGGTTGTTGGTTTCGTCATCCTGACTGAGGTCGCAGTCAGGAACTACCTGCGAGGCAGGCGTAACAGGCGTCCCGACTCCCCGTGGCTCGGGGCGCTACTCCTGGCCGTCGGCCTCCTAATTGCCCTGCTGCGGCGGTTGTATTTCGGCGCGATCGAGGTGATACCTGTCACGAAGGCAGCGCCCGTCTTGGTCATTGCGCTGCTATTTGGGTTTGTGGGTCTAGCGCTGATGCTCCGCGAGCGGAGGAGAGCGCGAGCTGCCAGATAAGAAGCGTGAGTCCGAGCCGGCTGCGAGCTACTTGCCGCGGCGATACCCAACGCGGCCCAACAAGAACGGTCATTTAACCCACCGCCGGGGAGCCCGCGTTTGGGCCCCGTTGTGACTCGTTGGGCCCGTTGACGTCCAAAACACGGCCGAACACTCTGGCCCCGGGTCGCCCGCCGGCTACGCTGTCGTGGTCTACCGACCAAACGGGGTGCAGGCCACTCGCGCGAAGCGCCCTGGTAATCGTCTAACGACCTCATCGCCGCATTCCAGGACATTGGCTGCGAGGAACAGTCAGCGGAGCGCGCTTATTGTACGGGGTGCGGTAAGAACGTGCGTGACCACGAGCTGCGTGGTCATTCCATGCATCGAGAGAAAATCGGCCAGATCCTGCCCCGAAAGGTGATCGTAGCTAACCACCCAGGCTTGTACCCGCGTGGACAACGTGGCTTTCAGGTCAATGAACAACCCTATGCGCCGTTTCTCGTTCCGGTTGCGGGAAGTCCACTGGATAACGTAGCTGATGGCCAATTCGGCAAGCGCCTGTTGATCGGAGGGATCGGGCAGCGCGTTGAGAGGCCGCTGCGTGTTGATGTACCTTAGCAACGTCTTGGTGTCCGACTGGTTCATGATCCTCACGACGTCAGGGTCCGCAATCTTGCCCGCAAAGCTGGTGGCAAGGTATTCAATCGCGGCGCGGTAAGCCAGGCAGTCCCCGTGGGTCGCGAGGAAGGTCACGGCTGTGGAGTCAATCGCGAGTCCAACACTGCCTTCGACTGGTTCAATCATAGCCCCAGCGGTCCGGATGACGTGTCGAAAGGGCCGCATCAAGGGATTGAGCCTGCCGTCCATACACGTAACAAGGGTGGCCTGCGTGACCTGCTGACTTTGCTCGGACCAATCTGGCAGCTTACCGCTCAGAAACGCCGCTAAGTACTTGACCGCCTCCGTGTCATTCATCTCACCCATTTACTGCGTCGCCGGATCCGAACCGAGCCAGCGTTGCCAGAATGACCGAAACCCCGTATCCCGAGCAGTCCAACCTGTCCCGTCTCCCAGATCGCGCTTGGCGGTGAGGATTGCAAGACCCACCTCCGTGGTCAGCCTCTCGCCGTAGGCGACTTTCCCGCAGAGCCACCGGTGATGTACTCCTTACCCTTGTGGAGCGGTGCGGTCCTCATCCGTTTGTTGCTGGCGGTTGTTTCCCATCCTGAGGAAAGGTTCCAGCAGGGAGGTGAATTCCATAGGGAAGATGTATTTCGTGGACGGACTTGCACCCAACTCTTTCAACGTCTGGAAGTACTGCAGGCTCATGGTTTTGAAGTCCGCGGTTATGGCCACTGAGTTAATTTTATCGAGGGCAGCGCTGAACCCTTCGGCGTTCAAGATTGCTGCCTGGCGAGACCCTTCGGCCCGAAGAATGGCCGATTGCCTGTCACCTTCGGCTTTCAATATGGCGGCGGCCTTTTCGCCTTCAGCCACGGTGATGCTGGCCTGGCGCTTTCCTTCCGCCTCAAGCACTACCGCCCGCCGTTCGCGCTCTGCCGCCATCTGCCGGTTCATGGCCTGCTGGATGGCGGCAGGCGGGATGATTTCTTTGATCTCCACGGCGGTGATCTTGATGCCCCAGCGTTCCGTGACCTCGTCCAGCTTGACGCGGAGGACCTGGTTGATCTGGTCGCGTTTGGCCAGAACGTCGTCGAGCGGAATATCGCCGATGACGGCGCGCAGGCTCGTGGTGGCGATGCCACTGAGCGCGCCGCGGAAGTCCTGCACGTGGAGGACACTCTTTTCGGCGACTTCTTCCATCACTTTGTAGTAGATGAGGAAATCGATTTCTATGGGCGCGTTGTCTTTGGTGATGGCGTTCTGTCGCGGGATTTCCACGAACGCTTCACGCAGGTCGACGCGGCGAATGTCGTCCGCGATAGGCACCCAGACGGTCAGGCCGGGCCCGCGCAAGCCGATGAACTTCCCCAGTCGGAACCCCACCGCCCGCTCGTACTGCCGGACAATCTTGAATGGAATGAGCATCGTGCCCGCCCCCTTTCCTATGGGTGCGTTTTGCGCACCTTGAGCATGAGTCCTTCCAGCCCCACGACCGAGACTGGATCGCCCACACGAATGGGAGTCGCGTCGTCTGCGGTGGCGGTCCACAGCTCACTAGCGACTTGCACCGTGCCTTTTGGAGCGAGGTCCGATGTAGCGAAGCCGGTCTTCCCTATCAAAAGCGCGCCCGCTCTGGGGTACTGGAGCCGCCGCGTTTTGATGACCGCGCCGCCCACCACGACGGTGACCACAGCAAAGAGACCGGACAGGATGCCGATGAGCCAGAGACTCACATGCCGGACCGGCTCGCCCGGCAGCCTGGGGATGTCGACAGAGAAGAGGAGTAGTGCGCCGATAACGAACGCCAGAACCGCACCGACTCCCAGCAGGGCCGAACCGGCGTGCAACTCCGCGATGACGAACGCGGCGGCCAGGCCCAGCAGCACCAGGCCCGCCCAGTTGAACGGCAGGGAGCCCAAGCCCAAAAACGCCAGCACCAGGCAGAGCGCGCCGATGACCGCCGGCGCCACTAAGCCTGGATGAAAGAGTTCGATGAAGACGGCGAGCATGCCGGCGGTGTACAGGATTGAGACGAGCTCGGGCGTAGCGACGAACGCGACGAACCGCTCGCGCAAGGTCATCTTCAGGGTGCGTTTGGAGGCAGACGCCACGTTCATGATCACCGGACCCGCAGCGGTCTGCGCCGTCCGGCCGTTCAGCTGGGCCAGGAGGTCCTCCGTGTCCTTGGCGATGAAGTCCACGATATGGGCGTCAACGGCTTCCGAAGCGCTGAAGGACACGGCCTTGCGAACCGTCACCTCCAGCTTGTCGCCGTTGCGGCCGCGCTCCTGGGCGATGCTGCGCATGAGGGCCGCGGCGTCGTTGGTGACCTTCTCCAGGAGGGTCCCGCCGATGTCTTCCCCGGTAGCGGACACGGGTGACGCCGCGCCAATGTTGGTGCCAGGCGCCATGACAGCAAAGTTAGCGGCGGTCAAAATGAACGTGCCGGCGGATGCGGCGCGCGCCCCCTTGGGTGCGACGTACACGGCCACGGGCACGTCAGCGGCCAGCAGGTGCTGGACGATCTTGCGCGTGGCATCGTACGCGCCGCCGGGGGTATCGAGCTGGATGACCAAGAGGGCAACGTGCTCTTGCTCGGCTTGGCTGACAGCGTGGGCGATAAACCCTTGTGTCACTTGGTCGATTTTGCGGTTGACAGTGATGAAGAGGACGGTCGTCGGCGCTGGCTGAGGATCCCCGCCCGCCGTGGTGATCACGCCACACACGAGGATGAGGATGCCAAGCCAAGCGCGCCGCACCGCCACGATGCTCACTCCTCATCCGGGTCGACTCGAGGAGGGCCCACCGGTCGAGCCATGATTAACTGCTCGCCGCCCCTTGTCAACGGTCAGACGGATTCGGCGGTAGTCATCGAAAATGTTGAGGCTGTCCTTCGCCAAAACCTCGGCCGACGGCAAGTCGTTGATCTGTCGGCTCTGATCCGGTGAGAATCTCGCCTCGATGATCACCCTCCTGCTCCACCTGCTTCGACTCCTCCCGTTCCCCCGCGGCGACCATCGCCAACTCGCCCTCGAGAACCTCGCCCTGCGGTAGCACCTGGCCGCTACAAGCGGACGAACGGAGTGATCGGCTCCCCTGGGTCTGGTTGTCCAGGGTGTGGCTCGCCTGCGGGATCATCGTGCGAGGCCTCGCGTGTGGAGCATTCTTTAGCCGTACCGCTAACCGAGCGTGGCGACGAGCACGTGCGATGCGGAGTTCGTCCCCGCGCTGGACCCAATTCCTGGGTGATTCCTGGGTAAACGAAAGGGGTTAGCGGCTCTTGCGTCCGCTAAGCGCGACCCCCGAATGATACGACGGGTACGACGGATCAGCGCGGCGCGGTTCGCGGGTCCGGCAGCGACCGGAAGCTGCGCCACTCCATCGGCGGATCCTCCACCGGGCGGCCCTTCTCGATCCGCGCCCGCTCGTTGTGGATCTCCAGCGCGGGCAGCGCGTCTGGCGCGTGCACGACGGTCGGCAGCTCGAGCATCTCGGGCGTGACGAACACGGGCGCGCCCGCGTACAGCGCCAGGGTGATCGCATCACTGGGCCGGGCGTCGATCTCGTGGGGCTTGCCGCCGATCTTCAGGGTCAGCGTCGCGTAGAAGATATTGTCGCGCAGCGCGGTGACCACGACGCGCTCGATCGCGATGTCCGCCGCGCCGAGCACCCGGTACATCAGCGAGAGTGACATCGGCCGCGGCGTGCCGATGCCCACCAGCGCCAGCGCGATGGCGTCGCCTTCGACGGTGCCGACCCAGATCGGCAGCGCGCGCTGCCCCTCACGCTCCTTGAGGAGAACGACGCGCAGCGGGCCGATGTTGGGCGGCCGCCGGTCGGGAACCTCCAGATACCGGACTTCGCCTTCCTTCGGGACACGAAAGATCAAGTCGTCCACCGTGACTGGAATCATCTTCTCCTCCTGACGGCGTCCGCCGGTGTCGAGCGGGACGCCCAGCTCCGCGGCCAGCGTCCGCCGGAGTCGGCCGCGCGCCCGATGCAGTCGCACCTTCACCGTGCCGGCGGGCACGCCGACGAGTGCGGCGATCTCCCACACGCGCAATCCATCCACGTAGTGCAGCTGCACGGTCTCCTGCTGCTCCTGCGGCAACGCGCCGAGCGCGCTCCAGATGCGGTCGTGCAGCTCACGGGCTTCCTGTCGGGCCTCGGGCGTCGGCTCGGCGTCCATCCACACGAACTCGCGGGTCGCCCGCCCACCGGCCCAGTCGTCGACCGGCGTTTCCCGCCGGGCGCGCAGCCGGCTCTTCGCGAGGTTCACGATGATGCCGAGCAGCCAGGCGACGAAGCGGTCGCGCGCCCGGAGCTCTGCGAGCTCGAGGAACGCGTGGAGCCACGCCTCCTGCACCACGTCTTCGGCGTCGGCGCGCCCGCGGAGGATGCGCAACGCGAAGCGTGTCGCACCCTCGCGATGCCGGTCGATCAGGATCCCGAAGGCATCCCGGTCACCGGCGAGCACCCGCTCGACGATCGCGCCGTCGTCCTGGTCCATGACCCGCATCGCCCTATAGTCGTCGAAGCGGCGCGGATGGTTGCACTTGGACAGAAAAATGATCACCCTGGTGGTCGGCTCCGGTTCGATGACGCCGTTCCGTGGGCGTGCCGGCGCACGCGCGGGCCCCGACCCCAGATGGCCCGAACGCCTTGGCGGTTCGAGGGCAGGCGGACTTCTCGGGGACCGTTCACAGCGGGTCACTCGACGGGCCTCACATGACCGTTGACCGTCTCCTTTTCGGGGCGCTTCGAGCGTCGAGCCTAGCTTGCCCACGCCGCCCCACTGCACGTCTAGGCCGGGGCGCTGGTGCGCGTCGTGGCCTTCGGCTAGACTCCCCGGCAGCAGTCCTCCACCGAGGTGCCCCATGCGGCTGATCGGGGTCGTTCTCGCGTTCGTACTGACGCTTGCGCCGCTCGCCGCCGGGGCGCAGCAGGTAGGGAAGGTCTACCGCGTCGGCCTCATCTTCACCACGTCGCCGGTCTCGGAGATGGCGGGACCTGAGCCTGTCCACCCCTCCGCCAGGGCGTTCGTGCAGGGCTTGCGGACCCTCGGCTATGTGGAAGGGCAGAACCTCATCCTGGAGCGCCGGTCGGCCGAGGGACGGTTCGAGCGATTCGGCGACATCGTCGCCGAACTCGTCCGCCTCAAAGCGGACGTGATCGTGACCGTCGGTGACCTGATGCCGCGAGCGGCGAAGGCGGTGACCACGACCGTCCCCATCGTCATGGCAACCAGCGACGATCCTGTGCGCGAGAGGCTCGTTCAGAGTCTCGCGCGTCCCGGCGGCAACATCACGGGGCTCACGCTCGCCGTCGGGCCGGAGATCGAGGCCAAGCGCCTGGAGCTCTTGAGAGAGATGCTGCCCGGAGTCTCTCGCGTCGCTTACCTCGGCAGCAAGGAAGATAAAGACTGGGAGCGCCCACCGGGGAAGAGCCTTCTGACGGCGGCGCAGGCGCTGGGCGTGACGCTGGTGCGGGCCGAGCACATGCCGCATCAGTTCACCGAAGCCTTCACGCTGATCAGCCGCGCCCGGGTCGAGGCGCTCCTCGTCTCGCCGAGTCCAGCGGCCTTCGCCGATCGAGGTCTCATCGTGGACTTCGCGACCCGGACTCGGCTGCCAAGCATGTTCGCCTTTCGGCAGTCGGTCGAACTCGGGGGTTTGATGTCCTATGGATTAAACGTGACTGACAACTTCCGTCGCGCCGCCATCTTCGTGGACAAGATCCTAAACGGCGCGAAGCCTGCCGACCTCCCGGTTGAGCAACCTACCAAGTTCGAGTTGGTGATCAACCGTGCGTCCAGAGAAAGCTGACGTGTTCAGTGGGAGTCAGCCCCGCCGGGGTAAGAGCCAGAGCCCCGTAACTCGGGTGGCAGGGTGGAGGGAAACCGAGACTCTGAAGCCCACCGACCAAGCCCTCGAGCCCTCGAAAGGAGGGTGAGTGAGTCCCCGGGCCGTAACGGAAGTGAACGCACAGGTGGCCCCGAGATACCAAGGCCCCGGAGGCCGAGCCTCACGGTTGAGAGGCGAAGGCAGTACGGCACGTCGCACCTGGCTGATGCGGCGGGACGCTCCGGCGGGGTGAGAGCGACGGCACGGTGACGAGGACACGTCGAGCGACTGGAGAAGCCTTCCTCGCCCCACCGCGAAAGCGGCGGAGCCATGTCCAAGCTATAACCAGTGACCCTGGGAAGTGGGCGGACGGCGAGAAGGTGACGGATGGGTCCGCAGTAGCGAGGAAGCGGGGTAATGCCCGTGGAGCGAAGGGGCCCTACTGGTGTGCAGTGTCTCCGCCCATACGGGAGGCAGGGGTGCGATGACGACGGCGCCCATCAGTCTGCAAGACCTGCAGCGGAGGCTCTACGTCAAGGCGAAGGCTGAGAAGGACTGGCGGTTCTGGGGCTTGTACGTCCATGTGGGCAAGCTGGAGACGCTCCGCGCGGCTTATGCGACGGCCAAGCAGAACGACGGCGCCCCGGGTATCGACGGGGTGACGTTCGAGGCCATCGCGGCGGCCGGGGTGGAATTGTTTCTGGCCCAACTACGGGACGAACTGGTCGCACGCACCTACCGGCCATTGCGGAACCGGCGCGTCGAGATACCCAAGGGCAAGGGACGAGTTCGCGTCCTGGGAATTCCGCCGATTCGGGACCGCGTGGTCCAAGGGGCGCTCAAGCTGATCATGGAGCCCATCTTCGAAGCTGACTTTCACGACGGGTCGTACGGGTATCGACCGAAGCGGACAGCGCAGCAGGCGGTCGACCGAGTGGCCGAAGCGATCGTGCGAAACAAGACGCGGGTGATTGACGTTGATTTGGCGGCGTACTTCGACAGCGTGCGGCATGATCTGCTGCTCGCCAAGATCGCGCGCCGGGTGAACGATCGAGACATCCTGCACTTGGTGAAGCTGATGCTGAAGGCTGCCGGGAAGCGCGGGGTTCCTCAGGGCGGTGTGATTTCCCCCCTCCTCAGCAACATCTATCTCACCGAGGTGGATGCGATGCTGGAGCGGGCCAAGGCGGTCACGGCCAACGGCCGGCACACGTACGTCGAGTACGCGCGCTACGCCGATGATCTGGTGATCCTCGTGAACAACGATCGTCGGCAAGACTGGCTGGTGGAGGCGGTAAACCGACGGCTGCGCGAGGAGTTGGCGAAACTCGACCTGCGACTGAACGAGGAAAAGAGTCGGATCGTGGATCTGAGTCGGGGGGAGAGCTTCGGAGTCCTGGGCTTTGACTTCCAGCGTGTCCGCTCGCTGCGGGGGCGCTGGCGGCCGCAGTACACGCCGAAGCGGGCGAAACGCACGGCGCTGCTGCAAGAGCTCAAGGAGGTGTTCCGGCGCTACCAGTCCCAGCCAGTGGAGGAGTTGATCGCGGTGATCAACCCGAAGCTGCGGGGCTGGGTCAACTACTTCCGGATCGGGAACGCGAGCCGGTGCTTCGCCTTTGTAAGGCTGTGGGTCGAGCGGAAGGTGCGGCGCCATCTGATGCGATCGAGGAATCGTCGGGGCTTCGGCTGGAAGAGGTGGAGTACGGCATGGCTCTATGACACGCTCGGGGTGTTCGCAGACTACCGAGTGCGGTACCTGGGCCGAGCCTGAAAGTGCTCCCAGCCGATAGGTCTCATAACCCGTGACGCGAAGCCACCAGGTAAGCCCGGTGCCGGAAACCGGCACGCCGGGTTTGAGGTGGCGGGGGCTGGAAACGGCTTACGGCGAACCTAAACGGGCACGAAGCTGGAAACGGCGGATACAGCCAAGGGGAGCCTACGGAGCTTTGCGCCAGTCCTCGACCCTACT
>WNGB01004412.1_pt1 | contig 21480 bp, 23 predicted proteins | sample 5400681 | NCBI WGS metagenome assembly WNGB01 (sample SAMN13153367, study PRJNA577476) | soil metagenome | isolation source: 115 cm soil or saprolite under grassland replicate 2 | place: USA:California | collected 2016-06-15
CAGAGAAGTTCACCGAGGACGGCTGGCTTCGCACCGGAGACGTGGCCGAGGTAGAGCGGGGAGCCTTCATCAGGCTCGTCGACCGCACCAAGGACCTCGTCAAGTCGGGCGGTGAGTGGATCTCCTCAGTGGAGCTCGAGAACGCGGTCATGGCCCACCCGGAAGTGATCGAGGCGGCGGTGATCGCCGTGCCCGACGAGCGCTGGAGCGAACGCCCCTGCGCCTGCGTCGTGCGCCGCCAGGGCTCGAACGTCGGAGCCGACGAGCTCCGCGAGCACCTGGAGCCCCGGTTGGCGAAGTGGTGGATCCCCGAGCGCTTCGAGTTCCTGGACGAGATCCCGAAGACCTCCGTCGGCAAGTTCGACAAGAAGGTCCTGCGGGCACAGTTCGCGGGGGCTGAAGAACCGGTCGCCTCTCGCCGCTGAGAGCCTCGCGGTGGCGCTGCTGCTCCTCAGCATCCTGCCGCTCGCCCTCGGCGCGGCCGTCACGCCCACGATCCTGGTGGTGCAGCTCGCGAACGTCGCCGGCCCAGGCGGCACCCGACGCGAGGGCGTCCTCTTCACGATCGGGTGCCTGGCGATGCTGCTCGTCGTCTCGGTGCTCGCGCTTGCTCTCGCCAACCGCACCGGCGGCGCGGACAGCTCGGGTGTGGCCGTCGCGACGGTGAAGCTCGTGATCGCCGCGCTGCTGCTGGCCTACGGGATCCACAGACTCCTTCGGCCACGCCCCAAGGACCGAGAGCCGAAGCCGGCGCGAGCAGCGGGGGGTCCGGGACGCCAGATCGGTCTGGGTGCGGCGATGATGGCGACGAACTTCACCTCCCTCGCGCTCTACTTCCCGGCGATGCACGAAGTCGGCATCTCAGGGGCGGGGCTGGCGGCCCAGCTGGTCGCGTTCCTGGTGCTGATGACCATCACGCTGCTCCCCGCCACCCTGCCGCTGCTTGCTCCTCGAGGAGTACGCGAGGGCATGCACCGCCGGTTGGAGCAGGCCCGATCGTTCATGGTCGGGCATCCACGCCTGCTGCCGTCGCTCGCGACGGTGCTGGGCGCCTATCTCGCGGTGCTGGGGTTGGCCAAGCTCCTATGACCCAGGTCAGCGCGACCTGCGGATCGCGCGGATCAGGTCCCACTTGCCCATCCGCGAGCGCCCGGCGATGTTCTCCCGCTTTGCGATCTCGTAGAGCTGCTCGCGATTTCGGTCCTCGAGCGCCCGACCTGGCTTGCCGCCGCGCTGGCGACCCTTGGCGGCCTGCCTGCCTAGCTCGCGGCGGGTGCTCTTCGGGAGATTGGCGATCGTCCGCTTGCGCGTGGCCGCCTGCCGCGCCTTCTTGACGTTCGCCTTTGCGGCCTTCACCTGCTTGGTCGTGGCCAATTGCATCCACCTCCAGCGATCGAGCTGTGATTCGCCTTCGGTGAGCGGCTACCCGGCTCCACCGGCCGGAATCGAATCCAGGCGCCGTCCTGGATAGGGGTCGCAGGACGAACCCAGGGCAGGACGGTCGCCGCGGCCAGGCCGCTGCGCGGGCGATTTCGACGCCCGCTAAGGGCGAACGCCCCAGTCGGCGTATTCGTCGGGATCGAAGGTCAGCCGATGCTGGTGCGAGCCGTCGGCCCTCATGACGTAGACGTCGCCGTTTCCGCTGAGAGCGCTGTCGAAGACGATCCGCTTGCCGCTCGGCGAGAACGCGGGCGAGAAGTCGGCATCGTCGTTTTGGGTGAGCTGTCGCTGGTGTGAGCCGTCGGCCCTCATCACGAAGATCTCGCGGTCGCCGTCGCGGTTGCTCTCGAAGGCGATCCGCTTGCCGTCCGGGGAGAAGTTCGGATAATCGTCGCTCTCAGTGTTGTTCGTGAGGCGCCGCACGTGCGAGCCGTCTGCGCGCATGACGTAGATCTCGCCCTTCGCAGGCACGGTGTCGCGATCGCTGTAGAACGCGATCCTCTCTCCGTCCGGGGAGACCGCTGGATCGGCGTCCGCCCCGGGATCGTCCGTGAGCGCGCGCTGATTCGAGCCGTCGGCATTCATCACGAAGATCTCGTAGTCGCCGTCGCGGTTGCTCGTGAAGGCGATCCTCCTACCGCTCGGCGAGAAGTTGGCGGCGTAGTCCAGGGCGTCGTTGTCCGTGAGCTGCCGCTGATCGCTGCCGCCCGGTTGCGTCGCGTAGATCTCGAAATCGCCCGCCGACCGATTGCTGTCGAAGGCGATCCTTCCATCGCGGCCCGGGAAGGCGGCTCCGGCGGGACGTGCGGCAGAGAAAACCATCAGCGCGACGGCAACGAGACCCAGCACGCCAAGCCCGAGGCCCACCGACCTGGCCTGTCGAATCGAGCTTCGCGTGAACCCTCCCACCGAGCGCCACGCTAGCCCGTTGCAGCTCGACGGTCAAGCCAAGTGGCTTGGTGGCGTACTAGTAGGTAGTGGGGCTGATCTAGACCGCTTTCCCATCCGGTCCGGCGACGCTAGGGTGAGCGGGTTGACCGCATCACTCATCGGGGGGATGTGTTGGAGCCCCCGAAGCCACGACAGAGGAGGGACCGATGAAGGGACTCTTGAAGTGGATCTTGGGGCGGCGTCCGTCGCCGGCCCTGGTGGTCGCCGTGGCGGCGCTGGTCGCGGCGCTCAGCGGCACCGCGGCGGCCCTGCAGGGGCACAACACCGTGAAGTCGAACGACATCGCGCCGCGCGCGGTGAAGAGCAGCGACATCGGGGTCGGTGCCGTTGGCGCCAAGCAGCTTCGGGGCCGCGCGGTGACCCCGGCGAAGAGCGGCCTCGTGACCTCGGGCAGCGTCGCCGCCGCCAACGCCACGACCGCCAGCTCGCCGACCGACCTCGGCGGTCCGTCGGTGTCGGTGACGGTCCCGCCCGGAGCGCTGATCGAGATCTACGTCCTCGCGGACATGAGCGTGACCGGGACCAACACCGCCAGGGTCGACCTCTTCGAGCCCTCACTTCTGCCCGGCTCGCCACAGATCCTCGCGAGCCAGTCGAACTCCTTCGACCGGAGGTACACGGCCCCGGGCACGGCCGACCAGGACGGCGTCACGGCGCCGACTCGCTCGGGTTGGATCGTGGTGCCGCCGCTTCCCGGGACGTACACGTTCTCGCTTCGCTACGAAACGAGCGGCGGAACGGCGACGTTCCAGAACCGAGTGCTGTTCGCCCGGGTGATCCGCTGAGCGCCGGCATCGCCGCGACGGTAAACGTCAGGTCTCCTGGTAGAGAAGGCCGTCGCCGCCCTCGGGCGGCGTCAAACGCCACTGGAGTCAAACAGGATGCCGCACTCTGGACATTCCGCCGGAGCCACGACTACTCGCAGCCAACCCCGTTGCCGTCGGCATCGAGGCCGTAGTTGTCGCAGACACCCTTTGCGCGACAGCCTCCGCGAGAAGCAGCAGAGTCGACGACTTCTCGGAATGGATTTCGGAACAACCTTAGTGGGCCGTGAAGGGCTCGAACCTTCAACCTTGGGCTTAAGAGGCCCCTGCTCTACCAGTTGAGCTAACGGCCCGGGCCGATGATGGTAGCGAGGGACTGGCGGCCTACATGCGGGCGCTGACGAGCATGTAGCCGCCGCTATGGACTCGCCGCCCGGCCCTACGGCGTGGTGCCGAAACCGCCGAACGGGCTCTCGAGCGGGTTGGCGCCCGGCGTCGTGGGCGGGGCATTCTTGGCCGCCTTCGCCTGCTGCTTCTTGATCTTCACGGCCTGCTTGCGCATCGAGGCGAGCTGCTGCTTCGTCTGGTCGCGCTGGGCCTTCGACGTCGCCAGGTCCTCGGCCTTCTTGGCCGCCGCGTCGCCGCCGGCGATGTCGTAGGAGGCGTACAGGAAGAAGGCGAGCTGCCCGTAGGCGCCCGAGCTCGGCGTGTGCTCGGCGACGACCCGCTGCGCCTGCGCCGCCCCCTGCGCGTCGTTGAGCAGGTAGTAGGTGTTGACCATGTCGCCGGCCACGCCCACGTCGGGCTTCCCCTTGTTCAGCTTGAGGTACTTCTCCCAGGCGTCGGCCGAGTTGCCGAGCTCGGTGTGGGCGTCCCCGCTGACCGAGATCTGCCCGCTCGAGGGATCCTGGGTGACGCCGGTCTTCGCCTTCTGGAACTCGGCGTCCGCGAGCTTGAGCAGAGCCTGCGTGTCCTTCGGGTTCTTGGCGAGCTGCTGGTTGGCGGCGTCGATCTGGTCGTCGAACTGGGAGGTCACCGATCCCTGACTGCCGCTGTCGCCGCCGAGCCCGATCGCGTCGAAGAGACCGCCGGGGGCATTGCCGCTGCCGATCGAGAAGCCGACGAAGCCGACCAGGAAGATGGCCGCCAGCGCCGCGTAGGAAACCTGCACCAGGCGCTTGCGCTTGCCGCGAAGGTCGAAGAGCATCGCCCTGAGCCTAGCTAGCTGGGCTCGCCGGAGGTTCAGGCTCCGGCGGCGCGTGGTCCGACGGCGTCCCAACCAGCCGGGCGAGGATCAGGGACAGCTCGAACAGCGCTAGGAGCGGCGTGAGCTCGATCAGCATCGTCACCGGGTCGGTGCCCGGAAGGAGCATCGCGACGACCGCCAGGACGAGATACGCGTAGCGGCGGTTCTGAGAGAGCTGCTTCGGCGTCACGATCCCGAGCCGGGTGAGGGCGACGATCCCCATCGGGACCTGGAACACGAGGCCGAGCGTGATCAACGTGACGATCAGGAAGCTGTAGTACTCGCTGGCCCGCACCTGGATGTTGAACTCGCCCTGGTTGAAGTTGAGGAGGAACTTCGTCGCGGCGGGGACGACGACGAAGTACGAGAACACGACTCCGCTGACGAAGAGGACCGGGATCAGCAGCAGGAAGGGCAGCGCTAGCTGCTTCTCGGTGGGCTTCAGCGCCGGCAGCAGGAATGCGTAGCCCTGGTAGAGCAATACGGGCAGTGCGATCAGGATGCCGGCGTAGATCGACACCTTCAGCGTCGTCATGAACGGCTCGGTTACGCCGAACGTGATGGGTTGCGTGACGCCGGCGGGCAGGGGCTTGTTGGCGATGTCCAGGAGCAGGTGGTTCTGCCAGAAGCACAGCCCGCACGCCACCACCAGCACCGCCGCCGAGACGATGATCCGGTTCCGTAGTTCGTCGAGGTGCTCGACGAGCGTCATCTGCTCGTCGAACTTTGCGGCCCGCAGACGGGGCACGGCTCAGGTGTTGTGGTGGGTTACGACCTCGCCCTCGACGGGCTCGCCCCGCTTGTCCGCGCCCTCTATCTCGGCGGGCTTCGACGGCTCGTCGTCGTCGTCGTCCTTGCCCGAGACGGAGGATCTGAACTCGCGGATGCCCTTGCCCATCGAGCGCCCCAGCTCGGGCAGGCGCTTCGGCCCGAAGATCACCAGGGCGATGATGAGGACGACTACCAGCTCGAGAGGTCCTACGTTCGGCATCCGGTCAGATGGTACTCGGGTGGGCGTTCGGCGAAGCCACCAGACCCACGGCGCATCATTTCTTGAAGTTCAGGTAGAAGCGGCTGGGCGTCGGCTCGGCCTGCCCCTGGTACTTGCTGCCCGCCTCGTCGGAGCCGTAGGGCCGGTCGACTGGCGAGTCCATACGCATGAACGAGATCTGCCCGATCGGCATCCCGTAGTAGATCGTCACCGGCAGGTTCGCGACATTGGAGAGCTCGAGGGTCAGATTTCCCCGCCAGCCCGCATCGACGAAACCGGCCGTGCTGTGGATGAGCAGCCCGAGGCGTCCCAAGCTGCTCTTTCCCTCGAGGCGCGCAACGATGTCATCGGGCAGCGTGACGCTCTCCAGCGTCTGCCCGAGAACGAACTCGCCCGGGTGGAGGATGAACGGCTCCTCGCCCCTGATCTCCGTCGCCTCGGTCAGGTCATCCATCGGCTGCCGCACGTCGATGAACGGATAGCGCGCGTTGTGAAAGACGCGAAAGCGCCGATCCACCCGGACGTCGATGCTCGAGGGCTGGATCATCCCCTCGTCGAAGGGATCGATCACGATCCGGCCCGCCTCGATTTCCGCCTTGATCGTGCGGTCGCTGAGCACCATCGCGGCTGAGTCTATTCGCGGTGTGCGCGGAGACCGAGCTGCTGGTTCGCCGACGTTCCGGAGAACTCGCCTAGGCCCTGGCCGCCTGTGCCTAAAGCATGTGAGGTCGTGCGCCGATACAGCGTGCGAAGTGGCCGAGCGGCAGACAGCGAAGAGGGCGCAGCTCCAAAAGTCGCTCGAGCGGGGGCTCGAGCCGAGCATCTTCGAGACCCGCTTCACCAGCTCGACTCGTCGCCGCCGCGGCGACCTCCACGTCTGTCCCTCGTGCAACTCCGATCTCGTCTATCCGACGGACTGGGCTCCCGCGAGCGATCGCCACTGGCATGTGGCGCTCCGGTGCCCAGAGTGCGAGTGGAACGGTGGCGGGCGCTACAGCCAGGACGTCGTCGACCGCCTCGACGAGGCGCTCGACTGCGGCACGGAAGCGGTCCTCGACGACCTCAACCTGCTGGTCCGGGCGAACATGGAGGACCAGATCGCTCGCTTCGTCTCCGCGCTGAACGCGGACCAGATCCTCCCCGAGGACTTCTAGCTCCGGATCTCGCCGCCGCGCGACGCCGCGTTGGGCGAGCGCCTACGAGTAGCGCTCGACGACGCCGTCGGCGACCAGCTCCAGGAGCTGGCGCTGCTCGGCGTCCAGCCGCGAGCCGGCGAGCGCCCTCTTGGCGACCTGGACGCGGCCCTGGGCATCGGCGCGAACGGCATCCAGGACCCCGGTTGCGAGGATCCGATCGCACACCTCTTCGGCGCTTGTCTCATCGAGGCCACGCAGCTCCACGTCGGCGAGCGCCGGATCCCGGTCCCGCGCCAGGATCAGGGGAAGCGTGACCGTGCCGTCGAGGAGGTCGGTGCCACGCGCCTTGCCGGTTCGCTCCGGCGGGCCGGTGACGTCGAGAACGTCGTCCAGGAGCTGGAAGGCCAGCCCGATCTCCATGCCGAAGGAGGCCAGAGCGCCATCGGGCTCATCTTCCAGGCCGGCCGCGTCAGCGGTTTCGGCGCCGTCGGATCCCGCGCGGCCGATCAAGCATGCGCACATGAACAGGCGCGCGGTCTTCAGCTCACAGCGGCGCAGGTAGCGCTCGGCTCCGATCGTGGTATCGAAGGCATCCCGCCGCTGCGCCAGCTCGCCCAGCGCAAGCGCAACCGAGGCCTCCGAGAGGAGCTCCACCTGGCGCTCGCTTCCCTCGTCGCCAAGCTCGGCGAAAGCACGGGAGAAGAGCAGGTCCCCCACGCTGAGCGCACGACGGCGACCGGAGCGGGCCACCACGGTCGGCCTGCCGCGCCGCAGGGGGGCCGCGTCGAGCACGTCGTCGTGAACGAGCGTCGCCATGTGGACGAGCTCAATCGCGATCGCGGACCGGATCGCCGCCTCGCCGGCACCGGGGCCGGCGCTCAGCAGCACGAGCATCGGGCGCAGCCGCTTGCCCCCTGCGACGAGGGTCGCCGCCGCATCGTCCGCCAAGACCTCACCGTGCCCCTGCATGAGCGCTCTCAGGCGCTCCTCGACGGCCTCCATTCGCGCGGGAAGCCAGGCGTCGGCCGCCTCGAGGACCATCGTCACGGGGGGCGGGACGGCGGAGCGGTTCATGCCGCCGAGCCGTGGCTTACGCCGCGGTGGATCGCAATGATGCCGCCGGCCAGCACCACGTACCTGATCCGCTCCAGGCCCGCCGCGTCCATCATCGCGGCAAGCCGCTCCGGCGCTGGAAAGCGCTTCACCGACTGCGGCAGGTACGCATACGCGTCGCGATCGCCGGCGACCGTGCCCAGGAGCGGGACCAACCGGTCGAACCACAGCGAGTAGAAGGCCGCGAGCGGCGGGCGCCGCGGCTGGGTGATCTCGAGAATGACCAGGCGACCGCCGGGCTTAAGGACCCGGTTCAACTCGTCCAAGCCGCGGCCCAGATCCGCCAGGTTGCGCACCCCGAAGCCGACCGTGGCCGCGTCGAACGATCCGTCCTCGTACGGAAGCTCCAGGGCGTCCGCCCACTCGAACCGCACCTGGGACGCGCCGCGTTGCGCCGCCTTTCGCCGCGCCGCCTCCAGCATGGGCTCGGAGAAGTCGCAGCCGACGACGGTTCCCTCGGGCCCGACGCGGCGGCCGAGCTCGAGGGCGAGATCACCCGTGCCGCAGCACGCGTCCAGCGCCGTCTCCCCTGGCGAGAGGCCGGCCCAGTCGGCGGTCCGGGCGCGCCAGCGATGGTGCATGCCGGCGGTCATCGCCGTGTTCATGAGGTCGTAGACGCCGGCGATCCGGTCGAACATGGTGCGCACCTGCGTGGCGAACTCGGCGGACCCGCGATCCGGAACGTGTGTCTGGGCGGTGGTCGTCACAGCACAGTGAGAGCGATGGTTTGCAGCCGCCCGGTTACTTCAGCGACGCTAGGAAGTCGGCGACCTGATTCAGCTTCTTGTCGCCGAGGTTCTCGAACGAGGGCATGAGGCCGGGGCCCGCCTTCAGCGAGCGCAGGATCGCGTTGCGCGGGATGCGGGCGCCGATCTGCGTCAACTCCGGACCAAGGGTCCCGTTGCCGTTGTCGCCGATCGTGTGGCAGGCAAGGCAGCCGGACTGGGCAACCACCTCCTTGCCCGCCTCGTATTGCGGCGCCACCTTGAGGTCGATCTCCGTCGGCGGGCCGGCGTTGGCGCCCTCGTAGGTGAGGTAGGCCATCGTCGCCACCGTGAGAAGGAGCGCCGCCATCGCGATCGGCCGGCGCTCGGGACGGCGTTCCGGGCCGCGGTCGTAGAAGGGCAGGAGAATGAGCAGGACCATGGCGATCGTGGGGATGCCGATCGTCGCCAGCGGCACGAGCTGGTAGGGCTTGATGACCCGCAGGACCTCGAAGAGGAAGAAGAAGTACCACTCCGGGCGGGGGGTGTACGTGGTGCTCGTCGGGTCGGCCTTCGGTCCCAGCTCCGCCCCCAGCACGAGCGACATCACGGCGATCACGGCGACGACGATGAGGAACATCGTCGAGTCCTTCAGGACGGCGTAGGGGAAGAAGGGCTTGCCGTCCTTCTTCAGCAGCTCGTAGTTGCGGAGGTACGCCTCCTTCTCGGCGCGGTTCAGAGTCTCTCCTCCTTGAGGATCGTCTTCCTGCGCTTCGGCTCGAGCCAGGGAGGCGCCGTCGTGCCGAGCTTCACTACCAGGTACAGGTGGACCCCGATCAGGGCGATGATGAGGCCCGGCACGAGCAGCATGTGGATGGCGTAGAAGCGCGACAGCGTGCTCGGCCCGAACTCGGCGCCGGCCCGCAGGAAGTCGCTGAGGTACGGGCCCACCAGCGGGCCGGTGCCGTTGATGTTGACGCCCACGACCGTGGCCCAGAACGAGCGCTGGTCGAACGGCAGCAGATACCCCGTGAACCCCATCACCATGGTCAGGATCAGGAGGACGACGCCGATCACCCAGTTGAGCTCCCGCGGGTACTTGTAGGCACCGAAGACGAAGGTTCGGGCCATGTGCAGGAAGATCAGGATGATCATCAAGCTGGCGCCCCACTTGTGCATCCCGCGCACGAACTCCCCGAGGAAGACGTCGTTGGTGAGGTGGGCGATCGACGAGTACGCCTGGGTCGGCGAGGGCGTGTAGTACATCGCCAGGAACACCCCGGTGAGCGCCTGCACGACGAAGGCGAAGAGCGTCGCGGAGCCGAGCGTGTAGAACCAGTTGGTCCCCTTCGGCACCTTGCGGTAGAGCATCCCGGTGAGGAACGTCGCGCCGCCGGTTCGCTCGTCGAGCCAGCCGACGAGATCGGCTGGAGCCTCCTTCAGCCTCTCCACCGGGCCCGCCCCGTTGGCCTCCGTGCCTGGCTTCTGCGGCTTTCGCAGCGGCCCCGGGATGAGCATGTCGGGGAACTTCATCGCCGGCTCACTTCGGGGGCGGGAAGGTGGAGGGACGCGGCGGATAGAGGACGTTCCAGATCCCGCCGGTGAACTCGCCCGGGTCGCGGGCGCGGACGGGCTCGAGCTGCGAGGTGACGCTGTAGCGGGGGCCGATCTGGACCTGGCCGTTCCGAACTCGGGTCTGGAAGCGGTCGAGCGGCCGCACCGGCGGGCCCCCGATCACCTTGCCCTCGAAGTCGTACACGCCGCCGTGGCAGGGGCAGATGAAGTTGGCGGCCGCGGCGACGAAGCGCACCGGGCAGCCCAGGTGCGCGCAGCGCGTGGAGATCGCGATGAAGCTCTTCGGGTCCTCGTCGAAGGGAGCCGCCGCGATCCCCCTGCGAACGTACGCCGTCGTCTTACCTGCTTCGCCGATCCCCTCCTCCAGCGTGAAGACTACGGGCTTGTACGTCTGGTTCGTGAAGCGGCTCGTAGGCCCCACGCTCTCCCACGTCTCCTCGCCGCGCTCGAACATCGGCGCCACGGCGAACCCGACAGCCGGCAGGACGATGATCGCGCCGGCGAGGCCTCCCACGGCCTGTCCGGCGACCGTCAAGGCACTTCGGCGAGTCATCGACTCGCCCTCGAAGTAGCCGGGCGGATCCGGCTTCGCAATGGCGCCGTCGCCGGTGGAGCCGTTCGTCTTGTCGGCGGCGTCGGCCAAGTTCCAGGGCGGAAGGTCCTAGGTGGGCTGGAAGCGTATCGCCTCAGCCGTCCGCCTAAGCAGCTCGCCGAGGCCGAATCGATCGGCGGTGCTCTGCGTCGCCCGCCACAAGGACGCGGTCGCCTCGGGCGCACCCTGGCGAAGCTGCGACTTGGCCCGCTGATGCTCGGATCCGGCGCCGGCGCCGACGGTCGTCGCAGACGCAAGCCACAGAGCCGCGGCGGCGTCCGTTGCCCGCTCCTCCGCGTGGAGCTGCGCCGAGAGCGAGATCAGGTCGGAGAGCTCCTGCACCGCCTCGAGATCGCCGAGCCCCGCGAGGCGCTCAAGCCCAAGCGCATACAGGTAGTCCCCCGCCAGCAGCGCGAGGTCGTCGTCGGCGCCGAGCACGATCCGCGGCTCGCCGTAGTGCAGCAGGTAGCCCTCGCGAATAGATTCCACGAGCAGCGCGTACTCGCCGGGCGCCTCGGCGGTCCGCGGCCCCGAGGCCGCCAGGAGTCCAAGGGCCGGCTCCATGTCGTCGGCATCGACAACGTGTGGAGTGATCACGGTGTCCTCGCGGCGAAGCTCCGCGGCGAGAGCGTGCAAGGCCTTCCCACCCTCCATGGGCCGGGCGAGCTTACCTTCAGCCGAGGGCCTCGGCGAACGCCTCCCTCGCCGCCTCGGCGGTGCGGTCGATCGCGTCCTCGTCGTGGGCGAGGGAGACGAACCAGGCCTCGAACTGCGAGGGAGGCGGGTAGATCCCGCGCTCCAGCAGGGCGCGGCAGAAGCGCCCGTAGGCCTCGAGGTCGCAGGCGGCGGCGCCGGCGAAGTCCGCCACCGGCTCCGCAGTGAAGAACGGCGTCACCAGACCACACACGGAGGCGACCTGTACCGGGCGGTCGCCGGCGGCCTCACGCAGGGCGGCCGCGAGCTGCTCCGTGAGAGCGCCCAGGCGCTCGTAGGTCGCGGCGTCGAGCTCGGCCAGCGTCGCGAGGCCGGCGGCGACGGCCAGCGGGTTCCCCGACAGCGTCCCGGCCTGGTAGACGTCGCCCGAGGGCGCCACCCGCCCCATCAGCTCGGCCCGTCCGCCGTAGGCCGCCGCCGGTACCCCGCCGCCGACGATCTTGCCCAGGATGGTGAGGTCGGCCTCGACCCCGTAGAGCTCCTGGGCGCCTCCGCGGGCGACGCGGAACCCCGAGATCACCTCGTCCAGCACGAGCAGCGCCCCGCTGGCGTCCGCCTGCTCGCGAAGGAAGCCGAGGAAGCCGTCGGCCGGGGGAACCACGCCCATGTTCGCCGGAACCGGCTCGGCGAGGATCGCGGCGGGAGGCCGCTCCGCGACGGCCGTGGCAACGGCGTCGCGATCGTTCCACGGCACGACCGTCGTGTCGGCCGCCTGCGCCCGCGTCACGCCGGGGCTCGAGGGAATCGCCTGCGTCGCGAGGCCCGACCCGGCCTCCGCCAGCAGGCCGTCCACGTGCCCGTGGTAGGCGCCGGCGAACTTCAGGATCGGATCGCGTCCCGTGACCGCCCGGGCAAGGCGCACGGCGCTCATCGAGGCCTCGGTGCCCGAGCTGACCATCCGCGCCATCTCCACCGACTCGAAGCGCTCGCAGACCTCCCGCGCCAGGCCCACCTCGCCCTCCGTGGGGGCGCCATAGCTCGCGCCCCGGTTGGCCGCCCGGCACACGGCGTCGACCACCTTCGGGTGTGCGTGCCCGAGAATGAGCGGGCCCCAGGAGCAGACCCAGTCGACGTAGCGATTGCCGTCCACGTCGACGAGCTCGCAACCCTCGCCGCGCTCGACGAACACCGGGTGATCCCGGCCGATCGCGCGCATCGCCCGCACCGGCGAGTTCACCCCCCCGGGGATCAGCTCGAGCGCCCGACGGTGGAGCGCCCGGGATGTCGGGGTGTCCAAGCCGCCGCTCAGATGCCGGCGTGCTCGCGTTCCCACGCCGCGTAGTCGTCCGTGAAGTAGAGGAGCCTGACCTTCTTGAACTCGGTGGACGAGTAGAGCACCGCCCGGTCGTCGCCGTGGAGATCGTGCTCGTCGGCGATCCGATCGAGGATCGCGTCGCACTCCTCCCGCGAGCGCCCGTGGGCCATGGTGAAGACGGAGTAGGGCCAGTCCGGGTAGGTCGGGCGCTGGTAGCAGTGGGAGATCCCGCGCACCGCCGCCATCCGCTTGCCGGTCTCCAGGATCCGGTCCTCGCCCACCCGCCATACCCCCATCCCGTTCGCCGAGAACCCGGCGCGCCGGTGATAGAGGATCGCCGCGACCCGCCGCAGGAGCTTCCGCTCCACCATCGTCCCGAGATGCTCGAGGAGCCGGTCAACCGGCACGCCGACCGCTTCCGCCGCGGCGTCGTACGGGCGATCGACCACGGCCATCGGCCCCTGAAGGGCGCGGATCACGGCCACGTCGAAGTCGTCGTAGGGCTGGCGCTCGAGCTCGCGCGGGGGCGCCGCGTCGGCCGCCGCCGCGAGCGCCTCCGTTCCCTGCTCCATCTCCAGGTTCATGTTGATCTTGAACAGGGTGAGCGTGGGGAGCTGGCGGATCGACTCCGCCCCGGTCTCCTCCTTCAGCACCTTCAGCGTGCCGTCGAGGCCCAGCGTGGAGTCGGGTGGGGTGGCGATCGTGAACCAGAGGTTGAACTCGTGGGTGCGCAGGTAGTTGTGCGAGACGCCGGGGTGGGCGTTGATGATCTTCGCGGCCCGGTGCGGAGCCGAAGCGTCCACCTTCGCGGCCACCAGCATCGAGGCGTATCCGAGCGCCCGCGTGTCGAAGATCGGCGTGATCTCGCGGACGATCCGCTCGTCCAGGAGCCTTTGGGTACGGGACTTGACCTCGTCCACGGGTAGTCCGGCCGTGCTGGCGACCGCGGCAAACGGCTCGGGCTCGAGCGGAAAGCTCGACTGAAGAAGGTTCATCAGACGCTTGTCGTCGGCGTCGAGCGGGATCGCCGCCCCGTCCCTGCGCGAGCGGAGCTTCGGCCGCGGTTCCCTGATCGGCGCGTTGGCCCCGCTCACAGCCAGGCCGTGGCTTCCTTCGCGTAGTAGGTGAACACGAGGTCCGCGCCCGCCCGGCGGATCGCGGTGAGCGTCTCGATCACCGCCTGCTCCTCGTCGATCCAGCCGTTCTGCGCCGCCGCCTTCAGCATCGCGTACTCGCCGGAGACGTGGAACGCCGCAACGGGGGCTCCCGTCTCCTCCTTGACGCGACGCACGACGTCCAGATACGGCGTCGCGGGCTTCACCATCACAACGTCCGCCCCCTCTTCCAGATCGAGCTTCGCCTCGCGCACTCCCTCGAGCGCATTGGCGGGATCCATCTGGTAGCCGCGGCGGTCGCCGAAGCCGGGCGTGGACTCGGCCGCGTCGCGAAACGGCCCGTAGAAGGCGGAGGCGTACTTGGCGCTGTAGGCGATGATCGCCACGTCCGAGTGCCCCTCCTCGTCGAGCTGCGAGCGGATCGCGCCGATGCGGCCGTCCATCATGTCGCTCGGCGCCACCACGTCCGCTCCGGCCTCGGCCAGCGAGATCGCCGTCTTGGCCAGCAGCTCGACGGTGAGGTCGTTGTCAACCTCGCCGTCGCGAACAACGCCGCAATGGCCGTGCGACGTGTACTCGCACAGGCACACGTCGGCGATCACGAGCAGGTCGGGGTGCGCCTCCTTCAGCGCCCGCACCGCCATCTGCACGACCCCCTCCGGGTCGTAGGCGCCGGACCCCGCCTCGTCCTTCTCGGCGGGGATCCCGAACAGGGTCACCGCGCCGATCCCTGCCGCCTGGATCTCCGTCGCCTCCGCGACGAGCTCGGAGATCGAGAAGCGCTCGATCCCGGGCATCGACGGCACGTCCTCGCGGATGCCCTCCCCCGCGACGACGAACATCGGCTGCACGAGGTGCCGTGGCGAAAGCTCGGTCTGGCGCACCAGCTCGCGCAGGCCCTTCGTGCGGCGCAGCCTTCGCATGCGCGTGGCGGGAAAGCTCACCCCGCTGATTCTACGGCGACCCGCCTAGGCGCCCCCGATCCACGGGCGTGCGATCTACCCCCAATGGTGTGTTGGATCGCACTCCCGCGAGGTTCATGGCTCACGCGAAGCGGCGCAGCGCCACCCTGGCGAGCACGGCGTAAGCGGCGGCGAGGATCCCCAGATGGAGGATCGGCAGGCCGAGCGCGGGACCGGACGCATCCAGAGCCCCCGACATAGCGTCGAGCGCCGCGTGGAACGGGAAGATCGCCCGCACCACCTTGATCGCGTCGAAGAGGCCGGGGCTGACGGTGCCGGACTCAACCAGGGAGATGAAGGCGATCGGCAGGGAGACCATGAACGCAAGGAGCGAGCTGGCCCTGACCTCGCGCGCGGCGCCGCCGATCGCGGCGCCGAAGGCCGCGAACGCGGCTCCGCCCGCCACGATCGCGGACATGATCAAGAGCACCCGCCCCCATTCGATGTGGACGAAGAGCGAGAGCCCGGCAAGCATCAGCAGGGTGACGACGATCGACACCGCCACCCCGAGCGCCACCTTCTCCACGAGCAACGCCCAGCGCCCCACCAAACCACGCGTCAGTCGCGCGAAGGCGTTCTCCTCGCGCTCCAGAGCCAGCGACCCGGCCACGAGGAGAACGGTCACGAACATGAGCGTCACCGTCGCCGCCACCGAGATCGCGAACACGTCGAGGCTGGGCGGGGAGCCCGAGACCACCTGCTTTTGAACCTCGATCGGGTGCGCAACCGAGCCCAGGAACGGAAGCGCGAGGTTGAGGTTCTGCCGCGCCAGCCGCGCGAAGCGGATCACCTTGTCCAGCGCGTCGGCTGCCGCGCTCTGCGGCGGGAACTGCCCGCGCAGCGCGTCCAGGATCTGGCCGGCGCGCTGGAGGCCAAGGATCTCGACCGTCTGGCCGAGCAGCGGGATGTTGAACGTCCCGCCCTTCGTGAGCAGGTCGGTGTAGGACGCGGCCTGCTGCGCGACCTTCTGGGAGATCAGGAGGTTCGCCTCGGTGACCAGCGTCTCGATGCGGTCGTCGACGAGCTGCGCCTTCAGCGGATCCTCCTCGTTCACCAGCACATCGACCTTCGGCTGGGCGGGGGTGAGCGTGGCGAGCGACTGCAGCTTGTCGATCAAGTCAGGGGGGAGGATCAGCGCTCCGAGTACGTCTCCGTCCTGCACCTTCTGCTCGGCCTCCGCGCGGCTCGACACGTCGATGCATTGCACACGTGCACAGAGCTCCTCCTTGGCCGCGCTCTTGTCGAACTCGCCCTCGCTGCCCCCGAGGTTGAAGCTCTGGTCGGCCGGGACCTGGTTGAAGAACGCCACCCTGGGCTTCTCGGGCCCCCGGGACAGCGCGAATCCGATCAGCACGGCAATCGCCACCGGATAGACCACGAGCAGCGCGGTGACCAGCGGCGAGCGGCGCAGGATCTGGAGGTCCTTCAGGAAGAGCCAGCGCACCGGTACCTCAAATCCCGCCCGGCATCATCAGTGCCCCCGATCGCGAAGGAACGCGACGAAGGCCTCCTCGAAGTCGCGGGCCTCGGCTTCCCGGGCGGCCGCATGCAACTCCCGAGGCGTCCCGTCGAAGAGCGCCTCGCCATCCGCAAGGACCAGGAGCCGCTGGCCGTAGCGCTCGGCCTCGGCGATGTTGTGGGTGGAGAAGATGACGGTCGTCCCGCCGCCGGCGAGTCCCAGCACGAAGTCCCAAAGGCGCTCGCGCTGGCGCGGGTCCAGTCCCGCGCTCGGCTCGTCCAGGAGGAGGACCGCGGGCTTGGCGAGCAGGCCGATCGCGATGTTGATCCGCTGCTGATTGCCGCCTGAGAGCGTCGCCACCTGGTCGTCGCGCCGGGCGCCGAGCGCGGTCTGCTCGAGCATCTCCTCGACAGCGGCGTCCGGGTCCGAAACCTTCTCGAGCCGCGCGAACAGGCGCAGGTTCTCGGCCACCGTCAGCCTCCGGTAGAGCGCTGTCTGCTGTGGCACCCATCCCACCTCTCCGGGCGGTCGGCTGACCGATCCCCCGTCCGGGGGCCTGATGCCGGCGAGGATCGAGAGCAGCGTCGTCTTCCCCGCGCCGTTGGGCCCGATCACCGCAAGCAGCTCGCCTCGGCGGGCATTGAAGCTGACGCGCTTCAGCGCCTCGCGGTCGCCGAACCGCTTCTCCAGTCCCTGCGTCTCGATCACGACCTCGCCGTTCGCCGCCAGCGCGCTCACGCGCGGAAAGCTAGTCGAGTGGCCCCAGCGACCCCACCCGCGCACCACTAGGCTCCGTTGCCCGTGCGCGCCCTCTTCATCGGCGATGTCGTTGGCCGCCCGGGCCGGGCCGGCCTTGGGGCGGCGATGCCCGAGCTTCGGGACCGCCACTCGCCCGACCTCGTGATCGCCAACGGGGAGAACTCCGCCGGGGGGATCGGGATCACGGAGGGGACGGCCCGGGAGCTGTTCGAGGCGGGCGTGGACGTGATCACGACCGGCAACCACGTCTACCGGCATCGAGACGCCTACGAGTTCCTGGATCGATCCGAACGGGTGATCCGGCCGGCGAACTACATGGCCGGAAATCCCGGCCGCGGGTGGACCGTGGTCCCGGTCCAGCATCGCCGAGTGGCCGTCATCAACCTCTCCGGCTCCGTTCACATGAAGGCGGCGCGGTCGCCGTTCAGCGAGGTGGATTCGCTGCTCCACAGGCTCGAGGAGGAGGCGGATGTCGCGATCGTCGACTTCCACGCCGAAGTGACCAGCGAGAAGATCGCGATGGGTTGGCACCTGGACGGTCGCGTCGCGGCGTGCCTCGGCACGCACACCCACGTGCCGACCGCGGACGCGCGGGTGTTGCCGGGAGGCACGGCGTTCATCACGGACGTCGGCATGACCGGGTCGCGGGCGGGCGTGATCGGAGTGCGGCGCGAGCAGGCGCTGGAGGCCTTCCGCACGCAGATGCCGGTGAAGTTCGACACCGCGGACGAGGACGTCTGGGTCAACGCCGCCGTCGTCACGATCCGCGACGACGGCCTCGCCGAGTCGATCGAGCAGGTGCTCCTCCCCGCCCCTACCTAGCCGCAGCGGAGGGTTAGATGGGCAGCCTGATCCCGCCCTGCAGGAGCTCGCCGAATTCGCTCGGCGCGACCGCCGGGCTGATGTAGGTCCCCTGGGCGTAGTGGCAACCGAGCTCGCGGACCACGGCGAACTGGCTCTCGGTCTCGACGCCCTCCGCGATCACGCTCAGGTCCAGAATCCGCGCAAGCGCGACCACGGCACTGACGATGGCATCGTCGACCTCGCCGCCGCCGAGCCCGGCAACGAATCGCCGGTCGAGCTTGATCGCGTCGAACGGAAGCTGCTTGAGGTAGCCGAGCGACGAGTATCCCGTGCCGAAATCGTCGAGCACGAGGCGCACACCCAGCCGCTTGAGGTCGCGCACCACTCCCAGCGAGGGCTCCGCCTCCTGCATGAGCATGCCCTCGGTCAGCTCGAGGCTCAGCGACATGGCCTGGAGCCCGGAGGCTTCGAGGAGGCGTCCGACCGAATCGGGCAGGGTCGCGTCCATGAGCTGGGTCCCGGACACGTTGACCGCGACGTTCGGCGGGGCGGCATCCGGAGCCTGCCGCTGCCACTCCGCGACCTGATGGCATGCCTGCTCCAGCACCCAGCGCCCAACCGGAACGATCAGGCCCGCCTGCTCGGCGACGGAGATGAAGTCCTTCGGGTAGAGGAACCCGTGCCTTGGATGCTCCCAGCGAACCAGCGCCTCCGCCCCGGTGACCCGCCCACTCGACAGCGACACCACGGGCTGGTAGTGGACGCGGAGCTCCGCGCGCTCGATCGCAGTTCGCAGCTCGTTCTCGATCCGAAGTCGCTCCGCGATCCGCAGCCGCATCGCCTCGTCGAAGATCTCGTAGCGGGCGCGGCCTCGCTCCTTGGCGCGATACATCGCCGCATCCGAGTCGCGAATCAATCCCGAGGGATCGTCTCCCGCCACCCCGGTTGCGATGCCGGCGCTCGCGGTCACGAAGTGCTCCCGCCCCGCGAGCACGAAGGGCCTCGCAAGGGTGGAGGCAATCCGCTCCGCGACGAGCGTCGCATGCCGCTCGTCGCTGACGTCCTCGATCAGGATGCCGAACTCGTCACCACCGAACCGGGCGACGACGTCGCCCGGCCTGAGCGCCTGCTTGAGCCGAGCGGATACCTCCACCAACAGCTCGTCCCCCGCCTGATGGCCGAGGCTGTCGTTCACGCGCTTGAAGTGGTCGAGGTCCATGAAGATCACCGCGACGGAGGAGTCGCGTCGCGCCTGCCGCGCCAGTGCGCGGCCCAGGTGGTCCTCGAAGAGGAGGCGGTTGGGGAGCCCCGTCAACGGATCGTGAAGAGCGCGGCGTCGGGCCTCCTCCTGCTCATTGCGCCGCTCGATCGCGTTCGCGAGCACGTTCGCGATCGCCTGCATGAAGTTGATGTCGTCGGGGCCGAACTGCCGCGGCTCGAAAGCTTGGAAGCCAAGCACGCCGAACGGCCTGCCGCTGGCCTTGATGAGCACGGTCACCCCGCCCTCGGCTCCCACCTCGTCGAGCACCGCGGGCTTGGTGAAGCGCTCCTCGCGCGACCAGTCCTCCACGATGACCGGGGCATCGCTGATCAGCGTGTAACCCGATTGGGAGGCCGTGCCGGTGGGAACCTTCATCCGCCCGTCCGACCCGGGCGGCAGGCCGGTGCTCGCTAGCACGACGAACGTGTCCTGATCGGGAAGCAGCTCCAGGACCGCCGCCGCGCCGGCTCCGAGAACGCGCTCGATCGCCTGCACCGCGTCGCGCATGAGCTGCGCGAGCGGAGCTCCCCCCAGGGCGCGCTGGCCGAGGACGGCCACGTCGCGCTGCTGGATCTCCCGCCGGTGGGTAACGGCTTCGCTGTTGCGAAGCGCCCGGGTGGTGGCGAACAGTTCGGCCGCTTGCCGGAAGCGATTTCGCGACTGCCACGCGCCCAGCGCCACGGCGCAGATCAGCACGTAGCCGACAAAGGTGCTTTCGCTCGCCGGGCTGGACGCCGCCGCCGCCACGCCGGCAAAGGCCGCGAGGCCCGTGGCCCCGACGGCGATCGTGTTGCGGAGCGGATACGAGGAGGCGGCGAAGATAAGGGGAAGTACGTAGAGGACCCGGTAGGGGCTCGTGGAGCCGCCATCGGCCGCGGTCGCCGTAGTGATCAACGCGATCGTGGAGACGCTGTAGAGGTAGAAGAACGGCTCGCGCCAGCGGCTGCGAATCACCCGCTCCAGCGGCAAGAGGGCAAGGACCGGAACGGAGCAGAAGGCCACCGCCGCAACGACCGTGAGCAGCTCACGGTGTGGGTCGTCCCAAGTGGCGAACGCGTACGCCTCGCTGCCGAGTGCGCCGAGCACCGTGAACGCCATGCCAACGTAGACGCTGGCGACGCGAAACGCCACCTCGCCCGCGTCGGGCGACCGCGCTGAGCGCGCGTGCCCCACGTCAGGCGGTCTCTGCATGTGGTTCGCCTTCCCCGGCAACGCCCGCCCGCCCTATTGGGACGCGGCCGATCGATCGTCGTTCCAGTGTAGGCCCGATCGGCCGCCGCGAGGCGATCCGCGGGGTAGAAAACCCGTCCAGGCCCGAAAGGGCGACGGCCGTCCGATGGACGGCCGTCGCCACGTCTGGATCGGCCCACAGCTCGGGTGGGCCGGGCCTCTACTGAAGGCTGGGCTCGCCCTCCGAGGGGGAATCGGAGCCGGTCTCCTCGCCGCCTCCGTCGTCTCCGGTCTCCTCCTCGGTTTCCGTGCCCTCCTCCTCGGTTTCCGTGCCCTCCTGCTCCTCGGGTACGCCGGGAGTCTCGGTCACGCTCACCCTCCTTTGATCGATGACGATGCAAGCCCTTTACCCGCTCCTTCATCGCTGTAACGGAAGGCGCCAGGCGCGGATGCGATGGGTTCCCGCGTGCTCGGCTCGTCGCTCCCCGCCAGGGCGCACAGGACGAGTCCGAAGAACCAGGGGACGTAGAGGTAGAACCAGTGCTCCGCCGTGAGCTGGACCGCGATCGTGACCGCCGCCGCGAGTGCCCCAACCTGGTAGAGCGAGCGCCTGCGCGGGACGAAGGCGACAAGCACCGCGAGGCCCACCGCAAACGCCTTGACGACCGTCTGCACCCATTCCAGCGAGCCGTCCTGCCCCCAGATGCTGAACGGGGAGCTGCGGTCAAGCTGGCTCTTGATGGTCCGGTCGTAGAACGTGGCGAGGCCAGGGTCCACCGCCGGCAGCGCGAGCATGACGCCGATGACCGCGATCAGCGAGCCGGAGAAGGCAAGCGCCGGCCTGACGGCCCGAGGCCGCGTTGCCAGGCCGCGCTCGCCACCTACAAAGAGGGGCGCGAGCGCGAGCGGGGCGAACTTCGTGGCCGCCGCCAGCGCGAGCAGCACCCCGCGTTTCAGGGGGGAGGAGAAAGCGACCAGCGACCAGATGAGCAGTGCCGCGACGAGACCGTCGTTGGAGTTCGACTGGAGCGCGTAGTCGGTGAACGGGTACGCGGCCCAGGCGAATGCGAGCACGATGCCGAGGTCGGTGCCCGCTCGCGCGGGGCGCAGGCGCCGACCGAGCACGAACAGCCCGGCGATCGCGGCCAGGTCGAAGAGGATCGCCGCCGCATGCGCGGCCGGGACCTCGTCCCAGTGGCCGCTCCACGGCAGGACGAGGTCGAAGGGGACGTACGCGAGGTAGTTGAACGGGCCGTAGGTATCGCCGAACGGGTTGTCGGTCGGGAAGTTGTTCCAGATCGCCTGGCCGTGGATCAGATGGTCGGCGCCGATCGCGCCCGCCAGGCCAACGTCGATGACGCCCGAGTCGGCGATGTTGAGCGCGACCCTGAAGCCCACCAGGAATGCCGTGAGGACGACGAGCGCGGTGATGGGGACCGAGGGTCGCAAGCCGGCTCCCAACCCCCGAA
>WNGB01004203.1_pt2 | contig 21474 bp, 35 predicted proteins | sample 5400681 | NCBI WGS metagenome assembly WNGB01 (sample SAMN13153367, study PRJNA577476) | soil metagenome | isolation source: 115 cm soil or saprolite under grassland replicate 2 | place: USA:California | collected 2016-06-15
AATCGCTGATACATCCCGCCATCGCGCTCTAGCCGCCCAACGACAACCAGGTATTCCAGGTGCGCCAGCGTCTCAGCCATCGCGAAGCGCATCTGGTGCGGCGAGAGCGCAGTGATCGGGAACACCGCTGTGCAAATCGAGAATGCAGTCGCGCCGCCCCCAGTCGCCTGCTCCATGATCTCAAGCCGCTCGTGATGATGGGCGCGCAGCTCGGCCAACCGCTCGCCAAAGGCGCGAATGAGCGGGCCGTGGCCGGATAGCGCCAGATCAACCTGCAGCGCCGCCAGCAGATCAAGCGATTGCAAATAATCCGCTAGCGGATTGGGGCGGCCGTGCGGCCACAGGCTAATGTTCGGTGTAATCTTGATCAGCACCGCGTCGCCGCACAGCAGCAGCCGCTCCTCGGCGCAGTAGAACACCAGATGCTGATCGCTATGTCCCGGCGTGGCGATTACCTGGAAACTGCGTGCGCCGATCTGAATAGACACGCCCGGCTCAATCGCACTCGTCGTGGGCCAGGGCAATGTCATAGCACGCGTCTCGGCCATGCTGTGGCGAACCTGCTCGGCCAGTACAGTCGGCATCCCATGCGCTTGAAAGAGATCGACGATCGCCTGCTCGTTTGCCGCGCCCGCGTGCCAGGCCGTTCGCACAAACTCCTGCTCCAGCGGTGCAAGCTGAACTGGCGCACCGCTCTGCTCGGCCAGCCATCCGGCCATCCCGAAATGATCCGGATGCGCATGAGTCAAAATGATCCGCTGGATCGTCTTGGGCGCAATCTCCAGATCTGCGAATGCCGCCTGCCAGGCCACCCGACCGTCAAGGTAGTTGATACCAGTGTCGAGGATCGTCCAGCCGTCGCCATCGCGCAGCATGTAGCAATTGACGATCCGCAAGGGAAATGGCAGCGGCAGCTGAACCTGAAAAATACCCTCGGCGACCTGCACTTCGCACTCCTCTCGATGAGCCGAAAGGTATGATACCATAGGAAGCGACGATCATTATCAAAGAAGAGGTTCCATGAACGAGATCGACATCGCGGAGCTGCGCACATGGATGTATGAGTGCGGCGCGATCGCGCTACGCTCATTTCGCAACGTCGTCGGGCATCGCAAAGCCGACAAGAGTTGGGTTACCGAGGCGGATGTAGAGATCGAGCGCGGGCTGGTCGAGCGCATCACCGCGCGCTACCCTGAGCACGGCATTTTGGGCGAAGAGCAGACTCGCCAAGGGCTCGACCGCGAATTCCTCTGGGCGCTTGATCCGCTAGACGGCACGGCGCTATTCGTCGCCGGCCTGCCCACCTGGGGTATCTCAGCCGGGCTGCTGCGCCATGGTGTGCCCTACTTCGGCATGATCTATTTTCCGCTGCTGGAGGATTGCTATTGGGCCGGCCCGACTGGCAGCGCCATGCTCAACGATCGGCCAATCCACGTCCTACCGCCTCGCCCACCGGATAGCCAGGATTGGATTGCAACCCCATCGGATGCGCACCGCCGTTTCACAATCAATTTCGACGGCAAAACGCGCGGTCTCGGCTCCACAGTCGCCCCCTTCTGCTATGTTGCGCGTGGTAGCGCGCTGGGCGGGCTGATCTCGCGCGCGGCGATCTGGGATATCGCCGCCGGCCTGGCGATCCTTCAGGCTGCCGGCGGCGTGGCGGCCGGGCTATCCGGCGCGCCGATCAACACTAGCGCAATGCTCGATGGCCGGCTGCTCGATGAGCCGGCGATCATCGCCGCGCCGCACCAGATCCCAGCGCTACGCGCCATGATTGGTTGGCACAGCCGACCGGAACAAACATCCGAAAGGTGATCAGGGCTTAGAAACACAAATAGCGCCTACCGCGACTGTCAAAAGCCGCCGGCAAACGCTGCTTGTGAGATCTCATTTTTGGGAGGCTTGGAGAGGCCTTCGGCCCCTCCAAGCCTCCCAAGGGTGGGGGTCTGGGGACGGCACCCAGCGGGTACCGGTCGCCCCCAGACCCCCACCCCTAAGTGTAAAGTTCGCAAGAACTTTGTATTAGCGCTTGGTGTACTGTGGCGCCTTGCGCGCGCGCTTCAGACCAGGCTTCTTGCGCTCTTTCATACGCGGATCGCGTGTTAGCAATCCGGCCTTCTTCAGCACCGGGCGCAGCTCTGCATTCGCATCCAGCAGCGCACGCGCGATACCGTGGCGAACCGCGCCAACCTGGCCGGCCACACCGCCCCCACGCACCTTGACCAGCACATTGAAGCTGCCAGCATTGCCGGTCAGCTCCAACGGCCGAGCCAGCTCTTTCGCGAACAGCTCGCGATGGCCAAAGTGCTCAGAAATGCTCCGCCCATTCACGACAATATCACCGCTGCCGGGAAATAAGCGCACGCGCGCAACCGCGGTCTTGCGGCGGCCGGTGCCCTGGTAATAGCGCTTCTCAGTCATGTATTCCTCGCCTCGTATTGCGTATCAGGTTATTTTCACTGCGTATTGCGTCAGTGTAATACGCGCCATGCATCGCGTCTTATCCTTGTGGCCGTGGCTCGTACGTCTTCGGCTGCTGCGCCGCATGCGGATGAGTCGGGCCAGCATAGATCTTGAGCTTCACAATTTGCTGGCGGCCAAGCCGCGTCTTCGGCAACATACCTTTGACAGCAAAGCGCAAAATCCGATCAGGGTGACTCGCCATCATCCGCTTGTACGGAATCGTCTTGAAGCCGCCGGGATAGCCCGAGTGACGGTGGTACGTCTTCTGGTCTTCTTTGCGGCCAGTCACATGCACTTTCTCGGCGTTAATAACCACCACGAAATCGCCGCCGTCGAGGTTTGGGCTGAAGGTTGGCTTGTGCTTACCGCGCAGCAATGTCGCGATCTGTGTCGCCAGCCGCCCAAGCGTTTGGTCAGTGGCATCAACCACATACCAATCACGCTGAACTTCCGACGCTTTTTGCGAATAGGTCTTCATGCTCTTTCCTTATGGATAACTCACTGACATTAGATATAAGCCATGTGCCGGCGCGGTTCGCCCGGCCTTGCGTCGATCACCGCCAGCCAGTATTTCCGCAAAGCCCGCCTCACTCAACTTGCCCTCGCCGACTAGCAACAGCGTACCGACGATGTTCCGCACCATATGGCGCAAAAACGCATTTGCAGCCAGATCGACCGTGAGCAACGGCTGCCCCCATAGCTCCACCGTCTGGCAGCTTGCCAGGTAGCAGGTTCGTACTGTCGACCCTTCCTGCAGGCCACCGGCAAATGCCACGAAATCATGTGTACCCAGCAGCACTTTCAGCGCCATCTGCATTGCTGCAACATCTACTGGCCGGGGGTCATGGATCGTCTGCCGTCGCAGCAGCGCCGATGCGACTGGCCCCTGATCGATCAAGAAGCGATAATCGCGCCGGATCGCCGTGTGCCGCGCATGGAAGTCGTGATCTACCTCCCAAACCTCCAGCACACCGACATCTTCAGGCAAAATCGCGTTTAGACCGCGCTTGAGTGTCGCCAGATCCAGCTCGGTCTCGCTGCGCACATTGGCCACCTGCCCACGCGCATGGACTCCGGCATCAGTACGACCAGCCATGTTCACACGACGCCGATCTTGGGTCAGTTGCTCCCAGGCGCCTTCGAGCTCACCCTGAACAGAACGACCATTGTTCTGCCACTGCGAGCCAACAAAGTCAGTTCCATCGTACTCAATTCGCAGCGCAATGTTACGCATGATACAGTTGTCAGTTGTCAGTTGTTAGTTGTTAGTCGTACAACTGACAGCTGACAACTGACAGCACTTACAATAGCTCCAGCACTACAACCTCGGCCCCATCGCCTAGTCGCGGGCCAAGCTTGGTGATACGCGTGAAACCGCCGTTTCGTCCGGCATACTGCTCCGGAGCGAACGCGAACAACTTGCGCATCGCGTCCTTACTATCGAGTCGCGAGAGCGCGAGCTGCCTGGCGTGCGGGGTATCCTCACGCGCCAACGCCAGCAGGCTCTCAATTGCCGGCTGGACCGCCTTGGCCTTCGCAATCGTCGTCTGAATCTTGCGATGCTCGATCAGTGAGATCATCAGGTTACGCAGCAACGATTTGCGGTGTTCCGCAGACCGGCCGAGCTTGTTGCCGCGCTTTTTCAGGTGTCGCATGGTTCTATCCTCTTTAGTGCCAAGAACAAAGAACAAAGGCGCTAACTGTTGTTCTTTGTTCTTTGTTCGCGTAAGTTATTCACCCGGCTCAGTGCCGTTCGTCGCCGATAGCAGGCTCGACCGCGGAATATAGCCGCGCTCGATCAGCTTATCGCGAATCTCTTCCATCGACTTCTGGCCCAGGTTGCGCACCGACAGCAGCGCCTTTTCATCCATCTCCAGCACCTGGCCAACCTTGGTGATGTCCGCGCGCTTGAGACAGTTGTAGGTGCGGGTCGAAAGATCAAGCTCCTCGATCGGCGTGTCATAGATATCGGCTGGAATGGTCAGCCCCTCCGGCGACTTCGCCACCTCTGCGTCTAGCGAGAGCTGATTGAAGCCCGAGATCGTCTGAGCGTACTGCACCAGCACCTGCGCGGCGTGGCTCAAGGCATCGCCGGCCTTAATCGTACCGTCAGTCCAGATCTCGATCAGCAGCCGATCGAAGTCAGTCGCCTGCTGAACACGCGTATTCTCGACCACATAGTTGACCTTGGGCACCGGCGTGAAAATCGCATCAACCGGAATCTCGCCGATCGGCAACGCATCACGCTGATCGGCCGGCAAATAGCCGCGACCGCGCTCAACTGTCATCTCGATCTCCAGATGCCCATCGTCAGAGTCAAGCGTGCAAATATAATGGTTTGGGTTGACAAGCTCGACGTTGCTTGGCGTATCGATATCACTCGCGCGCACAACCCCCGCGCCCTGCTTCGTCAGAAGCACCTTGACCGGCCGCTCGGCATACGATCGCAGCCGGATGCCCTTAATATTCAGGACAATTTCGGTCACATCTTCTTTGACGCCGGTGATCGTCGAGAACTCGTGATACACACTATCAATTTTTATCTTCGTAATCGCGGAACCAGGGATCGACGAGAGCAACACTCGGCGCAACGCGTTCCCTAGGGTATGTCCATAGCCCGGATCAAGCGGCTCGATTTTGAAACGACCATAATTTTCAGCCGCCTGAACAACCTCAATTTTGGGCATGGCGATATCTAGCATCTGGATCGCCTCCTTAAATAACCTCATTTTGGATTTTGGATTTTAGACAGCGTCAAGCTAATCCAAAATGACAAACCCAGAATCCAAATTTGAATTAGCGGCTGTAGTACTCGACGATCAGCTGCTCATTGATCTCCGGCTCACCATCTTCACGGCGCGGCATCGTCACCACCTCGCCAGCCAGGTCAGCGGCGGAAAGGCGTAGCCAATCCGGCACATTTCGGCGGTTGAGCTCGCCACTATCGACCAGATTCTTGAAATAGGGCCGGCGACGGCTCTCGGGTCGAATGGCGATCTTTTCACCGGGCTTGACGGTGAAGGACGGAATATTGGTCTTGCGCCCGTTCACTGTAATATGGCCGTGAGTGACCAGCTGACGCGCCTGCTGCCGGCTCGTCGCAAAGCCCAGGCGATACACCACATTATCGAGTCGGCGCTCAAGCAATATAAACAGATAAGCACCTGTCTCGCCTGGGTAGCGCTGCGCCTTCTCAAAGATGCGATGGAATTGGCGTTCGAGCACGCCATACATATAGCGGGCCTTCTGCTTCTCTTGCAGCTGCAACCCGTACTCCGATATCTGGCGTCGCCGCGCACTTGGCCCATGCTGGCCAGGCGGAAACGCGCGCTTATTCAGAATGCGCTGGCCCTTCTCGGATATACCGATACCAAGCCGACGGCTTACTTTTCCTACAGGTCCACGATAACGTGCCATGAGTTCTCAACCCCTCCTGATTAAACACGCCGGCGCTTGGGCGGGCGACATCCATTGTGCGGGATCGGCGTCACGTCTGTGATCGCGATCACCTGCAATCCGTTCGACTGAAGCGCGCGGATGGCGGCCTCGCGGCCCGCGCCCGGCCCCTTGACAAAAACTTCCAGCGAGCGCATACCGTTCTCAAGCGCCTTGCGCGCCACAATCTCGGATGTGATCTGCGCGGCGTACGGAGTGCTCTTGCGCGAACCTTTGAAGCCGTTCTGTCCAGCGCTCGACCAGCAGACCACATTGCCCGATGGATCGGTAATCGTCACAATCGTATTATTGAACGTGCTCTGGATATGCGCCTGGCCGCGCGGCACATTCTTCTTCTCGCGCCGCTTGCCGCGCTGGCGCTTCGCCGCTCCTGCGGCGCCGGCTTTCGCCTGTTGCTTGGCCATTATTCCTCCAGTAATCAGTGAGCAGTCGGCAGTAGGTGAAAGAAAGCAGACAGGCAGCATAACTATGTACTGCCGGCTGCTAACCGCCTACCGTTATTTCTTGGCCGTCTTCTTCTTGATACCAATCGCCTGGCCCTTGCGACCGCGGCGCGTGCGCGCATTCGTGCGCGTGCGCTGGCCACGCACGGGCATGCCCTTGCGGTGACGCAGACCACGATAGCAGGCGATATCCATCAGTCGCTTGATGTTCAGCTGAACTTCCCGCCGCAGGTCGCCCTCGACACGATACTCACGATCGACAACCTCGCGAATGCGCCCAACCTCTTCCTCGGTCAAATCGCGCACCCGCGTACTCGGGTTGACATTCGCCTTCTTAAGGATGACCATACCGTTCGAGGCACCGATTCCAAAAATATAGGTAATCGAGACCTCAATCTTCTTGTTCCGCGGGATGTCCACCCCGGCAATACGAGCCATCTGATTCTCCCTGTTGAAAACTGCTTCGTTCGCGCGACCGAGTGATCCGCCAACCAGCCCCGCGTTCCGTTAGAATACCCTATCCCTGCCGCTGCTTGTGCCGAGGCTGCCGGCTGCAAATCACGCGCAGGGTGCCCTTACGCTTAATCACTCGGCAGTACTCACAGCGCGGCTTTACCGACGCATGTACTTTCATCGCTTACTCCTAACCAGACAGCGGGCCAACGCCCGCGACGTATCCATGACGTAGTGAAACAAACACACATATACACTGCCCCACCCTACTGGGAGGCAGCACTTTTGCTTTGACCACGCCCTACCTGTAACGATACGTGATTCGCCCGCGTGTCAGGTCATATGGCGATAGCTCGACCAACACACGATCTCCCTTGAGGATACGAATATAATTCATCCTCATCCGGCCCGAAATATGGGCCAATACCTCATGACCATTTTCTAGCTGCACTCGAAACATGGCATTGGGCAGGGGTTCAGTAATCGTTCCCTCCATCTCGATGGCATCCTTCTTCTTCGACATACAACTCCTTTTCTAATCCTGTCGCGTCAATATTTCCGGGCCTCCATGCTCACAAATCGCGATACTATGCTCAAAGTGCGCCGCCAAACTCCCATCGGCCGTCACGACAGTCCAGCCGTCGGACAACTCGCGTGTATCATAGTGGCCACGCGTGATCATCGGCTCGATTGCAAAGGTCATGCCTGGCCGCAGCAACAAACCTTTGCCCGCCTCGCCGTAGTTCTTGATCTGCGGATCCTCGTGCATGGCGCGACCGACGCCGTGGCTGATATACTTACGCACAACACCATAGCCACGTCCTTCGGCGTAGCTCTGAATGGCATGCGAAATATCGCCCAGCCGCCCGCCCGCCCGCGCGAACTCAAGCGCATGATACAAGGTCTGCTCAGTAACATCGAGCAGATCCTGCGCTGCTTTTGAGACACGCCCAACCGCGTAGCTCCAAGCCGAGTCGCCGTGATAGCCCTTCCAGATGACACCAATATCAACGCTGATGATATCGCCCTCGTGCAGCACGCGCGGCCCCGGAATACCGTGAACGATCTGCTCGTTCACTGAAATGCAGGTCGCCGCCGGGTAAGGCGTCGGCCCAGGGTAGCCAAGGAACGACGGTACGCCGCCCTGCCTGGTGATATAGTCATGCACCAGACCATTGAGCTGCGCGGTGGTGACGCCAGGGCGCACCGCATCGCGCAGCAGCAAGTGGCATTCACCCACGATGCGGCCCGCGTGGCGCATCAAGTCAAGCTCGTGCCGGTTTTTAAGTGTTACTGCCATTTATCTTCAGCGCGCTCGTCATGGCCTCAGTGACCAGTGAAATTTCGCGCCGGCCATCAATCTCGATCAGGTTGCCCTGTTCGCGATAGTATTCAATCAGTGGCCGCGTCTGAGCGAAGTACACCTGTAGACGATGCCGCGCTGTCTCCATCGTATCATCGTTGCGTTGATACAACTTCCCGCCGCACTGATCGCACACGTCCGGTCGTTTGGATGGAAAATAGTATATATTGTAAATATACCCGCAGGTTTTGCACGTTTGCCGGCCGGCGATCCTCCGCAGCAGCACGTCATCCGGGACACGCAAGTATAACACAAAATCGATTTTCCGGCCGTGGTCGACCAATTCCTGCTCCAGCGCATACGCCTGATCCCTGGTGCGCGGGAAACCATCGAAGATCACCCCATTTGCGCAGTCGTTCTGGCTGATCCGCTCGATAATCATGCGGATGACCACTTCATCCGGCACCAACTCGCCACGATCCATATAGGATTTCGCCAACATACCCAGCTCGGTGCCTCGCCGCAAAGCCGCACGAAACAAATCACCGCTAGCGACATGGACGAGGCCCATATGTTCTTCGAGTACCTGCGCCTGTGTGCCCTTACCGGCACCAGGCGCACCAAGCAGAATGACATCCATGCCAAGCTCTCTCCGCTCGTCGTCGAGCAACCAGGCCACACCACTGGTTTCCGGTTGCCACGGTGATCGCCGAGGGTACAGAACGAAGACCTTTCGGCCATATTCTCCATAATCGCCGCGTCCTCTGTGGCACCACCTACACGCTAGCGGCTGATAATTCCTTCGTAGTTACGCATGATCAGCTGCGCCTCTAGCTGACGCATTGTATCAACCGCCACGCCGACCACAATCAGCAGCGCCGTCGCGCTTAGACCGATCTGCACGCCTGTTATCGACTGGGTCAAGAACGGCAAGACTGCAACCAGACCAAGAAAGAACGCACCAACCAGCGTGATCCGGTAGACTATCTTCGTAAGGAACTGGGTGGTATGTTTGGGGCTATTCGGACCCGGTGTATCAGGCCGAATACCCGGGATAAAGCCACCATTACGCTGCAAAGATTCACCAATATTCTGCTGGTTAAAGATCACCATCGTGTAGAAGTACGTGAATCCGACAACCAGCAGAAACAGCAAGGTCGAGTAGACCAGCGTACCGCGTCCAAACTGCGGGCTAAAAGTCTGGTAGGTAAAGCAGGCGATCTGCTTGAGTACCCCAGCGCCCTCTGGCGCGACTTGCTCGGGGCAGCCGTAGGAAGCGATCGTGCCGGGGAAGATAATGATGCTCTGTGCAAAGATCAGCGGTATCATGCCCGACATATTGATCTTGAGCGGGATGTGGCTGCTCTGGCCGCCATACACGCGCTTGCCCCGCACACGCTTAGAGTACTGCACTGGAATACGCCGCTGCCCTTCTTGCACCAGCACAATCCCGATAATTGTAAACAAACCAATCACCAGAAACGCGACAATGCCGATCACCTGCTCGGCGCCACCCAACTGCGCGCCGGTCAGCGCCTCGCCAATTAATGCAGGTAGGCGCGATACGATGCCGGCGAAGATAATCACTGAGATGCCATTGCCAATTCCGCGCTCTTGAATCTGCTCGCCGAGCCACACCAGCAACATTGTGCCCGCTACCATTGACGTAATGATCGTGAAGGTCGGCAGGAAATTGCTGAAAATATCGAATGGTGTACGAAACAGCTCCGCGCCGCCGCTCACACCGCGAGTCAGTGTGAGCGTCTGCCCATAGGCTTGCAGGTAGGCTAGCGGCACGGTCGCCCAGAAGGTGATCCGGTTCATCCGCATGCGACCCTGCTCGCCCTCTTTGCCGAGTTGTTCCAAAGCTGGAATCAGTGGCTGGAGCAACTGGACGATAATTTGGGCTGTGATATATGGGTAAACGCCCATCGCGGCAACCGACAGATTCTGTAGCGCACCGCCAGCAAAGATATTCAACAATGCAGCCAGCTGATTATCCTTGAGCGCCTGCTGCAAGCTCGCCAGCGCCGATGGGTCAATATTCGGAACTGGAATATGCGCGATCAGACGGAAGATCAGAAGCATCACAAGTGTAAATAGGATGCGCCGCCGAAGATCCGGCAGTTGCAGCGCCCGTAAAACCGACTGTAGCATCAGCGGTGTCTCCTCTTTCGCTGACAAGCTGACAAGGTGATCAAACAGTTCGCGATATCACCAGATCGCCAAGTTAAAGACCGGAACATGAGCGATCAGTCGCACGATCAGGACTACCCCGATCAGGAACAGAACGCGCTGTCGAAGGTTCAGCAATTGCATATTTCGCGAAATCGACTGTACCATCGACGTGTCTCCTCAAACGATCTGGTAACGGGATTTAGCTGCCATCACCAGTCACCCGTCACCCCGTCACCTTGTCAGCTGGCTTGCGGTTGCGCATTGCGGGGTTGGGGCCGGCGCTGCGGCTGCGGCGCTCCACTACCCACGGGATCTCGACAACGCTACCGCCTGCCGCCTCGATCTTTGAGCGCGCACTACTGCTAAATTTATGGGCCTCGACCGTAAGCTTCACATTCAGCTCTCCGTCGCCAAGAATCTTGAGCGGACGATTCTTGTTGATCGCGCCGGAAACGATCAGATCCTCAAGCGCCACTTCGTGGCCATCCGGCAGGTCGCTCAGATCGGCCAAGTTAAGCACCTGATACTCGATCCGCCACTTGTTCTTGAACCCACGCAGGTAGGGCATGCGGCGAACCATGCGGTTCTGACCACCTTCAAACGTGCGGTACGGATTAGGGCCGGAACGCGCCTTCTGGCCACCCATACCTTTGCCGGCAGTCTTAACCTTGCCGGAGCCATGGCCGCGTCCGATGCGCTTGCGCTCGCGGTGCGAGCCAGCAGCGGGTTTCAGATCATGTAATTTCATAAAGCTATCCTTTGGATACGACGCCGATGGAGCAACACCAGCGCCGTGCTCGCGACGGGTTTACCCGTAATACTAGCGCTCTATACTATCGCGACGGCATACGTATGAGTTGCCGTCGCAGCGCCTATGCGCGCCGGCCGCCCTTGAGCTGCTCGGTCAGCACCTTGAACTCATCCCACTTACCGGCTGCCGCCAGCGCCGCCTGCTCCGGCCAGGTGCCGGGGTCAGCCAATCTCAAATTGCTTTCCTGCTGCAGAATCTCGGCGAGCCGGCTCGTATCGGCCGCCGCGAGATCGGCAAAAGTCACAATCCCAGCCGCATGCAATACAGCGGCGATCTTCGGACCAATTCCTTCGATCAGCTCCAGATCATCGGCCTGCGCCGGCGTCTCAGCCACCGACAGCGTCTCGGCGACCGCCGGGGCCTCGACCTCTTCGGGCACCTCAGCCACGATTGGCTCCTCGGCCACCGCCGCCGGAACCAACGTCGCTTTCACTGGACGCACAGGCGCCTTGGCAGGCTTGATAGCTGACTCATCGGCCAGCTCTTCAACCTTCACCAAGTGCCGAATCTTGAAGGCCATGCCACGAATCGACGGCGTGTCGTCGTGCAGCGCTGTGCTATTGAGCTTGTGCAGCCCCAGCGAGCGAACGGTATCCTTCTGATCTTGGCTGTAGCCGATCGAGCTTTTCGTATATGTGATGCGTAGCTTCGTCATCAGGATGCCTCCTGCGCCTCAGGCTTACGCCGGACTCGCCGCTGATGCAGCTCGTGCGGAGTCATGCCGCGCATGCGCGCCTGCTCCTCGAGCGAGGTCAGCTCACTCAGCGCCAGAAACGCAGCCTTGACTACGTTGACGGGGTTGTTGCTGCCATAGCTCTTGGAAAGAATATCCTTGATACCCGCGGCCTCAATCACCGGCCGCACACCACGGCCTGCGATCACGCCCGTGCCTGGCGCCGCCGGGATCAGGCGTACCCGCGCTGATGAAAACGCCGTCTCGATATCATGTGGGATGGTCGTATTGGTCATCGGGATGCGGATAACGTTCTTCTTGGCTGCCTCGACGCCTTTGCGAATAGCTTCCGGCACCTCGCCGGCTTTGCCCATGCCCACACCGACATGGCCTTTGCCATCGCCGACAACCACCACTGTGCTGAAGCTGAAGCGTCGGCCACCCTTGACCACCTTAGAGACGCGGTTGATCTGAACGACGCGCTCCTCCAGCTCAAGGTCATCCGAGTTGATGCGTTTTTGTGCCACAATTCCTCCGAATTGCCAGTTGCCAGTTGTCAGTTGTCAGTTGCGCTTCGCATCCTAACAACGGACCATGGACAACGGACAAATGACAATAACTAGAAGCTAAGTCCGGCCTCACGCGCCGCTTCGGCCAACGCCTGAACTCGCCCGTGATACTTGAACCCGCCACGATCAAAGACCACCTTAGCGATGCCGGCAGCTTTGGCGCGCTCGGCAATCAGCTGACCGACCGCTTTGGCGCGATCAATTTTGGGCTTGCCGGCGATCGCTTCCGTCAGCGACGCATCTTTCGAAGAAGCGGCGACCAGCGTCCGACCGGCGGCGTCATCGATCACCTGGGCGTATATATGAATATTACTACGGAAGATACTGAGGCGCGGCCGCTCGGCGCTGCCGCCGACGCGCTTTCGTACGCGCAGGTGCCGCCGAATCCGTAGCTCTCGTGGTGAACGTTCTGGCATAGCTCTATTGCTCCTGGCGACAGAGAATATATCCCCTGTCTGATCAGTTTTGAGGTAAGAGTTAAGAGTTTTGAGTTACAGTTGTCAGCCTTAACTCTGAACTTTGAACTCTTACCTACTTTGTCTTGCCCGTCTTGCCGGCCTTACGGCGCACCTTCTCGCCGCGGTAGCGAATACCGTAGCCCTTGTATGGCTCGGGTGGGCGCAGCCCGCGCAGCTTAGCAGCCTCTTCACCGACAACCTGCTTGTCGATGCCGCGGATGATCACCTGCTGTGGCTCGTTCGCGCTCCTACGGTCGATCACCTCAAAGGTAACACCCTCGGGCGGAACCACCCGGATCGGATGCGAGAACCCAACCTGTAGGACAATATTCTTACCTTCGCGCGAGGCACGATAGCCGACGCCGCTGATCTCCAGCACACGCTGATAGCCATCGGTAACGCCGATCACCATATTCGCCAGCAGCGAGCGAGTCAAGCCGTGCAACGAGCGGTGCTGCCGATCATCCGATGGGCGCACGACGGTCAGCACATCGTTTTCCCGCTCAAACGCCATCGCAGGCGGCAACTGCTGCTCGAGCACACCTTTTGGGCCCTTGACGGTGGCGTAATTCTCTTCCGTCACCTTGATCTCCACGCCCTTCGGCACCGAGATCGGCTTTTTTCCAATACGCGACATAGCTATTTGCTCCCCGCTACCAGATGTAGCATAGCACTTCGCCACCGACATGTTCCTGCCAGGCCTCGTGGCCCGCCATCACACCCTTCGGGGTCGAAAGAATGCTCAATCCCAGACCGTTGCGAACACGCGGAATGTCGGCACGGCCGGTGTAGATCCGCAACCCCGGCTTACTGACGCGCTTGAGTCCCGTAATGACCGGGCGCCGGTCGCTGGTGTATTTCAGTGTAATCTGAATAGTATCAAAAGGCTGTCCCTCTTCGATCTGAAAATCGCGAATGAACCCCTCGCGCTTCAAGATCTCCGCAATCGCGACCTTCATCTTCGACGAGGGCATCGCCACAGTCGTGTGGCGAACCATGCACGCGTTGCGGATGCGGGTCAGCATATCTGCAATTGGATCGTTGACGCTCACTACGCTCCTCCTTGAAGACCAGCTTCAGTTATGGGCCGGTATAAGCACGCGGCCGCGCGAACTCGACAAAGGATGTCACCAGCTGGACTTGGTAACACCTGGAATTAGCCCCTTGAGCGCGTTTTCGCGGAAGCAAATCCGGCACATACCAAATTTACGCATGTAAGCGCGTGAGCGGCCACAGATTTTGCACCGATTGTGCGCCCGCACAGGATATTTGGGCGGCCGCTGGGACTTGACGATGAGCGATTTCTTTGCCAAAGGATGCTCCTTACTATGCTCAAGCTGGTGAGCGGGTCGCAATCATGCGCCGCTCCTGGCTCGTGCTAATCACGAAATGGCATACCGAGACGTTTCAGCAGCGCGTAGCCCTGTGCGTCATCGGGTGCGGTGGTGACAATTGCTATCTCCAGGCCGCGAATTTTATCTACCTTGTCGTACTCAATTTCCGGGAAGATGATCTGCTCGCGCAACCCGAGACTATAGTTGCCACGACCATCGAACGAGCGCCGGCTTATGCCGCGGAAGTCGCGCAGGCGCGGAAGCGCCAGGTTCACTAGGCGATCCAGAAAATCGTACATGCGCACACCACGCAGTGTGACCATCGCACCAATTGATTGACCTTCGCGTAGCTTAAACGCCGCAATCGATTTTTTAGCCTTGGTAACTACCGGCTTCTGGCCAGCGATCGCCGCTAAGTCGGCCACAGCCGCGTCAAGCGCCTTGTTGTTCTGCAGCGCCTCACCCAGGCCGATATTCAACACAGCCTTTTGCAAGCGCGGAACCTGCATCGGCGAAGTGTACTTGAACTCCTGCATCAAAGCAGGAACGACTTCACCCTCGTATTGTTCTCTCAATCGCGGTGCCATATTTGCTCCTCAAGGGCTTGGAGAGCCAGATTTGCAGCCCTCCGGCCTTGAAATGTAGTTTTGAGTTCTTAGTTCTAAGTTTTGAGTTGTCGCTTCGAATGCGACGATAACTCATAGCTCATAACTCATAACTCATAACTGATCTTACTCGTCTACTGCCTCATCGCAAACCTTGCAGTAGCGTACTTTGCGCGCACGGCCTTTGTTGTCGGTCTCTTCCAAGAAACGGTGCCCGGTGCGCGCCGCCTTGCCGCACTGCGGGCAGATCAGCATCACATTCGACGCCTGAAGCGGCGCTTCCATATCGATGATCCCGCCTGGCTTGCCGGGACCACGCTGCTTCATGTGGCGCTTGATCATGTTCAAGCCTTCGACCACCACCCGGCCGTCCTTCGGCAGCGACTGCTTGATTTTGCCGCGCTTGCCTTTGTCCTTGCCGGCGATGATCAAGACCTCATCACCAGTTTTGACGTGCATATCCAAACCTCAACTAATTGCATATTTCAAATTGTAGATTGCAGATCATCTCAACGCTGATTCTACAATTTACAATCTGCAATTTACAATACCTCTGGCGCCAGCGAAATGATCTTCATGAACGCCCGCTCGCGCAGCTCGCGCGCGACAGGACCAAAGATGCGGGTGCCACGCGGGTTATTTTCCTTGCTGATGATCACCGCCGCGTTGTCGTCGAAGCGAATATGCGAGCCATCCGCGCGGACAAACTCTTTCGCCGTCCGCACGATCACCGCGCGCACGACTTCGCCCTTCTTCACCGCGCCGCCCGGCGTAGCTACCTTTACCGACGCGACGATCACATCACCGACGAAGCCGTAGCGCACGCGAGAGCCACCCAAAACTCGGATGCACATAATCTCTTTCGCGCCGGTGTTGTCGGCGACCTTGAGTCGAGACTGTTGCTGAACCATGGCTATCTCTCCTCGCCGCGCTTGACAATCTCCACGATCTCCCAGCATTTGGTCTTGCTGATCGGTCGCGTCTCTCCAATACGAACCACATCCCCAATGTGACACTGGTTGGTCTCATCGTGAGCGTGGAATTTGTTGGTCTTGCGAATGATCTTGCGATACAACGGGTGCGGCTTCAGATAATCCACCGCCACGACCACGGTTTTATCCATTTTATCGCTGACCACCCGGCCAACCTTGAACTGGCGTCGTCCTTCAGCCATTTCGATCTCCTGGTACCTTAGTTGCTCAGCTCACGCTCGCGAAGAATCGTCTTGATTCGCGCGACCTCGCGCTTGACGATCCGCGGGCGGCCGCTGGCAGTCAGTTTGCCCATCACCTGCTGAAAGCGCAGGTTGAATAGCTCTTCGTAGTGCTCCTTCAGCTGGCTCTCTAGCGTCTCGGAGTCGAGTTCTCGCAGCTCTTGAGTCTTCATTCAGCGGCCTCCACATCCTCACGGCCGATGATCTTGCACTTGATCGGCATCTTCTGCGCGGCCAGCAGAAGCGCCTCACGGGCGATCTCCGGGCGCACGCCGCCCAGCTCGAACATGATCCGGCCTGGCTTTACGACAGCGACATAGTGATCGACCGCACCCTTGCCGGAACCCATGCGAGTTTCGGCCGGCTTAGCAGTGACCGGTTTATCCGGGAAGATCCGAATCCAGATCTTGCCACCACGCTTGACATGGTGAGTGATCGCGCGGCGGGCCGCCTCGATCTGGCGCGAGGTAACCCAGGTGGCTTCCAGCGCCATCAGGCCATAGTCGCCGAAGGCGACCGAGTTGCCACGCTGAGCCATTCCCTTTGTGCGACCGCGCTGCTGCTTGCGGTATTTGACGCGCTTGGGCATCAACATAATCGTCGCTCCTTCTAACCGCGTGTTCGCGCGCCGCCGCCGCCGCCACGCCCGCCGCCAGCACCGCCACGGCCACCACCGGCACCGCCGCTTCCGCCACGACCGCCACCTGGGCTACCACGGCCGCCGCCGCTGCCGGCACCGCTGCCGCCGCGATCATTGCGACCGCTGCGCTGGCGCGGGCGAGTATCTTCTTCGACCTGTTGGGTTCGAGTCGTAGCCGTCTGAACGACCTGCAGCTTGCCCATCGCATCGGGGAAAACTTCGCCCTTGTAGATCCAAACTTTCACGCCAATGCGGCCATAGGTGGTATGCGCATGGACTTGGGCGTAATCGATATCGGCGCGCAGCGTATGGCGTGGCACCCGGCCATCGCTCTCGTTAGCGATACGAGCCATCTCAGCGCCACCTAGACGGCCAGAGCACTTGATCTTGACGCCCTGGGCACCGAGTCGCATAGCTCGCTGCACCGCCTGCTTCATTGCGCGCTTGTACGAGATGCGCTTATTGATCTGCTCAGCAATGCTCTCGGCCACCAGCTGCGCCTCAAGCTCCGGCTGATGGATTTCCTGGATATTCAGCTTGACTTTCTTGCCCGTGCGCTTCTCAAGCTCAGCCTTCAGCTCATCGACTTTCGCACCACGCTTGCCGATCACGATACCCGGCTTAGCGGTGAAGACAGTGACCTCGATCTTATTCGCTGAGCGCTCGATCTCGACCCGCGCCACACCGGCGTTCGCCAATTCGCGTGTGATTGCTCCACGCAGCATGATGTCTTCGTGCAGCTGATCGGTGTAGGTGCGATCGGCGAACCACTTCGACTGCCAATCCTTGATATAGCCCAGACGGAAGCCAATCGGATGTACTTTACGTCCCATTTAAATCTCCTCGCCGTCGTCCACGATCACCGTGATGTGGGTCGTACGCTTGCGAATATGATCGGCGCGGCCACGTGCGCGCGGCATGAAGCGCTTGAACGCCGGACCCTCGTCGGCATAGATAGTCTTGACGATCAGATCAGCCGGCTCCATCTCGAAATTATTTTCGGCGTTGGCCGCCGCCGACTGGATCGTGCGCGCAATTTCTTTAGCCGCTTTCTGCGGCATATAGCGCAGAATCGACAGCGCGCGCTGCACATCCTTGCCGCGCACAAGATCGATCACCGGGCGAACCTTGTTCGGCGAGATGCGTATCATTCGATTGATTGCTTTTGCTTGCATGACTACTTCACCTTGCCGCGCTTGTCGGCTTTCTTCCCGCCGTGGCTGCGGAAGAAGCGCGTCGGCGCGAACTCACCGAGCTTGTGCCCAACCATATTCTCAGTAACATACACCGGCACGTGCCGGCGCCCATCGTGGACGGCGATCGTATGGCCGACCATCTGAGGGAAGATCGTGGACGCGCGCGACCATGTGCGCAACACTCGCTTCTCATTGGCGCGGTTCATGTCTTCGATCCGGCCGAGCAGCCGGGTATCAACGTACGGCCCTTTTTTTGACGAACGAGACATATCGTTCCCTTCCTTTGTTGTGGGAGCAGGGGGAGGTTGAGCATCGGCCCTAATCCTCCGGCGCGCTTAAGTGCGCGCTCCCTCTTCCAATTTTGGATTTTGGATTGAGTTGTACGAATCCAAAACCCAAAATCCAAAATAACGCTACGGTTTGCGCCGCCGGACGATGTAGCGGTCGGTGCTTGGGTTCTGGCGCGTTCTTACGCCACGGGCCGGCTTGCCCCACTTGGTCTTGGGATGCATACCAATCGGCGCGCGGCCCTCGCCACCACCATGGGGATGGTCGCGCGGGTTCATAACCGATCCGCGCACCTCCGGCCGGCGACCCATCCAGCGCTTCCGCCCGGCCTTGCCGATCCGGATATTCTGGTGATCGAGATTGCCGACTTGACCGATCGTCGCTAGGCAATCAATAAACACCTGGCGCATCTCACCGGATGGCATACGCAGGGTCGCGTAGTTGCCTTCCTTAGCCATCAGCTGCGCCGAGGCACCGGCGCTACGCACCATCACGCCGCCGCGACCAAGCTGAAGCTCGATGTTATGGATCTGCGAGCCGAGCGGGATCGCCCGCATTGGCAGCGCATTGCCTACACGCACCTCGGCCTCAGGCCCGCTCATCAGCATATCGCCGACATTCAGACCCAGCGGCGCCAGAATATAGCGTTTCTCGCCATCGGTGTAATGCAGCAGGGCAATGCGCGCCGAGCGGTTTGGATCGTACTCGATCGCTGCCACACGCGCCGACACACCGTGCTTGTTACGTTTGAAATCGATCTTGCGGTAGGCACGCTTGGTTCCACCACCACGATGTCGTACTGTCAGCCGGCCTTGGTTGTTGCGCCCGCCGCTTTTGCGGAGCGGCTCAAGCAACGATTTTTCCGGCGTGCTCTTAGTTATCTCCTCGAACGTCGAAACCGACATATTTCGGCGGCCGGCCGAGGTTGGCTTGTATCGTCGAACACCCATCGTTGATCTCCGGTTAGGGGTTAGGGGTTAGGGGTTGAGGGTTAGATGAAACGTAACCCTTAACCCTTAACCCTTAACTCATATCAAACTCCCTCGAACAGCTCGATTCGATTACCTTCGGCCAGCGTCACAATCGCCTTCTTCCAATCGGAAGTATAGCCAAGCTTCTGGCCGCGGCGGCGCAGCTTGCCACGCATATTCATCGTATGCACTTTCACCACCGAGACATTGAAGACCGTCTCGATCGCCTGTTTGATCTGCTGCTTGTTCGCCGACTGATCGACCTGGAAACAATACTTATTCAACGCCATTAGGTTGGTATTCTTCTCGGTAATCAGCGGGCGAACAATAATCTGATGCGCGTTCATCACGCCTCCCCATCCGCCGCATCGGCGTCAGTAGCGGTGTCGCCCTGGCCGAGATAGCTCTCGATCACGTCGACGGCCGCGCGCGAAATCACGACTGTATCGAAATTCAGCAGATCGATCACGTTTAGATAGTGCGCCATCAAGGTTTTGACGCCGGCCAGATTGTTGGCCGATTTCTGAACAACCTCATCCCTACGATCGAGAACGATCAGCGTCTTACCATCAAGATGAAGCGACGACAGGCTGTTCAAGAAATCCTTGGTGTGCGGCCGTTCGAACGACCAGCCATCGACAAAGCGAATCTCGTCGGCGGCGAATTTGGCCGAAAGCGCCGAGCGCACAGCCAGCCGGCGCATTTTGCGCGGCATATCCTGGCGGTACGATCGCGGGTGCGGCCCATGCGCCACGCCGCCGCCCTTGCGGTTTGGCGCGCGGATAGAGCCAGCACGCGCGCGGCCGGTGCCCTTCTGCTTATACAACTTGCGAGTGCTGCCCTGAACCTCGCCGCGACGCAGCGTGTTGCTGGTGCCGAGGCGAGCATTCGCCTGCTGGCGCACCATCGCCTGGTGCATAACCGGCATATTCGGCTCGATGCCGAAGATATAATCGGCTAGCTGAATAGTCCCGACTTCATTGCCGGATTGATTGAAGATTTTTGCTTCCATCTTACATCCTCATTCGTAGGGGCGCGTGCGCTACAGGGCGTATACAATACGCCCTTTAACTGACATATGCGCCACACCCTTACTGCGGGGCCTTGACTCCCCGGCGGACCATCACCAGCCCGTTCTTAGCACCCGGCACCGAACCTCTAACCAGCAGCAGATGCTTTTCCGCCAGCACTTCAACAACCTGCAAGTTCTGCACGGTTACGCGGCGGTTGCCCATACGGCCGGCCATACGTGTACCTTTCCAAACATGACCAGGATCGGTGCCTGCACCGATCGAGCCCGGCGCGCGATGGCGATCGCTCTGGCCGTGGGTCTTCGGGCCACCGCTGAAGCCATGGCGCCTGACCACGCCTTGGAAGCCACGCCCCTTGGATGTGCCGGTCACATCGATCACTTGGCCCGGCTCGAACACATCGGCGCTGAGCACTTGGCCGACCCGATGATCTTCAATATTGTCGGCGTCGAACTCGCGCAGGTGCCGTACCAGCCGGCCCGCCCCCGCGAGATGCCCCTGCTCGGGCTTGGTCAGGCTTTTCGGCTTGACGTCACCAAAACCAAGCTGAACCGCCTCATAGCCATCACGCTCTTTGTTACGGATTTGCGTGACAATACACGGGCCAACCTCAATCACCGTCACGGGGATCGCTTCACCGGCCTCGCTGAACACCTGCGTCATACCGATTTTGCGGCCTAGCAAACCTTCAATCATAATCGCACCTCTACAGCTTGTGGACCTATGGCGCGAACGCCTGCCGCAGCGGCTGCACTTCTAATGACCAACGACCAATGACCATTGACCAAACACTAAGCTCTTATCTCTACCCGTTCACTTTTCGTCTTTGGTCTTTCGCCCTTCGTCGTCGGTCGCTCTACAGTTTAATCTCGATATCGACACCGGCCGGCAAATTGAGCTTCATCAAGGCATTGATGGTCTGCTGGCTTGGATCCAACACATCGATCAGGCGCTTGTGAGTACGAATCTCAAACTGCTCCTGCGAGTCCTTATCGATGAACGACGAGCGAATAACACTGTACTTCTCGATCTTGGTCGGTAACGGTACCGGGCCTGCGACAAGCGCACCGGTTCGCTCGGCCGCCTCGACGATCTGCCGTGCCGATTGATCAAGAATCTTATGGTCATACGCTTTGAGGCGGATGCGAACCTTTTGCTTTGCCATGCTCAACTCCTTAGTAAGGATACAGGTGACAGAGAACAGGGAACCAGAGCGCGTTGTTTGCTTCGATCTCCTGTTCCCTGTACCTTGTCCCCTCTCCCCGCATTACGCCGTCACTTTGACGACCACGCCCGAGCCGACCGTGCGCCCGCCTTCGCGGATCGCGAACCGCAGCCCGTCCTCGATCGCCACCGGCACGATCAGCTCCACCCCCATCTCCACATTGT
>WNGB01004416.1_pt1 | contig 21465 bp, 29 predicted proteins | sample 5400681 | NCBI WGS metagenome assembly WNGB01 (sample SAMN13153367, study PRJNA577476) | soil metagenome | isolation source: 115 cm soil or saprolite under grassland replicate 2 | place: USA:California | collected 2016-06-15
CGCGCGATCCGGCAGGCAAACCGGTGACCCCCGCCGCGGCACGCCCGGCAGCCCCCCAACGTCACCCACGTCACTCACGTCGCTGAGCGGCCAAAACCACCAACTACCAGGCACTTTTCAAGATCAAGTACAGATAACCGCGGTCACGACCATGCTCGATGCAGGCGTGGACTTGCGCGACGTGCAGATCGCTGCCCGGCACGCCGACCCCAGGACCACGATGCGTTACGACCGAGCCCGCCAGAATCTCGACCGGCATCCCAACTACATTCTCGCCGCCTACATGGCTTCCGGCACCTGAGGGCGGCGTTGTAGCCGGTTCCGGCACCGATCTCCAGGATGCGGTCACCGTGGCATCCAGGACCACTGTTTCCATCCGGATTCTCCTAACTTGCGGGGATGCGGTGCGTGCTGCACGACCTGGGCCTTGGTTGGAGGGCCGCTGTCTGGGCCAGGAGCCAGTGAGCGGGATGCGCCCTCGTCGGCGACGCTCCCCGGAAAGCCGCTCACCGGATCACCTTTCGGGAGGTGTTGATCACGTCAGGTAACTGGCTGGTCCGAACGTGGCGGACCGCGGAGCCATCGTCAAGGTACCGCCCAGGTGACATGCGTGTTACCCCCGCATACGGGATGCCTTGAGAGTGCGCTGCCGGACGCAGTTTCCCGTCATGAGTCATGGTGTATCGCCGTCGTGTCTCACACGAGGTACAGGTTCATGGAGCCGATCACCGCTTCCGCTTGCCGGCACTGCAGCGTTCGCCTGCGGCTCATACGCGGATCACCGTGTTGCGGCGCTCACGCAGGGCGGCGTCGGTTCGTGGTCCCGAAACGCCATTGATCGCCTGCTTGGCAGGGGTCAATGGCTCGTGGCCGAGCAACGCGGCGATGGCCTTGGCTAGCTCGCCGCGGGTGAAGCTGGTGGTCTGCTGGCCGTGGCGGATTTCGATTGTGCGCAAGAACCATTTCCTCTTGCGGCAGCCGAACGCAAGGACGAGCATCTTTTCGCCGGCGCTGATCCGTATCTCGGCTTCGGTAGTGCCGTTGACACTGGTCTCGGGTGTGATGTGCGCTTTGGCATGCAAGTAGGCGGCGTAGTGGCGGACCATCGTGGGCACAGGGCCGCCATTTTCACGCATAGGGCACCTCACGGTGGGGGGTGATCGCCGGTGTGGCGGGTCTGCTTATAAAGGGCCCGGTCGGCGGGCTGGTTCTCGCGGGCCAGCCTCCGCAGCGCCCGTTTGGGAACGGCGGAACCGCGGTCGCTGCTGTAGGTCATGACGTCCTGTTCCTGATGTCAGCGAGGCTGTCGCCGCGGGTCAGGTCGGCGCTGATCAGGACGGCGGGTTGGCCTAGCAGCACGGGCAGCAGCGCTTCGCGGGGCATCGCGACGGTGTCAGCGAACCGGAGCAGTTCGCGGATGTCGTACAGGGTGTCCCGGCGCCCCGTCTCCACCAGGCTGACTGCCGACTGCGACCAGCCGGTCAGCTCTGCCAATTCGTGCTGCGATAGGTGCGCCGCTGCCCGGAACATCGCCACTGCCGTGCCCAGTTCGCGGCGGGCGAGAACCTGCCGCATCTGCTCCGACTGCCACAGCCGAGCCGGCCACTGCAGCGGTATCGTTCCCGGCTCGCGCGTGCAGGCGGCTGCTCGTGCGCATGGTGCACACACCTGTTGCCGGTTGTACCGCGACAGCCGGGTCCGGCGGCATCGGGCGCAGATGCGCTGCGTGGGTGTCATGGCCTCGCCGCCCGCGTGTGCCCGGTGGTGACGCAGACCGACGGGTCTGGATCCCGGTCAATGGCGAATGCCAGATGCACCGAATGCCCCGGGTCGCTGGGCGTCTGGACGGCGTGCGGAAGTCCTTTCGGCAGGAGCAGAACGTCGCCTGCGCGGGTGGTGACGTTGCGCGCCGGGTGGTTCACGCCGTCCAGCACGCCTTGCCCGATCTCCCATACCTTGGCGCCATCCATCTGCACGATCGCCCCAAACCACGCATCCCAGTGCCCGCCGAGGCTTTCGTCGCCAAAGCGGGACTCAAACATCGAGCAGACGACCTGCAGCTCACAGCGGGCCAGGTGGCCCAGGTGGCGCGCTGCCAGCGAGTACCAGGCCCCGTCGGCGCCGCGGTTGAGGTTCTCGTACACCCAGGTGCGTGGCCGGCTGGCATAACTTTCCCCAAGCGCCCGGCTGTCGAGGTGCCGCTCGAACTCGTCCCGGTCATCGAGCAAGGCGACTGGCTGGCCGGGCGGCCGGGCGCCGTCAATGGGTAGCGGCAGCTCCGCCAGCCACCCCGCCTCGTATGCTCCTGGGAAATGCCGGTGCTCCCGGGTGGGCGGCCGGGCGCCGCCAGCGGCGCGTATCGCCGCCCACAAAATGCCGGTGAACTCGGCGGCGCGCAGTTCGGCGGGCGATGCCATGGCTGGGTCAGCTCGCACGGTAGGGCATCATCATGAAATGACAGCCCTGCCGGCGCACGTATTCATCCCGGCGGGCAGATACCACCCCCGCCGCCTCCAGGCCGCAGGCCTCCCGTAACACCCGCATCTCGCCGATGGTGGCACCGGTGTCCCCGGCGTGCAGAAAGCGGGCGGCGGCGGCCTGCATAACGTCAAGCTCAGCGGCCGATATGCCGGGCATCCCTGGCCCTTCGGCGGCCTCGGTCAGGGGCGGTTGTGCGAGCGTCTCGGTCATAGCGTCGGTCTCCCTGTGAGCTGAATTTGTTTTCGTGATTCGTTCTCGTGCACACGATTCGCACAAAGAAGTCTCAGGCGTTTTAGCCGCCAGGGCTTGACGGCTTGTGCTCGCTGTCGCCGGCCATCTGCGATGCCTCCTGAATTTGCCGCTCGTACTGGTCCCAGAGGTCGAATGCGCCGACGATTCCCTCGTCGATGGCGGCTGCGGCGTGTTCGCCTGCCAGCACCTGCCCACGGCATAGGGCCCGCCCGAGTTCGTCGCCGCTTGCGGCACATTCGCGGACGCGCTGCTGGAACAGCCGGACACGGGCGGCCAGGTCGGTACGGACCTGCCTGATCGCCTGGACTAGGCCCGTCAGGGCCTGGTCTTTGCTCAGGTCGCTGGGAAGCACGAGCGCCAAGTTGGGCAGTTCGTCACGTTCGGTGATCAGAGCGGGGTGCTGCTCGGTGTTCATCGTGCTCCTTGGCGAAGCCGGTCCGGTGTCTGACCTGGGTCACGCATGTGGCGAGGCCTTATCTCGACTTTCAAAGTGCTGTCTACGTTTGCAGTTCCGCTGACTGGCCGATCCCGCATATGGCCGGACGATTTTCCCGCCGGGCTGCGGCGTGGCGTATGCGTCCCATTGCGTGGTGAGGGCCTCTACGAGCTGCAGTCCCCGGCCGCTTTCGGCCAGCTCGTTCGCGTCGATACGTACCGGCAGCCGCGGGTTGCTATCCCACACCGCGATTAACACCTGCGTCCGGTCCGAAAAGAGCCACAATCGTACCGGAAAAACCCATTCCAGCGACCGGGACGCCGCCACCGCGTTGGTCACTAATTCGCTTACCACGAGTTCGATCTGATCGCTCAATCACGAAAGGCCCCACTCGGTCAGCACCAGCCGCGCGTGCAGCCGCGCGCACGGAATGGCACCGGGCAGAGCGCCCAACTCGATGAAGTCCCGCAGCAGCCATTCGTTGGCCATCGTTGTTCCTCGGGTGTGGGAGGGCGGAACCGGCACCGGAGCGTCGCTCTGGACAGGACCGCGCTTGACTACGGGGGCTGCGGTCCCGCCGGCAGTGCCGGCCCCACCCCCAGCAGGACGAGCACGCTCACAACGTGACCGCCGTGGTGCCTGCGTACTCGTCCTGTCGCTCATGGAAGGCCCCTTTCAGTCCCCGGGTCACATGACCGTTCGTGAAGGGATTCACAGATGGGTGCCGTTGACGCCGCCTATCCCTTTGCGGGAGGGCTGGATGACGGTGACGCCGGGTACTCCGGCCTGCAAGAAGGCCCGTGTCTGCTCCCAGTGCGGGCCGCACACGTCATATGAGCTGCCCCACACTTGCGGCCAGTACGGGTGACCTTCCTGGTCGTAGAGCGTCCCGTATGTGACCCGCCACAAGACCGGCGTGCGGTCGCGCACTGCGGAATCCACGTGCGCCGCCAAAGCAAACGACCCGGCGAAACCAGCGCCAAGATCTGCATCACCGCCGCGGTCCTGAAACCACCCGACAGCGCTGGAGACGCCTGGACGCTGCACGGCTGGAGCTACACCCACCGGCAATGGCAGCCCTACCACCAAGCGCAGGCGGCCTTTCACGCCCGCGACTACCCCGCCGGCAAGATGACCGAACTGGCCGACGACAACCAGGGCTACAAGAAGGTCGCCCGGGTAATTGACCAGGCCCTCGCCGGCCTCGCCAGCTACCTGGACGACATCCCCTATACGGTCACCGTTGACGGCCTGGCCACCCGCCGGCTATGGCAGGGACTGCACAACAACAAACAAGGCCAGGTCGGCAAACCCGGAACCACCTGGCTGCCAGGCCACACCCTGCCGCTCAGCGAACGCCCCATCGCCATCATCAGGCTAAACAAAGACACCGGCGAAGTTCCCCGCCCGATCCGTGTCACACGCCTGAACCCCCAGGATGAGGTCATCAAGACTGATGGGACCACCACGCTCATGTACCGGGCCGAACCCGACTTCCGCAACCCTGTGTGGCTCTTGGTCACCGTCCCACCTCAACACGACGGCGCCGGCGCTGGCCGCCTCGGCGACAGCAAGACCCGCTGGACCGCCGACCACGGCTCAAGCGTCGAGGGAAACCTCCGCAGAAACGAAGTCCGCGCGAACTGGTATGCCATGAACGCCACCGAGATCTACGTGATCCCGGTCCAGAAAGACATCGACTGCCACGCGCTCGCCAAGATCACGGCCCGGCTCTGCCATCAGCCGTTGGCCTGGACCAGCCGCACCCGCTACTCTGTCCACCTCCACACCGCCCAGCAGATGGACCTCGACCACCCGCAATACCGGCGCTCCGCGCTCAGCGACGACCCAGAATCGGACTCACTCGGGGAAACCCAGGTAGTCGATTCCCTCAAAGAACAGGAATAACCCCGCCCACACTTACACAGCGCACGGGCGACCATATGCGTCGCGTTGGGGAGCCCAGAACGCCGCGATATCTGGCCGAATGGCGCCCGGAATTATTCCTGCTCGCGTCGGCAGCCTGGCCGTGACATTACTTTCCGGTCCGAGAAACTTGTTGGACATATGCTTCAAGCGTTTTCCTGTGCGAGCCGCTCAGCCCGTTCGTGTTACCGAAGCCAGCCATTGGCCGCACTGAGTCTGGTTTGACCAGCTCACGCCGGCGGACCCATACCTCCTTGCAAGTCAGGAGATAGTTCGTCGTGAGAACCCTGGCGTGGTGGGCAAGGAGGAACTCCAGGACGCGCAGCAACTTCCCACTGTTACGGGAAATCCTGCTTAGGCTAGACACGGCAAGCGTCAGTTCTCCGCTCTCGGCCTCCTTCAGCCACTGGAACGTGTTCTGATCGAAGTGTGGGTTGATGCCGCTGAGTACCACAGCCGTGGAGGCATCGGATGGCATGTCGACGCCATCCGCTGGTCGCGCATCAATCATCTCCGTCGCATCAGGCAGGCTGGGCAATGGTGCTTCAGGCAGCCGGTAGCCAATCCGGCCGCCGCCGCTGGTCAAAGCAGTCCGCAACGCAGAGAGGCAGGACCATGCACGCGGGAAGGCATCAGCGAGGCCGGCGAACGGGTCGTCGGCGGTGCTGGCTGGAAGAGGATGCCGCCGCCGGGCTGCGATCAAATGCGATAGCGGCCCCAGCCCGTGCGTCGTTACCGCGGCGATGCCCCCGGCGTCCACCAGGCCGTTGGCGTGCAGCTCCTCAAGCTGGCTGTTACGGATGACCAGCGTTGTGATGGCCTTCATCCATGGTGATCCTTCATCGGGTTCATGGGTGATGGATTCCTCGAAGGAGGGGGCAGCGAGGATCTCACGACAGTCGCTGTCCAGGCGCGCGGCAGCCTCAGCCCGCGACAAGATACCGTCGGCGACCGGGCCCACGTCGGGTGCTGCGACACCGCACACCTCGGCAAGCATCCTCGGGAGGACTTCACGGCAGAAGCGGGCCATGTGACCAGGATCAGGGTCGTTAGTCATGCTCCCCCTCCCAGCGAACCTTGCCCTGCAGAGTCTCCGCCATGGCGAGTATCTGGCCGGAGTGTAATCTCCGTGAGATCTCAGACGGCTTGCCGCCGCTCCAATACTTTCCAGGAACTGCGGCCCGACGGTCCCAAGATGCGTGTCTGTGGGCCAAAGTGGCAGTTCAGCTCGCCAAACAAGCGGCATGTGCTTGGGCGAGGCCGGCCAGTTGAGGACTACCTGAGTCCGCCTGCGGGAGCCTTACGCACCGGCGCCGAACTGGCCGCCCCGGCCGATGTTCTTGACCAGCCGTCCCCATCGCTCGCTGCGCCGGAACTCCCGTGCCACCTCGGTCCCGGTAGGCAGGGAGCCGTCAGGCCGACGATTGGCGAGCGCCCACTGCCAGGCCCGCCGCTGGAGGACCCGGCCGCCGCCGGCCACCCCAGCTTGCGGCCGGGAGTCACTGGCAGGTGCGGCAACAGGTGACGCACCTTGTGGCAGGGGCAGACAGCTTGTAGACGCGGGTTCGTCCAGCTGCGGCCTAGCGAGTTCTGCAGGACGCGGCCCCTTGCCGGGCAGCGCCCGGGTTGCGGAGGATCGCCTGATCTGCCGCATCAGGAGTTCATAGCTGCACGTCAGGGCGAAACTGGGCCACGCCGCAATGACCCGGCCGATCACGGTTGGCTCCGCCACGGCGATATTTGCGGAAAGGCTCGCCAGCGCACCGATGATCAGCAGCGCCCAGGGCAGGACACCACCCCGGCCACCGAGCCGCGATTCCGACAGCAAGGCCATCGACGAGGCGATGATCATCCCATCACACGACAGCGGGATCAGCGCGGAGGCCCACGCTCCCTCACCATGCTGCAGAGCCAGCGCATGCATGTGGCTGTAGGACACGACAGCAGCGATGCCCGCCAGCAGCAGCACACTGGCCGTCGTGGTGCGGCGGGTCCACCGGTCGGCCAAGAGTGGCGCTTGAACTGCCAGGTTGGGCGCTTGGGTATGAGCGACAGTCGCCATCGGCGCTCACGCTCCTGTGCCGAGCGCGTATTCGGTGGCTCGTGTCCAAATATTTGGGGAAATGGTTCGACTCGGACCTCGGACACGACCCTTTCGTACATGATCGCCCGAGTTCTGCTCGGGCGCTTACTGTTCTCGGGCTCGCGTTCGGGTTGTATGTCAAGCGCAGCCCGAGTCGCGCGTATAGCTCGGCTTTGTCGGCCGGGTCCGCATGGCGCAGGACGTTCATCAGGTCCGTGATGGCGTTGACCATGGCGTCGATCTCCTCTCTGCCCATGCGCCAAGGCGTTGCCTGGGTGCCGTTTTGGGCGCGTAGGCGTGCTTCGGTGGCGAGTTTCTGGGCTTGGGTTTCGGTGATCCACTGGCCCACGACGGCGGGGTCGCCTCCGCCGTCGAGCGCCGCCCGGTACTGGGCGAGCCGATGGTCACATTGCTCGATCTCCTCACGGAGGCCAGCGACCTCGGGGCACGGCTCGTCCGGCCGTGCCGCCGCCAGGTCTTCGATCGTGGCGGGCAGCCGCGCCGGGTCGAGCGCGCTTGTGAGCCATGTTTCCAGTTCGGGCACGACCTCGATCTCGCGCAGGTAGACGGTGCGTGGGTGGTGAATCTGGTTGGTGCGGGCGTACTCGCTGGGGAAGGTGCACCGGTAGTACGGCTGGTCGTTGTTCCAGGTTCCCTGCATGCGGCGGTGGCAGATCCCGCAGAACAGCACCCCGCGTAGCACGTAGGCGCGCGGGCTGGTCCGTGGCCGGCGCACCACGTGCCGGGCGCTCTTGGCCGCGAGGAGCTGCTGCGCCTGTCCGAAGGTGTCGTCGTCGATGATCGGCGGGTGCACGATCTCGTCGGAGTAGATCCAGTTAGCCGCGTCGTTCCACCGCATCTTGGTCATGTGGCCGAGCGCGACGTCGGTGATGTCGATCAGTACCTCGTCCTTGCGCTGGCGGTTCCATACCTGGCGGCCGGTGTAGCGGGGGTTCATCAGGATCGCGCGGATAGCGCCCTTGGACCATGCCAGGCCGCAGCGATGGCGGTTGCGGCCTGGGTCGTGGGCGGACGGGCACGGGATCCCCTCAGCCGTAAGCCGTTCCGCGATTGCGTAGATGCCGTACCCGGCGAGGAACTCGGCGAAGATTCGCCGGACCACCTCGGCGGCAGCCTCGTCGATGGCCAGGGCATGCAGCCGTTTGCCGTCGGCGGCCTTGGCCGGGTTGGGGTGCGGCCCGACATCGATGAGCATGTACCCGTACGGCGGGCGGCCGCCAAGGTAGCGGCCCCGAGTTTGAGCCAGCGCGGCCATCGTGGTGCGCACGCGGGTCTTGATCCGGTTGCGCTCGCCTTTGCTGAAGCTGCCGAAGGTGGACATGATCATGTCGTGGGCTTCGTTGAGCGAGTCGATTGGCCCGCCGACCTCGGGCACCCACAGCGGAACGTCCCAGTGCTCGAACAACGGAAACGTGTTGCCGAACTGGTTGCCGTAGAACGCCCGCTGCGGCTCGCCGACCACCACAGCGTCAAACCCTCTGCCGGGGTTGGCCAGCTCTGTGAGCAGGAGGCTTGCCTGCGGCCGGCGCGCTGGCGGGATCGAACGCGATTTGTCCACATCGAAGTACTCGGCCACGATGAGCCCACCGCGTGGGGCGACGAGTTGATCGGCGCGCGAGTACTGCCACGCCCGGGAGGCTTCGGGGTCCTGGCGGTCCTCGGTCGAGCAGCGTCCCCAGAACGCGAACCTTGTTCTCTTGTCGGTCATGAGCGGTCCTCCCTTCGCCGGTTCTCTTCGATGGCCTTGGCGCGTGCTTTGCGCAGAATTCGCAGCAGCACCCGCGCGGCTTCCGGGTTGAACCTGGGCGGCTCGTCCGGCAGCAGCACCCGGACGCGCTCGTGTTTCGTGGTGTGGCGCCGGGTGCGCCGACCCTCGCGCCCCGGCGCGGGGCCGGGTCTGTGAGGGTACGCCGCATCGCGTCGTTTGGGAGGCCCTGAGCAGGCCTTTTCTTTCCGTGCGGTCATGTCGTGCCGCCGTCTGGTTGTGCCGTTTCCGCGGCCGCGGCGAGCCGTTCGGCGGCAAGGGCGGCAAACTCCGGGTTCAGCTCGATGCCGGTGAAGCGGCGGCCGAGTTGCCGTGCGGCAATGCCAGTGGTGCCGGTGCCGCAGAACATGTCCAGCACGTTGCCGCCCGGCTTGCAGCCTGCGGCAATGCACCGCAGTGGGATGTCGATGGGGAATGCGGCGAAATGCGGCCCACGGTAGGGGCGGGTCGGGATGGCCCACACGTCGCCCGGATTGCGGCCATGCGGATGCCCGCGGCGGTGGCGGCCGTTGCCGTACCGCCGTCCGGCAATAACTTCGCAGGCGTGCGGGCCGTACTTGGGCGGCCGGTTATCGCCCGGATGAGTGCCGCCTGCGGGTCCTCGCGGCGGTCGCCGCGTGCCGCTGCCACCTGGTCCGGCTGGCGTGGTGCAGGCGGGGCGAACGGTGGTGTGCGGCACGCGGATGGGGTCGAGGTCGAACCAGTAGTGCGGCTGTTTGACGAGCAGGGAAGATCAGCTCATGGCGGCAGTTGAGCCGGTCGCGCACCGATTCGGGCATCGCGTTCGGCTTGTGCCACACGATGGCGTTGCGCAGGATCCAGCCGTCGTCTTGGAGCGCGAAGGCGACCCGCCACGGGATGCCGAGCAGGTTCTTGCCCGGCATCCCCGGAGCGCGGCGTGACGCCAGACCCGCGCCGATGTAGGCGTGCAGGCCGGTCGCCGCGTTGCCGCCGACGGAATAGGAGTCGCCGAGGTTGAGCCAGCACGTCCCGTCGTCGGCGAGCACCCGGCGCGCCTCGCGGAACACCGCGCGCAGAGTCTCGGCATAGACCACGGGGTCGGGCTCGTGGCCGTACTGCCCGGCGACGCAGTAGTCGCGTTTGGCCCAGTACGGCGGGCTGGTGACGATGCAGTCGGCCGAACCGTCCGGCATCGCGGCGAGAACGTCACGGGCGTCGCCCACGTGTAAGGTCGTCGTCGGGTCGCTCCAGTAGGTCGTGGCGATCACCTTCCCTTCACCGGCCGCAGCACCGGTTACCGTCTGTGCTTGTCTCGCGGTTGTCTGTCTTGTCTTGCGCCTTTACGTGCAGACGCGCGCGAGGGATGAGACGAGACAACCGCGTGAGACAATTACTCATCGTGACCGCCCGGGCTGGTGCGGGCGCGCCAGCGTCCCCGGCTGACTTGGACGGCGCGGCCGGCGCGGGCGTGCTCGGCCAGGTGGCGGTACAGGGTCGGGCGGCTCATGCCGCTGGCGCGCATCAGCTCCGCGATGTCGGCCCCGTCGTCGGGCGCGACGCACAGCGCGAGCCACAGCGCCTGCTCGGCGCCCGGTGGCCGATTCTGCATCAGCGCACCGGGCGGCGGCATGGCAACCTCGCCCTCCGTGCCCCAGCCATGGCCAGGTGGGTCAGCGCCTCGCGCCGCCTCGACGGCCCGGCGTGACTCTTCGTCCAGGGCGGGCCGGAAGGCGGCGTGCACGGCGGCCGTGGCGCTGACGGTTTCGTCGGTGATCAGGTAGGCGCGGGCCCGCCGTGGGGTGTCGTGCTCGGGTGCGGAGATGAGGAACTTGCCCGGCGCGTTCAGCATGTGCGCGTGCCAGCCGGCCGCGAGCATGCCCTGCCCGAGCACGAGATCGACGTCTTTTCGTTCGCGGACACGGAAGCAGATTCGTATGTCCATCTGGGACCGCAGCGCGCCTTGGCCCATGGCCTTCTGTGTTGGTCGCTGCGTCGCGGCGATCAGGGTGACGGCGACGGCCCGGCCGCGGCGGGCGATGGAGTCGGCATGGGATGTGGCGTCGGGCGCGTCGTCGGCCAGTTCGGCGTACTCGTCGATGATGATGATCAGTGCGGGCATGTCCGGGCTTGGCTCCCAGACCCGCTGCCCCACAGGTCCACCACAGCGGACATGACCCGCGACCCAGCCAGGCCGACCACTTGGGCGATCTCGGGCCAGACGGCGAGCATGCGCTCGACGCGGACCTTGGCTCGCCGGCGCCGATGCGCCCACCACGGCACCGCGAGCACCAGGCCGCCGGTCAGCAGGACCGCGGGCAAGGGGCGATGGAACGGGCCGAGCACTGTCGCCACGGTGAACCATGCGCCGACTGAGCCGACGACGGTCGCGGCGTAGATGCGCTCGGCAAGCGTGGCCAGGCCGAGGTGCCGCCCGCCGGCGATCAGACTCGGTATCGCCGGACCAGCGAGGGAGGGGATCATCGGCCACCAGTGCGGGTGTGCCCGGTGCAGCAGGGCGGCGGCCAGCGCAGCCGTTAAGCAGAAGACGATGGGCGCGAGTTCGGAGCGGTACCGCCAGGCCCAGCGGGTCAGGTAGACGGCGGCGGGTTCGGGTAGCGGGTCGCCGGGGTTGATGATGGTCATCGGCTGGAGGCCGTAGCGGCGCATGCGGCGCGCGTGCCGGCGCATCCGGTAGCGGCCGTTCATGCGCGCCGCCGTGGGATGGTCGGGAGCTGGCCGCGTGCGGCGAGTTCGTCGCGCAGATACCACAGGGGGTCGGGCTCGCCGTCGTGGTCGGCGCGGATGGTGGCGCGGGCAGCGGCGATCAGGTTGGCGTGGTCGATGCGGGCAAGATGCTGGAGGCTGCGAAGGTGCCAGGTCTCGCGGCACAGCGTGGGGATCGTGGTGAGAGCGGTGGTTATGGCGGCTGTGGCGTGCGCGCGGAAGACGAGCCGGACGATCAGGTGACCGTGGATCGCCTGCATAGCGTTGGTGTAGCTCGTGAGTGCCTCCTGAAGATTCACGGGTTGGATTGCGGTAGCCAACGTGGCGTCACCCCCTTCAGTGCTGTCCCGAGGACAGCGCGTTGATGAGGCTGGAGATCAGGTGCTGTACCTCGGGTGCGGCACCTGTCTGGGCGAGGCAGAAGTCGAACAGCACGCAGATGACGGCTTGCCAGATGCGCAGGCCGGTGTACCGGCAGGCGATGACAACGGCCGCGCCCAGCAGCAGGACTAGCGATATCGAGATCACCATGCGGGATCACCTCCGCTCGCCGGCGCCAGCGGGCTCGCTGCGCCGTTGCTCGGGGACTTGGGTCGGCTTGCGGACGTGCAGGCCGAGGATGCGCCGGGCCAGGCGAGCCAGCGGCCCGGGCGGTTGGACGGGTAGCCACCGATCAGGCTCGCGGTGCGCGCCGGCGCCGGCCAGGACTAGGACTGCCAGGGCGGCCACGGCTAGCACGAGCGCGACGATCAGGACGATGAGCGCGATCATGGGCGGCCTCCTTTGGGGCGGGTCGTGCGGCTGCGGCGCGTCTGGTCGCGCAGCCGGCGGGCTCGGCGTGGGGAGTCATGGCGGGTCTTGCGGCGCAGCCAGCGGGCGCGGGCGGCGCACTTGCGGCACCGCGACACGCCCTCGTCGGCCAGTGCGCCGCACCGGCATCGCCGTCTGCCGGGTAAGGCTGAGCGGATGAGCATCGGTCAGATCACCTGCCTCGGGTCGGTTCCTCTAGCTCGCACAACTGTGCGCGCTATGTTCTGTGCGCATAAGGATGCACCCGGGCCAGCTCTGCGCGCAAGACTATGCGCGCAAAAATTGACACGCATAGTCGTGCGATGTAGCGTCGGGGCTAGAACTGCAGGTAGGAGCACACAACCTAAGCAGACGAAACCGGTCGACCTCCTACCAGCTCATACAGGCGCCATCCGCACATAGTTTGCGCATAGAGCTTTGCGCGATATGCTGTAGGCGCACCACCTTGAGGAGGTAACCCGACATGGCTGGTCCCCCGCCCACCCAGACCCGTATGTATGCGAGCATCCGCGACCAGCTCGCCAGCGAGATCACCGCAGGTGTCTACCCGGCAGGGGCACTGCTTCCGTCGATCCGCGAGATCATGCAGCGGTGGGAAGTGTCCACCACGACCGCCCGCAAAGCCCTTGACGAACTTGCCGCGAGCGGGTTTGCGCGCAAGGAAAGCACCCGCGGCCACATCTCAACCGGCGGCCCTCAGGCTTCTGCGCCAGTGCCGCCTCCGCCGGCGTCGACTGGCCGTGAGTACTCGCCTGTCGGCGACTACGCCCGCAAGCCACCCCCGCCGATCGCGGTTCCCGGCCGCCTGACCATCCGGCCTGAACACACAATCCCAGCTGACGGGAGCATCAACATGAACGAGGGCAACGGAATCGGCGCGCTGGATGTCCGCGCGGAACAGGCGCCCGTCGACGCCGTTCTGGCACTGCGGATCACTGACCGATCGCGCCCGGTGATTGTACGGAGGCGGCTGCTGGCCGCTGCCGACAACACCCCCGTCCAGCTGCGCGTCAGTTATCTGCCGAAGGAGCTAGCTGAGTCCACCCCGCTAGCACAGCCGCAGACCATCTCCGAAGCGTGGCCGACCGCGCTGGCAACCCACCTCGGCATTCACGTTCACCTGGCTAGCAGCCAAGTGACTGCCCGCCACCCACATCCCGAGGAGGCAGCGGCGCTGGCGCTGCCCTCGGACGCGGCGGTGCTGGTCCGCCTCGACATCTACGAAGACGACCGCGGAACCCCCGTCGACTACACGCGCACTGTCTGGCCGGGAGACACCACCCGGCTGGCAATGGACAGTTGACCTCACATTGAGTTGACGGCGCGGGCAGTCGCCAGCGTCGCCGCGGTCTCGGTGAGCACGCCCTCAGGTTCGGGCAGCACGACGGCCTTGTACCAAGGCAGTTCAGCACGCACCTGTTCAGGGGTCAGCCCGCAGCCCAGCAACCCGCCGACGAGCGCGGCTACCGTATCGGTGTCACCCCCAAGCTGTACCGCGCTCACTAGCCCGCCGCGCAGTGAGGGCGCCCGTGCAACGCAGGCCAAGACCGCGGTCACCGTCTCGTATGGGTCCAGGCTTACGCCATCGGCCGGAGCCGCCCACGTCACGTCCGAGACCTGGGCGAGCATCTCGGCGAGCCGCGTGCCGGTGGCGAGGACCCCGGCAGCGTCTCGCGCCTCACCAGCAGCGATTTCAAGCAGCAGGGCGCGATCCGCGCCCTCCAGCGCCCAGGACGCGCACGCCGCGATGACGCACGCGGCAACTAGCGCAGCGGGGTCAGGGTGGGTTGCCCGCGACATCTCGATCACAGCCTGCCGGCGCCGGTCTGCCTGATTGTGGGGCAAGACCCAGCCAACCGGGAGCGCGCGCATCGCCGCTCCGTTGGTCGCCCTTCCTGAACGGATGACCTCGCCGCCACGGCGGAACTGCTCAATCGCGGCCGTCGTGGTGGGGCCAAGGCCCTTGATGTGCGGCTCGTGCTCGGCCAGATCCGCGAGAAAGGCTCTCGCGTCGCAGCCGCCGTCTCGCTCGGCCAGATGATTGGCCACCAGAAGCGTCAGGGCCGTGTCGTCGGAGGTCACGCCGCGCGGCCACCCTTCGCGTGCGGGCAGCCGCTCAACCTCATCCGTGGTAACGACCGCGCTCGCTTCGGGTGCTCTCTCCCACGGGACACCGAGAGCGTCACCACACGCATATGCGGTCAGGCCACCGGCGATGCGTTCGCCCAGGTCGTACACCACCTCTGGGTACATCCGGTTCAGCAGCCCATAACCCATTGCCAGCGCCGAGGATCGCGCCATGGCTCCCTGCTCTACCGCCTGGCGTTTGTCGCCGCATGCGAATGCGGCTTTGCTCAACGTGACCCTGGCATGCGTGATGTCGTAGCGGGTGTGCGAATTGCTGAACGAATCCAGGGCAGCAGCGGCCAGTTCCTGCGCGCCGTGGCCGTCGCCGTCATGCAGCCTCAACTCGGCCCTCGAGTGCCAGATTTTCGCCCGTTCCAAGGTCTCATCGATGCTCACCGCAAGCTGCTCGGCCTCGGTGAAATACCGCTCGCCTTCTTCACAATTGCCCGAGCCGAGCCGTGCTCGCGCGAGCGCGTGCAGGCTCTGCACAACGCCACGGGCGTCGGCAACCTCCCGCCGCAGCCGAAGGGCCTCGGTGTGGTAATGCTCGGCCGAGGCCCAATCACTTTCCGTTTCGGCAATGCCGCCAAGGTTGCCGAGGATCGTGGTGTAGATCATGCGGTCACGATCGGCCTCGGAGATGCTCTCCAAGAGTTCCAGCGCATCGCGGAAACGGGCATCAGCTCCCCGGATGTCACCGCCGAAGAATTCCGTCGCCGCGATGATCCCTATGCAGCGGGCACGCAGACTGGTCATATCCGGTGCGCTGGCAGTTTCGAGGGCTGAGTTTCCATAGCGCTGGGCTTCACTGAAGTCCCCGAGGTACAACGCTATGTCCGCCAAGCGGATGAGCGCACGAATTTTATCTGCGGAGCTGTCTATCAGCGCCATCTCCGCCTCGGTCTGAGCAGCATCGAAATTCCCGCGTACAAACTGAAGCTCCGAACGAAGCAGGCGCACGCGGCTATCCTCGAGCGGAAGAAGCTCAATCAGCCGCTCGGCCTCGCCCCAATCGCCCAGCACGATCAGAACCTCACCAAGATGCGGCCCAAGCTCTTCTATGCTCATGTGAGGCCGTAGCTTCTGGTACAACATGAGCGCGGTGTGGTACATGCCGACCCGCTCGGCTTGCGATGCGGCCCGGTAGCCAACCCGGACCATTTCGTTGACCTCATTCGCTTGCTCGAAGTGAAATGTGGCCGACGCCAGGTTCCTGCTGCGCTCGAACCACTCGCCCGCCCGTCGATGCAGGTAACGCCGCTGGTTGACACCCATGTCGGCATACACCTCGCGCTGCATGAGCGAGTGAACGAAGCTCACCTCACCGCGTTGCCCTTCACGCATCAGCCGAAGCTCGCACGCCTTGTTCAGCGCGGTTATTGCGTCCCGTGTCTCGGCCTCCATTACGTAGGCGATCGAGGCCAGCTCTTCGGATGTGTCCAAAACAACGGACGCAGATCTCAAGAAGCGAAGCGTCATTTCATCTGCCCGGGCAAGCCGGCGCCGGAGGACCGCGTCGGCACGCGGCGGGACAGCCTCAGGCACCATGCGCGACTCGGGCGCCTGGGTGATCAAGCTCAGCGCTTCCCGCAAGAAGAACGGGTTACCTCCGGTGAGCTGGAAAAGACGACCCACGATGGAATCATCGGGCTGCTGGCCAGCAGCGGCCATCTTTCGCACGTATTCACCAACGTGCGCGCGCTCCAGCGGGACTACGGTAAGCGTCACGAAGCCCTTTGCGGTCCATTCAGCTACCAGATCGGCCAGCTGTGGGTAGTCGTTCAGTTGCTCTTCCTGAATGGTGGCAACCGCAAGCACGGGCACTTGCTCTAGCTTACGGAAAAGGTAATTAAGGAAATACAATGTGTCCGGGTCCGCTGCGTGGAGGTCATCGATGATAAGGAAAAGGCCCGCGTCACCAGTTGCCTTGATCAAGATGCGGGAAAGTTCCTCATAGACTCCTTTCATGTTGCGGAGGCCTTGGATTCCTTCGGTCAGCCTTTCGCCAACTGTGCCCAGGAACGTCCCAATAAACGGCACCGCATCGAGCAGCCGAGGCGCGGAACGTGCCAGCGTCTGCCGGATCTGATCGGGAGTGCGGCCCAGATACGCCGCAAGCCCTTCCTTTAAGGGAAGCAGTGGTTCCGCGCCCCTGCCCAAGCACCGGATCGGAATGACAGTCAACCCTCGTCTCGCCGCCGCGGCTCCCGCCTCGGCCGCAAGACGGGATTTTCCAATCCCAGATTCACCCAGGATCAGAACCACATGACCTTTGCGGGTTTCGACGACTCGATCAATGTGCTGACGGAGCAGGTCAAGCTCAAGCTTCCGGTCGATCAGCGGCTCTTGTGTGCCCTCGCCACCAGTCTCGACCTTCTCGCCGCTGCGATTGCTCCGAGATGGCATCGCAACCAACCCTCCGCGGTGCGCCAGCCCCCGGAAAGGCTGCGCTCCCTCGTACCGCCAGACCAATGTTCGGGTCACCAGCCTTGCGCACAGCGTAGCGGCGAGGCAAGCGGGCAATGGAACAGTAGCGGGGGCGGCCCGGGAGATGCGCCAGGAGCAGGGGCCCCGTGCTGCACGGTCAACCTGGTTATTTCCGGGGGTCGGCCAACAGGTCGGCCAGGTAGCCGTACCCGGCGCCGGACAGACCGAGGGTCACGGTCAGGTGTTTGTTGGGGCTGCGATTTAGCGCGCTGGCCACGACCTGGCCAAGATGCTCGGCATAGGGCACCGCGGGCGAGTACGCATATGCCGCCGTCCCCAGCGTCGTACGCTGCGCATACCCCGCGTCGTGGAGCCGGCGCAGGGTCCGGTTGACCGTCACGAGCATGACAGCGGTTGGGTAGTCGAGCTTCGCGTGAACTTCGGCAACGGTGAGCGGCGTACCGACCGTCCACAGGACATTCATTGTGGACTCTTCTAGCGGCGTCAAGCGGCCGATTCGATCTGGCATGAACGAAACCTCCTGCTAGAACGGTGGAAGCCGCACGGCCCAGGGTTTGCCAGGAAGCCTCCCGCGTGTGCAACTCTTGACATGCGGGATGTGGTGCCCAACCCTGAGCCGTGCGGCGGCGTGGGGGCTCTTACGTTCACCCGAAGTCGTTGAATTCCGAACCGGTTGGAGCTGATCGGGGGTCGCCCGTAGCAGGAGCTGCGAATTGCTCGATCACCTCGAAGGGAACATGCACCTCGATGACAAGCCGGTCAGGTTCAGGCTCGCGGTGCATGCGCAGCGATAGTGCTGAGCCGACATCTCCGCATCCCACCGATAGCGTTACCGGTTCGTTCACGAGATGTGCCTTGCCTGGGTGGCCGCGATCTGGCCGATGTAGTGGGAGTAGGCCGGGTCTTCATGTAGCCGCTTGGGACCTTCGCGCAGCGATTCCTCATCGGCTGAGCAGGGAGCCGCGATGTGTTTGATGCGCAATAGCTGGCGGACGCAGATCAGGCAGTAAAGAAGCGGTATGTGTCCCTCGTCGACCAAGTCATGGTGAAGCTGGCCGGTATCGGGGTCCAGCAAGACAGCGCCGTGGCAGTTCTCGCAGCTCATCGGTACCGAGCCAGAAGGCGCGATAGGCCAAGGCCCCCAGTCTTGCCCGAACCGTGCGGCGTGGGCGCGGTTGGTTTCGTTGTCAGCCGGAATGGCGGGGATGACCATCTTCATGTGCGAGCCACCCCGCCGTAGACGTGGCTTTTGTCGGCCGGGCCGAAGGGTGTGTCTTCGGGATGCCAACAGGAACAGGGCACCACACCCGGCTCGACCAACGTCAGGCCGTCGAAGAAGCGGGCGATCTGTTCGGGGCTGCGCAAGTGGTAGGGGTCTGCGCCGCTCTTGTTGTAGCCGTCTTGGGCGGTGATGAATGCGTGGTTGGTGCTGGCACCGTCGTACAGGGCCAGGTAGCTGCCGGGCGGAAGCGCGGCGGTGAGCTGGGTCACGACCGGGTACGCCTGGTCGTCAGGGACATGGCCCATGATGCCCATCAGCATGAGCCCTATCGGCTCGGCGAAGTCCAGGTATTTGCCCGCCTCACGCAGAATCTTGCCGGGGTCAAGCAGATCGGCGTCAATGTACTCGCAGGTTCCTGGTGGGCTGCTTTTGAGCAGGGCGCGGGCGTGCGACAGAACCATTGGATCGTTATCGACATATACGATCTTGCAGTCGGGCGCGGCGCGCTGAGCGACCTGGTGAGTGTTTTCGGCGGTGGGCAGACCGGTGCCGGTATCTATAAGCTGGCGGACGTCCGCATCTGCTATCAGGTACTTCACCACGCGGGCCAAGAAGTAGCGTGCGGTGCGAGCGAGGTGTTCGATTCCTGGAAACAGTTCTCGATACGCATCGCCCGCTTCCCGGTCAGCAGGGTAATGATCCTTTCCACCTAGCCAGTAATTCCAGACTCGTGCCGAGTGCGGCACGGATGTATTGATTCCTGCCATGTGAGATCCTTTTCTTTATCGTGTGGCAATGCACCACACCACCTTTCCGCCTATGTCCGGCGTGGCGTAAGTGGCCCATTGCTCGCTGAGCGTTTCCACGAGCAGCAATCCCCGCCCACATTCGGCTTGTTCATTGGCATCCATGCGCACGGGTGGTTGCGGGTTGGTATCCCACACCAGTACAAGCACGCGCTCCTTGTCCGACAGCAACCATAGCCGTACCGGGGCAAGAGGCTGAGATGCGTGAATAGCATTGGTAAAAATTTCTGAGACGAGCAGCTCGACGGTATCGCTTAATTCTGCGAGCCCCCATTCCCACAAAACCTGTTTCGTGTGCCACCGGGCACAGGAAACCGCACTGGGTAATGCGCCGAGTTCGAGGTGGTCACGAAGCGGCCATTCGTCGGCCATGTTGGTTCCCTGGTTGTGGGGCGGCAGAACCGGCACCGGAGGCTCGCTCTGGGGATGAACGCGGACACCTCCCGCAACAGCACCGGTCCTGCCTCCAGCAGAAGGAGCACATGTAGCAGGTGACCGCAGTCGCGCTGCGCTTCTTCTGCCGCTCACGGACAAACCCCTAACCGTCTGCTGGTGCCGGCTCGGTCAGAAACTTGGCAACCGCTTCGGCGGTACCCGCGATGTCATGGTGCGGATGACGCTGAGACCTTTCGCCTTGCTGCCACGACCACACCGCCGCGCCCCCCGGTGTCCATCCCGGTACGACCCATATCCAGCCGTCCTCATTGCCGGGCTGCCAGACACGGACCGCTCGCCCAGCGGCAGCGGCCCGCATCCCACGCGCGATCAATCCCTTGGCGAGTTGAGCCATCTCAGTCACGAGGAGATCACCCGGCTTCGCGCCATAGTCTGACGCTCAATAAGCGCCACTGTTCTCCCCTCACAATGCCGAAAGTGCCAGATCTGCCAGCACCGCTCGCTCACACGGAAAGGCGCTGCCGCAAACGGCACAAACTCCGCGATCATTGACGTGCCAATCGATTTCGTGCTGCGCAGTGTTGAGCAGGTGCGCAAGGGGCGGCGGCAGGTAATCGGGTACCGGGTTCCCAGGTCTTGCCTGCTGCGGCTTGTCGGTTCGTATCATCAGTTGCTGCCTCACTGGTGATCTGGATGAAGCCATACGGGTATTCCCGGTTTGCGGCCAACGCCCGCGTACGCCCAGCGGGTGCCGCCTTCGGAATAGAACTCACCAGTGGATCGCCATTGCGACAGGAATACGACGCCAGGTTCAACCAACTCGAAGCCGTCAAAGAATCTCACAATGTCAGCGCGTGAACGCATGATGAGCGATGCCGTGGCCTGATCATAGGTGTCAGTGATTTCTGCCAGCGCCTCCGCATCGCGGCCGTCACCGGTCACATGGGAGATCACCACGTAGCTTCCCGCGCTAAGCGCCTCGCGAAAGCGCGCAGCGATGCCGTACGGATCGCCACTGTCCGGTATGAAGTGCAGTACCAAGGTTATGCACAGCGCCACGGGCTGTGCAAAGTCAATCAACTCCCGTAGTCTTGGGTTGCCCAAGATATGCTCTGGCTCGCGCAAGTCCTCATCAATGATGGCAACGTTAGGAGTATTTCCGAGAAGCGTCTGGCTGTGGTTAATAACTACCGGGTCATTGTCTACGTAGACGATGTGCGCCTCGGGACTATGCTGCCGCACGACTTCGTGTACGTTGCTTCGTGTCGGCAGCCCTGGTCCGACATCTATGAACTGGGCGATGCCCGCTTCATGCACCAGAAACCGTATGGCGCGCTTGACAAACTCGCGATTTTCGAGCGCGGCCAGCGGCACTTCAGGCGCTACCCCGAGCACCTTCCGGGCTGCTTCTCGGTCGGCCGCGTAGTTGTCTTTCCCACCGAGATAGAAGTCATACATGCGGGCGACGTTTGGGGTCGTGACATTCACGCCATTGGGCCCAGATCGGTTTGCTTGGCTCACGCGGGCGGCTCCGATGTCCGGCGAAGATTGCTTCGCCTGCCACCTTGGCGGGCGGGTCAACGTGATGACACCAGCACGGATCGTGATGTTCTGATCAGGGCTTCCCGGTTCAACCTGGAAGAACCGCGTCCGCGCCGATCGCCTTATCGTGGCCGGTAGCGTGCGGTGTAGAGCAGATCAACGGGTGGCGGCAGGAGGTGTCCGTGACAGCCAAGCCCCGCAGCCGCAAGCAGGAACAAGCCGAGCTGGCTGCGCTGCTTCGAGCGCAGGGCAAGACGTGGACTGACGTTGCGGCTGAGTTCCGTCGGCGCTTCCGCGTGAATGCACGCGTTGCCTTCCGTCTTGCGCACGGTTGGAGCCAGCGCGAGGCAGCCGAGCAGTGGAACGCTCGCTGGCCCGATGAACCGAAAACGTTCAAGAACCTCTCGTCATGGGAAGTCTGGCCCAGCTCGACCGGCCACGCCCCGTCGCTCGATACGCTTGATC
>WNGB01004417.1_pt1 | contig 21459 bp, 21 predicted proteins | sample 5400681 | NCBI WGS metagenome assembly WNGB01 (sample SAMN13153367, study PRJNA577476) | soil metagenome | isolation source: 115 cm soil or saprolite under grassland replicate 2 | place: USA:California | collected 2016-06-15
TCCTTCTTCAGCTCCTCGCGCTCCTTCTCGAGGAGGACCCGGCGCGACAGGACGATGTTGCCCCGCTTCTTGTTGAACTTGATGACCTTGAACTTGAACTTCTCGCCGATGAGCTTGTCGAGGTTGCGGACCGGCCGGATGTCCACCTGCGACCCAGGGAGGAACGCCTTCACGCCGATGTCGACGGAGAGGCCGCCCTTCACGCGCCCGACGATGACGCCCTCGACGAGCTCGTCGCGCTCACACGCGGCGGAGATCTCGTCCCAGATGCGCATCTTGTCGGCCTTCTCCTTGGAGAGGACGACCATGCCCGTGTCGTTCTCACGGGACTCGACGAGCACCTCGACCTTGTCGCCCACCTTCACCCCGGGCTCGCCGCCCGGCGCCGAGACGAACTCGGAGATGGCGACCTGGCCCTCGGACTTGTAGCCGATGTCGACGACTGCGTAGTCCTTCGTCAGCTGGATGACGGTGCCGCTGACGACCTTCCCTTCCTCGATCGGGCCGCCGGTCTTCTGGCTCAGCTCGAACAGGGTCGCGAAGTCTTCGATCTCGGGCTCGGGCGTACGGGGAGTCTGATTCTCCATGAGTTTTAGGTACCGACCTTCGTTGGGATGCGCCGGCAGGCGGGACGTCACGTCGGTCGCCGGCGAAACCGCGAACTGCCCCCTGGTTGTGCTCGCGTCCGGCCCGGGGAAAGAGGCGGACGGCGCATCCCGGGAAGACCCCGGTCTGCAAGCTGGCGGAACCTACACGGCCGAGATCACACCGTCAAGGCATCCGGGCCAGCCGTGACGGGGGTCGCCCCCACCCCCTCGGGCGAACGCTCCCCACGCCCGGACGGCCGTTCACCGAGCGACAGCCGATCGGGTTCGAGCACGCCAGCGAGCGGGCCGACCCGCGGGCGGCTCCCCTGCGCTCGCTCGCATGCCTATTCAGCGGAGCGCGCGGAGCCAGCCGGCGACCCCGTCGACGACCCAGTCCGGCGTCGACGCGCCGGCGGAGATCCCGACGGTGCGGCAGGATTCGAACCACTCCGGCCGGAGCTCGGCCTCGGTCTCGACGTGCCAGGTGCGCGGCTGGATGGCGCGGCAGATCTCGGCGAGGTGGCGGGTATTGGCGCTGTTCTTCCCGCCCACGACGACGACCGCGTCGACCTCGCGCGAGAGCGCGCGGGCGTCCGCCTGGCGCTCCTCGGTGTCGTTGCAGATCGTGTTGACCGCCCGGACCTCCTTGTGACGGAGGGCGAGCGCGCCGACGACCCGCTCGAACTCGGCGCCGATGCAGGTGGTCTGGGCGATGACCGCCACCTTCTTCGCGGGGATGGCCGGGATCGGGCCGCCCGGCTTCACGATCGTGCAGGGCCCCTCGGCGTACGAGACGACGCCCTTGATCTCTGCGTGGTCCGCGTCGCCGACGATGACGACGTGGTAGCCCTCGCGGGAGAGGCGCTGCGCCATGCCCTGCGGGTACTTCACGTACGGGCAGGTCCCGTCCACGACCTCGAGCCCGCGGTGCTCGGCGCGCTCGAACTCGTCGCGGACGGCGCCGTGGGTGCGGACGACGATGGTGGTGCCGTCCCCCACGTCGCCCACCGCGTTCACGGTCCCGACCCCCTTCTCGCGGAAGCGCGCGACCGCCTGCGGGTTGTGGATGATGGGGCCGAGCGTGACGACGGGGCCGCGCCGCTGGTCGGCGACCTCCGTCACCTTGTCGACGGTCCGGCGAACGCCCCAGCAGAACCCGGCCGTCCTCGCGATCTTCACGTCCACGCGGCGCTCTATATAACGGCGCGGGGCCCCGGGGCCAACCTCTGACCCCGCAAGGCCGTCAGGTCTTCTCGCCGACGAACCGGTCCCGCTCCTCGCGGAAGAGCACGTTGAACGTGGTGAGCGAGCCGTAGCAGCGGGTCACGTACTGCTGCATGTCGACCTTCTCGGCGTCGGAGAGCTTCTCGTGCGCGTTGATCTTCTGCTCGAGGACCCGGAGCCGGTCGCGGATCATGACGACCTTGTGGAGGAGGGCGTCGAGCGGGATCTCCTTCGGCTGCGTCTGCCCGTCGCCGGGCTTCAGCACGATCGTGCCGCCCTCCCACTTCGGCGCGAGCCGGACCTCCGCGGTCTCCTCCTGCAGCGCTTCACGGATCGCCTGGGCGAACTCCTCGCGGGTCATGTCGGTCAGCTCCTCGGGAAGCGGGGGCAGCGGGTTCTGAGCAGCGGCGCCCGCGCGGTGGACGATCGGCGCGGAGGGCCGCGGCGCGCGGTGACGGACGGGCTCGGGCGGGGGTGCGGTCGGGACCGCCGCTTCGCGCGACAGGTGGCGCTCGCAGGCGGGCGCCGAGCCGGGGAAGTCGCCGGTCCGGACCTTGAGCAGGCAGGGCCCGATCGGCCCGCGCGCGTCCTCCAGGATCGGGCGCCAGAGCCGGCAGCTCCCGCACTCCTTCGGCCCGTACCTGCGCGCCCCGTCCATGCGGGTCAGTCCCTCCGGCCGCCTCGCGCCGCGCGCGCCGACAGCCGCGTCCGAACCTCGCGGACGAGGCCGTCGACCACCGCCTCGAGCGGGATGCCGCTCGTGTCCACCACGACGGCATCCGACGCCGGGCGCAGCGGCGCCACCGCCCGCTCGGAGTCGTCGCGATCCCGCCGCAGCTGGTCCGCCAGAACGTCGTCGAACGAGGACGGATCCCCCTTCGCGCGGAGCTCGGCGTGGCGGCGGTGCGCGCGCTCCTCCGGAGGGGCGGTGAGGAAGAACTTCGCGTCCGCGTCGGGGAACACGACCGTGCCGATGTCGCGCCCCTCGAGCACGGCGCCGGCGTTCGCCTCCGCGAGCGCGAGCCGGCGCTGCAGCTCGAGCAGCCCCGCGCGCACGACCTGCCGCGCCGAGACCTTGCTCGCGCCGAGCGACATCGGAGGGGTGCGGATCTCCTGCGAGACGTCCTCGCCCCCGAGCAGGACGCGCTGGCCGTCGCCCGCCGCCGGAGGCGGCGCGAAGCGGATCTCGATGCGCGGGAGGAGCTCGCCGAGGCGAGGATCGTCGTCGAGCGCGACCCCGGCGCGGGTCGCGGCGAGCGCGACGGCCCGGTAGATCGCGCCCGTGTCGACCATCGCGAACCCGAGCCGCGCCGCGACGAGGCGCGACGCGGTGGACTTCCCCGCGCCGGCGGGACCGTCGATCGCGACGATGAACGGGCGGTTCGACGCGGGGGTTCCGATGGGACCGCCTCCCCCGGCTCCCCCGCTCGCTCCGGTCATCGGCCGAGCACCTTCGCGAGCGCCGCGAGGCAGCGCTGGTTCTCGCCGCGCAGGCCGACGGTGATCCGCTGGGCCATCGGAAAGCCGTAGCCGCCCATAGGCCGGACGACGACGCCCTCGCGCAGCAGCGCCTCGAAGAGATCCTTGCCGGGGCGGCCCGGAAACTCCGCGAACACGAAGTTACCCTGCGACGGGACCACCGTCGCGCCGAGCCCCTTCAGCCCATCCGCGAGGAAGGGCCGCTCCTCGCGCACGAGCGCGCGGCTCCGCTCGACGTGCTCCGCATCGTCGAGGGCGGCGACGCCGGCCGCCTGGGCGACGAGGTTCACGTTGAAGGGCGCGCGGACGCGGTCGACGTACTCGACCACCTCCGGCCGCGCGACGCCGTATCCGAGGCGCAGCCCGGCGAGCCCGTAGATCTTCGAGAACGTGCGGAGCACGACGAGGTTCGGGTACTTGCGGCGGAGCGCGAGGGCGTCCTGAAAGCCCGGCGCGTCCACGAACTCCACGTACGCCTCGTCGAGCACGACGAGCGTGTCCTTCGGGACCGCGTCGAGGAACGGGAGCAGCTCTTGCTCGGAGAACCAGGTGCCGGTCGGGTTGTCCGGGTTCGCGAGGAACACGAGCTTCGTCCGCCGGGAGAGGAGCTTCTTGATCGCATCGAGATCGTAGTGGAAGCGCGCCTTCATCGGCGCCTCGACGAGCGTCCGGCCGTGCGCCTGGGCGGCGAGCTTGTAAGCGATGAAGCTCTGCGCGCTCGTCAGGACCTCCTCGCCCTCGAGGACGAACGTGCGGACGAGGAGCTCGATGAGCTCGTTCGAGCCGTTTCCGACGAAGACCTCGCGCGGCTCGACCCCGAGCTTCGCGGCGAGTGCGTTGCGCAGGTAGAACGCCGCACCGTCGGGGTAAAGGCTGACCTTCGCGGCCGCCTCGCGGGCGGCGTCGACGGCCCGCGGCGAGGGACCGAGGGCGTTCTCGTTGGAGGCGAGCTTCGCGACGTTCGTCACGCCGTACTCGCGCTCCACCTCCTCGGTGGGCTTCCCGGGGACGTAGGGCGTGAGCGAGGCGACGTAGGGGGGGACGAGAGGCATAAGGGGCCGCCGTTATAGCACGGGCCCGTGACCCTTCCGGCGCCGCGCCGGGACCCGCGCCGGCGCCCGGCCGCCTGCCCGTCACTCCTCGGTGAAGACGCCCATCACCCGGTACTTCTTGTAGCGATCGACGACGAGCTGCTCGGGCGTGAGCTTCTTCAGATCGATGAGGTGGCGCCGGATCCCGTCAGCGACCGTCTTCGCGATCGCGTCGGGGTCGCGGTGCGCGCCGCCGGCCGGCTCGGGGAGGATCTCGTCGACGATGCCGAAGCCGGAGAGGTCCTTCGCCGTGAGCTTCAGCGCCTCCGCGGACTTCTTCCCCTGGCTGGGGTCGCGGTAGAGGATCGAGCTGCAGCTCTCGGGTGAGATGACGTTGTACCAGGCGTACTGGAGCATCAGGATGCGGCTCGTCACGCCGAGCCCGAGCGCGCCGCCGGAGGCGCCCTCGCCGATCACGACCGAGATCGACGGGACGCGGAGCGAGGACATGACCTCGAGGTTCACCGCGATCGCCTCGGCCTGGCCGCGCTCCTCCGCGCCGATGCCGGGGTAGGCGCCGGGCGTGTCGATGAGGATCAGCACCGGGATCCGGAACCGGTCGGCGAGGTCGAAGAGCCGCCGCGCCTTGCGGTAGCCCTCCGGCCGCGGCATCCCGAAGTTGCGGATCATGTTCTCCTTCGTGCCCCGGCCCTTCTGGTGCCCCATCACGACCACCGGCTCGCCGTCGAAGCGGGCGAAGCCGCCGACGATGGCGCGGTCGGCCGCGAAGCGCCGATCGCCCTCGATCTCGAAGAAGTCGGTGAAGATCCGGCCCATGTAGTCGAGCGTGTACGGACGGCTCGGGTGTCGCGCGAGCTGGACGGTCTGCCACGGCGTGAGGTCGCTGAAGATCTCCGCCTGCAGCTTCTTCGCCTTCTTCTCGAGCTTCAGGATCTCGTCCGAGAAGTCGACGCGCGCGCCGCCGGAGAGGTCCTTCAGCTCGGCGATCTTGGACTCGAGCGCGATGAGCGGGCGCTCGAACTCGAGTGCGAATGGTTGCTTGGCCACGGTCGGGCTTATAGCACGGCGCAGTGCAAACGCACGTTCCGAGGCCCGCCCTGCGCGCCCCGCGATCAGCGCGTCTCGACGCGCCGCGCCAAGGCCGCGAGGTCGAACGGCGGCCGGATCCACTCGACGCCCCGCTCCTTCCGGAGCCAGACGATCTGGCGCCGCGCGTAACGCCGGTGCGCCACCTGCACCCGGCGGATCGCCTCCTCGACCGGGAGCTCTCCGCGCGCAGCCGCGACCGCCTCGGCGTAGCCGATCGGCAGCTTCGCAGGGAGGGCGCCTCCGAACCGCGCCGCGAGCGCGCGCGCCTCGTCGAGGAGCCCGCCCCCGAACATCTCGCGCACCCGCGCGTCGATCCGCACGTGCAGCTCGGCCCGCGGCGGATCGAGCGCGAGGAGGACGGCGTCGTAGCGGTCCTCGCCGAACGCGTGCTCCGCGTGGAGGTCCGACGGGAGGCGCCCGCCCGCGGCGATCTCGAGCGCGCGCACGACCCGGACGAGATCGTTCGGGCGGATGCGGGCTGCTGCGGCGGCGTCGATCTCCGCGAGCCGCGCGTGGAGGGCGGGGCGCCCGAGCCGGTCCGCCTCCTCCTCGAGCCGCGCGCGCAGCGCCGGATCGCGGCCCGGCGCGGCAACGACCCCGTGCAGGAGCGCCCGCACGTAGAGCCCCGTGCCGCCGGCGACGATCGGGAGGCGCCCGCGACGCGCCACGTCGGCGATGGCGGCGTCGGCGAGCGCGGCGAACCGGGCGGCGTCCATCCCCTCCCCCGGCTCGGCGACGTCGACGAGGTGGTGCGGCGCGGCCGCGCGCTCCTCGATGGTCGGCTTCGCCGTCCCGACGTCGAGCCCGCGGTAGACCTGCTGCGAATCGGCGTTCACGATCTCGCCGCCGAGGCGGCGCGCGAGCGCGACCGCGAGCGCGGTCTTCCCGGACGCCGTGGGTCCCGCGACGACGCAGATGCGGATCACCGGTTCGTCCTAGCGGGGGGATACTCGCGCCGCTCTCGCGGAGCTCGCGCCCGACCCCGCTCTCAAGGAAAGAGCGTCTTCACGGCGGCGGGTAGGCGCGCGATGATCGCGTCGAGATCGTCGGGGAGCCGCTCCACGACGCGCGCTCCGGAGCCGTCCGGCGCCGTGAGCTGCAGCGAGAGCACGAGCCCCTTCTCGCCCCGCTCGATCGCGCCGCTCACCCTGCGGTCGGCGCTGCGCACCTCGTCGACGCGCCGCAGGCACTCGTCCGACTGGCACTCGCCGAACACCATCGCGCTCTTCGCGAGGGTCGCGGCCGCCGAAACGTCGGCCGGGCAGACGACGTCGGCCCGGGAGACTTCGGCGAGCGCGGCGCAGACGCGCTCCTCGACGGCCTCGGCGAGCGCGGCGGCGACCCCGACGGCGCGGAGCCTGTCGAGCGCGATCCGGAGCTTCTTCGGCGCCGGGCGCGCCTCCTCCGCCCGCGCGCCGCTCGAGGCGCAGAGCGCCGCGCAGAGGGCCGCCGCGACCGCGCCCCGGCCGATCACCTCGAGACCGCCGCCGACTTCGTCGGCTTCTCTCCGTGGTCCGCTCCGGCCTTCGGGGCGGCGGCCTGCTTCGTCACCTTTCGCTCGAGCCCGAGCGCGTCCTGCACGTCGCCGAGGAGGAAGTTCGACGCGTCCTTCGCGTACCCGCGCTCGATCTTCGCAACCGTCCCGTCGCGCCTCACGATGAACACGGACGGCAGCGGCGCCTGCTCGCCGAGATAGCGGCGCGCGAGGAAGTTGAAGCGGTCGCTCAGGACCGGGTACGCAACCTTGGCGTTCTCGACGAGCCGCTTCGCCGTCTCGATCCCCTGCTCCTCCTTGTCGATGCAGACGCCGATGACGCGGAGCCCCTGGTCCCGGTACATCCGGTCGAGCTGGACGAGGAAAGGCATCTCGCGCTTGCAGGGCTCGCACCACGACGCGAAGAAGCTGAGGAGCACCGCCTTCGACGCGGGGTCCTCGGGCTCCTCCCCGACGAACTTGTCGAGCGCGACCCAGCTCGTCCCCGAGACCTCGGGGTTCAGAGTGCGGAGCGAGAAGGATGGCGCCGGGAGCCCCTCGCCGATCTCGTCGTCGGCGAAGCCCGGGAGGGCGGCGAGCAGGGCGAGAGCGGCGACGACGCGGAGGCGCATGGCCTCCATATTGACACGGCGAGTGGCGGGCGGGGAACGGCCACCGTCGCGCCCATCAAGGCGCGCGCAGCCGCTCCGTCAGCTCCGCGAGGGCGACCGGAGTCTCCTCGCGGGAGCGGACGTCCTTGAGCTTCGCCTGCCCGGTGCGGACCTCGTTGCCGCCGAGGACGAGCGCGTACCGCGCCCCCACCCGCTCGGCCTGCTTGAACTGCGCCTTCATCTTGCCGCCGCGGGGATCGAGGTCGCAGGCGATGCCGGCGCGGCGGAGCTCGGCGGCGCGGCGGAGCGCCTCGATCGCGCCCTCGGCATCGGCGGTCACGAAGAACACGACCGGCCCCTGCGCCGGCGGCGCCTTGCCCGCCTTCTCGAGGATCATCGCGAGCCGCTCCTCGCCGAGCGCGAAGCCGATCCCCGGCGTGGGCGGGCCGCCGAGCGTCTCGACGAGCCGATCGTAGCGGCCGCCGCCGGCGACCGCGGACTGCGAGCCGAGCGCGTCGCTCGTGAGCTCGTAGGCGGTGCGGACGTAGTAGTCGAGCCCGCGCACGAGCCGGCCGTCCACCACGTACGAGACGCCGAGCGCGTCGAGCGCGCCCTTCACCTGGTCGAAGTGGCTGCGGCACGGCTCGCACAGGTGGTCGAGCAGCCGCGGTGCGTCATTCAGCACCGGCTGGCAGCTCTCGACCTTGCAGTCGAGGACGCGCAGCGGGTTCCGCACGAGCCGGTCGTTGCAGTCGGCGCAGAGCTCGCCCTTCCGCCCGGACAGGTATTCCTGGAGCCGGACGAGGTAGGCGGGCCTGCACGCGGCGTCCCCCACCGTGTTGAGCTTCAGCTTCGCGCTGACGCCGAGCCGCGCGAAGTAGTCCGCGACGAGCGCGATCTGCTCGGCGTCGATGAACGGCTCGGCGATGCCGAACGCCTCGCAGCCGATCTGGTGGAACTGCCGGTAGCGCCCCTTCTGCGGCCGCTCGCGACGGAACATCGGGCCCATGTAGAACCACTTCTGCGGCCCCTCGACGAACGCGCCATGCTCGATGAAGGCGCGGACCGTCCCGGCGGTCCCCTCCGGCCGAAGAGCGAGCAGCTCCTCGCCCTTGTCCTCGAAGACGTACATCTCCTTGTTGACGATGTCGGTCGCCTCGCCGACGCCGCGCGCGAAGAGCTGCGCGTGCTCCACGGCGGGGGTGCGAACCTCGCGATAGCCGTAGAGCGCGAAGACCTCGCGCGCGACCCGCTCCATCTCCTGCCAGCGCGCGACCTCCGCCGGCAGGACGTCGTTCATCCCCTTGACGCCCGAGATCTTCATCGCGGCGGGGTTCTACCAGAGGACCCGCCACAGCGCACGATCAGGGGCCCTGCGCCTTGACGAGGAACTCGACACCGCGACCTCGGCACCCGCCGGCGACGGGGCGCGCGACTACGACGCGGGAGCGCCGATCGGCTCGCCCACCCGCACGCGCGCGCCCGGGACGAGCCGCGGGTCGAGCCGGATGCGCCCGGGCTCGAAGAGCAGGATGACGGTCGAGCCCATCTCGAAGGCGCCGAGCTCCTGACCCTTGTCGACCGGGAGGGGCGTCTCGTAGTCGCGCGCGCGCGGCGCCGCGCCGGGCTGGTTCGTGTGCGGCACGGTCGGGTCGTAGAAGGCGCGCACGCGGCCGACCACCGTCGCCCCGACCGCCACGACCGCGCAGCACCCGAGCGGCGTGTCCATCACCGTGACGAGCCGCTCGTTCACCGCGAACAGCCCGGGCACGGTCCGGACCGAGGCGGCGTTCACGGGCCACAGGCGCCCCGGAACGTACCGCCAGCCGGCGACGAGCCCGCCGAGCGGGAAGTGGATGCGGTGGTAGTCCTTCGGGGAGAGGTAGAGCGTCGCGTAGGCGCCGCCCTCGAGCCGCCGTGCGAGCGCGTCGTCGGCGAGCAGCGCCGCCGCGGTGTAGTCGATCCCCTTCGCCTGCACGAGCCGCCCGCCCGTCATGAGACCGACCTCCGAGACGGCGCCGTCGACCGGGGAGACGGGCGTCGTCTCCCCGGGCGCGATCGGGCGCAGGCCGGGCCGGAGCGGGCGCGCGAAGAACTCGCCGAAGGTCCGGTAGACCTCGAGGTCCGGGCACTCGGAGAGATCGATGCCGTAGCGGCGCGCGAACGCCTTCATCGCGGCGAGCCGCACGCCCGGGGGGGCCTGCCAGCGGGTGAGCCCGCCGACGAGACGCGACAGCGCGTTCTTCGGGAGCAGGCGCAGGGCGGAGATGAAGACCCGGTCGTTCATGAGCGCGCGGAGTGTACACGCGCCCCTCGGGTGCGACGCGACTTTCCGGCGCGCCGCCCGGGAACGAGGTATCTAGGGGCCAGGTCGGTTCACCTCGGATGCCCGCGCCCAAGTCCCTCCGGCCCAAGGCCACCCTCGCCGTCCGCAACGGCGTGCTCGCCACCTGCGACCGCGGGCTCGGCGACACCGGCCCGATCTCCGGCGGCGCGGTCGCGATCGACGAGCGGCGGATCGTCTGGGTCGGGCGCGACCGCGACCTCGACGCGGCGGTGGACCTCTCCGAGGCCCGGGTGCTCGACGCCCGGTGCGGCCTCGTCACGCCCGGCCTCGTGGACTCGCACACGCACCTCGTCTTCGCGGGCGAGCGGGCGGGCGAGTTCGCGCTCCGCTGCGCGGGCCGGCGCTATCTCGACACCGCCCTCTCGGGCGGCGGAATCGCCGTGACGACGCGCGAGACCCAGGCGGCACCGGACGCCGCCCTCCTCGAGGCGGCGATGGCGCGCGCGCGGCGGCTCCTCGCGCAGGGCGTGACGACGGTCGAGGTGAAGAGCGGCTACGGCCTCACCGCCGCGACGGAGCTCCGCCTCCTGCGCGTCATCCACGAGCTCGGGCACGCGCTCTGGCGGGAGGTCACGATCGTTCCGACCTTCCTCGCGCACGCGGTCCCGCCCGAGCGCCAGGAGGATCGGGCGGCGTTCGTCCGGGAGCTGTGCGACGACCTCCTGCCGGTGATCGCAAAGGAGAAGCTCGCGGTCTCCTGCGACGTCTTCCTCGAGGAGGGCGCCTTCGGCGCGGACGAGGCGCGCCGGATCCTCGCTGCCGCGGCTCGCCGCGGGCTCATCCCCCGCCTGCACGCGGATCACCTCACCGCGGCGGGTGGGGCCCGCGTCGCCGCTGAGACCGGCTGCGCCTCCGCCGACCACCTCGAGCTCGTGGACGACGCGGGGATCGAGGCGATGGCCCGCGCCGGAGTCGTCGCCGGCCTCCTGCCACTCACGACGCTGTTCCTCGGCTCGGAGCGGTACGCGCCGGCCCGCCGGCTCGTCGCCGCCGGGGTCCCCATCGCGCTCGGGTCGAACGTCAACCCGGGCAGCGCGATGAGCGAGAACGTAGGGCTCGTCCTCTCGCTCGGCTGCCTGAAGCTCGGGCTCTCCCCCGCCGAGGCGCTCGTCGCCTTCACCGCGGGTGGCGCCCGCTCGCTCCGGCGGGCGGACCTCGGGCGGCTCGCGCTCGGCTGCGAGGCGGACCTGGTCGTGTGGGGCTGCGGGTCCGTCGAGCACCTCGCGTGGCACATGGCGGTGAACCACGCGCTCACCGTCGTGAAGCGCGGGAGGGTCGTCCACGAGGCGCTGCCCGGCGCGGCCGTCGACTGCAGGTGACGCCATGCGGGTCGGGCTCGTCTCGGACACGCACGGCCACCTCGACCCGCTCCTTCATACGCTGTTCGCGCGGTGCGCGCTCATCCTGCACGCCGGCGACGTCGTGAGGGAGGCGGTCCTCGCGGCCCTCGAGCGGATCGCGCCGGTGACCGCGATCCGGGGCAACAACGACGAGGGGACCTCGCTCGCCCGGCTGCCGGAGACCGCGCTCGTTCGACTCGGCGATCTGACCGCCCTCGTCGTCCACGACCTCGGCCCGCGCGAGCGGCCGAAGCCGCCGGCGCGCGGCCTCATCGAGCGGGAGCGGCCGGCCATCGTCGTGCACGGCCACTCGCACCGCCCGGACGTCGCGCTCGTTTGCGGGACGCTCTTCGTGAACCCCGGCAGCGCAGGACCGCGGCGCTTCTCGCTCCCGCGCGCGGCGGCGATCCTGACCGTGCGCGGCCGCACCGCGCGCGTCGAGCTCTTCGATCTCGCAGGCACGCGCCTCGCGATCCTCGGCGAGCCCGTCGAGGCGACGCTGTGACCACGAGGCGCCGCCCGCTCCCGCCGGAGGGACGGACGCTCCGCGCCGTCGGGTTCGATGACGCGCCGTTCGCGCGCGGGCGCCGGGGCGACGTCGGCGTCGCGGGGGTCGTCTGCGCCGGGACCCGATTCGAGGGGCTCGTCTGGGGAAGACTCCGCCAGGACGGCTGGAACGCCACGGACGTGATCGCCGCGCTCCTCCTGGATGGGAAGTTCCTCCCGCAGCTGCACCTCGTCCTGCTCGACGGCCTCTCCTTCGGCGGCCTCAACCTCGTCGACCTCCCCGCCCTCGCCGCCCGCCTCGGCCGGCCTTGCGTGGCGGTGATGCGGCGGCCGCCCGACCTCGCCGCCATGGAGCGGGCCGTCCGGAGCCTGCCGCACCCCGAGCGCCGGCTCGCGCTGCTCCGCGCCGCCGGGCCGGTCCGCTGCGAGGGACGGTTCACGTTCCAGGTCGCCGGCGCCGCCCCGGAGGAGATCGGCCGGGCGCTCCCCCGGCTCACCGACCGCGGGGCCGTTCCCGAGGCGCTCCGGCTCGCCCACCTCGTCGGCGCGGCGGTGCGCCTTGGCGAGAGCGGCCGGCGCGCCTGACCCTCCCGGGCGGTCCCGTGGAACCGGAGCGGCCCGGCTGCTACATTCCCCTCGCCGATGTGCCGCCTGTTCGGCCAGCACGCTCACCCCGGACTCGACCTGTCCGCGCCGCTCTGCTCCGCGGAGAACGCGCTGCGTTTCCAGTCGCACAAGCACCCGCACGGCTGGGGCATCGGCTGGTACGAGGACGGCGTCCCGGTGCTCCGCCGCGGCGTCCTCCCGGCCCACGCCGACGACGCGTTCCTTCACGCTGCGGCGGCGGCGCGCTCCGCCGTCGTGCTCGCCCACGTCCGCGACGCGTCGATCGGGCCGGTCTCGAAGGAGAACACCCACCCGTTCCAGCACGGGCGCTGGCTGTTCGCCCACAACGGGACCGTCGCCCGCTACAAGAAGTCGCGGAAGGTGCGCGAGGCGATCCTCGCCGAGATCGACGTCGACCTGCGCGCGGCGCTCCGGGGCGAGACCGACAGCGAGCGGTGCTTCCTCGTCTTCCTCACGCGCCTCCGCGTGATCGGAACGCTCGACGGCGCGACGCTCGAGCACGTCCGGCGGGCCCTCGCCGAGACGACCGCCGCCGTCACGGCGTTCGCAGACCCGAGCGCGGACAGCCCGTCGACGCTCAACTTCCTCGTCTCCGACGGGCGGCTCCTCGCCGCCTCCCGCCACGGCAAGACGCTTCACCTCGCGGCCGACGCCGGACCCCGCCACGTGTTCGCCCTCGCGAGCGAGCGGATCGGGGCCGGCGCCTGGGAGGACGTCGCGGAGGGCGGCTTCGTCGGGACGGAGGACGGGCTCCACGCCGTCCGTTGCGCGCTCCGCCCGCCGCCCCACGCCGCCTGAGCTACTCGAGCCCGGCGACGGGGAAGCCGCGCGGGTAGCGGACCTCGTAGCGGAGCTCGACCACCCTCTCCTCGCGCGACGCGAGAGAGAGCTCCCACACCTTCACGCCGGGCCGCTCGGGGTCCTCGCGCGTCGCCGCGGTCGTGCCATCGAGCACCTTCACCTCGATCTTCTCGTCGCGAGACACCGGCACGAGATCGAGCAGCTTCACCGCGACCGGCGCCGCGTAGCGGTTCTTCACGCCGATGCGGACGCGGTACCGGTAGACCTCGTCCTTGGAGATGATCCCGGCCGACTCGCGGCGGCGCTCGAGCACCTTGCGATCGATCTCGACCCGATCGTCGGCGCCGAACGCGAGCTGGAGCTCGCCGCCCGGCGGCGTCGCCGGGATCGCCGTGCGCCCGACGAACTCGTCGCCGACGTAGACGCCCGCGGTGCCCGCGAGGAGCGGGAACCCGGTCTCGTTGACCGCCTTCGCGGTGAGGAACGCGGCCGCCTCGAGGCGCGGCGCGGCGGTGCGGACGATCTCGGCCTTGAGCGGGAACCGCGCGAGGGAGACCTTCCGCGCCTGGCCCGAGCCGTCCACCGTCTCGCGGCGAGGCGTCGTGAACGACGCGGAGAGGAGCCCCTCCTCGACCGTCGCCTGCGGGACCTCGATCGCGGACTTCGCTTCGTCGAGCTGGTAGGCCTCGACCTCGGGCGCCGCCGACCGCGCCATCGCGGGCGCCGAGGCCATCGGCATCCCGCGCTCCTTGCGCTGCAGCACCGGTCGCGGCGGCTCGGCCCGAACGAGGTAGTGCGGATCGAGCTGCGGCACGAAGAGGCCGCGCGCCGGCTGTGCGGTCGAGACCTGAAGGCTCACGTCGCTCCAGTCCTCGCCGGTGCGCTGCCAGACCGAGCCGAGGAAGGCGAGCTCCATCGTGCCGGAGTCGGGGACGAGGCGCGCGTCCCATACCGGCTGCCAGCCGGCCGCGCCGACGGCGTAGGAGAGCGCGAGCTCGAGCGCGCCGGCCTTCTCCGAGTCCACCTCCACGACGACCCGCTTGCTCGTCTTGCCCCGCTTCGCCTGGACCTTGTCGAGATCGGCGCGCGCCTGGGCGACACGGCGCGCGAGCTCGCGCCGCGCAACCTCCGCGCGGCGGACCTGCTGCGTACCCTCCTGCAGCTCGCCGGTCACGAACGCGGCGAGCTCCGACCACTCCCGGGCGGTGACGCCGCGGACCGCGAGGTTCTTCGCCCGCTCCTCGGAGTAGGTCGAGCGCAGCGAGCGGACGAACTCGAGGCGCGCCTGCGCGGCCTTGATCCCGTCGTCGAGTCCGCGATCCTCGTCCTGGAGCCGCTCGAGCCGCTCCTCCGCCGCCCGCGCCTCGCCCGCGACGGCCTCCTCCGAGGTGATCCGCTCGACCGTGACGCCGAAGACCCGCGCCTTCGCGGTCCCCTTCCCCTCGATCCGGATGGAGTCGTCGTCGAGCTGGTCCGGGAGGCCGTCGAACACGAGCCGCGCCGGGCCGCCGAGCAGCTCGACGCGAGAGACGCGCGAGACGCGCGCACCCGACCGGTAGACGGTCACCGCGTCGATGCGGGATGGGGCCTTCACCGCGGGCGACCCGAGGGAGAAGGCCGGAAGCACGAGCAGAACGAGGGCAGCAAGGCGCATTGGGAGAATCTCCTTGCTCCCCATGACGCACGAGCGAAGAGAAAGATCTACCGACGCCGACGCCGACGCGTGGTCGTGGTCGTGGTCGTGGACTTCGACCTCGACCCCGACTTCGGCCCCGACCTCGACCTCGACCCCGACCCCGTCCCCGCCGCGAGCTCCCTCGCGAGCGCCGCATGCCGCTTTCCGACGCCCTCCACGACGACATGGCGGACGTCGGGCGCACGCGCGTCGTGCGCGAGCTTCAGCGTCAGCTTCTCGTCCGGGAGCGCACGGGGGATCTGGTCCGCCCACTCGACGAGCAGCGCGCCCTCGCCACCGACGAGGTCGCCGAAGCCGGTGCCGTACAGCTCGTCCTCGTCCGCGATTCGGTACAGGTCCGCGTGGTGAACCGGGATCCGGCCCGCGTAGGTCGCGACGATGGCGAAGCTCGGCGACGAGACCTCCGCCGGCGGGACGCCGGCGCCCGCGCACGCGCCTCGGACGAGCTGCGTCTTCCCCGCCCCGAGCTCGCCCACGAGGGCGACGACGTCGCCCGGCGCGAGCAGGCGCCCGAGCCGTGCGCCGAGCGCGTGCGTCGCGCGCGCCGAGCGCGTCACGAGCCGCGACGACGACCGCTCCCTCACCTCCGCCACTCCGCCCAGACCTCGCCGATCGCCTCGCCGAGGTCGCCGGCGACGAGCCCGCGCTCGCCGAAGCGCGCCGCGGCGAGATCCCCCGCGCGGCCGTGGACGAAGGCGCCGACGCGACCCGCCGCGGCGGGGGAGAGGCCGCCCGCGAGGAGCGCGCCGCAGAGGCCGGCGAGAACGTCGCCCGTGCCGCCGGTCGCGAGGCCCGGATTCCCGACCGGCACGATCGCCGGCGGCGCGGCCGGATCCGCGACCACCGTCCGGGCACCCTTCAGCACGACGGTGGCGTTCCAGGCGCGCGCCTTCGCGACCGCGATCCCGAGCCGATCGGCCTGGACGTCCGCGGTCGTCGTCCCGCACAGCCGCGCCATCTCGCCCGGGTGCGGCGTAACGAGGAGCGGAACGCCGAGCCCGGCGAGGAGCGCGGGGTCGTCGGCGAGGGCGTTCAGGCCGTCGGCGTCCACGATCGCCGGCTTCCCGGCGCGTTCGAGGAGCGCGCGCAACAGCTCGCCCGTCTGCGGACCGCGCGGAATGCCTGGTCCGATCGCGAGCGCGTCGACCTCGCGCGCCGCGGCGAGGAGCGGCTGGAGATCGGCGCGACCGAGCGCGCCTTCGCCGGGGAGCGCGAGGCTCATCGCCTCGGGCCGCCCGGCGAGCGCGAGCGGCAGGACCTCGGCGCGCGCCGCGAGCGTCACGAGGCCCGCGCCGCCGCGCAGGGCGCCGGTGAGCGCGAGGTGCGCCGCGCCGCTCTTTCCGGGCGAGCCGGCGATGACGAGGAGGCGCCCCGCGTCCCCCTTGTGCGCGTCGGCGGGCCGCGGCGGCACGAGCATCCGCACCTCGACGTCGGTGAGGAGCTCGCAGGTGACGGGCACCCGCCGCGCGGCCTCCGCCGGGATCCCGATGTCGTCCACCGAGACCTCGCCGGCGAGCGACAGGCCCGGGTGGAGCGCGAGGCCGCGCTTCGGGAACCCGAACGTCACGGTCCGATCGGCGCGGACGCACGCGCCGAGGGGCCGGCCGGTGTCGGCGGAGAGGCCCGAAGGGACGTCGACGGCGAGCACGCGCGCCCCGGCGCCGCGGGCGTCCTCGATCGCCGAGATGGCGCTCGCGAAGGCGCCCTCCGGCGCGCGCGCGAGCCCGGTCCCGAAGATCGCGTCCACGACGACGTCGCCGACCCCGGCGGCGAGCGGCGCGAGGACGCCCTCGTCGATCGGGACGCCGGCGCGGTCGGCCTGGTCGCGCACGGCGCGCGCGTCGGCCGAGAGGCGCTCGGGGGGGACGAGCGACATGACGCGCGCGTCGCGCCCCGCGGCCCGCAGGAGCCGGGCGGCGACGTAGCCGTCGCCGCCGTTGTTCCCTCCGCCGCACACGACGACGAAGCGGCCGCGCGGCGCCGCGAGCGCGACGGCGGCGTCGGCGACCGACCGCCCCGCGCGATCCATGAGCGTGAGCGAAGGGATACCGAAGTCCTCGATCGTGGTCCGATCGATCTCCCGCATCTCGGCGGAGCCCACGAGCCTCACGGCTGCCCTCCTTCGAGGACGACCACCGCCGCCGCGACGCCGGCGTCATGGGTCAGGGAGAGGAGCGCGCGCCTCGCTCCGAGGCGAGCCTGCGCCGCCGCGGCCTCACCGCGCAGGGCGAGCGACGGCGCGCCCTCTTCCCGGAGGACCTCGACGTCGTGCCAGCCGATGCCGGCGGGCGCGCCGAGCGCCTTGGATGCTGCCTCTTTCGCCGCGAAGCGGGCCGCGTAGCGCGCCGCCCGATCGCGCACGGCGTCGCAGAACGTCCGCTCGGGCGCCGTGAAGCAGCGCCCGAGGAACCGCTCGGCGCGCCCGGGCGGACCGTCGAGGATCCGCTGGAAGCGCGCGATCTCGACCACGTCGATGCCGAGCCCGACGATCACGTCATCCCCCTCGAGGGCGCGCCCGCTCGATGAGCTCCTTCATCTCGCGGACGGCGCGCTCGAAGCCGACGAGGACCGCCCGCGCGACGATGGCGTGGCCGATGTTCAGCTCCTCGATCTCCGCGATCTGCGCGATGGGGCCGACGTTCTGGTAGTTGAGCCCGTGCCCCGCGGCGACCTCGAGGCCGAGCTTCGACGCGGACTTGCACGCGTCCACGATCCGGGACAGCTCGCGGCCGCGGTCCGACGCGAGCCGCGCGTCGCAGTAGCGGCCGGTGTGGAGCTCGATGACGTCCGCCTCGGCGCGGTGCGCGGCCTTCACGTGGTCGAGGTCGGGGTCGATGAAGAGCGACACCTTGATCTCGGCGTCGTGGAGCGTCTTGACGACGCGGCGGATCGTGTCGCGCCCGGCGACGACGTCGAGCCCGCCCTCGGTGGTGAGCTCCTCGCGCCGCTCCGGGACGAGGGTCGCGACGTCCGGCTTCGCCTCGTAGGCGATCTTCACCATGTCCTGGGTCGCGGCCATCTCGAGGTTGAGCCGGGTCGAGACGGTCTTCCGCATGATCTGGAGGTCGCGCTCCTGGATGTGGCGGCGATCCTCGCGGAGGTGGATCGTGATCTGGTCGGCGCCGCCCAGCTCCGCGAGCATCGCGGCGGCGACCGGGTCCGGGTACTGCGTGCGGCGGGACTGGCGGAGCGTCGCGACGTGATCGACGTTGACGCCGAGGCGGGCGGGCATGAGGGGAATCTAACCCGGCGGACCGGTGGCGACTAAAAAAGACGGTAGCGGTCACGGTCACGTTCACGGTCACGGGGAAAACCGGGAAGGGCCCACGCAAAACGCGAAACGCGCGATCCGTGCTCCGGTTCCCGGGCTTCTTTCGTCTTCGGTAGTTCCCGTGAACGTGCCCGTGACCGTGACCGTGACCGGTCTCTCATCGGGCGGGGCGGGCTAGCCGATGGCCTTGCGCAGCTCGTCCGCTATCGCCTCGGCGTGGCTGCGAATTCTCTTCGCGTCCGGCCCCTCTACGAGGACCCGGACCTTGTTCTCGGTCCCCGAGAACCGGACGAGGACGCGGCCGTCGGCGCCGAGCGCCTTCTCGACCGCGGCGACCGCGCGGGTGACGCCGGGGAGCTCGGAGAGTGGCCGCTTCTCGCGGACGACGACGTTCACGAGCGCCTGGGGCACCGGCTGGAAGCAGCGCGCCAGCTCGGAGAGCGGCCTTCCCTCGCGCTGCATCACCGCGAGGACGTTCAGGGCCGCGGCGACCCCGTCGCCGGTCGTCACGTGGTCGAGGAAGATGAGATGGCCGGACTGCTCGCCGCCGAAGTTGTAGCCGCTCCGGCGCATCTCCTCGACGACATAACGATCGCCGACGGAGGTGCGGACGACGCGCCCCTTCGCCGGGGCGAGGGCGCGCTCGAGCCCGATGTTCGACATGACCGTCGCGACCACGGTCCGCTTCGCGAGCGTGCCCTGTCGGATGAGATCGCGGCCGAGGAGCGCCATGATGGCGTCGCCGTCCACCACCCGCCCCTTCTCGTCCGCGAGGATCACCCGGTCCGCGTCGCCGTCGAGCGCGAGCCCGAGATCGGCGCCGTGCCGCTGGATGGCGCGCGCCATGCCCTCGGGGTGGACCGCGCCGCAGGCATCGTTGATGTTGGTGCCGTCCGGCTTCACGCCGAGCGGGATCACCTTCGCCCCGAGCTCCTCGAAGACCGCGGGCGCGACGTGGTAGGCGGCGCCGTGCGCGCAGTCCACGACGACGGTGAGCCCGTCGAGCGTCAGGTCCTTCGGGAAGAGCGACTTGAGGAACACGACGTACCGGCCGATCGCGTCGTCGAGCCGCTTCGCCTTGCCGATCCTCGTGGCGGTCGGACGCAGGGCGCGGAAGTCCACGGTCCCGGCGTCGTCCTCGGCGCCGTCGAGGACGAGCCGCTCGATCTGCAGCTCCATCTCGTCCGGCAGCTTGAACCCGTCGCGCGAGAAGAACTTGATGCCGTTATCCTGGTACGGATTATGGCTCGCGCTGATCACGACGCCCGCGTCGGCGCGCATCGACTCGGTGAGGAACGCGATCCCCGGCGTCGGCAGGGGTCCCGACAGCATCACGTCGACGCCCATGGAGCAGATCCCTGACGCGATCGCCTGCTCGAGCATGTAGCCGGAGAGCCGCGTGTCCTTGCCGACCACGATCCGGTGCCGGTGCGGCCCGCTGCGGACGAGGTAGGCGAGCGCACGGCCGAGCTGGAGCGCCATCTCGGCCGTCATCGGGTGGACGTTCGCAACCCCGCGGACGCCGTCGGTGCCGAACAGGCGACGCGGCGTCGGCGCGGGGGCGGCGCGCGCCTCGTTCCTCGCCGCGCGCGTGCGCGCGGCGCCGTTCACGGGGGCGGATCGGGGGAGCTTCATCGTGTTCTCGCGGAGGGCCATCGGTTCGAACCTAGGTAGCGGGCCGCACTCTAGCGCGGTCCCGGGCGGGCGGCTCCTGCATCCCGCAGCGCGGCGGCGACGATCGCGGCCTGGCGGCACGCGGCGACGTCGTGCACGCGGAGCAGCTCCACCCCCGCGAGCACGCACGCGGTCACCGCGGCGAGCGTGCCCGGCACCCGGTCGCCCACGGGCGCGCCGGTCAGCTTCCCGATGAAGCTCTTCCGCGAGGGGCCCACGAGAAGCGGCCGCCCCAGCGCGCGCAGCTCGCCGACCCGTGCGAGCAGCTCGACCCCCTGCTCGGCGGTCTTCGCGAAGCCGATGCCCGGATCGAGGATGGTCGACTCGGCGGCGACGCCCGCGTCCGCGGCGCGCTCGAGCGCCGCGCGGAGCTCGGCCGCGACCTCGGCCGCGACGTCGCCGTACACCGCCCGGGCCGCCATGTCCGCCGGCGTGCCGCGCAGGTGCATGAGCACGATTGGCACCCTGGCCCGCGCGACCGCGCGCCCGAGCTCCGGATCCCGCAGCCCCGTCACGTCGTTCACGAGGTCCGCGCCGGCGGCGAGCGCCGCGCGCGCGACCTCGCCCTTCCACGTGTCCACCGAGATCGGCAGGGGAAAGCCACGCGCCCGCAGCCGCTCGATGATCGGGACGACGCGGCGAATCTCCTCCTCGGCCGGAACGGGCGGCGCGCCCGGGCGCGTGGACTCGCCGCCCACGTCGACGAGATCGGCACCCTCGTCGGCGTGGCGGAGCGCCTGGGCGACCGCGGCGTCGGGCTCGAGGAAGCGGCCCCCGTCGGAGAACGAGTCGGGGGTCGCGTTCACGATCCCCATGAGAAAGGGGCCAGGCCCATCGAAGAGCCTGGCCCCGATCGACATCCGCATCGAGATGCCCCGCCGCCCGAGGAGCCGGGCCGCTACGCCTTGCCGACGGCCGGGACGATCCCGCCCGCCTCCGCGAGGACGCTCTTCTTCTTCTCGGCGACCGCGGTCGCGAGCGCCTTCGGCGGGGGCGGCCGCGCGATGACGCCGCCCGCGACGATGACGTCGACGTCCGCCGCGTCGAGCGTCTCGTACTCGATGAGCGCGTCGGCGATCTTGTCGAGCAGCGGCCGCTGCTCGAGGAGCACCTTCTTCGCCCGGCCGTACTGCTCGAAGATGATCCGGTGGACCTCGGCGTCGATCTCACGCGCGGTGTCCTCGGAGAAGGACTGCACGGCGGACATCTCGCGGCCGAGGAAGACCTCGCCCTCCTTCTTGCCGAAGGCGAGCGGTCCGAGGTTCGACATGCCCCACTCGCACACCATCGAGCGCGCGAGGTTGGTCGCGACCTCGATGTCGTTGCCGGCGCCGGTGGTCTTCTGGTCGAAGACGATCTCCTCGGCGATCCGGCCGCCCATGAGGATGGCGACCTGGTTGAGCGCGAACTCCTGGTTGATGTTGAGGCGGTCCTCCTGCGGCAGCTGCTGCGTGAGGCCGAGCGCGCGGCCGCGGGGGATGATCGTCACCTTGTGGAGCGGGTCGGTGCCCGGGAGCGTCTTCGCGACGAGCGCGTGGCCCGCCTCGTGGACGGCGGTCGTCCGCTTCTCCTTCTCGGAGATGAACATCGAGCGCCGCTCGGTGCCCATGATGACCTTGTCCTTCGCGAACTCGAAGTCGTCGATCGCGAGCTTCTCCTTGTTGCGGCGCGCCGCGTAGA
>WNGB01009367.1_pt1 | contig 21459 bp, 24 predicted proteins | sample 5400681 | NCBI WGS metagenome assembly WNGB01 (sample SAMN13153367, study PRJNA577476) | soil metagenome | isolation source: 115 cm soil or saprolite under grassland replicate 2 | place: USA:California | collected 2016-06-15
GGGTCGGTGCCGGCCCGGTGCAGGGCTTGGGCGGTGGCGGTGTAGCCGCGCGGCAATGGTGCATGGGTCTCGGCGTTCGAGGCCACACCCCAGGCCGGGGTCTGGGGTGTGGTGTCCAGCGTCGAGGCGCTCACGCGGCCCTCCGGCGTGCGGGTCGGGGGACGCAGAGGAGGTGATGCCTGGTCAGGGCGAGCACCGCGGCGAGTCGTTGTCCGCAGACGGTGCACGGGTGTTTGGCGTAGCCGGAGGGTCCCGGGGGTTGTCCTCTCAGGACGGGGATGGGGTCGTGCTCGAAGGTGACGGCACGTTCGATGACGATGTTGCGACAGGCGTCGCATTGCCGCTCGCGTGGTTCCCGCCGACCGCACGGCAGCTGGATGGTGATGCCGTCATCGCAATGGAGGGTGATCGGGGTTCGGCAGAGTCCGCCCGGGGTGACGTGCACGACGGTGCGGCCGATGCGTACCGGATGGGGATCGGGGTCGGCGGGGCAGGTGTGGGTGACCACGTGCACGTCGACGAGGTAGATGCTCATCGGGCGCCGCCGGCGAGCGAGGTGACGGATGCCCCGTTGACCGCCGCCGGGGTTGGGGTGGGGTCGGTAGTAGCGATGACGTCGAGCAGCCGACGCGCGGTGTGGGCCGGGAGGGAGAGCCGGGCGGCCAGCTCGTCAGCGGTGATGGGTTGGCCGGTGGTGGCGTAGTGGTTGGTGGCCGCGAACCGGGCGGTGGGGATGAGGTTGGCCGGGACCGGGGCGGGCTCGGCCACCGGCACGCCCGGGGCGCGGGTACCGGTGTCGGTGGGGGCTGTGCCGGTGCGCCTCGGTTGGGTGGCCGGCGTTGACGCGGTGGTGGGTCGGCCGGCGTGCTGGCCGGTGGCGACGAGGGCGCCGGTGGCCATCACCATGAGCCCGTCGACCGCGAGGGGGCCGACGACGGCGGTGAGGGGGTCTTCGCCGTAGAAGGTGAGCAGGCCGGACAGGTGCCGGTAGGAGACGATCGCGGCAAGCGCGGCGACAGGAAGCAGGCCGCCGAATCGGATGAGGTACCAGCGCCAGCCGGTGGGCCAGATGGTGCGGGCGAAGATTTCGATGACGAGGAACAGCGCAAGGGGCCAGAACACGGCCCCGACGACCGCGCCGAGGTGCGGCGCCCAGGTGGCTGGAGCATCCGGCGGCGGGACGTAGGAGTGGGCGACGTTGGCGGCGATGGAGACCAGGCCGCCGAGGCCGGCGCCGGTGTAGGCCCAGCCCCGGCCCTTGGTCGCAAGGTTGGTGGTCATGGTGAAGCGTCCTTTCAGAAGCGAGTGGGCGCGGCCGCCCCGAACGGTGGTCCGAGGGTTCGGGGCGGCGTGCGCCGATGGCGTGTCAGCGAACCCGGGCAGGGGTTGTCGACTTGGTCACGCTGTGCATGGGTCGACGGGTCCAGGTCTGGAAAGCGAGTGTGGTTTCGCAGTTCCGGCAGACGATGGCCGGGATGCGGATGTGGCGTGGGTTGTGCCACTGGCCACACAGTCCACATTGGATAGCATCGACACGGTCGAGACGAAGTCGCCGAGATGGCAGCAGTCGGATGCTCATACCGGCCTCGCCTCGTCAAAAGCGGCCACGATCGCCTGAGCGAAGCGCAGCGCCCAGCAGGTGCGGCAGGCGTAGCGCCGGCAGCGGCCGTGTTCGGCGCCGACGATCTCCACGGCGCCCCTAAGCACACCGGCGAGGTAGGGGTATCCCTCCGAGTGGCCGGCCATGCCGTGGAAGTGCTCGGCCCAGTATTTGCGAGCGTCGGCAAGGTCAGCGGCGTTCGGGGTAGGGCCTTGGCCGCCAGTGCGGATGCGTCGATTCGTGATAGCGGTCATGGGGTTCCTCCACGGGTCTGCTCGTCGGCGGTCAATGGCCAGCAGGCCGGATGGGTGCAACGGGTGACCTGGTGCTGTTGCGCCCAGGTAGCGCTGTAGACGTAGCAGATAGTCACCGGAACGGTTTCCAGGTCGGTCCCGTCGGTGTCGTGGTCGGGACCGGGCCTCGTGGTGGTGGTGCCGCAGGCCGGGCCGATCAGCTGGTCGGAGCGGCATTCGCCGTGTGAGTCGATGACGGTGACGGGATAGCAGGCGATGCGGTGGGCGATGCCGCCGGGTCCGAGTGGGCCTTCCACGGCCACGTCGATGACAAACAGCAGCTCGTTGGGGAACCGCACCGGCGCCTGTGTCTTGGCGCGAGGCTTGCGGATCGTGGGTTTACGGGTGGTGGGTTTGCCGGTGGTGGTGTTGCGGGTCATGGGGTTCCTCCGGTGTGGTTGCGGGGGCGCACGCCGCACAGGGGGCAGCGGCGGGAGGCGCCGCCCTGGCGTTTCAGCGCGCGTTCGGTGTCGCGGGTGCCGGGCCAGGTGCGGGCCAGCTGCCAGCCGATGCCGTGGGTTTGGATGACCTGCAAGAGTCGAGCGCCGTAGCCGACGATGTGTTGGGCGAGGCGGATGTCCAGGTCGTGAGTGAATCCGGTGTAGTGCTTGGCGTGCCGGTAGGGCTGGTCAAAGTGCAGCAGGTACACCAGGCCAACCGGGGAGAACCGCAGGCACAGACAGCGTGGGGCCAGGCAGGGGCCGGCCAGGTTGCGGCCGGTGCATTCCCCGACGTCGGTGGTGATCGCCTTGTGGGTGAAGGCGGCGTGGCGGCTGTGGTAGTGGCCGCAGGCGCAGCGGGTGCGCCAGGACGGGTGCTCGTCGACGGCCAGGCAGATACTGACGTGCAGCTCGCGCAGGATGGGGTCGTCGAGCTGGGTGACGGTCATGGCGCACCGTCCGCGCTGTGGTAGAGGTCGATGACCCCGAGGCACTGGCGACAGAGGTCGATTTCGAAGCCGAGGGCGTACAGGGCGTCGACGAGGGACTCGAAGTACCGCATCTGGGCGGGATAGAAGCCGACGCCTTCGCAGTCAGGGCAGGTGTCGATGCAGTTGGGGCATCGGCGGTAGGTTTGGCCGAACACCGGGTCAGTTCCGGCGGGCATCAGCCCGTCGATGCAGAACAGGCAGGCACGGGTGTCAGCGGTTCTCATCGCGCACCGCCCCAGCGTTGTTGGGCGGCTTGCTTGCTAACGCCCAGCCGGGCGCCGATGTCGGCCCAGGAGTAGCCGAAGCCGCGCAGGCCGATAACCGCCTCCCGGATCCCGGTTTCAAGCTCGGCGTGCAGGCCGACCATGTCGGCAAGAGTTTCGACATCGCCGGCGGCGATGCGGCGGCTGTAGGCCCGTAGGACGCGTCGGGCGAAGGCGGTGTACTCATCGTTCTCCACGACCCGCCGTCGCCAGTTTTGCGTCAACGGTCGCTTGACGGTGTTCTTCGTCATCGGACACCGTCCTGGGTGAAGTCACCGTCGAGGTCGTCGGCCAGCTGGGCGGCCAGTGAGGCGGTGAGAACGGCGATGTGGTCCCAGTCGTCGGCGGCGGTAGTCATCGCGGTGATGACCTGCTCGGCGGTACGGCGGGAGTCGTCGTTCCAGTCGGCGACCCAATCGCCTGGGTCCTTAGCCGGAAACAGTTCGAACAGTTCGGTGTTCCGGTCGTAGGACATGCCCACGTGCTCGGCGAGCACGATCATGGTGAGGTCGAACAAGGCGACCTGATCGAGGGTGTAGCTGGCCTGCGGGTCGCCGCAGATGGCCATCTTGACCGCCCCCTGGGCACAGGCAGCCGGGGTCAGAATGGTGAGGCTGGCGAACATGTCGCCCTGGTGGAACCCGTGCCGCCGCAGGTACAGAGCGGCACCGCGCAGAACGTCAGCCGGGGTCGAGTCGACAACGGCCGTCACGTCGACGCTCGGATTGTGGGTAGGGTGCATGGAGTCCACGTCCTTTCGTGGGTGGATGGGTTCGGGGTCAGCCGTGTGCTTGCCGGCTTGGGGCTGGCCCCGAGTTCCTTGGTGGTGCGGTGTTTAGGCCGCGATGAGGCGGTGCGCCGTGGCCGCGCGGGGGATGCCGGTGGGCCGGCGGATCCAGGCGGCGTAGTCGGCGATGGCGTAGATCTGCTCGTCAGACAGGTAGGCCGCCTTGATCCGGCGGGGGATACCGCCCTCGGCGATCAAGAATGCTTCGCCGGGGTTGGTGGGTGGGATGGTGTTGGCGTTGTAGCCCTGCTTGACCCAGTCCTGGCCGAGCACGATGTCCGAGGAGTTGGGCGAGGTGCAGCGAAACGCGCACCGGTAGCCGAACAGGTCCCGCAGTGAGGCGGGGATGATGTCCCAACTGGGGCGTTGGGTGGCGGCAATGACCGGCATGCCGCAGGCTCGGCCGAGCGCTACGAGGCCACGCACCAGGGTGGCAAACTCGTCCTGCTGGGCCTTGTTGCCCAGCACGGTGGAGTAGATCGACAGTTCGTCGATGATGATGACGATGACCGACATGCCGTCGGCACGGTTGAGCTTGCGCCGGTTGTGGGCCAGCAGCCAGGCGTAGCGGTTGGCGGCCACGATGTACAGGCGGCGCAACACGGACAGGGCGTGGTCGATGTTGAGGCCGACGAACTCGTCGGCGATGTGCCGCCAGGGGCCAAGCTCGACGAGCTTGCCGTCCAACAAGACCAGGCGGGTGTTCTCGCACAGGGCGGCGGTGCTGGCGGCCAGGTTGAGCAGGGCGGACTTGCCGCTGCCGGGCTCCCCTGCGGGCAGCAGGTTGTGATAGACGACGTCGAGGTAGACCGGCAGTCCGTACTCGTCGATGCCGACATACATCGGGTCGAACATCGACAGCCGAGGCCCGACCGGTACGGGCCGATCGATGGGCGGCCCGAGCGGGCTCGTGGTGGCCTCCTCGTTGTCCGGTGGGGCCAATGGGATGCGGTGCATGTGGTACCTCCACTCGGTGGGCTGGGGACCGCCAGGGGTGAGGCGGTCCCGCAGCGGGTTTGGTTAGTCGACCCAGTCGCTGACGTCCTCGCCGTCGGCGGTGACCGCCGTGGCGGCGTTGACCGATGTCAGGACGGGGTCAGGTGCGGTCGGTCGGGCTGGCTTGCGTGTGCCTGACTTGACGACCTCGGCGGGTTGCGGATCTGCCACGTCGGGCAGGTCCAACGCGGTCGGGATGTCACTGACCGGCCGCAGCTGCGGCACGATGTTCGGGTCGACCTCGTCGACCAGCAGAGAGCTGACCGTTGCGGTGAGCACCTGGCGACGTTTGATGTCGACCCGCACATAGGCGGCGGTGCGGTCGGATGCCAGTTCGGCGGTGACCTCCCGGGCGTGACAGGCCACGGCGAGCTTGTCGAGGTTGGCCTGCAGGTAGGTCAGGGACAGGCCGGTGCGCAGGTAGACCCAGACCCGTTCGCCGACCGGGGTCGGTCGGGCCATCAGGATGAACGGCAGGGTGCCCGACCGGTTGGCGATGATGAACTGCGCGAAACAGGTACGCAGACGGTGCCGCACGATCAGGCACCAGGCGACGGCAACCAGCCGACGCCGCACGGCAGGGATGGCGGCGGGAACGCCGACGATGACCACGACCACGGCCAGACGCCACGGCAGCATGGTGTGCCGGGCTAGAGCGGCGAAGCCGTACACCACGGCCACGCCGAGCGCGATTTCCGGGGTCCACCACCACAGCAGCCGCACCACCGGCCAGATCCGGATCGCCGCCCACACGGCGGCACCGACGACCAGGCCGAGAGCAGTACCGGCGAGCAGGGCCAGGATCGGATGCATCCGGTCCGCCCACACCGTGGCGGCCAGCACCGTGACCACGACCGCGGTGACCCAGAACCCCAGCAACGCATTGCGGGCCGAGGAATGGTGCATCCGAGCGTCGATCACCGTGACCGTGCCGCCGAACCGGCCAAAGCTGCGACCGGAACGCCGGCCGCCGCTAAACTTGGACATGACACGTCCTCCCTCAATGGGCTGGATGGGTTAGGGAAGGTGCTGGGTCGGCAGGTTTGCAGCCGTCGTCGACCCGGCGCCTTTGCTAGTTGGAGGCCGTCGACATCCACACGTCGACAGCGCGGTGAAGGGCAGCGAGGCCGGCAGACCAGATCAGTACCGGCCCCGCGCCATGCCCTTCGAGGCGACCACCTCACGGGTGGTCAGCAGCCAACCAAGTTGCCGGTCAGCGTGCGGCGGGACATGATGCCCGCCCGAGGATCAGCCACGGACACAGTGGCAGGGAACAGCAGCACTACTTGGCCGAACGAACCTCAACCGCCGAGATCTGCTGCGCACGGAACGACACACCGCTGCGGGACTTACCGTTGGTGTCCATGGTCCAGGGCACGGCCTCCAACTGAACGAGCTGCACGAGCTGACCCTGGCGAACGTTCGGCTTTTCTCCTACCGTCGTCACCGCGATCACCTCACCGCCCGTCTCGTCCATCACGAAGACCTGGGTCTGCCACATCAGACGCCCCGTGTCCCGCTCCGAGCGCTGCTTCCCGTGCTGATCGTTCTTCGGCTCCGGGTCCTTCGACGCGGTCAACTGCTTCCCCGTCGTGTCCACGTAGATCTTCACTACGTCCTCCTTGTCATCGAGCCCGTCCCTTGTGGACAATGCTCTGAACCTCGCGAGCCCTTCCGGCTCGCACATCAAGGAAAGGGCTCGGCATGAGCCACCGGACAGATGAGGCTGGTTAACAGCGGACAACGTCAGGCGTGTTAACGGTGCGTACCATGACTGCAGCCGCCACACTGTGGAGGATGCGACCACAGCCATGCCTGAGGGAGGTACGCCAATGACTGACTCAACACCGGCCGCCGGTGAGATGACCCTCTTGCGGGCTGCTCGTCTGTCAGCTGGTCTCAAGCAGTCACAGGTAATCCTTGCCCTGCAACACGAGGCGGCGGCGGAGCACACGTCTATCGCGTATCCACGCAGTCTTAAGACGATGTTGTCGAGGTGGGAGAACGGTGCACGGGTCGACGAGATCTATCGGCGTCTGTTCTGCAAGATCTACCAGCTTCCGCCGGAAGACCTCGGGTTCTATGAGGAATCACAACGGCGTGGACCTCGACCGCTTCGGATCGCGCCCACGATGAACGCCGACACCGTCTCGTACTTCCGCAACGTCTTCACCGAGCATCTTCGTGCAGACAACATGATGGGACCACATCACCTCGTCGAGGTTGTACGGGCTCAGGCCGTCCTCCTCGACCAGGTGCTAACGGAGGGTCGCGGACCAGTACGGGACGATCTGCTCTACCTGGCGTACCGCTACAACGAACTTGCCGGGTGGCTCTGGCAGGACGCCGGTGAAGCAGGCCGAGCGATGCAATTCTCTGACCGAGCGATGGATTACGGGCTTGAAATCGATATCTCTCGTGAGTCCGCCTACATCCTGATGCGTAAGAGCAACATCGCGAGCGACCTCGGTCGACCTGACCGTGCACTCGCTCTCGCAGCTGCCGCGTTACGCGAGCCCGCTCAGGTGCCGCCACGAGTCCGGGCACTGACTTATGGACAGCAGGCACGCGCGCACGCGCTGCTCGGCGACAGCGAGAAGTGCGCTCGCGCGTTGGACAATGCGTTTCGTGATGTGGCCAAGCCGGATCCCGACTCCGATGGACTCGCCGACTATTGCAATGCCTCGTACATCGCGATGGAGGCGGCCAACTGCTGGACTCGGCTCGGCCAACCGGGCCAAGCTATTCCCATCTTCGAACGAGGCTTGACCAACTGGCCCGGTCATCTTCGACGCGACCTCGGTCTCTGCCTTGTTCGGCTTGCCGGCGCCTACGCATTGCAGGGCAAGTCGTTCAGGCCGCCACCTCTGGCCGCGCTCTACACGAGCTGGACAGCCTGCGGACCCGATTGGCGCCGTGGCGCAAGCGTGCGGAAGTATCAGACCTGAGCCATGAGATCACGAAGCTGGTGCGGCCGGCCGCATGAAGGACGACGTCGACGTGAGCAATCCGATAACCACCGCCACCTCGGCAGATATCGCCGATCTTCAGCCAACCGTTGCCGTCCTACCGATTGGCAGCTTCGAGCAACACGGGCCCTACCTGCCGCTGGCCACGGACACGCTGATCGCCTGCGTTATCGCACGGGAGCTGGCAACCGCGTACCCAGTGCTGGAGTTGCCGCCGTTGACGATCTCCTGTTCACATGAGCATGCCGCCTGGCCAGGTACTGTCAGCATCAGTGCACGGACCCTCCACCAGGTCATCACCGACATCGGCGAGTCGTTAGAGCGATCCGACATCAACCACATGGCCCTCATCAACGGCCATGGTGGCAACTACGTGCTGGCCAACATCGTCCAGGAAGCTTCCGTTCGTGGCGCTCGCATGACACTGTTTCCGACGAACCGCGACTGGGACCGTGCTCGCGCAGCCGCCGGCATGACAACCAGTGCACACGAGGACATGCACGCCGGGGAGTTCGAAACCTCAGTTCTACTCCACACCTGGCCAGCCGTCGTTCGTGCAGGTAACGAGACCGCCGACTGGACCGCCGACGAGCGACCTCATCTGCTCAGCCTCGGCATGGCCCCATACACCTCGTCTGGGATAATCGGACGTCCCTCACTCGGCACGGCCGAAAAGGGTAAGTTGGCCCTAACTAGCCTGGTCGAGTCGTTCGGCGAACACCTACGGATCCTTAACTGACGACCAGACCAAATAGCCAAATAGCGACGTGCCCCTGCCAGCTCGCCCGAATCGAATTACATAGTCAAGCCTCGCCCAGCTAGGTCGGTGAAGAGTGCGTGAAACTCGATTCGGGTTTACCCATACTAATCACATCGCCGCTTGGTTAGGCTGATAGCTTGTCTATCGGGAAGATTGCTTCCTCCGGGTCATTGATTGCTGACTTAATCTTGTCGGCGATATTATCGGTGAGCTTCTGACCCCAGAATGGATCTGTCTGGTCGTAGAGGATCACGCGAATATGACGAAGATCGAAAGGCACGTCATCCTGGTTGGAGGAAATCAAGATGACTGGCTTGCGCAAGGCATGTGCCAGCCCAAGCTCATAGAACACATTGGGATTTTTCGTGGTCAGCTCGGCAATCAGAACACTTGCCGAATTGATGCCTCGCCAGATTTGATCAATGATCTTACCGGTACCAAAAATCTCGGTATCAGCCCGAACCGCCTCAAGACCAGCCTGCTCAATCGCAGGTTTGTAGATAGTCGCATAGTAGGTACCAAGGGGCGCGGCGAAGGGCTGCATCACGAAACACGTTGTTCCCGACGCAACCGCTGCTTTTGATGCCACCTTCCCACTTGCCGGTCGGTGCGCTTCGTCGCGGCCGGCATCAATGAGCGTCGGCCGTTCGCCGCTCGCGTCTACCAGTTCGGCCGACCGAATAGACTCGTTAAATATGTCCAAGAAGTCAGTAACCCTGTCGGTCGAGATGTAAAAGCGATCGGTCAGGGCATTAACCAAGAACTGCTTGTCCGGGAGGTTGCCCCCTCGATAGAAGTTGTAGACCTCCGAGATATCCGGTGCCGCGAGAACGGCTTCCCTGAGCGCGTTTACACGATCACTCTCCGATTGCGGTGCAATCGCTCGACGGGCCCGGTCCGTGAGCACAAGCTTGCCAGCCTCGGATGAGAGAAACCCATATTTCTTGCTTGAGCTGATTTCAACATTGAAGGCACCAGTTACCGTAGTTCCACCGGTGAAAACCGCAGCCTCCCTGGGCGTCGCCGGCTTACCGCCGTTTTGCTGATAAATCGCCGTTGGGATCCGAAGCGCTCGCTCTACTGAATGCCGAGGATATTTCGCTTGCTGCGCCGATTGCGCAGCCGCTGTACCAGCCACCTTCTTTACTGTTGCCTTCTTCGTCACGGCCTTTTTTGCCGCTATCTTTTTGACACTTTTCCGAGCGCCAGTCGTCTTCTTCGCGATCGTCTTCTTCACAGTTACCTCGGCTGGCGCATCTTCACTCTCAGCCGGAATCTCCGCTGGCGGATCGGTCGGTCGCAGCTCATTCGGCTCGATCACACGTACTCATCTCCCCGCAAGAAAGACTCTCAGACACTCGATCACTTGCGTAGCAGACGATACCCCTGCCCGCCAAGATTAACTCTTCGACACGCGGCCAGCGCACGGATCAACTGAAGCCAACCTGTAACGCATTCAACCGGAGTCGGACATTTGCGGTTCGCCGGCCGGTGAGAACTTTCTGTACGTCTTCAAGGGCGGCCCGAAACGGGCCGCCGCGCCGCCGGTCGACCGACGGCCGGCCGGAGACATGCGGCCGGCCGTCGTGCGTCGCCGGCTGGCGCGAACAACAAAGAAGCCTCGGGCCGCCAAGATTCAGACCCGAGGCAAGTTGATTGTTTCTCAGACCGCAGCTGGCCGCCCGGTCGGGGCGTGCGCGCGGCGCGCAGCGTAAGGGCCCGCCACTCCGAGGTCAAGGGTTGCTCCGCAACCGCAAGCGGCGGCCACAAGGGCCGCCCTTGACCTCGGAGCCTCTGCGGGCCCACGGGCCGGCATTCGCCGGGCAGGCCGGGCCTGCCCGGGCCGGCGCGCGCCGCGCACCCACCCCGCTCGGGCGGCCAGCCGACCGTCAATGATTCCTTGACGGGAAATCGTCCGGTAGCCAGGGAGGCACATCATAGGAACGACTCGTCGGCGGTCTCGTTAGGATCAGCTTCTGGCGGGAGAACCTTGTCAAGACGACTCGTGATCGCCGTGGGCTTTCGGCCAAAGTGTCGCGCCATGTCAACAACGCTGACCTTCGCGTGGTGCAGCTCCAGCAACTTTCCATCGTTCTCCGCCGTCCACGGAGTATAGGCATTCGGATACTTCTGACGGATCCGTTCGATCCGTTCGATCCGTTCGCTCGTCGATGTCGATCCCGCTGCCCGCCCAAGAATCGCGGCTGCGCCGCCGAGCAACGACGTCAGCGCACGAGCCGCCGGGACCATATCGGCGATGCCAAGTTGACCCTGAAGACGCCCGGAAGGTTGGTTGACCTCTCCAATTTGGAGATCGACTGTAACGGCGGTGTCGTCGACCCGTTGCAAGCGCAGCCGAAACACTTGACCCTGCGAGATCATGCTGCGAGTGACCTCGATCTGATCGCGGCCGTTCGGTGAGTTGGTGAATTCGTCCATGGCATTCAGAGTATGCCTCGGGTACGACAAGTTCGAACAAGCAGACACTAGTCGTGAAGAACAGGCCAGGGATAAGTACGTACAGCAGTAAAGTACAGCAGCCGACCCCACCGAACCGTGCCGCGTCAATCCTGGAAAGCCTGGCCTGCCTCGGATCCAGCCCCACCGGACCACCTTGCGTACAGTTGACACGGAAGAGGTCACTGGTTCAAACCCAGTATCGCCCACGCAGGTCAGGGGCCACATTCAATCGAAGAATGTGGCCCCTCTTGCTGCCTGAGTGTCTAACTGCGTGTCTATGACTCCGAGGCCGCCGCGCCGTTGGTGAAAGATCCGGTCCATCGTGACCGCGCCGTTGAGCAGCACTGGGCCGGAAACTGGTGGGGCGGTAGACCGCGTCTCCGTCACACGCGCGTGCCGGCGTGCCTGCACAGCTCGCCGACGTCCTCCAGGCTCCCATGCAGGTCAGAGGGCATATCCCATCGACGGATATGCCCTCTTCTCGCCCCTGAGTGTCTAGCTTGGGCGACTATGCCCCCGGAGTAGCCGGCTGGTCGTCGAAGATCCTGTCCATGGCGATCGCTCCGTTGAGGAGCACCGGACGGAGCTGGTGGCGATAGACCGCCTCCGTAACTCGCGTCCCAGCGTGACCGCACAGCTCGGCTATGTCCTCCAAGCTCACGCCGTTATCCGAGAGCAGCGAGACGAAGCTGTGCCGCAGCTCGCGGGGTGTCCAGTCCTTCGGGTTGAGCCCGGCCGCTTTGACCACGCGCCGGAACGCGCGCCGGACGTTTGCCGCGTCCAGTTCGGTACCAACCTTTGACGCGAACACGATTCCGTTCTCCTGCCAGTCCTTTCCGGCTTGCTCACGTGCGTCGTCCTGTAGCCTGCGGTGCTGGCGCAGGGCGCTGACGCCGCGCAGTGGGAGGGCGAGGGTGCGCCGCGACTTCCTGGTCTTGGTGTCTCCGCCCTCGCGGATAGAGCGCCATACCTGAATCGATGGCGGTTGGCCATCGAGGTCAACGTGATCCCAGGTGAGCGCGCGGAGTTCTTCCGTGCGCGCGCCGGTGAGCAGAGAGATCACGATGTATGCGTACAACGGACTGCCTTCGGCCGCCTTGAGTACGGCCTTAGCCTGATCGAGGGTGAGCGACTTCGACGGTCGGCCCTCCCGTCCCTTTGGGACACCACACAGCGCCACAACGTTGCGTTTCACCTTGTCCCGCGCCATCGCTCGGTTGACGGCTCGGTTGAGGCATTCGTGCAGCCGTTGCACGGTACTCGTACTGAGGATTTTCGCTGTCGTGGCCAACCATCGGTCGACGTCCGAGGCGCTGAGATCCCGTAGCTTGCGTGCGCCGAGGTTGGGGATGATGTGGCCCCGGCACAGGTATCCGCACTTTTCGAGGGTGCGCTCGGACCGTCCGTGGAGGCCGTAGGTGAGCCAGTCGTTCACCGCGTCCGCCACAGTGAAGTTCTGTGGTGCGATGGCGAGCCCGTCTTCGTGGTCGCGGAGTACCTCTTTGAGCTTGGCATTGGCCTCAGTTTTGGTCTTGCCGCTACCTCTGCGCACGATGCGCTTGCCGGCCGGGGTGTAGCCGATGGTCACGGCGGCGATGAAGCGTTGGCGCCTCTCGTCCCAGTACAGGGCGCCATCGCCGCGGCTGCGTCGCTTGGCCATCAGACAGCCCCGCTGACCGTCTCGCGCTCGAGGAGCGCGACGTACTCGGCAATGGCGGTGTCGGGCACGCGCCGAGCGCGGCCCTGCTTGACCGTGCGCAGCCGGCCGGCGCGGATCTGTTCGTAGATCGCAGTGCGGCTCATGCTGAGCAGGACCATGGCCTCGGGAATGCGGTAGAGCGCCTTGCGCTGTGAAGCGGAGCCTTCCGGAATGGTGATGACCGCCCCGATATCGTGTCGGGCGCTGTTGCGGCGTGACATGGTGAGTACTGCTCCTGCCTGTTGGTCGGGTTTGGGGTGCGGCCTCGGCGCGGTTGCTTGCCTGGCGAAGCGCCGGGGCCGTCTTGGCGCTATTGGGGACGTGTGAAAGGCCGGGGGGCGCGGCCTCGCGTGTCGGTTCACCATTGCGAGCCGTCGTCCCTGGCCGTACTCGTCGCGGTTGCGGGGCGGCTTCGTCGTCGAACTCGTCGCGCATGCGGTTCGTTTCCTCGTCGGTGGCTTCCGGCTCGCATTTCAAGCCGTCCAGCCACTTGTGGAATCGGGGTCGTCGCGGCGGCCGGGGCGTTCGGGTCGGCCCAGCGGGCGGGTAGTGCTCCTCAAGGGGTGATGTCCTTTCGTGGGTGGCGGCGAGCTGGCACCGCCCGGTGCCGGTCGGGGGTTATGACTGTCTGGTCAGGTCGTTGGCGTGCAGGTGTGCTGCGGCGGCCGGGTCGACCTGGGTGAGCGCGTCGACGAACAGCAGGGGCCACACGAGCGGGCCGCTTTCGTGGATGGCGACGATGTCTTTTGAGCCGTCTGCGGGGATGTCCGCGCCGAGCGTGGTGCGGAGGGTGGCCGCGGGGATGGTCTTGGGGATGGTGATTACCGCCGTGATGGTGGTGCCGAAATGCGATACCACCAGGGGCAGCGTGGTGAGGACCTGGCTGTTGCTGGTGCGCAGCACGATCGGTGCGCCGGTGTCGAGGTAGCCGGTCCAGCCGGTCACGTCGGCTAGTCGGTGGGCGGCGGTGGGGACCATGGCGGGTGGGACGAGCAGCACGAAAGCGTCCCGGTCGGCGAGGCGGTTGGCGATCGCGTGGACGGCGTCGGCACGCGCGATGACGTCGGTGAATGGGACGACGTTGGTCACTGGTCGGTGTCCTTCCGTGCGGGTGTGCAAGTGGTTGCTGTGTGGGCGCTGGGCTCGACGCGGGTCGGTGGGGGTCATGGGGCGTCGAGCCCTTCGCAGTTGATCTGGTGGCCGAGGGAGTCGTACGGCTCGGCGCAGTCCGGGCAGTGGTCGCCGGTCGGTGTGTGTGTTCGCGGGCCGGGTTCCTGCGTAAGAGACGTAAGTGGCGTAAGGTCGCTGGTCAGCGCGGGTGCCGTGGCCGGTCCGGTGACGTGTGTTGACGTAAGGGACGTAAGAAGATCTTGCTCGTCGCTTACGTCTCTTACATTGCTTACGTTGTCCGATTCGTTCCGGCCGGCGTCCTGACCAGGCTCCTTACGTTCCTTACGTTCCTTACGCTCCGAGGCGGCATCGGGAGACAGGTACCGGCTCCACGCGTCGGCGAGGCCGGCGCTGACGGCTCCCTTCATGTCCACGGCGTAGGTGGTGTAGCCCCGGACGGTCTTGCCGGACGGGCCCTCGAAGGGCACCGGCGCGATCTCGTAGCGTTTGAGCTCGCGGGCGAGCCGGCGGGCGTCGATCGGTTTGCCGCCGAGGTCGGCCCACGGGGCCTCGTCCAGCGCGGTCAGCTTGTTCAGGATCTCCGTGGTGGACAGCTTCTCGGCGTCGCCGAACACGTGGCGCAGGTCGCCAAGCAGCCGCACCCCGAATGACGGGGCGGTCGGGCCGGTCTTGAGCACGAGGTGTTCGCAGGCGGCGCGGGCGGTGTCGGGCCAGTGCCCGCCGGCGGCGTCGGCGATGGCGAGCAGTGCCTCCCACACCTCGGCGGGGCGGTCCTCCACCCCGTCGGGCATCTTGGGCCGGGCCAGCTCCAGGCCGGGCGTCTGGGCGCGTACCCACCGGCGTAACGCCTTGCGCACGGGTTCGGCTTCGACCTCGGCGTCGCGTTCGGAGAACGGCTTGACCTTCTGCCCGGCCGGGCGTTTGCGGATGTGCAGCACCACGGCGCGGGTCAGGATGGTGGCTGGCAGGTTGCCGTTGCCGGCCAGCCCGGCCAGTGCGACCGGGGCGAACACGGCGAACCGGTGCACCTTCATCGCCGCGGCATCGCCCACGCACCGCGGGATGGTGGCCCCGCGCTTGTAGCCGGCGTTGAGCAGCGCCCGCAGGTCTTCATGGTTGCCCGCGGTCTGCGGGTTGAAGATGGCGTCCACCTCGTCGAACAGCAGCGTTAGCGGCCCGTCGGCCAACATGCGAAAGATCGCCGGGGTGGTCGGGGAGAGGATCAGCTCCGGGCGGCGGCAGACCAGGTTGAGCAGCTCCAACACCCGGGTCTTGCCACTTTCCGGCTCGGCCGAGTCGACCACCAGCCGCGGGGTGACGTAGAACGCGCCGGCGGCGTGGGTGTGCGCGGCCCACAGCGCCAGCACCGGCAGGTAGTGCGGCGACGGCAGCGCCAGGTACGGGCCGATCCAGGCGGCCACCGCGTCGAGGACCTCGGCGCCATCGCCCACGGGCGTGTCGTCGTCCCGGTCGTCCTCGACGACCCCGGCGCCGGCGCCCGACGCGGCGCGGCGCGCGTCGCGGGCGTGCTGCTTCGCCTCGGCCAGCGCCGACTTCCAGTCCGACCGGGGCAGGTAGGTCGGGCACAGCGCGTCGCGGTACTCCTGCTGCACCGCCACCGCGGCGGCGCCGAGCGCCCGGATCACCTCGTGCACCCGACGCCGGCCCGCCGGCTCGCCCAGCCCGGCCAGCTCGGCCAGGAGATCGGGCAGCGGCGGCAGCCCGTCCGGCCCGGCAGCGGCGCCGGCATCGAGGTCGTCCAGGCGCAGCGCGGCCACCTCGGCGACGTGCTCGACGCTGCCGGGGTCGTAGCGGCAGGGCCGGGTCGACCAGCCGGCCACCGTCATCCGGTGCTCGTCGCCGAGCTCGCCGGCGAGCTGCCCGGCCGCCCACGCCTTGGCCTGGTCGACGTCGCCAACCTCGATGCCGTCGTGGCCGGCGAGCAGCTCGTCCCCGTGGTAGAGCTCCCAACCGTCGACCGCGCTGTACAGCAGGGCGTACCCGCCGATGGCGTCGGCCTGGTCGTGCCCGCCGGTTGGCGAGGTGTTGGCCCGGGCCTGACGCGACGCGTCGTGACCCGAAAGAGCGCAGCGCTGCTGCACACTTTGGGTCGTGTCGTGTTCCGTGGGCTGCGGAACGGGTTCCGGCTGCGGAACGGTGGCCGGAACGCGCCCGGGCTGCGGGGACGTGGTCGTGTTCCGCGTTCCGCGGCTCACCGTCGACCCTCGATTCCGGGCGGTTGAGGAGCCTGGCGGCGTGCATGTGCGCGGAACCCTGGCCGGGCATCTGCGCGACGGTCTATGACCGTGCTCTGAAGTTGCGCACCGCCGTGCGCAACTACGGTCGCCTCGGCACGGCCGCGGTTGGCCTCGGGGCACGAAATCGGCACGGCCTTGCCGATTTTCGGATTTCGAACGGTGCTCTGGCGAGCCGTCGTGCCCGACGTCGGAGGCGACGCGCGTCGGGTTGCTACGCCTGCTTGCGGGCCTGCCGGTGCGCCCGGACCCGACAGCTCGAGTCGCAGTACACGGCGTCTGGACGCCCGGTTACCGGCCGGTTGCAGACCGGACACGTGCGTTGCGACTGGTCCCGCAACGCCTCTAGCCGTTTCCGAAGGTGGCGGACCTTCCGCTCGCCGTGGCGCAGCCCGGCGATCCACTGGTCGAGGTTCGCCCGGTCGAGCTGCTGTAGCTCGCGCTCGGGCATGCACACGTCGGTTATTTCGACCATCGCGGACATCCGGCGGTCGGGATCGTTCCTCAGCCGTTTCCGGGGCGTCCCCATGTGTAACGACTATAGCCGTTTCGCTGTACCCGGTGGAGGCCCAAATCCGTAACGCGGTTACGGATTTCAAGACGCCGGTCGGGGCGTGGCGGTCCAGAAGGTACTCCGGAGTCTCGTGCCCGCGCCCGTGCTCGACGCCCGCACGGCCGCCGTCGTCGTGGTTCACCGCGGCGCCGCGCGAGGTGTCCCAGTCCCGTGGGACATCCCTGATCAGGTCGCTATCAGGGACATCGGCGAACGTCCGGGACTCGGCCGGTCGTGGTCGCACGCGGGCGGTGACGGGAAGGCCGCAGGTTCGCCCCGCAGGTCGGCTGCACGACCCGGGAAAGTCCGTCGCTCGGCGACCGACTTTGCGGCGCGGCACGGCGTGGTCGGCTGCGTCCAGGCGCGGCGTCGGCGCACCATCCGAACGCGTCTCGGGCGCGGCGTTCGGGTGCGTCGGCGCTAGCGTTGGCGCGCGCGGCGGTCGCTGATGTGGCGGTGTCGTGGCGGGTTCGGTGTCAGCCTCGACGGCATCCACCGTGGCGCGCACCGCGCCGGGCAAACCCATGACACGCAGGCGGACACGGCACCTGTCACCGGGGATGCCAACCACGCCACCGGATGGCGCGTCAGGTGACCTGGCGGGTGGCGTGTCGGGGCGGGCGGTCATGGCATGCCCCGACGGGTGCGCCGGTGGCATGCCCGGCGGCCGGGCCCGCGCTGCGTGGCGGCGGTCAGGGTGGCGGTCACAGTGGCACTCCTTCGTCGCAGAAGCCGCCTTCGATGGCGCGGCGGATATCGCGATCGGTCTGGCCGGCGTGGCGGCCGGCCTCGGTCAGCACCGACCAGGCGGCGCCGGCGGACAGCGCGCCGGCGGCGACCATGCGGGCCACGCCACGGGCGGCGCCGTAGAGGGTGACGCGGCGGCGGCCCTCGGGGGCACGGGCCACCGCGTCGAGATGCGCGGCCAGCAGCGCGTCAGCATCCGAGATGCCCCCCGCCCCGTTCGTGGTCGTCGCCCTGGTCGTGGCGGGCACCGGCGGGCCGTGCCGGCATGCCTGGACCAGGGCGGGGGGCATCTCGCAGAGCGGGTGGGCACCGACCCACCGGTAGCGGCGTGCGGTGCGCGGGTGGGTCGACGGTGGGGCGAGCACGTAGCCGCCGTCGGCCTTGATGTCCACGCCCCGCCGGCCCGGCAGCGGCCGGGAGAGCACCGGCTCACCGGGGTGGCGGTAGTGCAGGTGCCAGCCACCCCCACCGGTGGCCACCGTCGCCGTGGGGACCATCAGCGTCGGGTCGACGCGGCCACCGTGGGCGGGGTCGATGTCGACCACCAGCCGGCCGGAGGCGGCACCGGTGCGCATCGCCAACAGGCCGTCCGGGATGGCCTCGAACATGGCCCGTACCTGGGTCGGGTCGGTGGTGGCGGCGTAGAACCCGTGGCAGGTCAGGCACGCACAGGCCTCGGGGTCGTGACCCGGGTCGCCGGTGCGGCAGCCGGGGCAGTTGGCCACCGGCCGTTTGGTGCGCCCGAGCAGGAACACCGCCAGCCCGGCCGCGGCGTAGTCCAGCGCGGCCGCCAGGTACGCCTCGACCGGGCCACACCGGGCGGGTCGCACGGCCGCACCCGGACGTCCGGCGGAACGGTGCTCCAGCGATGGACCAGCTTTGTCGTCCGCGGCGTCGGCGGCACCAGGGGTCGGTAGCGTAGCGGCGTGCTGGGTTCCCGGAGGGCCTCCAGGGGCGGTTTCGGGGCCTCGCGGGGAACTGGCGCTACCCGCTACCGGCGACCGTTTCCGCAGGTCGGCCGCGGTGTGGTCGGTAGTGGTCCCGGTAGTACGGCCACTACCGGTAGGGCGCCGCCCACTACCGGGCGGGTCGGTGTGCCGGATGGTGGGGATGCCGGCGGCCTCGGCGAGCTGGGCGCAGTGCGTGGCGCCCGGTGACCGGTGGTGGATGAACGCCAGACACAGGTCGGGGCGGGTGGCCACCATGGCGGCGTTGCGGGCCAGGCCCGCGCCGCGGCCGGTGGGCCAGTCGGCCGGATACCGCTCGACCGGCACACCCCGGCGCCGGCACCAGGCCTCGGCGATGGCGTCCGCGCCGCGCGGGCAGGCGCCGTGCACCACGACCAGCGCCGCGCCGTGCTCGGCGTGCAGCCCGTGCAGTGCGGCGACGACCGCGGCGGCCCGGGTCCAGGTGCGCGAGCCGGTGACCAGCACCCGGAACGGGCCGGAAGTGGCGGTGGGCGCGGGGGCGCCACCCACCGAAGAGCCTCGATCCGGGGGAAACGGCGGGGTGTCGGCCGGTGCCGCGCCCGCGCCCACCGACCCGGCGCCGGACTGTTCGGCCTGGTCGCTGCCGGTGTGAGCGTGGGCGCGGGCCTGGGCGCGGAGCCGCGCCCAGCGGCGGTGGCCGCGCCCACAGTCGGGTCGACTGGGTCCGGTCGCGCGCCGGCGTTTCTGGCGCCAACCGACCATGGTCGACAGGTCCGCCAGGTTCTTGCGGACTTGTCGATCAGTCGCGTGGACCGGCCGACCGCCAGCCCTGGTGGGGTGGTCCCGCACGGTTGCGCCCCCAAGGGCGCAACCGTGCGGGACCACTCCGCCGATACCCGCAACGTCGTGGGCAACGCGCTGGGCATGGGCGGTTCCACCGACGGCGAACTTCGGTTCGTCGCCGCGCATCGGCGTGATCACTCGTGCTCGTCACGGGCGGAGAACACCCGGGCGACGTCGGCGAGCAGTTGCCAGGTGGCGTCGTCGCCGGCGGCGGCCTCCAGCGCGCGCCACACATCGCCCAACAGCGCGCCCTCCGCCTCGACATCGACCGGTCCCAGCTCGCGCAGCAGCCGGCGCACGTGCAACTCGTCGTGGGGGAGGGCCGGGCGTGCGGTGGCCGGTGTGGCGGCGTCGTTTGGCGCGGCCTGGTGGGTGAGGTAGCGGCGGGCGGCGTCGAGCACGGCGTCGATGTCGCGGGCGTCGGCGATCGCGACGAAGGTCGGCCGGGGTGTCGCGGTAGCGCCGGGGTCGGTGCTCATGGGGCCTCCAGGGGCGGTTTCGGGCGCGGCGGCCGGGGCGCCGCTACGCGCTACACGGTGGTGTCGGGGCAGCTCGGGGCGGTGCGGGCGGTAGCGGTGCCGGTAGCGTCGGCGCTACATGTAGCGGGCCGGCCGCTACATGGCGGCTGAGCCGCGGCGAGGGTGGCGTCGTCCTGGTCGACGACGTCGCCCGGTCCGGCGTGCGGGCAGGGCCCGGTCATCAGACCGAAGAACTCCCGCACGTACGTGGCGTGGTCGACGTGCACGACACGGACGCCGCGGGCGCGGGCGGCCTGGATGGCCCGGCGGCGCCGCTCGTACATCGACGCCCAGGCCGCGTCCTCGGACACGTTGCGGTAGGTCGACTCGACCAGCCCGAACGGGCAGCCGCAGGCGGCAAGGAACACGTAGCGGTGCCGGCCATACCGCGGCGGCCGGGACCGCTGGTCGGTCCGGGTGGTCACGGCGGTCACCACCCGTCCGCGTCGTCATTGGCAGCGACCCGGGCCCGGCTGCGGACGTCGCCGGCACCCACGCCGGCGCCGACGAGCTGCAACTCGTGCCGCCATTCGGTGTTGTCATCGGTGGCGCCGGCGACGCGGTAACCGGCCAGCTCGGGCCCGCCGGTGTCCGGTCGGCTGTGCTGCCACGTGTCCGGTCTGGTGTCCGGTGCGCTGGCATCTGGTGTGTCATTGACAGCCGGTCGTCGTGCGTCAAGCAGCGATGCATCCGGGGTGGGCGCAGCCGTCGTGTTCGACGTCGCATGCGACGCGTCGTCGGGCGTGCTGGCGTTGGCGGTCTCGTCGGCGTTGAGCTGTCGCGTGTCGACCGGCGACGGATCGCGCCCCGCCTCGCGCCCGTTGTCGGGGGGCGTGGCGGGCTGCTCGGCCGCGGGCGTGTCCGCCCGCGCGGTGTCGGCCAGGGCGCGCTCAAGGTTGCGGCGGCCCTCGGTCCAGCACCTGTTGACCTGCCGCTGGGTCCATCCGGTCCGCTCGGCGACCTGGGCAGGGCTCAGCCCGGCCAGCCGCAGCCGGACCACCTCGCGCTGCCTCGGGCTGTTCAGACCAGCCACCGCCTGGTCGACCCGGGCGCGCAGCTCGGCGTGCGCCCGCCGCTCCACCGGCGGCCCGGATCCGGCACCGCGACCGGCATCCGGATCGGCGTCGGCCATGTCGTCCAGCGCCCGTAGCCGGGTCACCACGTCGCCCGGCGCCAGGGCGGGGTCGGCCAGGCGAGCGCGCAGGTTCTCTTTGGCGTGCTCCCACACGCTGCGGACCTGCCGGCGGGTCCATCCGGTCCGCTCGGCGACCTCGGCCGGGCTGAGTCCGTCCAGTCGGAGTCGGATTACCTCGCGCTGCTTGGGGCCGAGCTGGGCCACGGCGTGGTAGATCCGGGCCCGAAGCGCCTGCCGACCGACCTCATCGACCGCGCCGCGCTCCCGCGTCGGCGCCGCGTTGTCGCAGGCCCGCTCAAGCGCCGCGTCGGCGGTGGCCACCTCGCGGCCGTCGGCTCGGTCGAGGGTCTGCAACATCTGGTGCCCGGCGATTCCGTACAGCCAGGCGCGGAACGAGTTGACGTGTGTCATCCCGCTGAACTTGTCGATCTTCCGCAGTACGGTGGCCCAGGTGTCCGCGGCGACGTCGTCGGCGAACGCCCATCCCCGCCCCGGCGCCCGGGATGCCACGTAGCGGACCACGTCCCGGGCGTAGCGGCGGTACAGCGGGCCGAACGCCTCCCGATCCCCCGCCTGTGCCCGCGCCACCA
>WNGB01014346.1_pt1 | contig 21456 bp, 20 predicted proteins | sample 5400681 | NCBI WGS metagenome assembly WNGB01 (sample SAMN13153367, study PRJNA577476) | soil metagenome | isolation source: 115 cm soil or saprolite under grassland replicate 2 | place: USA:California | collected 2016-06-15
CGCAAATCGAAACGAGAATTGGTTCTGGACATTTACGACAACGAGGCGATGGGTGAAGTCACCGCGCGCGAGATCGCCGTCATCAACCAGGCCTTGATCGAGGAGTACGGCGAGGGCGGCGCGATGACGCCCGCCGAGATCGCCCGCATCCTGCACGACGAGGACCTGCCCGTCCGATTCGATCAGGTCTTCAGGATGATGACGACGACCGAGAAGTACGAGAACGCTTTCGCGCGCTTCCTGGAGAACGACGACCTCACGGAGGCGGAGAAATCGATTCGAGGGATCGACGAGTTGTACCGGAAATTCAACCAGGCGGGCGATAGAGCCGGCATGCGCTTCGCGTTCGAAGCGGCCCGGGCCGCAAAGCAGAACGCGACCGAGCTTTCGCAATTGCCCGATCTCTCGGCGGCGCAGCGCCGGGAACAGGCCGAGATCGCCGAGTGGTTCACCGTCTGGCTGCAAACGCCCGACCTCTTCACCGAATGGGTCGGACTCAGAAAAGCTTCGGCCGAATTCAAGAACTTATTTCCCTAGAATAGCCATAGAGGCGCCGCAGACCACGGAGAAAGACCGCAGCGCCGCTTTTTCTCTCTGTCTCTGTGAACGTTCGGAAGTTTGGCGGGATTTACTTTTCGTATTCTGCTTTCGGTCATTAAATTCGCCCTATTGATTCGTCTGCGCTGACTGAGATGGCGCGGGACTAAACCGAAATAAATGTGTCCAGAGCAGACAGCGGTAGGGAGTTTGCTGTAGCATGTAGTCAGAGGAGCGAGGAGAAGCTCATCAACCAGGAATGAATAATACTGGTTGAGAGGGACTCTTCGCTCCTCGTCGTTTTGTATGCTCTCAAAACCCGAAAACCGTAGCGGGTTTTATCTGTGGCCATTTAGCCTTTGATTCGCTCGATCACAGCGTCATTCAAATTCGCCTCATTCAGAACGTAAACGCGCGCGTAACCTTCGAGGCGCAACCTCGCAATCGCCCACTCGAATCGAGCGGCGTGCAAGGCGATCACGTCTTCATCCACGACGCGCTCGGGGCGCGCGAGATTCCTCTCCAGGCGCTTTTCCAACGAGACGTCGAACGCGATGGCCACCGACGGGACGCCGTTATCGCTCGCAATATGCAGCAGGCGGCGGCGCGCCTGCGTCTCGAGGTTTGTGGCGTCGATCACCGCCAACCGCCGCGCCGCGAGCCTGACGCGCGCGATGTGATGTAACAGGCCGAACGCCGCCCCGTTGAAGCTCTGATCACTTTCGTCGTCGCAAACCATTGCGCGACACCGGTCGGAGGAGATGGTCTCTGTCTGCTTGAAGTGGCGAGCCGCGAAGGTCGATTTGCCCGCGCCTGACGGGCCGATGAGGAGGATCAATGACGGGTCTGGAATTTGAAGCAACAACAAGTCTGAGGAACTCAAGCGGGTGTGCAAACCATTTTCCATTTGCCATATTACACATTTCATTTGTCATTGCCGGAATTGCGGCTCCACTGCGATGACAAATGGAAAATGTAATATGGCAAATGGAAAATGAAAATGCCTCAAAATCTTTGCCTGACTGCTTATTTACGCGCGGCGACGCTGCTCACCTCCAAAGTCTTCACATCGGCGTCGGCCATTTCCCTTTCGACCTCTCCGATCGTCTTGCTGGGGGGGTTGAACCCGGGATAGCTGATGCGCTGGTGGTAGATGTTGATCAGCGTGTTAATGAGGCTTTCGCGGATCGTCGTCAGTTCGCGCATGGTGACGGTGCTTTCATCGAGTTGGCCGTCGGCGACCACGCTGTCGACGATCTTTTTGACTATCGCGCGGATGTTTTCGGGAGTGTGCTCTTCGAGCGAGCGGACCGAGGCTTCGGCGCCGTCGGCGAGCATCAGGATGACGGCCTCCTTGGACTGCGGCTTCGGCCCGGGATAACGAAAATCGTCAATGTTGACGTGGCCGCCGCGCGCCTCGGCCTGCGACTTGGCCTTGTGGTAGAAATAGGCCAGCACGCGCGTGCCGTGGTGCTGCGGGATGAAGTCGATAATCTGCGGCGGCAGGTCGGCTTCGGTCGCCATTTGAACCCCGCGCCTCACGTGGCCGGTGATGACGCGGACGCTGTCGAGCGGCGAGACCTTGTCATGCGGGTTCGGGCCGCCCTTCTGATTTTCGATGTACATGTTCGGCGCGGCCAGCTTGCCTATGTCGTGATAGAGGCAGGCGGTGCGCGCCAGCAGCGCGTTCGCGCCGATGGCCTTGGCCGCCTCTTCGGCCAGCACCCCGACCATGAACGAATGATAGCTGGTGCCCGGCGTCCTGATCGCCAGTTGGCGCAGGAGCGGGTTGTCGGCGTTCGACAGTTCGAGCAGCTTCAGATCGGTCAGGATGTCGAAAGCCGATTCGTAAATCGGGATCGCGAAGCTAGCCACGCCCGCCGTCAGCGCGGCCCCGACCATTCCGAACACGACCCCGCCCAATATCGACTTCCAGTTCCAGTTGTTATTCGCGATCAACGACGCCGCGGCGCCCATCACCGCGTTGACCCCGGCCACCGCCGCGCCCGCCACAATCACGGCGTTGCGCGTGCGGTAGCGCTGCACGCTGTAAATCGCGACCACCGACCCGGCGAACGCGAAGGCCGAGATCGCCAGGTCGTGCGGCGAGATGAATCCGACCAACAGCGCGCTCATTAGCGCGGCGACCAGCGCGACCTGCGCCCCGATCAGCAGCGACAGCGCCAGGGCGCAGGCGGCGAACGGAATCGCGAACTGAAGTTCGAAGAATCCGCCGAGGCCGCCGGTCTCGGGCCGCGCGCTCAACACCGACGCGCCGAACATCCCGACGCGCGCAAGAAGCGTCTGAAACATCAACGCCGACGACGCGACCCAGAAGGCGGTGCGCGGCCCCAAACGCGACGACTGGCTGGTTACAGCCGACTTATAAAGCGCGAAGAACATCATCCCCACCAGCGCCAGCAACCCTATCAACCGCTTCGGCTGTCGCTCGGCGAGCTGGTACTGACGCACTCTCTCGATCAGCGGCTGTTTTTCGGCCGTCACCGTCTCGCCCGCGTGCAACAAGACCGGGTTGCGCTTGAGTTGCTCGGCCAGATCATCATCTCCCACGTCGTCTTTCACGATCAATTCCACGGGCGCGACCACGTCGTGCTCGGCGACGTCGCCCACGCGGTAATCCGCCATTATTGAAATCGGGAAATTCGAGACGAGGAGAGTCGTCAGGGCCGAGAGGAGGGAAACAAATATAAAGAAACGAATCCTCTGGGGGATTCGATGAAATTGCGTGGTAAATCGCCGCTCCGCTCTCTGCGGTAAATGTTCAAGGCGCGACAACCACGACCATTGTCTTTTTTTACTCATGGCGTTTATGGCGCTCGCCCGCCCGGGGAATCGGGAGCGCTACAAGGCGGGGGCAGCGCCACACTCAAGGGGCAAATTATATCACGGCGCCGGTTAGTGCAATCAATTGAGGCTACGCCTCTTGTTTGGCGATCGCCGCTTGCCGCTCCACCATCGCCGAACGCAGCATTGAGATGGCGGTGTAAACAACCACTATCACAACAAGCCATCGCACATACTTAAGTTCAAGTTTCTGGACTATCTTTGCGGCGATAATCACTGCCGGGATACCGCCCAGAGCCAGACCTATCGTCGCCAGCAAATCGAATTTTTTCTTCCGGATGAATTCCGCGCTGCCGACCGGCATCAGAAACGCGCACGACCCCATCATGATCGGGAAAGCGGTGGTCTCCACCATTCCGAGAAAGCTGATCAGGATCAAACACGGCGCGTAGAGACCGATGCCCAGCGACATCAATGCCCCCAGAATGAAATTCCCCGCGAGACCGATTGCCAGCCGTAAACCTTCCAGCCCATATGTGCCCGCGCCCTGGGGAGCGATGCCGAATATCTTCAGCAGTAGCAACACTGCCGCGGCCAGGAGCGCAAACCCCATCCCGATTTGCACATTGCGGCGCGACCAGCCGGAAACTACTCCGGCGCCGAGCCAGGCGCCGAGCACCGCCGCTCCGATCATCAGGATCAAGGTCTTCATATCAACTTTGAGGATGGCTATGTAGATAAACGCCTGCGCGATCGTCGGAAGCGTGTGTCCGACGTTGAGCGTGCCGGGGATCACTTCGTCTTTGACCAGTTTCAGGAACTTGAAAAAAGACGTGGTCGTCGCGAACGACCCGATGCCCAGCGTGTCGAAGAAGTTCGTAACGAAGCCGATGCCCAACATAATCGGCCATTCGCCGACTCGTTCACGCCGAATGGCGGAAAGCCATGTGAAAAGATAGAAGGCGGCTGCAAGCCGCGCGCCAACAAAAGAAGGCCGAGAGAGGCGTAAGATAAATTTGAGCCAAAACAAACCCCGCGCTTTTCAAGTCGATATGGCGCCCTGCCGAGCCAGCCGCAATTCCAGGTGTCGCTTCACGTCGGACCATTCGCCGGCAAGTATGCTGTAGAAAACTGTGTCGCGCGCCGGTGCCGTCGCGGCGCGGCGCATGATGCCTGATGACGCCGTCTTTCTTCGCGCCCAACGCCTCAATCGCCCGCTGCGAAGCCAGATTGAAAATGTCAGTCCGCAAGCCGACCACCTTGCAACCCAACGTATCGAAGGCATGGCCCAGCAACAACAGTTTGCAGGCCGTGTTCACGTGGCTGCGCTGCCAGCGCCTGGCGTACCACGTATAACCGATTTCGACGCGATCGATTGCCGGCGCGATGTCGTGGTAGCGCGTGCTACCGATGACTTGGCCTGTGGTCAACTCGCGCACCGCCCACGGAAGCATATGCCCCTCCTGCTGACCGGCGAGCGCTTTGAGAATGTACGCCTCTGTCTGACCTGGCTCCGGAACGGCCGTGAACCACAGCTCCCAAAGTTTGCCATCGGCCGCGGCGGCCGCCAGATCGTCGTGATGCTCGTGGGTCAGAGGCTCCAGCCGAACTCCGAATCCTTCAAGGTTAACAGGTTGAACTATGATCACTCTAGCGTTCTCCTTTTCTGCGACTTTCTATTCCCTCGCGCCACGACTTAAAGCCCGTCGCGCGTCAGCGAAGGTCAATCGCCCCGTCCAGTTTTTTCTCCATTGTAAAGAGCGGCGTCCCGAACAGATTGTCGGGGCCGTCTTCGTTACGAACGAAACCACACTTTTCGTAAAGCCGTATCGCGCCGATGAGAAAAGGCGTGGTGCTGAGATATAGCCGCTTGAACCCGCCTTCAGTCGCGTACTCTTCTATCCGCTTCATCAACTCGCGCCCGATTCCGCTTCCTCGCACGACCGGGTCAACCGCCATACCCCGAACGTAGAGGGCGTCGCCTTTTGGGGCGACCGACACAGTTCCAACCACCACGGCGCCTTGCAACGCCACCCAGATCGGACCTTCACTCAGGCGGATGCGAATCCGTCCGGGGGAGGAGATTGTGGCCGCAAACGCTTCGGGCGTGTAGAGAGGCTCGAACTCCAGGAACGCCCTGTGGAGCGTCGAGGCGATGGCGGGGACGTCATCCGGAACCGCTGTTCGTATCCGCATAATTATGAACCGTGATCACTATCTACAGCGTTTTTCATATGGATGAATAGCCACAGAGGCCACAGAGAACACAGAGAAGTAGTGAAATACCTCTGTGGCCTCTGTGTGCTCTGTGGCTAACAGTCCGCATACATCTGAAAACCGATATAGCGCCCTACTTTTCCATGACTTTTATTTTGTCCAAAGCCTCTTTTTCACCGCAATACTCCTGAAACGAATAGAACGATTTCTTACCAGAGAACGTTTGATGTATTCAGATTCCATCCTGCCAACTGATAGATTGAACAGAAAAGAGGTTAAGGAAATGCAAAACCCGTCCCGCAAAGGCGCCGCCAGACTAATCGTCGGGTATGCCGCTATCGCTTTCTGCCTGCCGTATCTCGCCCTCAAGATCGCCTGGATTTCCGGGGCGCCGATCGGAATGCTCGACAAGAGTACGGTCGCCGAGCCAAGCATGCTCGCGCTCAACATCCTTAGCTTCTGCATGGATGTGGTAGCCGTACTGCTCGCCCTGACGTTCACCCACGGTTGGGGATTGCGCGCGCCCGCCGGGCCGACGTTGTTCCCGATGTGGGTGGGAACTGGCTTCCTGGCGCCGATTGCGGTGGCCTGGCCCATTATCGTCCTGGCGGTAATGCTGGGGCTGGGTTCCGGCCAGCGAGCGTCCTCAGCCCCCGCGCTGCTCGAGCCGTGGGTACCCAAGATGGTTTACACATTGTTCGTCGGCCAGTGGTTGACCTTGATGACGGCGTTCATCCTGTACGCGCGCGCGCGCTGGGGGGCGCTCCTGCGGGCGCAAATCGGCGAAGATCAACCGCCTCGTCCGGCCATCGCGCTGCTTGGCAATGCGGCGTCGGTGGTCGCGGCGGCAGCCGGGTCGCTGCATCTGCTCTGGGCGGGCGGAGCGCCTCTCGGTCTCTCGCCACTCCTGTTGCAGAGTAGAGACGTGAATTTCTACCTGCTCCACGCTACTTTCGGCTTGGCGGCGCTCGGCGCCGCTGCGGGAATCGTCCTGTTGGTAAACCGGCGCGGGCGGTGGCCTCTCTGGGTTCCGTTGAGCCTGGCGTGGACCGGATCAGGCGCCATGTTTTCCTGGGGCTCGTGGCTTTTACTGGCCGTTGTGTCGCCGTTCTCCCGCGGCTTTACCTCATGGCTACTCACGGCCAATAACGTCATCAAGATAGGCGCCGGTTTACTGATCGGAGCGCTGATCGGCTCGCTTGTCGCGGCGCAGGCCCGCAGCGGGTTCTCAGAGGTAGCGCGACCGCAAGATTCCCACGTGATGCAATTCATGCCCGGCGATGATGTAAGCGATGGCGCGCACGCTTAGATTGTTGTCGCTCGCTACGCCGAGCCGCAGAGACGAATCGCCGTCCAGGCTCTTGAACAGGCAGACGTTCGACTTGCGCGTGTGTTCGAACTCCTCGGCCAGATCGGCCAGGGAGCGCGAGCCGAAGCCGGCGTTGGCCACGAAACCGTTCTCGTCGAAGCCGGGGAGCGGCGTCGCGTCGTTGCGCGCGAAGCGCAGGGCGCGGTAAGTGAAGATGCGTTCGACGTCGATCAGATGGCCGATCACTTCTTTGACGCTCCACTTGCCCGGGGCGTAGCGAAGATCGCCCTGGGCCGCGCTCAGGCCGCGGATCAGGCTCAGCGTGCTTTCGATCTGAAGCCCGAGCGTCTCGACGATCTCTCCCTCGGGCACGAGCGAGATGTATTTCTCGAAGTACGGCGCGTATTCGGTCGAATCCGGTTTATTCATAATCTTTACATCCTTTCTGTGTGAGTTCGTGTTGGTTCGAACGCTTCGCCTGCGCAACCCTTATGCGCCGTTCAAGCGAAGATTTCATATCGGGATTGAGCGCGAGGCACTGCGCGAAATCGGCGTCGGCCTCGGCCGTCCTGCCCATCCGCAGCCAGAGCAACCCGCGATTGGCGTAGACCTCCGCGAAGCGCGGATTGAGCGCGAGCGCCCGGTTGTAATCGGCGATGGCGTCGTCGTAATCGCCTTTCGCATAGCGAGCGTTCGCGCGATTGTTGTAGCTCTCAGGGCCACTCGGGTTCAATTCGATGGCGCGGGTGTGGTCGGCGATCGCGCCGTCGAAATCTCCCCGCGCAAAACGCAGGTTTCCGCGGTTGCCGTACGCGGAGGCGTATCGCGGATCGAGTTTGATGGCGCGATTGAAGTCAGAGAACGCCCCTTCGTGGTCTTCTATGGCGACGCGCGCATACCCGCGGTTGTTATAGGCCGCAACGTACTTTTTATCGCTCTCGATGGCGCGATCGAAATCGGCGATGGCCCCCTTATAATCGCTCCGACGAATTTTGACGAAGGCGCGATTGTAGTAAGCGCGGGCGAAGCGCGGGTTGAGTTCGAGCGCGCGGTTGAAATCGCCGAGCGCTGCCTCCTCCTCGCCAATTTCCATAAACACGTAGCCGCGGTCGTTGTAAGCGGCGGCCTGGCGCGGATCGAGTTCGATGGCGCGATTGAGATCGTCAAGCGTCGATTCGACTTCTCCCTTAGCGAGACGGGCGCGGGCGCGGGCGTAATAGGCCCGCGCGAAGCGCGGGTTGAAAGTGATGGCGATGCCGTAATCGGCGATGGCGCGATCGAGATCTCCTCGCGCATGCCACTCACTGCCCCGCGCAAAGTATGAAGCCGCTGATTCCGCGCGCGAAGACTGGGCGCGGACCGCCGTTGTAGACGCGAGCAAAAGCCACGCCGCGCCGAAACACAGCCCGACGCCCTTCAGCAAACTACGATTGCTGAACAAAATTTCCCTCCTTCTCCCTCGAAAATAGTGTGCAGTGGATAGTGGGTAGTGGGCAGTGACAAGGTTAAAACCACACACTGCCCACTGCCCACTGCCCACTTTTTTTATGGCAACTTCTCGCGCAGCCGGCGAATTTGATCGGCGTGGCCGTGCGCGTGCGTGGCGTAAATCCGCAGCCAGTCTTCGGCCGTGTACCGCCCGCTTTCGGTGTGCGTCCCTTCGCGCCGCCAGTCTTCTTCGGTCATTCGCTCAAGCAATTGCGCCGTGGTCGCCCGCGCGGCGCGGAACGCTTCGAGCGCTGGCGCGATGTCGCGCTCGTTGTACCGGAGCCTCGTCGCATACTGATCCTGGTCATAGCCATGGATGACCGGATTGTCTTCGACCAGCAAGATCCTCAGCCTGATCGCGCTTGTCATCTCGCTGTCGGCCAGGTGCTGGACGATCTCGGCGGCGCTCCATTTGCCGGGAATCAAATTCGCGGTCAATTTGTCTTTCGGAAATCCTACAAGCGCGCCGGCGACTTCGTCGTAGCCGGCGGCGTATTTGGCGATCAGATCTTTTCTATCGGCTTGTGTCATTGCTGCTTCCCTTTGGAGGTTTGTTCGATCTCAGATGGCTCTCCATCTTCGTACATCACCCAGCGATCCCGGGGACGGACGAGGAGCGGAGTAAGCTGGCGGATCGTTTCGGAGTCCTTGTATTTTTCCCGAACGCCGTCCGCATCGGCGCGGCTCCGCCACTTGCCGAGAACGATGATGTGTCCGGGCGCGTCTTGGTCGATAAAAATTTGATGCGACACATAGCCTTCAAAGCCACGCATGTCAGACCACACTTTACGCGTGAGACTGAGTCCCTCCTTTTCTGAACCGGGCTTGAGCCAGGTTTCCCAAATAACTGTGGCCATCTATTTCCTCCTTCTCTCCACATTCCTCGACTCATGGCGTCGATTCGCACAACAACCTGCGCGCGACTCCGAAATACCACCTTACTCCGCCGCGTCTGTAGTTCGCTTCGGGCGGCCGGCCTCACAGGTTGTCGCGGGGTCGGAGCGTATAAAGTCCGCCGTCCAGTTCGTCTCCCACACGCGGTTATCATACGAAAACGCTTGCTCCCAATGGGCATGATCGCGGTCAAGCTTATCCCACGTGTAGCGGACTTTCACGGGGCGACCATTGTCATGGTCCTCGCCGTAGAAGGCGCCGTGATTGCCGTCGAAGCCCCCGACCACCGGCGGTTCCAACCTCCCACTGGCGCTACTTACCCAATAGATCGACCACTGGCGCTTTTCCAGATCGAAAGTGCGCAGTGTCAGTCCCGCCCAGCCCTTCGTCGGGAAATAGAGTTCATCCACCGTGGCCATGCCGCCGAGGTAGGGGGACATGCACAGAGTGGCGGGAAATTCTTCCCATTCGGCGCTGCCGACTCCGCGCGTTTTCAAGCGGCGCTGGCGTGTCGTCCACCCGCCTGCGAAGTAGTCAAAGTCATGCGCGTCGCCGCCGCGCGTCGTCGTATAACCCGGAGGAGACGACGCTTCCGACTTCTCAACGCGCGCCGCGCCCGGGCCGGCGCACGACGCGATCGATAGCGCGAGAAGAATGGTCGAAGTCAGCTTGGACAAATCTTTGAATATTTGAGTCATTGAAAAGTCTCCTGCGGGACCCGACAATAAAATCAAGGTTGACCGACCCGGCGCGCCCATTCCCCACCTCATTTTGTGTAATGGTCGGCGCCAAGAAAATGTAGTGACACGTAAGGCTCATCTCCGACCACCCAACTGTCATGCGGAAGTGGCGGGATATGGAAAAGATCGCCGGGCGACATTTCGATCACCCTCCCGTCACTCATCGCGGCGACCGCGCGGCCTGAAACGACCATCCCCACATGCTCGACATCGCAAAGCGGCGCGCCCGCGATAGGAGCTACGTGTTCGGACCACTTCCATCCGGGATCGTAACTTGCGCGCCCGATCGTCATTCCGCCGATTCTGACGACGTCGAACCGGCCTTTCTCAAACACGCGGGTCTCGTCCGGTTTTTCAAATCGCTTTAGAACGACTTCTAGCACTCCCCCCTCCTTCCCGATTGCGCGCGAGAGGATTCGAAACCTCGCTAAGCCATTGGGTTAAGTTAAATAAGTCGGGCAATTTTCCGTCGGGCCTTCAATTGAGACGGTCTTCTCTTCTCTAATAGCTTCTGAATTTTGCGAAGTAATCAGGACAACTGAGCCGACAATCACACCCGCCCCGAGCAGCGTTCGCCCGGTGAAGGATTCGCCCGCGATCGCCCAGCCCAATATCACCGCTATCACCGGATTGACGTAAGCGTAAGTCGCAACCATTGCCGGGCGCGCGTTTTTGAGCAACCAACTGTAAGCCGTAAAACCGATCAGCGAACCGAATACCAATAAATATGCGAACGCGAACCACGAATTGCGGGAAACATCGCCAATCTCAAAGCCGGTCCATTCGCCCATCAACGTTCCGACTAAAAGCATCGCCGAACCGCCCGCGAGCATTTGCATCCCCGAAGCCAGAATCGGTGATTTCGACGCCCGTGCGCGCACCCCGTAAATCGAACCTGTCGCCCAACATAACCCAGCCGCGATGACTAGAATCATGCCGAAAAGATGATTGGCGTCACTCCCGGCCTGGACGGCGCCGCCGTCCATCAATAAATAAACTCCGACGAAACCGATCAACAGACCGAGCGCCACCCTCCAATCCGGACGCGCCCCCTTCAACCAGAGCCAGCTTAAGATGTTCAGCTACAACTACGCCGCCGACCCCCCCTAAAAACAGAAGAGTCCCGACGACGGCGCTTGACCTCCATTGCGCGAGAGTCGGTTTCTCGTAGTCTTTTGAAAATCTCCCCACAATGAAAAGTGTCGCGCCCGCCAGTAAGTACCGCGCCCCGGCGCTGATAAATGGCGGCAATGTTTCAATCACATATTTGATCGCCAGGTACGTTGACCCCCAGAGGAGGTAAATCGCCGCAAAGGCCACAATCAATAAAACTACGCTGCATTTCGGATCAATTTCCGCAATTCCTTTTTCTCGCACTCACTTCTCCTGATTGACTCAGTGATCATTTTCTGATGACGTCGTGTGCCTTTCTCAAACAGGCCGGTCTAGTCCGGACTTTCAAATCGCCTCAGAACTACTTCTAACACTTCTCCCCCCTTCCCGAATTCGCGCGCGGTTGAGCGATTCGACCAACGCGTCCACATCCGCGGCGTTCGTGAGATAGCTCGTGACGCAGGCCCGAAGAACAGTTCTGTCGTCATCGCCGATGCGCGCGACCGAAAGCCAGGCCTCGCCCGAATCGACAACAGATTTGCAAACCGCCTCGAGGTACTCGGTGGACGCGCCTTCCCACAGCGCGCGGTCGACGAAACAAACGACGGGCAACGGCGTACGGTTGACCACGCCCCAGCCGGAATCCCGAAGCCCCTGCCGCAAACGGTCGCCCATCGCGGTCTGATGTCGAATCGCTTCGGCGTACCCACCCCAGCCGGCGACCAGCAGCGACATAAAGACCTTCAGTCCGATGAACCGCCGCGACCATTGAATCGAGTGTGTGAACGGATCAACGACTTCAAGCCCCGCCGCGTCGCGCGGCATATAACTTGTCGCCACGCCGAACGCCCGTTTGAGAATTGCGGGATGGCGAGTCAAATAAAGCCCCGCGCCCATCGGCGCGGAGAGCCATTTATGCGCGTCGAACGTGATCGAATCGGCCTTCTCGATTCCGCCGAGCGCCGAGCGCAACTCGGGGACGAACGCGGCCGCCCCTCCCCAGGCGGCGTCGACGTGAAACCAGGCGCCCTCCCGTGAAGCGACTTCGGCCAACTCGCTAACCGGATCAATGACGCCGGCGCCGGTCGTTCCCGCGGTCGCAACGATCATCAACGGCCTGAACCCCTCAGCCCTGTCCCGCTTGACGCGATCGGCCAGCGCGCCGACGTCAATCCGCAGATCGTCATCGACCGGGATCTCACGCACAGCCGCCGCGCCGAGTCCGCTGGCGCGAGCCGCTTTCAAAAAGGAATTATGGCCCTGCGACGAGATGTAGAAGACCGGTTGGGCCGCCAACGCGCGCAGTCCGCGTTCGCCGAATTCGGGAAACGCGATTGCCAGCGCGGTCAGCAGCGCCGTATGGTTCGCCTCCGAACCGCCGGACGTGAAGACGCCGTCGGCGACTGATAGGTCGTAGCCGAACTTTTGTCCGAACGCGCGGACAAGATGTCGTTCGATCTCCGCCGCGAACGGGCTGTGGCTCCACGCGGCGAGCTGCGGATTGAAGGCTGCCACCAAGGCGTCAGCGGCGATCCCCATCGTCGCCGAGGCCGGATTGAAAAGCCCGAAATAACGCGGATGCCTGGTGTGTACCTGAAACCGCCACATCGCGTCGGCGACGAAATCCAGCGCCTCAACCGCGCCCATCGGCTCGGCGAAATCGCGCCCGGCTAATACCCCGCGAATCTTTTCGACGTCGAGTTCGGGCGCGACCCGCGCCGAATCGACCTTCGTAAGGTAATCCTCGATAACTTCAATCAAACACCGCCACAACTCTTCGCGCGTCTGATCATTCAAAATCAACATCCCTCGTCAAACCTCTTTCCGCCGCCATCGCATTCGAAAAATTCGATTGAGTAACGCGCCGTTTTTCTACCACAACATGGCGCGACCGTCTGGCGGTTTTCGGACATGTAGTCAAATCCCCTCTTCAGCCAACCATCGCAGACGCGAGCGGCGGGTAGGATCCAGGATCACCAGTTCTGGCGCCCCTCTGAGCAGGCCCGTAGCCGAAAGCGATTGTGAGGACCGTTCCGCCAGCGGAGTAAATTGGGTCTCCAACGCCTGGTTGTCTTTGACAATCCCGAGCCACACGAGGTAAGGGCCGTCCGTTCGCACCGGCAATTGGGGGAAGTTATTTGGCGCGTCGAGCGTGACCAGAACGCCGGCCTCACGCGCGGCCGCGGCCCGGTAGCCGGCGAACGTGGCCTCCGCCTGTTGGGCGAAAGCATCGACACTGTTTGCCTTGACGGCGAATATCTGCGCGACCAAGACGCCCTGGGCGCCCTTTCTTTCCGCGACCGGGTCGACAGACGGAAGAACGGTGACGCCTCGTTCAGGACTCAGCGGGCGCAGCAACAAAACATTGTTAGAGTCGACCATGAGGCTGTTCATAGTGAACGCATGTTCCCTCCACAATGGGCCGTAATAAAAACCTGCGTTGACTATGGCGCGGGCGTCAGTGTTCTTAAAACCTCTCATCCATGTAAACCCGACCGGATTTTTGCGTTCGAAGAATTGCCCGAACACCATCGCGCCCATCTGCTGAAAGGCTTCGGGAAAATAGCTTTCAAAATATTCGGCGAAGCGCTCCCTCTCGCCCTCCTTAACCGTATAGCGGCGGAATTCGATGACCTGAAAATCCTTCAGGTGTTTTACGCGATCCATAGCCTTGTTCCCCGAATTCTGACCAGTCTGAGCGAATGTCGCGGCGCCGACCGTAATCAGTAGAATCATCGTTAGAAATCGAATCATCGGTAACCTCCTACGCTTCAACCGTACAGGTCGGGGAGTGGCGGCGCCTGCCCCGCGGGAGCCCGCCATGGCAAACTGTTTATGGTTACTTTCGCGCTTAGCGCGTAACGGGCGTCTCCTGATTGGTTGTCCTGGAATATTGCGTGACGTAAGCCGGCGGACAGAAACCCGCCGATAATAGCAGATCGTCTACAGGCGAGCCGGCCGTGATTCGCAGCGGCAATTCGCCCGCCCACACGGGGAGCGCCATGTCTTCTTCGTCGTCTTTCGGCGGCCCCGTGCGGACCTTCGCGGAGACCTCGACCAGCGGCAGCGCCAGCACGGAGGTCCCCTTCAATTCCTGTTCGCTCGGCTCGCGCACGTCATCCCAACGCCCCGGAATGACGTGTTCCGTGAACGCCCTGAGCGCGGTCAATTTCTCTTCGGCCGCCTCGACCATCGTCGCGGCTCCAAGAATCACCACCGAACGGTAATTGATCGAATGGTGAAAGGCCGAACGCGCCAGAACGAGTCCGTCGACCAACGTGACGGTAACGCATACCGGAATGCCGCCCCCAGAGGCCCGCAAGGTCCGGCTCGCCGCCGAGCCGTGGATGTAAAGTTTGTCGCCGACGCGCCCGTAAGCCGTCGGAATGACGAAAGGCTGCCCGTCGATGGCGAACCCGACGTGGCAAACGAAGCCTTCGTCCAAAATCTTGTAAACCACCTCACGGTCGTAAAACGCGCGCTCCGGCAATCGCTTCAGCGCGGTCCGCTCCGTGGGCGCGAAACTTTCCATTGACATTCTCCCCTTGTTGTCTTGATCGGGGTGAAAAATAACTTTTTAAGTGGACTTGTACAAGCTCCACTTTTGCGTTTTAATACCAGTCCACTTTCCGTGATAGTGGGCAGTGGGCAGTGGGTGGTGGGTAGTGAAGAAATCAATACTGTCCACTGCCCACTACCCACTACCCACTACCCACTACCCACTGCCCACTGCCCACTATTTTCCGAGGGTCAAAAATGGACTTGGCAATCACACTCGATCAACGCTCCGCGACGCCGCTGCACAAACAGCTCTACGACGAGTTGCGCAGGGCGATTCTCACGGGCCGTCTGAAACCGGGCGAGCGCGTGCCTTCGACGCGCGGCCTGTCGCAATCGCTCGGCGTTTCGCGGGCCACGGTCACGCAGAGTTACGAGCAGCTTCTGAGCGAGGGCTATCTGCGCGCCTCCACCGGTTCGGGGACGTTCGTCGGCTGCGAGTTACCCGACGAATTGTTGAAGACCAAGCCGGTCGAAAAATCCCGCGCCCCGGCGAAGCCACAGGAGGCGACGCGCCGGATCGAACTTTCGCGCTACGGCTCAAGCATCGCGGATTCCACCCCCTTCGAGCCGCCCGAACCCGAAGCGCCGATAAATTTCAGAACGGGCCGCCCCGCGCTAGACGAATTTCCTTTGCAGCAGTGGCGGCGGCTATTGCTCAAACACTACCGCGCGAAGGACGGCTCGGCGCTCGACGTGAATGATTGCTCGATGCTCGATTACGCCGACAGCTCGCAGGGCTACAAGCCGCTGCGCGAGGCGATCGCCGGTTATCTCAGACATGCGCGCGCCGTCAAATGCGACGCCGATCAGGTGATCATCGTGAACGGGGCGCAGCAGGCGCTCGACCTGATCGCTAAGCTTCTGATTGACCGCGGCGATCAGGTAGCCATCGAGAACCCCGGGTATCTGGGCGCCCGGCGGGTGTTCCTGGCGCACGGGGCCGAACTGCTGCCCGCGCCGGTCGACGAATCGGGGATCGTCGTTGAAGCGCTGACCTCAAAGTCGAAAGGCGGATTGAAATTGGTCTGCGTCACGCCGTCGCATCAGTTCCCCACCGGCGTGACGCTGACATTGCCGCGCAGGCTGGATTTGCTGTGTTGGGCCGAAAAGACCGGGGTGATTATCGTCGAGGATGATTACGACAGCGAGTTCCGCTTCAGCTCGCGCCCCATTCCGTCCCTGCAGGGGTTGGCCGACGGAGACTCGGTGATCTACGTCGGCACGTTCTCAAAAGTACTCTTCCCTTCGCTGCGCGTAGGCTATCTGGTCGCGGCCCCGTCGCTGGCGCGCGTCTTCGCGCGCGCGAAATGGCTGGCCGACCGGCAGACGCCGACGATCGAGCAGCGGGTGCTGGCCGATTTCATCAATGAAGGCCATCTGGAGCGCCACCTGCGTCGGATGCGGACGCTTTACGGCGCCCGGCGTCAAACGCTCGTCCGCGCGTTCGAAACCCATTTCGGAGACCGCGTCACGATTCTGGGCGGGAATGCGGGGATGCATCTCATGATCAGGCTCCGCTCCGGGCTGGACGACGATGAAATCGAGCGCCGAGCCCGCGCCTCCGGCGTCGGGCTGGTCGGCGCGCGGCTATATTACATGGGCGGAGAGTGCCCGAATAATATGGGTGAATTCGTGCTGGGCTACGCCGGGCTGAGCGAACGCCGTATTCGGGAGGGAGTGCGCCGCCTGGCGAAGATTTTGAAATGACCCGAAAAGCCTTGCCTGTAAAACTAAATTGAGTAGTATTTATGCGGGTGTCTGCAGACAATCGGGCGGAAGGGACACTCCAATAACCGATTCACCGTATTACGAAACGTCAAAATCACATCCGCATGATCATCATCCCAGCCATTGATTTACGCGGCGGTCGCTGTGTCAGGCTCTCCCAGGGGCAGGCATCCGCTGAAACTGTATATTCCGAAAACCCCGTCAAGATCGCCAAGCGGTGGTATGACGAGGGCGCGGAGATGCTGCACGTGGTCAACCTCGACGCGGCCCTCGGCAAGGACGACACCGATAACCTGAAGGCGCTCGAACGCATCCTTTACGAGGCGCCCATCCCGGTGCAGTTCGGCGGCGGCGTCCGCACGCTCGACGACGTGCGGAGGCTCGACGAGTTGGGCGCGACGCGCATCGTCATCGGCACGACGGCGATTGAAAATCCCGTGCTCTTGCAGCACATCGTCGACGAATTCGGCTCGACCATCGTCGTCGGCATCGACGCGCGCGACGGCCTGATTGCCCTCCGGGGGTGGGAGAAGCTTTCGAACATCCAGGCCATCGAGTTCGCGCAGAAGGTGGCCGAGATGGGCGTCGAACGCGTCGTATACACTGACATCGCGCGCGACGGCATGCTCTCCGGCGTCAACATCGAGGCCACGCGCGCCATCGCCGAAGCCAGCGGGCTGAAGATTACGGCCTCGGGCGGCGTCGCCTCGCTCGACGACGTCTACGCCGTGAAAGAGCTCGAAGAATACGGCGTCGACAGCCTGATCATCGGCAAGGCCCTTTACGAGGGAATCTTCACGCTCGAAGAGGCTCTCGACGCGGCGGATGACTACGACGTAGAGTGATCATTGTTCATTTGTCATTGTTCATTTGTCATTTGTCATTGAAGAAATCGACTCAGGCAATGGCAAATGACAAATGAACAATGACAAATGAACAATGACACTCTCCTGGCGCCTCCCGCCTGATGACCGCTTGAACTTCCTACCGCCTTCGTGTTATTTGATTCGGCCTTTGCAATAAGCTGAAAAGTTCACTATGTTGAGACGCGTGCCCTTTAGTTGAAGGTCTAAGTGATGACCTAAAGGGCGCGCTGGTAATAAGTTATGTCTAAATCACTCGTAATCGTGGAATCGCCGTCGAAGGCGAAAACAATCAATAAATATCTGGGCAAGGACTTCAGGGTCATCGCCTCGGTCGGCCACATCAAGGATCTGCCGAAGAAAGGACTCGGTGTGGACGTCGAAAACAACTTCGAGCCGACATATGAAGTGATGCCCGGCAAGGAGAAGGTCGTCAGGGAGATCAAAGAGGCGGCGAAGTCGGCCGAGACGGTCTACGTCGCGACCGACCCCGACCGCGAAGGCGAGGCCATAGGCAAACACATCGCCGAGTTGATCACCGGGACGCGCGGGATGGCGCGCAAACCGATCTTCCGCGTAATGTTCAACGAGATCACGAAGAACGCGGTCAAAGACGCCTTCAATCATCCCGGCAAGATCAACGACAACCTCGTCGACGCGCAGCAGGCGCGCCGCGTGCTCGACCGCCTGGTCGGGTACAAGGTCAGCCCCCTGCTGTGGGACAAGGTCCGGCGCGGGCTTTCGGCCGGACGCGTTCAGACCGTGGCCGTGCGGCTGGTCGTCGAGCGCGAACGCGACATTCTGGCCTTCGTCAAAACCGAATACTGGTCGATCATCGCGAACCTGTCGGCGAAGCTGCCGCCGCCGTTCGACGCGCGGCTTTATAAGATCGAATCGCGGACGGTCAAGACCTCCGGCTTCGACGATGGCGTTAAGAAGACCGAGTTTCACATCAAGGACGAAGAGACGGCGAAGAGCATCCTGGCCGAACTCGAAGGCGCGCGCTACGTCGTCGCCGACGTCACGACCAGGGAGAAGAAGCGCAACCCCGTCCCCCCGTTCATCACCTCTAAGCTCCAGCAGGAGGCGTCGCGCAAACTGCGTTTTACGGCCAAGAAGACGATGCAGATCGCGCAGAGGCTGTACGAAGGCGTCGAACTCGGCAGCGAAGGCGCGGTCGGACTGATCACCTATATGCGCACCGATTCGACGCGCGTCGCCGAGAGCGCTCTCGCGGAAGTCCGCGGCTTCATCGCCAGGCAGTACGGCGAAAAATATCTGCCGGAAAAAGCGATTTATTACCGCTCGAAGAAGGGCGCGCAGGACGCGCACGAGGCGATCCGCCCGACCTCGGCCGAACGCCCGCCGGACCAGGTCGCGCCGTATCTGGAGAAAGACGAACTGGCGCTCTACCGGCTGATCTGGCAGCGATTCGTCGCGTCACAGATGATGCCCGCCGTCTTCGATCAAACCACGATCGACATCTCCGCAGGCGAGAAATACACGTTCCGCGCCACAGGCTCCGTGATCAAGTTCGACGGCTTCCTCGCTGTTTATGAAGAGGGCAAGGACGAGAAAGACGAAGACGACGAGGAGCGCGCGGCGAAATTGCCGAAGGTCGAGAAGGGCGAAGAGTTGAAGCTCAACTCGCTCACGCCGAACCAGCATTTCACCGAGCCTCCGCCGCGCTACACCGAGGCCACGCTGGTCAAGGCGCTCGAAGAGAAAGGCATCGGGCGGCCTTCGACTTACGCCTCAATCATGTCGGTCATCCAGGACCGCGAATACGTCGAGAAGGTCGAAGGCAAGTTCCGCCCCACCGAACTCGGCATGATCGTCAACGACCTGCTGGTCGAGAGTTTCGCCGAACTGTTCAACGTCCAATACACGGCGCGAATGGAGGAGGAGTTGGACGAGGTCGAAGACGGCAAGCTGACATGGACGGCGGCGTTGAAGGAGTTTTACGACAAGTTCACCGTCGACCTGAAGACCGCCCAGCATCGCATGCGCGACGTCAAGCGGCAGGAGATCCTCACGGACGAGGTCTGCGATAAGTGCGGATCGAAGATGGCGATCAAGTTCGGGCGCTTCGGCCAGTTCCTCGCATGCACGAATTATCCCGAATGCAAGAATACGCGAGAATTGGCCAAGCCGGCCGCCGCCAACGGCGAGGGCGCCGCCGAGGAGAATCCGTACGCCGACGAGACCTGCGAGAAGTGCGGCAGACCCATGGCGCTCAAGCGCGGGCGGTTCGGCCAATTTCTCGCCTGCACGGGCTACCCCGAGTGCAAGACCACGCGCAAGATCACGAAATCCGGCGTCGCGGCCGCCCCGGTGATGCTCGAAGAGAAGTGCCCGGAATGTGGATCGCAACTGGCCATAAGGCATGGCCCGTTCGGCGAATACACAGCCTGCTCGCGCTACCCGGATTGCAAATACATCAAGCGCGAGACGACGGGCGTGCCATGTCCGAAGCCCGGCTGCAAGGGCGAGATTCTGGTCAAGAAGTCGAAGCGCGGAAAAATCTTCTACGGCTGTTCAGAGTATCCGAATTGCGACGCCGTATTCTGGGACAAGCCCGTGGCCGAAGCTTGCCCGCAATGCGGCAAGCCGTTCCTGCTCGAAAAATACAACGTCAAGAAGGAAGAGACGGTCCGCTACTGCTCCGAGGAAAGCTGCGATTACAAGACCGTCAACGGCGAGCTGGCCGTGGCGAAGAAACCGGCGGCCAAGAAGAGCGTCAAACGCGCCGCGAAGACCTAGGCCGCGGAATCGTAGTGTGAAGAGTGAGCATTTTCAATTTTCCGTTTTCCGTATTACATTAGGCGCCGCCTGAGCGGATACTCCCCAATGACAAATGGCAAATGTAATATGGAAAATGGAAAACGCTTCCCGGAGGTATGTGGGAATTGAAAAGGCTTTTATTTCTATTCGTCGCCGTAATCGTCTTCTGGGCGTCGGGCATTATGTCCGGCGCCGCTCAGAATGATAACCAATCGAAAGACGCGCGCGCCGCCGTCAACAAATTCTTCCTGCTGCTCAAATCGCGATCATACCCTGCGCTCTACGAATTCCTCCCCTCAGATCTCCAGCGGCAAGTAACGCGAGAGCAGTTGGCGCTGAGCCTCATGCGCCTCGATTCATTCATCACGATCGAGCGTATGGAGGTCGGGCGCGTGCAGGCGCACGGAGATTTCGCCGTCGTCAATACGACAATATATGGAAAGCTGAAGAAACCGGTGACGGTCAATGGCGAGGAGATCAGCGAGGGCAGAGTCTCGGCGCAGCAGTTCCTGTTCCGGGAGGGCGGCCATTGGAAAGTGGTCACCGCCGACAACCGAACGCAATCCTATTTCCTCAAACGCAACGCCGAATTCAGCAAACAGTTTCAGCTCGCCCAGCCGAGGTTCGAGTTCAAACAGAAAGACAAGTGGACGGCGCTGGGCAAAGCAATGAAACCACAGTGATAACAGTGGGTAGTGGGTAGTGGGTAGTGATTGGCGCCTTCGCTCTTTGACCAACCACTACCCACTATCCACTACCCGCTACCTTGTCTTTACCCACATTTTGACGCGTTCTTAGCCCGCGGATGCGGGCGGCAGAATAGAGCCTGGGGTGGAGCGTAGCGGAACCCCAGGTACGATCAGGATTTATCGCACAAGCCCGCGAAGCGGGCGACAGCCATTGGCTCAATCTCAATGATGATGAAATGGCGCATGACAAAAAGCTGCCGCCCGCTCCGCGGGCTTGATGCGTATTTACGCCGTATACCTGGGGTTCCGCTGACGCTCCACCCCAGGCTCTATTCTGCCGCCCGCATCCGCGGGCTAAGAACGCGTCAAAATGTGGGTAAAGACAAGGCTTTATCCTGCCGCCCACATCTGCGGGCTGAGAACGCGTCAAAGTGTGGGTAATGACAAGGCTCTACGCTAACGCCCGCATTCGCGGGCCAGGGGCGGCGCCGATTGTTGTATTTATTTTTCGAAGACCATAAAACCACGGCTAAATTCGACAGCCGCCACGCGGCGAAAAAGGAGCAAATTTATGACCGTCAAGCCTCCGCGATTGCGGTTCACATTGAGGGTTTCGAAGATATGGGTTTGCGCGCTGGTTGTTAGCGCGCTGGGACTGTCCGGATCGGCGCAGCGGAAGAGCGTCGAACAGGGAGTGGCGGCGCAGAAATGGCGTGGCGTTCATCTGC